>Ga0302321_100000256_pt1 | contig 47337 bp, 41 predicted proteins | sample Fen_T0_1_FD_202505 | JGI IMG/M metagenome (GOLD analysis project Ga0302321, IMG submission 202505) | Peat permafrost microbial communities from Stordalen Mire near Abisko, Sweden - Fen_T0_1 | ecosystem: Environmental > Terrestrial > Soil > Wetlands > Permafrost | place: Sweden: Abisko... | reverse complement strand
CTGAACTTTTTAAGCAAAATTGGAACAAATCAGCAGAAAATAAAACAAGAAATGAGAGAAAACACAAGAGAAAATTTGGAATATCATAGAAATATCTGAATTCAGGCAATAGAAAATGGTTGTAATTGACAAATGGGAGCACTTAAAATTTGAACATTGATGTAAGAAACATCGTAAAAGAAGGACTCTTGTATCAAATTCGGAATAAAATATCATAAAAAGTGATTCCCACACCAACCTCAAAAATTGGATATATTGCAAAAGGTATAAATGGATAAACAAAAGTCAACATGATAGAATAAAAACTATACACATATATATGTAGCGATACATATATATAGCACATTTATATATCCCAAGTTTTATATTTAAACAATAAGAATTATATTTAGAATTAGAATATTTATCTGGCTTCAAATCATATATATAAATTGATTATCTTTGTCGGGAAAAGTAAAAAACAGGATTCAAGACTTCATACAATACCATCAAAAACAGAAATATCTTATAAATTAATCATCAAATTTGAACAACACATGAGCAGACGTACCATTGGCATTCATGAAAAAATGCCATTAATTGAGAGTTTACCACTTAGTTTTCAACACTTAACAGCGATGTTTGGTGCTACCATTTTAGTTCCGATACTGCTGGGCGTTAATCCGTCCATCGCTTTATTAATGAACGGTGTGGGAACATTAATTTATTCATGGGTTACCAAGGGTGGTATTCCTGCTTATCTGGGATCGAGTTTTGCATTTATTGCACCAGTGATGCTTATTATCAGTAAGTCAGGTGGATTTAGTCATGCGCAATCGGGCTTTATCTTTTTCGGATTGTTCTTTGTGTTGATTTCTTTTGTGGTGAAGAAATGGGGAATTGGCTGGATTGATGTGGTAATGCCTCCGGCAGTAATGGGTGCAGTGGTAGCCATTATAGGTTTGGAACTGGCGCCGGTAGCAGCGCAACAAGCAGGGCTTGCACCCTGGCCTACAGCTGTAGGACAGGTGGTTCAACCTTTTGTAACGACTCCAAACGTACTGATTGTATCGATGTTTACTTTGTGTATCGGTATTGTTGGATCAGTATTGTTTAAAGGTTTTATGCAAGTAATCCCAATTTTAGTGGCCGTGGTGAGTGGGTATTTACTGGCTTTAGGCATGGGTATGGTGGACACCACCACCATTAGTAATGCAGCTTGGTTTGCATTTCCTCAATTTCAAGCACCAGTATTTGATTTAAATGCCATTTTTATTATTGCTCCGGCATGTATTGTGGTACTGGCTGAACATATCAGCCATTTAATAGTAACCGGAAAAATTACTGAAACCGACTTAATGAAAGATCCCGGATTGCACCGCTCGCTGCTTGGCGATGGTATCAGCAATATTCTTTCGGGTTTTGCGGGTTCCCCTCCAAACACTACTTATGGCGAAAATATTGGTGTAATGGCCATTACGCGGGTTTACTCGGTTTGGGTCATTCGTGGAGCAGCCATTCTCGCTATTGCTTTTTCGTGCATCGGAAAAGTATCAGCAGCTATTTCCACTATTCCCGGTCCGGTAATGGGCGGTATTACCATGTTATTATACGGTGTAATTGCGGTTCAGGGTTTCCGTATGTTTGTAGAACAAAAAGTTGATTTCAGCAAAAACAGTACTATGGTACTCGGGGCTATCACTTTTGTAGTAGGTGTTAGTGGTGCAGCCATTAATATTGGCTCGGTACAATTGAAAGGTATGGCTTTCGCTGCTATCGTGGGCGTATTATTATCATTGATTTTTTGGGGATTGACAAAGTTGGGTATAATGAATAAAGAAGTATAGACTAATAAGTAGTGAGGGCAAGAGATAATATGCCTGTTCCTATTTCAATATAAAAAAGACTGACAAAAGAGGTGAACCATAGAGTTCACCTCTTTTGGTTTTAGATACAAGAGCTTGAAATTACTTATTATATCCAACTTACATTGAATTAGCATTTCAAGAATAGAAAAATACATTCTTGAAAAAGGAAGCCCCTCTTTAGAAAAAGAGAAGCTCCTTTTGAGTAAAAGGGACTTTCCTTTTCGATAAAAGGAGCTTCCCTTTTTTTGAGCACAATTAGCCACATTGTTTATCTCTAATCCATATTAAATTAACGGAAGGAATTGAAAAGCACTTTATCTCCTCAGTAAATGTACAAATCACTCAGGCATTTATATTGGTATGAAAATTGTAAGGCAGCCCAAAAATTCGTTATTTCTCTAAAAAACTAGTATCTTTGCGGTGGAATATTGAATCTCAACAGTCCTATTTCGTTTTTCAATTTATGTTAAAACAACAGTTACAACAGAAACTACAACAAAAACTTTCACCTGCTCAAATTCAGGTTATAAAGATGCTCGAAGTACCGACTTTGGAGCTGGAGGAACGCATCCGTCAAGAGTTGGAAGAGAATCCGGCATTGGAGGAAGGTGCTGAACTAGATAATGAAAGTAATGAAAAAGATGATGACTTTAATTCGGAAGATGGTGGCAACAATGATGATATAGATTTAGAAGAATATATGTCGGATGATGATATTCCAGATTATAAACTGAAAGCAAATAATACGTCGAAAGACGATAAATACGAAGATATTCCTTTTTCAATTGGAATGACTTTTCACGAATTTTTATTGGATCAGGTTGGGCTTTTGCAATTGTCTGACAAAGACCGACTGTTGACAGAATATGTCATCGGAAATATTGACGATGAAGGTTACCTGCGTCGTGCGCCCGAAGCAATGGTCGACGATATCGTTTTTCAGGCGGGAGTGCAGACTAGCGATGAAGAAATTTACAGAATCATACATCAGGTTCAGCAACTGGATCCCGCCGGTGTAGGTGCTATCGATTTGCAGGAATGCTTGCGTCTTCAACTTGAACGAAAGGTAGAAACAGCAGAGAACAAACTGGCGCGAAAAATCATTGTTGAATACTTCGATGAATTCTCTAAAAAGCATTACGACAAAATAATGCGTGGTTTAGACATGGATGACCTGATGTTGAAGAAGGTGATGAATGAGATTATCCATCTGAATCCGAAACCGGGAAATGCCTGGGGAGGAAATATCCTTGAGAAATCGATGTCGACCATTGTGCCCGATTTTATTCTGGAGAATGACGAAAACCAATTGACCGTACATCTCAATAATAGTAACGTTCCTGATTTGAGAGTGAACACCACCTACAACGAAATGTTTCAGGACTATGCCGGAAATAAACAGAACCAAAGCCGAGAAATGAAGGATGCGGTGATGTTTGTGAAGCAAAAAATTGACTCTGCCCGTTGGTTTATCGATGCCATCAAACAGCGTCAGCAAACATTGCTGACAACGATGATAGCGATTGTTCAATTTCAGAAAGCATTTTTTATTGAAGGCGATGATACTTATTTGAGACCAATGATTCTGAAAGATATTGCCGACATTACGGGTTACGACATTTCAACCATTTCGCGCGTTAGCAATAGTAAATATATACAAACCGAATTCGGCATTTTTCCGGTGAAGTATTTCTTCTCCGAGTCGATGACCAATGATTCGGGCGAAGAAGTTTCGACCCGCGAGATTAAACAAATTCTGCTAGAATGCGTTAACAACGAAGACAAACGTAAACCAATAAACGACGATGCCCTGGCCGAAGTCCTCAAAACCAAAGGATATATCATTGCCCGACGCACGGTAGCAAAATATCGTGAACAGTTAAATATACCTGTGGCGAGAATGCGGAAAGAAATTTAGAATAATGCATAATTGAGAATGCATAATTAAGACATAAACCACACCAATGAAGACATTTTATAAAGCAATCACCTTGATATTCCAACCATTATTGATGCCCACCTTTGGCATGATAATATTGATGAATATGACCTTCTTCGTTGGTTTACCACCACTGTGGCGATGGATATCCATTATCGGGACTTTTATATTTACAGCTGTATTGCCTGCTTTACCTATTTTAGTCATGCTGCGTAAAGGCGAAATAAACGATTTGTTTATTTCAAAAAAAGAAGAACGCACCATGCCTTATTTGTTTTCATTTCTGGCTTATGTGTTCTGGTCAATGTTTATGTGGAGAACCTTACAGTTCCCCATGTTTATAGTAGCCATGGGCATTGGTTCAGCAATTTCCATTATCGCTATTACAGTTATCAACCTGAAATGGAAAATCAGTGCTCACCTTGGTGGCGTTGGGGGATTAACCGGGGCTGTATTTGGCGTTTGCTACCGAATGGCCATCAACCCGTTACCGTTTCTCATTGTCATACTTGCCATATCAGCTTTGGTAGCTTTGGCACGAATGGAACTGAAAGCGCATACGCCCGCTCAGGTTTTGGCCGGCTTTGTAGTTGGATTCCTGGCCGTATTTTTACCTTGCATTTTCTTTTAGGCTTATTATGCCTACAGCGATATTTTTGAATGAAATTATTTATTAAACAATAAAATAGAAAGAATGATAACGATAGACCAACTGAAAAATGTGTTGGAGCGCGAGGATGCACTGAGGAGGTATCTTTGACGTCGACACGAAACTGATACAGATAGAAGAAGAAGATTTGCGCACGCAGGTGCCCGGCTTCTGGGACGATGCAAAAGCTGCCGAAGCGCAGATGCGCAAGGTAAAAGAATTGAAAAACTGGGTTTCTGGTTACAATGAAGTAAAAAATGCAGCCGACGAATTACAGTTGACCTTCGACTTTTATAAAGAAGAAGTGTCTACCGAAGAGGAAGTAGACGAAGCTTATCGCCACGCGATGGACCTAATTGAAACCCTCGAAATGAAAAACATGTTGTCGCACGAGGAAGATAAACTGGGAGCAGTTATCAAAATTGTGGGCGGTGCCGGTGGTACCGAAGCGCAAGACTGGGCCTCGATGCTTTTCCGTATGTACCAACGCTGGTGCGAACGTCAGAGTTACAAGTGCGAAATCACGAATATTCAGGATGGTGAAGAAGCCGGAATCAAAACCGTGACCATGCAAATTGATGGCGAAATGGCCTATGGCTATCTGAAAAGCGAAAACGGCGTTCACCGACTGGTGCGTGTTTCTCCATTCAATGCACAGGGCAAACGTATGACGTCTTTTTGTTCGGTTTATGTAGTTCCATTAGTGGATGATACTATTGAAATAGAGGTAAATCCCGGCATGCTGTCGTGGGACACTTTCCGGTCGAGTGGTGCGGGTGGACAGAACGTAAATAAGGTGGAAACCGGTGTTCGGTTACACTATAAGTTTATCAACCCGGTAACGAATCAGCCCGATGAAATCGTCATCGAAAACACCGAAAGCCGATCGCAGTTTGGGAATAAAGACAATGCTATCCGCTTGTTGAAATCGCAACTGTACGAACTGGAATTGGAAAAACGCCGAGCTGCATCAGCTGTAGTGGAAGCCGGTAAAAAGAAAATTGAATGGGGATCGCAAATCCGTAGTTATGTTTTTGACGACCGCCGCGTGAAAGATCACCGCACCAATTACCAAACCTCAAACGTACAAGGTGTGATGGATGGCGATATTGATGCATTTATCAAAGCCTATTTAATGGAGTTTCCTGATTAAATAGGGAGCTAACAATAATTATAAGACGTATTTCATTCTGATAAACCAGAACGGAATACGTCTTTTTTTGTCCAAAAAGTAAAGGAAACTCACTTTTTTAGAAATTTATATCCTCATTTTGATTTAGGCAAAAAAGTATTTACAAATTAAAAATCTCAGCAGAAAAAACATAATGTGCGTTAATTGAAACCATAAATGCCTATTTACAGACAACTTTCCAGCACGTTTAGCGTTTTGATTACAAATTAATAATAAATACAATCTATTAATGAAGAAGAGAATGATGTTTAAAATTCCTGCGATGATAGTAATGGGAATTATTTTAGTAACAGGTGCTTCATGCTCCTCTACAAGTCCGACAACAGGTAATTCAGGTACAGTACCTACTAATACAACAGGTTTGATTGTGTCAGCGGTAACAAGTACAGCAGGTGGTAATTATGCCCCACGAAACGTAGTAGCAATCTGGGTTGAAAACAGTTCAGGAACTTTCGTAAAATCACTAACTGTTTACGCTGCTGCCCGAGCAGCTGACCTGACAAAATGGGCTGCATCTTCGGGTGGAAGCACTACTGATGCCAGAACCGGAGCAACACAAAGCAACTTTGGAACTGTTTACGGAACGTGGAATGGAACAAATACCAGCGGAGCAGTGGTAGCAGATGGAACATACAAAGTTTGTATGGAATTGACAGATAAAAACGGTACAGGTAATTTTTCATCATTTACCTTTACAAAAGGAACCGCAACCAGCACACAAACACCGGCAAATACATCCAGTTTCTCATCTGTGACTATAAAATGGATGCCATTATAATAGTTACAAGTTAGTTTATATGAATGGTTGTTTTCAAAAACATATTATCAAATATTCCGAATTATTTAATTTATACCATGTTTTTTTAATTATTGAGATTTGATTTTCTGATGGATACCCACACTTTAAATATATGAGGTGTGGGTATTTCATTTTACTTCGTTAGAAACAGACTTTAAACCAGCAAAACTATAACCATTATTTCATGTGAAGATAGTGGAAAGAGAGATGCTGTTTGTCATAAGTGAGAAAACTACACTATTTCCAAAGAATTATATAGTCATTTGATAAGTCTTCAAAAGTATTTATGATCCGATCTTAAACATAAAGTCCGTTAATAGACACAATATCTGCCCTTCTACACACAATCTTTCAGTATATTTGGCGTTCCTATTACAAAGTAACAATAAATACAATTTTTACATTAAAACAACATTATGAAACTAACTGATAAAATACGGTTTCACAAATTACTACTAGCGGTGGCGATATTTGCTTTCACAGCTAGTTGTGATAACTCGTTGCCGTTTAGAACAGTAACAACCACTGCTGTAACTGATGTAACTTCAACCACAGCTACTGCGGGAGGAAAAATAACGAACGATAATAATATCGTAACCACTACTCAGGGAGTATGCTGGAGTACCAAAACGGGACCAACTATTAGCGACAGCAAAACTTCAAGTACAACTATCACAGTAGATTTTACAGGTTCACTGACCGGTTTAACTCCCAATACAACATATTATGTAAGAGCTTATCTTAGTAATAGCGACAATACAGTATATGGGAGTGAGATTTCATTCACCACAGCGGCAGCCAATGGACTTGCTCTTACCACAGTGGCAGCAACAGGAATTACTACAACAGCAGCTACGACTGGTGGAAATATAGCTTCCGATGGTGGTTCAACGATTACAGCACGCGGAGTATGTTGGGGAACAACAACTGCCCCAACTATTACCAACAGTAAAACAACTGATGGAACAGGAACAGGAGTTTTCGCTAGTAGCTTAACCGGATTATTGCCTAACACTTTATATTACATCCGTGCCTACGCAACAAATGCTACCGGAACAGTTTATGGCAATGAACTTACATTTACAACTCCGCAAACAGCTGTACTTACCTTAACCAGCACCGCAGCAACGGCAATTACCACAACAACGGCAACGACCGGTGGAAATATAGTTTCCGATGGAGGTTCAGCAGTGACAGCACGAGGAGTATGTTGGAGTACAACTGCCGCACCAACAACCGCTGGCAGTAAAACCACCGATGGAACAGGAACGGGCGTATTCGCAAGCAGCCTAACCGGCTTATCGCCGAACACTTTATATTATGTCAGGGCGTATGCAACAAATGCTAACGGAACGGCTTATGGTAGCGAAGTGACATTCACAACTAGCCAGGCAACGGCAGTAGCACTTACTACCACTGCCGCAACAGGAATTGCAACAACAGCCGCAACATCCGGAGGAAATATTACTTCCGACGGAGGATTGGTGATTGTGTCACGTGGAGTATGCTGGAACACTACCACTGCTCCTACTATCAGCAACAGTAAAACCACCGATGGAACAGGAACAGGTGTTTTTGCAAGCAGTGTAACCGGTTTGCAACCAAACACTAAATATTATGTACGGGCGTATGTTACCAATATACTTGGTACAACTTACGGTAACGAGATATCATTTACAACTCCGGCAACGGCTGTACTGACGCTTACCACCACAGCGGCTTCATCTGTTGGAACAACAACTGCAACAGCAGGTGGAAATATTACTTCGGATGGTGGAGCAAGCGTTACGGCACGTGGAGTTTGCTGGAGTACATCAACAGGTCCAACTACAAGCAGCAGTATAACTGCCAATGGAATTGGAACAGGTGTTTTCACCAGCAGCTTAACCGGCCTGATTCCGGGAACTACTTACTATTTGCGGGCTTACGCAACGAACGCCAACGGAACGGTTTATGGTAACGAAGTATCATTCACCACTACGGCATTGCTTGCACCAACCCTGACCACAACCGCAGCATCGGCCATTGCAATAACAACTGCAACCGCGGGTGGAAGCATATCTTCCGATGGTGGATCGGCAGTTACGGCACGCGGAGTATGCTGGAATACAGCAAGCGGACCTACTACCGCCAACAGCAAAACCAGCGATGGAACAGGAACAGGCGCTTTCACAAGTAGCTTAACCGGGTTGGTAACAGCTACAAAGTATTACGTGAGGGCATATGCAACAAATGCTATTGGAACAGCTTATGGTAACGAAGTATCATTTACCACTACAAGTGCAGTGACCAATACACCGGGAATACTAACGATAAGTACCCTTACCAGTGCTGCCGGTGGTGGATATGCTCCAAGAAATGTAGTGGCTATCTGGATTGAGAACAGTTCGGGAACCTTTGTAAAATCATTATTAGTCCTTGCTGCTACCCGAATGCCAGATCTAACAAATTGGACATCAAATTCTGGTGGAAAAAATGCAACAAATAGTCGGTTAAATGCAATCACTGGTGCTACACAAAGCAGCCATGCCGTGAGAACAGCAACATGGGACGGAAAAGATGTGAATGGAGCCGTAGTTACAGATGGAACATACAAAGCATGTTTTGAATTGGCAGATGGAGCTTTAAAATTCTCTACATTCAACTTTACAAAAGGATCTGTAGCAAGTACCGTATCTCCGGCTAATGTATCCAGCTTTGCAAATATTTCAATCGTATGGACTCCGTGATGACATTGCACATTCAGCTTTAGAATAATAAATAGAATTAAACCCACACTTTTGAACAGAAAAGTGTGGGTTTTTGGATTTATTGTTGTAAAAAAGAAACCAAGTAAGTGTGAATTGCTTAAATTTGCAAATCAACAAATCAAAATTCGCTGAGGATATGATTCTCTTCCTTCAAATATTCATCCATGAAAATAATACAGACCCGCGATTATAAAAGTCAGCTAATGGCGCTCTATATGGATGCATTCGCAAAAGGTGCATCGGAGCAATATATTGATGAGGCGGCATTGGATATCTATATCGAAAAGCTGCTGAAAGAAGGTGTAGCATTAGTGGCTATAGAGAATAATGAAGTACTTGGAGCGCTGCTTAGTTGCCCGCTGGCATTTGACGAATACGTTACAAGTGAAATTACTGAAAACTTTGCTGTAGAAAAATGTGTTTACGTAGCAGAAATGATGGTGGCTACACAAGCACGCGGTAAAGGCATAGGCCGGCAACTGCTAACTACCTTTTTCGAAATGCCCGATGTAAAACAATATTCGGATGCTTTTATCAGGGTATGGGATAAAAACACCGGGGCAATAGCGCTGTATGAGAAAACGGGATTCGTACCCTATACCAGCATTGAACAAACAAAACAAAAAGCGGACGGAAGCGAAACTTTCGTGATGCAGAAAATATATTTACACAAGAAAATGAATTGAATTATGACAGATGTATTGACCAAAACAATTGATTTAAAAGCAGGAAACGCTAAAGAGAAACGACAGGAAATTCTTGAGTATTTCCGAAAGACATGGGCCGTTGACGAACAATTGTACACGCAGTTGAAGTCGGACGACGTGTTTTATCATCGCGGTGATTCCTTGCGTCATGTGTTGTTGTTTTACTTCGGACACACCGCTGTATTTTTTATCAATAAACTATTTCTGGCAAAAATTATCGATACACGTATCAACCCATCCTTCGAGTCTATCTTTGCGATTGGTGTGGACGAGATGAGTTGGGATGATTTGAACGAAAAACATTATAACTGGCCCAGTGTGGATGCCGTGCGCAACTACCGCAACAAAGCCAAAGAACTCATCGAGAACGTAATTCTCACCACTCCCCTCACCTTACCCATCAGTTGGAACGATCCGCAATGGATTATTCTCATGGGTATTGAGCATGAACGCATTCATCTGGAAACTTCATCGGTACTTATTCGTCAATTGCCACTGGACGAAGTAGTGCCCGGTAAGTTTGGAAAGATATGTACCGAGTCGGCCAGTGCTCCTCAAAACCAACTCTTGCCCGTAGAAGGTGCACAAGTACAATTAGGCAAGACTTTCGACAACGCGCTCTATGGTTGGGATTTGGAATATGGACATTATACCGAAAAAGTCGAAGACTTCAGCACCTCCAAATACCTTGTATCCAACGGTGAATTCCTCTGCTTTGTAAACGATGGCGGTTATAAGGATAAATGTTACTGGACGGAAGAGGGTTGGAACTGGTGCAGCTTTAAGGAAGCCGATATGCCTCTTTTTTGGCGGAAAGAGGACGATGAATATCGTCTCCGCCTCGTGGCCGAAGAGATACCCATGCCATGGAACTGGCCGGTAGAGATTAATTACCTCGAAGCAAAAGCCTTCTGCAACTGGAAAACAGCCAAAGAAGGTAAGACCTACCGTTTGCCTACCGAAGCCGAATGGGTGCGACTAACAGAGGTGTGCGAAGTACCTGACCAACCGCAATGGGCGGTGGCACCGGGAAACATCAACCTGGAACATTATGCCTCACCTTGTCCGGTAGACATTTTCAAAACAGGCGATTTCTTCGATGTAATCGGCAATGTATGGCAATGGACCGAAACACCTATCACCGGCTATGCGGGTTTCAAGGTACATCCTATGTACGACGACTTTGCTACGCCTACCTTTGATGGAAAACACAACCTTATAAAAGGAGGTTCGTGGATATCCACCGGCAACGAAGCCATACGCGATGCGCGTTATGCTTTCCGTCGCCACTTTTATCAGCATGCCGGATTCCGGGTGGTGCAGTCCGAAACGCCGCTCAGCATTCACAACGATGAATACGAGATGGACGTGGAAGTGGCCAACTCCTGCGAAGCCAACTGGGGCGATGCCTTTGCCAACTGTCCGAACTTTTCGGTGCAACTGGCTAAAACGGCCATCGAAACCATGAAGGGCAAAAAGGATATCAAAGTGCTGGACTTAAATGCCGACACCGGACGCATCGCATTTGAGTTAGCGCAACATTTTTATGATGTTACCGCACTCGATTTCTCAACCCGCTTTCTACGCTTACCCATCAAGCTGCAGGAAAAAGGATTTATCCGTTACATAGTAAAGGACGAAGGCGAACTGGTCTTCTACCGCGACGTGGTACTTTCGGATATGCAACTGGAAAGCGGCAAAGACAATATCCTGTTTATGCAGGCTGATGCCAATAATCTGAAACCGATTTACAGCGGATACGACCTGATCATAGTGCCTAATCTGTTGGAAGAGCTTATCTGCCCTATCATTTTTCTGCAAAACATTCACGAACGACTGAACGAAAACGGAACATTGATCATAGCCAGTACTTATGAGTGGGAACACCACGAAGTAAAACGAGCGCACTGGCCGGGCGGATTCAAGAAAGATGGAGAACCTGTTTCGTCCATTGATGGCATGCAAGCTATACTCAATGAGCACTTCACGCTGGAGAATACTCCTTTCGATGTACCGATTACCCTCCGCAAATCATCGCGCATTAGCGAGCTGAGATTGTCGGAAGTGAGCGTATGGAAGAAAAAGTAAGACTACTATATAAAGTTGTTTTCAACCCTTGTTGGCATCCTCAACTGCCTACAAGGGCACTTTCAGATAATAATGAAAGTGTATACATACAAACAGATGATAAACTGATAGCGGATGTAAACGTAAGTTATTGAATAACTAAGAATCATGGAAACAATGTAAATAATCCCAAAAAGAAATAGTTATGTTTGATGAAGAAGAATTCTACGACTACGAAATTTGGTTCGGGCATCACATTGATTATTTTGATCCTGAATTTATCAAAACACAGGAAGTAAGGTTTAGCATGAACCTTTTCCGCCAACTGACTTGCAAAGAAGCAATGGACGAACTAAGGCCAAATCTACGTAGGCTGATGCACAAACAATTTCCATTGTTTAGTACAGAAACACGACCATTGGTAGTGAAAGAGCTGGATAAAATTATCCAGTACACAGGGATGCACTTACTTTATAGCCTCTTTCTTGAGGTGCTCCATCAGAAGGGAAAAACGAACAACATCAACGAAAGATTTCCCGACTTGAATAGTTGGTTAGAACTATACGCTCGTCCCGAACAACCGAACCTGATTGATATTTCGACTTACGATGACTTTCCTACAATTAGTATGGAAGATAAACAAGAGCTGGTGGAGACAATAAACAAAGAAACGATAGACAACTGCAAAGAATATGAAAGTCGACGTTTCGAGTTCTTTGATCTGGTTCAAAACGTTATTTTTAAACACTATCCCAACATACAGATACTTGAAGGAGATGGATGGAGTGTGTTTGGCATTCTCATAGGAATAGAATATCAATACTTTCGGGATAGTTGCTATCATATAAATAATTTCATTGAGGCAGGGTTACCTGAAGAAGATATACTGCTGGACTGGTCAGAGTATATGAAAAAATTATACAAAGCGAACAGTGCCAAAAGAGCTATATAATAACAAACTTTCAACTGCTCCGATGACTTATAGTTATCGGAGCAGTTTTTGTATATACATGGAAAGAAAAAAATGAGTTAGTATTCAACATAAAACATCTGGATTGATGAATAACAAGAAATATCCCGCTGCTCTACATCTTCACTTGTCCAATCTCTCACAAATACCGCAGCAAATTCCCCTAATTGCGAATATCATTACAATAGTTATTTACCTCCATACCTATCGACATCATACTGCTGGAAACCAACACAATCACATTGCTAAATTTATATTGAAAAATGATTGCAATTAAAAAATAAATTATTATTTTTGGAACATTAATTTCGAAGTCTATCGTTTATTCTTATGTTATTGCTGTTTGTTTACTCAAAACGTTTCGCACATTTGATTCGTTATGCAGGAAAATTTAAAGAGAAACCTTAACCTTTTCTTGCCACGCCTGTTTACACTGAAATATGGCTGGCTAAGTTTTTGGATAGTATGCGCGTACACACTCGTAATGCTCAACTTCCAACATCCCTTCGGTGAATACACATCGAATAAATCCCTTCATCATTGCATCTATTGCGCGTTCGGAGGCTTGTTTATAGGTATACTAGTCATTATATACCTTGTTTTACCCCGCCTATTCAAAAAATATCACCTGCAAAGCAACTGGACACGGGGCAAAGAGCTGCTTAACCTCCTACTCTTGTATATAATTTGCTGTCTGACTAATTGGACTTGTGCTGTATATTGCTTCGCACCCACACATCATAACCTCACATTCTACGTGCAAATCATATCGTTCAGTTTTACGTTCAATGTACTGCCCGTTATTGTGGCTAACTTTATTCATCAAAGATATCATTGGGGTTGGATTAAAGCAATACCGGAAGAAATAGAGCCGTTGGAAGAACCACATTACTTTCAATGCATCAACAAAAAGACCATTCCCATTGCCGACATCCTGTATATTTATCAGGACTCTAACTATCAGTTTATCCGTTTTCATTCGGAAGGCAAGGTGCACGAAGAAAAAGAAAGGCGAAGCATGAAAAAAATGTTGAGCATCATGTCACCCTACCCACAATTCAAATCCTGTCACGAATCTTATCTGGTCAATAAAGACAAAATAGAATTCGTCAGCAACATAAATGGAATAAAGAAACTCAAATTAAAAGGTATCGACACCCCTCTCAATATTTCCAAACGGTTCAACAACGATTTCAACCAATTTCTGCAAAATAAAAAGTAGGGAGGATGAGAATATGACCCCCAACCCCCAAATGGGGGCTTAAGAGAGCGTAAAATAATCGACTGAACATATAAACAAATCTCAAAAACTACGTCTTAAAGCCCCCATTTGGGGGTTGGGGGTCAAAAGTTCAAAACACAATACCCCCATCCTTCCCTTCCAAATATCACACAAAACACCCAAATGTCACACCCTCTCAACCAATTCTCCCAATATCCCTTCCAAATTTCACACCCCCATTAAAGTTTCAAAAACTGCTTTTATATTTGAAGCGTCTTTCGGAGGAGAGAACGAAAAGAAAATGGAAAATGATGAATGGAAAGTTGAAAATGAAGAATGGGAAATGAAAAAATATCCATGAACCCTATCCATGATCAAATCTGCAAAGCGAAAAAATGCATCTGACAAGCAAAAGAATGCATCTGACGAACGAAAGAACGACACATGCAGTAGAGTAGAAAGCGTCTGCCAAGCAAAAGAACGCGTCTGTCGAACGAAAGAACAACACATGCAGTAGAGTAGAAAGCGTCTGACGAGCGAAAGAACGCGTCTGCCAAGCGAAAGAATGACACGTGCAGTAGAGTAGAACGCATCTGACGAACGAAAGAACGCGTCTGACGAACGAAAGAATGACACGTGCAGTAGAGTAGAACGCATCTGCCAGACGAAAGAACGCGTCTGACGAACGAAAGAACGACACATGCAGTAGAGTAGAAAGCGTCTGACGAGCGAAAGAAAGGGATGGATGGCGGCAAAAAGGAGATGAAAAAGAAAGCGAAAAATAGCGGTGAAATCGGGAGAAATGCACCCCTAAATCTCCGTCAGCTGACGGAGACTTTGGAATAGTCCGGCTATTTTCAATTCCTCTACAATTATCCTAAGGATCCTATATTTAAAACACACAACTTAGGAGACGAAACTAATTACACATCCCCTTTAGGGGCTTGGGGTGGTAAGATAATACAATTAATTTCTCGTAACTAAATACTAATCATTAAAAAAAACAAACCATTATGACATCAAAACAAAGCAGCATTTATTCCATGCTAAGACGTATCGTTACCTTTCTAAAGAACAGAGGCAGAGCATTATCCGCTCTTGTAGTATTGACTCAGTTACTCACCGAACTGGAAAACAATCTCATGGAGATTGATACCCTCAAAGAGCAACAAGCTACCGACATTAAAGGGCTAAGCAAACAAAAAGATGCCTTGCGTAAAACAGCCACTCAAAAGGCTATCGAAATTTCGAAAGCGATCCTTGCTATGGCTAGAATAACCAACAATATACTGTTGGCTAATGAGGTAGCATACACCGAAACCGACTTCCGTAAAGCATCCGACAACGAAGTGGATACCCATCTCTCGGTTATATATTCGGCGGCACTCCGTAACCAAACCGAATTACAGCAGTATAATGTAACACCCGAAAAGGTAACCGAGCTGAAAACGGCGATTGATGCCTTCAAAGCCGCTATCGGTACACCAAAGTCAGGAACAATAGAACGTAAACAAATTACCGATCGGTTGGCAACTCTTTTTGTGAATGAAATGGTGATTATCGATAAAATAGATTTATTGGTAGAAACTCTGAAATTCAGCAGTCCTACTGTATATACCGAGTATCAGGACAACCGCAAGATCAACTATTTCGGCTCATCATTGATGGTGAACAGTGCCATTACCGATGCCGAAACAGGACTCGGACTACCGGGCGTAGTGCTAACGTTTATACTGGATGGCGTTACCGTACTCGAAAAAATCACCGGTGTCAATGGCGGAACAAATATCAAATCCATCAACCCCGGCGTATATAGCGTGAACCTCTCCAAACCGGCCTACGTCAGCCAAACCATCACCGTCAGCATTCCCGGCGACAACCTCACAACCGTAACCGCCGCCATGGTAAAAGAAACCACCGTAAAAGAAAGTCGATAAACAGCAAGCGCTGACACGATAACCTGCACCAAGAGAGAGTTGAAGAATATTCGACTCTCTCTTTTTGATTGAAACAAACCCCTAACCCCTGAAGGGGAATAAGAAAAGAAATACCTCGGAGGATGAAATACGTGTTGGATGAAAAGTTTTGCAATTTGATGTTTATAAAAGAGTACTTGATTTGATTAAATGTAAATAATCCCGTACTTCTCGTATGTCCCCTTTTGAAGGGGACGATCCGTCAGCTGACGGAGGAGGGGTTGGAGGAAAATAATTTAATAAAATATACCGGAGTTAAAAAAGGATTGTGTAACTTTGGGGCTTTGAAAGAAAAACCGAAACTTAGTTGACTGTATGCCACAGAACGAAGCACATGCACGGATAAAAATAAACCAATTGCTGGAAGAAGCAGGTTGGCGATTCTTTGACGACGACAAAGGAAAAGCTAATATTCTGCTCGAAAACCATGTGAAGATCACTCATAAAGAAGTGGATGCATGGGGCAATGATTTTGAAAAAACGACAGCAGGTTCGTTGGACTTTCTGTTGGTAAATAGCAACAATAAACCTATATGTGTACTTGAAGCTAAAAAAGAAAGTCTTCATCCCCTTGTAGCTAAAGAACAAGCCCGAAAATACGCCAATACAGTTGGTGCTCAATTTATCATACTTTCCAATGGACTTGTCCATTATCTGTGGAACCTGAAAAAAGGGAATCCCAAACCTATTTATAAATTTCCGTCTGCTTTTGAAATTGGAGCTATTAAGGCATGGAATCCTGATCGTGAGGCATTAGCAAATGAGCCGGTAGCCAGAGATTATATCGTAGCAGTTCAAATGCCTGATTATGCAGTACGTCCCGGTTGGAATGGAAGTATAGAAAACAGCAAAGACTTTATCTGGGAAAATGGACTGAGGTTTTTAAGACCCTACCAGTTGAAAGCTATTAATTGTTTGCAAGATGCTGTTGGTAAAGGGAAAGATCGTTTCTTATTTGAAATGGCAACCGGAACCGGAAAAACATTAGCTGCTGCAACGGTCATACGCTTATTCCTCAGAACGGAGAATGCCCGACGGGTTCTGTTTTTAGTGGACAGACTGGAACTGGAAGATCAGGCATGGAAAGCATTTACCAATTATCTGAAACCGGATTACAGCACCTACATTTATAAAGAGAATAAAAGCGATTGGAAAAAAGCGGATATAGTGGTTACTACCATACAGTCGCTAATGTACAATGATAAGTACCGCTATGAATTCTCACCAACCGATTTCGATTTAATTATATCCGACGAGTCGCACCGCTCTATCTCCGGCAATGCGCGCGCTGTTTTTGAATACTTTCATGGTTATAAACTTGGCTTAACCGCCACACCGAAAGATTACCTAAAAGGGGTGAATCTGGATAGGGTAAAAGAGAATGATCCACGTGAAGTGGAGCGCCGCATGTTACGCGATACCTATGTTACTTTTGGCTGCGAAAATGGAGAGCCCACCTTTCGCTATTCATTACTCGATGGAGTAAAGGAAGGTTATCTCGTAAATCCGTGGGTGGTGGATGCACGCACCGAAATTACCACTCAGCTGCTTTCGGACAATGGTTATTCGGTGATGACCAATACGGAAGAAGGCGAAGAAACCGAGACCTTTGTGTCCAGAGATTTTGAAAAGAAACTCTTTTCAGAAAATACGAATCAGATCTTCTGTCAAACTTTTTTAGAGAATGCCTTACGCGATCCGATAACACAGGAAATAGGCAAAACACTGGTGTTTGCTGTCAGTCAAAATCATGCGCGCAAATTGGCAGAAATCCTGAACGATATGGCTGAACAACTCTTTCCCGGAAAATACAATTCCGATTTTGCTGTTCAGGTCACTTCGCAGGTGGCAGATGCGCAACAAATGACCATCAATTTCAGTAATAATAATCTGAACGGTAAAACGGGTTGGCTCGAAGGGTATAAATCGAGCAAGACAAGAGTATGCATTACCGTAGGTATGATGACTACCGGTTATGATTGTACCGACTTGCTGAATCTATGCATGATGCGTCCTATCTTTAGTCCGGCTGATTTTGTGCAGATAAAAGGACGGGGTACGCGTAAAAACACTTTTGAGTATAAATTCAAAAATGAGTTAGGCGAAGAAGAAAAAGAACAACACGAAAAAGAGTTTTTCAAGCTCTTCGACTTCTTTGCCAACTGCGAATACTTTGAAGAAGAATTTGATTACGACGAGAAATTAAAACTCCCAAAACCAAAAGGTGGTGGATTTGAAAGTCCTCCGCCGCCTCCCGGGAAAAAGTATACCAGTTTACTACCCGATCCATTGCTGTTACTGAATGAGCAATTGATAGGACAAGACGGAATGAAGATCGACCGGATGTTATACCAGAAGTTCGAAGACCGGATTAGAATGGACGACATCATTAAGAAGAATGTAGAATTAGGAAATTGGGAAGAGGTGATATCACATATTCAGAGTGAGATATTTGATAAACCCGAGGAATATTTCAACATAGAGAAATTGCGGAAAGCTGCTAAGATAGACCGTAAGGTTTCTATCCGTGAAGTGGTGGAAAAGATATTCGGCATTATCCCCAAATTCAAATCGAAAGATGAATTACTGGATGAGGAGTTTGATAAATTCATTTCCATTTATCCACCCGATGAAGATGTCAATATCAGGGCGTTGAAATACTTCTTCAAAGCCTATATTGTAGATAAAGAAATACGAAGTATTATAGAAGCAAAAGACTTTCAGGCTTTACAAACCAATCCGACCCTGCCGATAGAGCAATTCAAAGAAGTTGCACCTAAATACAGGGATGTGATACCGGTGTATGTGAAAGGCTATGTGAAGTTAGAGAAATTTGCAGCGTAAAACACCGCCCCTAAATCTCCGTCAGCTGACGGAGACTTGAAGAGTGGTATTCGAGATGATTCAAATACTGCCCCAAACCCCTAAAGGGGCTTAAGAGTGGTATTCGAGATGATTCTCGATAAAGCAAAAAGGTCATAGCCCCCTTCAGGGGGTTGGGGGCAGTTATAGGAGACAAAAGTAATCACACATCCCCTTTAGGGGCTTGGGGCGGTTATAAGAGACGAAACTAATAGAATTATTATCATGCAACGAACTCAATTACCCGAGATGTTTTATGGTGCGAAACGCACCATATTTCAGAATGCTTGTGAATTGCGTAAGGAAATGACACCGGCAGAGAAACTATTATGGAGTCGTTTAAATAAAAGTCAGTTGGGAGTCCGTTTTAAAGCTCAACAACCGATAGACATTTTCATTGCTGACTTTTACTGTCATAAATATAAACTCGTCATTGAAGTGGATGGAGAAATTCACGAATCACAAAAAGAATATGATGAAAACCGGACTGCCGAACTAGAAAGATTTGATTTGAAAGTTATACGATTTACGAATGATGAAGTATTCAAGGACATTGAAAGAGTAATTGAAGAGATAAAAAGACATATAAATACCGCTATACCGCCCCTAAATCCCCTGAAGGGGACTTGAAGAGTGGTGTCCAAAATGATTTTAATACCGCCCCAAACCCCTAAAGGGCTTAAGAGTGGTATCCGAGATGATTCTCAATAACTCACAAAGGTCATAGCCCCCTTCAGGGGGTTGGGGGCGGAAAGAGAAAAAAATAAACACACAAATATAAAATGTTAGATACAGCAACGAAAAGAAGAATTGATGATTGCCGCGATATACTGGTAGGCAAGTTACCCGACCCGAAAGCACAGATTGAGCAAATTACCATTGGCCTGATATATAAGTTCATGGACGACATGGACAAAGAAGCGGTGGAATTGGGCGGAAAAGCGAAGTTCTTTTCAAATTACAGCATTCCTGATCCAAAGGACCTTGACAAGCAATTGGTGGTGGAGTTCGAAAAATACAGCTGGGACAATCTGTTTGATGCAAAGGTAACAGCCACCGAGATGTTGACGCTCTATGCCGAAGCCATTGCAGGAATGGATAAAAACCCGAATATCCCTCAACTGTTTCGGGATATTTTTAAAAATGCCTATTTGCCTTATCGCGACCCGGAAACACTAAAGATGTTTCTGAAAACCATCAATGAATTTGAATATTCGCACAGCGAAAAGCTGGGTGATGCTTTTGAATACCTGCTCTCGGTCATGGGTTCCCAGGGCGATGCCGGACAGTTTCGTACGCCGCGACATATCATTGACTTCCTGGTAGCAGCAGTTAATCCGGACAAGACAGATACGATACTCGATCCCGCTTGTGGAACGGCAGGTTTCCTGATATCGGCATTCAAGCATATCAAGGAGCAAAACAACAACGAGCTAACGCCCGACGAACGGAAGAAACTAATTCAAAACTTTGTGGGATATGATATTTCGCCCGACATGGTGCGCCTGAGTTTGGTGAACCTGTATCTGCATGGATTCTCGGCACCCCATATATGGGAATACGATACCCTGAGCAGCGAGGAACGCTGGAACGAAAACTTCGACGTTGTATTGGCCAATCCACCCTTTATGAGTCCGAAAGGGGGTATTCGTCCGCATAAGAAATTCTCGATCGCCAGCAACCGCAGCGAAGTATTGTTTGTCGATTATATTGCCGAACACCTCAATCCCAAAGGACGTGCCGGTATCATTGTTCCCGAGGGCGTGATCTTTCAGAGTGGAACAGCCTACAAAGACTTACGCAAAATGTTGGTGGATAATTACCTCTATGCGGTAGTAAGTCTGCCCGCAGGTGTTTTTAATCCTTACAGTGGGGTGAAAACATCCATCCTGCTGATGGATAAAGAACTGGCTAAAACCAACGATACCGTCTTGTTTGTAAAAGTGGCTAACGATGGGTATGGACTCGGTGCACAACGCAATGCAGTAAAAGGTGGACAGCTCGACGATGCCATTGAAATACTCAACCAATTCAAAGTCGGCACATTTAGCAAATCTGAAATTGCGCATATCGTGCAAAAGTCGGTAATTGCCGAAAAGGGGGATTATAATTTGAGTGGGGAAAGATATAAAGATACTGACCAATTCAAAATGTCATCTGTTGAAATTGTAACATTAGATGATGTTGCGAAAATTGAATATGGTTATACTGATACTGCGAAAGATGAAGGAGATGCACGATTCATAAGAATTACAGACATTAATGAATATGGACAATTAAAAATGGATTCTCCTAAATTCATTATTTTAAACAAAGAAGCGAATAAGTACTTACTAAAGAAAGATGATATTCTTGTAGCAAGAACTGGTGCTACTTTTGGTAAAACTCTCATCTATGATAAAAACGAAACTGCTGTTTTTGCTTCATTTCTGATAAGGATAAATGTAGATACAAAGAAAGTGCTACCTAAATATTACTGGGCTTTTGCACAATCTGATGTCTATTGGAATCAGGCAAACAATCTTGTAACTGGAGGTGGACAGCCACAATTCAATGGAAATGCACTAAAGCAAATACAAATCCCTCTTCCTCCTCTCTCTGTTCAGGAAGAAATAGTAGCAGAGATAGAAGGCTATCAAAAAATAATAGATGGAGCCAAAATGGTAGTAGAGAACTACAAACCTAAAATTGAGATTGATCCGGAATGGGAAATGTCAGACTTGGGAACAACTGCAAATATCACTACCGGGAAATTAAATGCAAACCAAGGAGTAGAAAACGGGAAATATCCATTCTTCACTTGTTCAAAAAGTATATATTATATTGATAATTATGCTTTCGATAGTAAGGCTTTGATGCTAAGTGGAAATAACGCATCTGCAACTTATGATGTAAAATATTATGATGGTAAATTTAATGCATATCAACGAACCTATATAATTACAATTAAGCCTCAATTTGAAGAACTTGTGTTATATCCATTTTTACAAAATATGATGGAGCAGCAACTTAATGACTTGAAAAGTAAATCTGTTGGAGGACTTACCAAGTACTTAACTTTGCCTGTCGTTAAGGACATAAGTGTACCAATTCCCCCAATTGACATTCAACGTAAAATTGTTGCTAAACTTGAAAACGAACAGTCCTTGGTAAATGCCAATAAGGAACTCATAGCCATCTTTGAGCAGAAGATAAAAGATAGGATAGCTAAAGTGTGGGGAGCATAATGGAAGAAGAATACGATATATTAGATTATTTGCCGATTGATGATTTGGAGGTCAACGATTATGTTACTCCTCTTTTTAATTCGGCATTGGTAACATTTGAAAAAGAAGAATATCAATTCTCCTACTTCGCGCTACATCTAATCTTTATGACGAACATATACTCGTTTATTTGGAAGATAGGGCAATTTTATAAAGAACGATATGAAGATTCATTATTATTTGCCAGACCATACAATGGCTGCAAGGTTGATTTCAAAGAAATAAAATCTGTTTTTGATTTTAGCAATATACCTGAAAAAGATATATTTGAATTCTTCTCTTTGATAGGTGTAGAAAAAAGTTACATAAAGAGCATAAAAAGTTTAATTGATGCTCGTAATCAAATGGCTCATGCAACAGGTAAATTTCAAATATCGAACTACGAAGAATTTAATAACGCTATTGGTGAATTAGGAAGTGTTTTAGGGAATCTTCAAACTAAACTTAATCTAACCATAAGAGAATGGTATAAATCTGAATTATTGAATTATGCAAAAGATGGATTAGAAGAGAGTCATCTGACAATAACTGATTATATCGACAGTGTTTTTCTTACTAGCCATGGTTTTTCAAAAAAAGACATAGCCGCTTGTGTTGAATTTGGATTGAGTAGATTTCGAAACAGGGAGCAATTTGACTTAAGTGATGCAAAACTCGATAGCATTAAAGAATTCCATGAAGCATTAAAGACAAGATATGCTGAAATTATGGGAATCGAATATAGTGAGATAGAGACTACCACTCATTGAAATGCACAAAAGTATAAATTACCGACTACTTTAAAATAATGTACAAACATAACAAAAACATATTTACTCATGAATAAAATTGATAGACCTCAAAAAAGGAAATACATCCAAGAGTTACAAAATGCATTAATGAAATTAGCCGAAGTTATTGACAAAAAAATAAGCAAACCATTACTATTTGCCAAATACGAATCAATATTTTCGCCCCTTCATAAAGAATTTAAAGCAATTGTAAATGAGATTCCAGAAGATTATTACTTTAGTGAATGTGAGGACTCTGATATGCCGGTTATCAATAAAATTGTTGCATTGACAGAAAAAATAAAAGCGAAAATTGAAGAAATAAAAAGAGAAGAATAAACTTGAGAAATTGTAATCCCTAGTTTGCTTGGGAATAAGGAATTCATTTCCATCTTCGAGCAGAAGATAAAGGATAGGATAATGAAAGTGTGGGGTGGTTCGGCTACGCTCACCACCCTAAAATCCGCTAAAGGGGACTTGGAGAGTGCGGATAAGGAGATGCTGATGGCTGCTGAGCCGGCGGTGAAACATGGGAAATAACAACTTTAAATATAAAATATGGCAAGAGCAGAATTAATAAAAGATGATGAATTTGAAAGAGAATATAGAATTAATACAGGTCAAGTAATAACTTTAAAACTTGATGAGGATTGGAGTCAAATTACATTTTGGGACAATGAATCACAATTAGGTAGTGATATGGATTTTGTTTTTACCGAAATAGACGATTCTTATGAAAATTATTTATTATCAAGGATGTTTATCCCAATTAAAAATGTAGGACTCGGAAGGGCTGCTTTAGAATTTTTCATAGATGCAACAAATAGTACTATTTTTTGTAGATCAAATGATGGCATAGTTAGAGATGATGGTAGTCATTTAACTGAAGATGCTACTGGATTTGTAGACAAAATGAAAGAAGAAGGACTTATTTCATTTTATGATGAACTTGAATTAGATGATGAAGACTATAATGATGTAGATTGACTATCAATGCCTACGAATACGAAGATAAAATTGACAAAACACTATGATTTCAACAACCATTGATGAAGTATTTACGCTGACAGAGCAAATCGGATTATTTCAACAAGAATCTGATATAAATAATTTTAATGAGGCTAACAGCCTTTCAGTCTCTTTTATTGAGCGCTATAAAAAACTAAAAAAGGAACAACCTTATCATATTAATGTTATTGATTTATTGAGGGCGAACGAAAACGCTCATAGCAGGATATTGCTTCACCTACTCAAGCAGAATGTAAACGGGAAATATGAAATATTAGAAAGCTTTCTCCATACTTTATTTCCAAAGTTTAATCATACGATAGAAAAGCCTCAACTTACATCGGAAAAACATCGAATAGATTTGCTGGTGCAAGAGAGAGGTAAATATGCCATCATATTTGAAAATAAAATTCACGACGCAGTCATTCAAAAGAATCAAATAGCCCGATATATTGATAAAATGAAAGGCTTAGGGTATTCCGAGAAACAAATATACGTGCTATATCTGCCGCCAAATGATTCCAATCATCCAAATGATTGCTGTTGGAAACTAGAACAATCGCACTGCAAAGAATGTGACCGGATAAATGTTCATAGCAAGTGTATTGAGGGAGAATCCTACTTGCCTGCTTTCGAAGAGCGTTATTCCCATTTGACTTTTAGAGATAATATTATACCCTGGCTAAAGAGCGATGTTCTTCCAAATTGCAGAATCAAGGACAGCTATTTACAGTCAACAGTAGTACAATATATCGACCACTTGGAAGGATTATTTGATATAAGAGAAATAAATAAAAAAATGAATATGGAACTTCAGGATTACATTAAACAGACATTGAAATTTGAGGAAAAACCGGAACACAACTTGGTGTTGGTAAAGAGTAAGATTGACGACTTGAATAAAGTCATTAATCAACTAAATAGCTTGAAGGAAAGAACCGAAAATGACTGTTGGGAGCTATGGCAAAATCAACTTCGCACCGATTTTCCACACTATAAAGTTATAGATTGCAAAGACGAGTCAAAGAAAAATATACTTCGCAAAGTTGGTGTTATCATTGAAACCAACGGTCTGAAATTTTCCGTGTTGATTGAAAAAGAAGTAAATATCTACTATGGAATAGGGCGTCATTATAGCAGCGAGACTATCATAACAGATGTTTCAGATTTAGTAGCACCCGTTCTTGACGAGTTAAGTGGCTTTGAACGTACGGAGTGGTGGTATGGTTGGAAATACACATCGTTTGAAAATGGATATATGCGATTAAAAGCATTGATTAAGGAAGTTGAAAAATCCTGTATGGTATAAAAGCACAAGGATATGATTCGATTGAAACACACCGTAACTGTTATATTATTGATAATGCTGTCGGGCGTTACAGCCCGGGCTATCGATAAAAACAGCTATATCGGGGCTACACGGTTGTATTACAAAGAAGCCTATCAAGATAGCAAACCGGCTAAGGCGGTAAGTTCGTGGATGGTGCCGTTTGATACCCACAATCGGTATGATATACGCAGCATTCGGGTGATAAGTGTGTTTGGCGATCATCGCGAATCGTACCTGAAGGGACATATTCATACAGCTACCGACATGATTCCGGCCAATAAGTCTGCAATAACCTATATTTATCCGATGGCCGTGGGAGTGGTTTGCTCCATTCACCTCAGTCATCCGCACAAAACAATCGTTATCCGGCATCTGTTGGCAAACGGAAAGACTATATACACATCGTACAAGCATTTACAGGAAATATATGTGAGCGTGGGTACGCAAGTTGATCAAAACACCAAAATAGCTCGCTTGTACACACGTGAGGAAACTAAAAAGTACAAAGGGAATTACGACCATCTGCACCTCGAAATCCGTAAATCATTTTATGATTATGGTTGTGCCAGTTGGTTGACGATGAATAAAACCGATCTGAACGAATTGTTCTACAATCCAATGACATTTATGGAAAGTAATTTGGGAGCAGTGCAGCAGACAAATCCAAAAACTCTGGTAAATGATAAATGATAACAACCCTTCGTCCTCCTTCGTCGGACACTTCCCTTAGAAAGGGAAGATCATCCAAGGAAGTAAATTGGCTAAACCAAAGAAGGGATGCTTAAACAAAAAAGACTAATTTTACCATCGGAAACTCCTCGCACTCTCGCAACAACACACAACAGTCGCGAAAATCACAAGAGTTCGCTGAAAAAACAATAAAAACTAAAACAAAAAACAATAGTATGGCTTTAAATTTCAAGATGGATGATAACAATATCCAATCAAGTTTTTCAACTATCGCTTCGGAGATAATGAATAAATGGGTACTTAAGGCCGGCGATAGCTCCTATCGAATCTGCGAACTGGAATTCTATTATAAAAGCAAGTCGCATCAGGATCCGTACGTACACGGACATGATCTACAAAAAGAAATGGGTAAATGGTATTTTCACGGTTCAGGCCTGGATATGACCTTCGGAAGTGAGAAATGTCCGGGGAGTATCCTTATCCGCGCCATTTATGATCTGGCCGAGCCGCACAACTATACCTACGGACCGATTAAAACAGTGACGGAATTATTCGCTAATCTCCCTGATATTTATAACGGAGATTTCTCATTGCGATTAGAGGCGGATGATAAAGGATTGATCAAGAAAGAAGATAAACGCATCTTTGATGCTCCACGCGTAGGCTTAAACCCCGACAAAGATTTAAACGGATCGTTCTGTCTGAAAAAGTATCGCTTCTTTGTAATGCCCAGCGAACAGCATGTAGGAATAGAAAATGCACTCAGAGGTTCAAAACTAAGCAACAAAGAAGTAAATGAAATTCTGGGATATGATATAAAGTGATGATAAGCAGACCAAGATAATAAGCTATAACACACACTTTAAGATATGGGCAAATTTATATTTTATTTTGCATTAGCTGGGTGGATAATAAGTCTGATTGTAAATCTACTTTCAAATGTAGGCATTGATATCGGTACAATTAAAATCCTAATATGGATCTTACATCTTGGTTGTATGATTGTCCTAATTTCATCCATCTTAGAATTGAATGATAATGAATTAATTGATGATTATCAACAATCTAAGTTCGTAAATGAAAAAATTCCATTAAGCATAATAAGGACTGTACTGAAAGACACGCCAGCATGGATAAAGAAAGTTGCACTTGCAGGAGTTTTTTATGGACTATTAAACATAGTGATTACATTGGCTATTCAAACTAATTCGCCTGAATTTATAAACGGACAATTTGTATTGAAAGATCGTGATCAAGTGATAAAAATAATAACAGAGCAAGATTATCATTTCTATAGAGCAAATGAAATGCGGTTATTATCAGGAATATGGATCATATTCTACGGATTTGCAACAACTCTGTTTTATACCTATAGTGAATTTATTGGGACAAAGGAAGAGTCTGAATAAAAAAACAATATAGTCACAAACAACTCTCCAAAGATTTATCGTCGTATTTTAGTATATGGTTCGTAAAAAAAGAATCCTGATAATAATATGTGTAGTCATTGCACTTGCACTCCTGTTGAGGCACTTTGTCTTTCCCCCGAAAGATATAGTGCCTCAACAGGATCAGGATTTTTGTTCCTCCATACACAGCACCGATACATCGAAGCTGAGCAATGAGCTGAAGACGGTGGCAGATAGTATGCGCACCAAAACAGGAGTATATGTGCTGGAAGATGGTGGAGGTTCGTTGGTGACACGCGCGTGGTTATGCGAACATGCCGAAAAAACAATCGACATACAATACTTTATCTTTTCAACGGATAATGTGGGACTCATTGCCTGCGATTATCTGGTAAGGGCTGCCGACCGAGGAGTGAAGGTAAGGATCATCGTGGACGACCTGATGGTGGAAGCCGGCATTCACGAAATACTAACGATGGATTCGCACAAAAACATTTCGATAAAGATATATAATCCGGGGCAGAACCTGGGAAAGAATGTCTTTCAGAAACTGGGCAAACTAGCTACACACTACCGAAGTTTCAACCAACGCATGCACAATAAGATATTGGCAGTAGATGGAAAAGTGGTCATCACCGGCGGACGCAACATTGCAGATGAATATTTTGATTACGACCACGAATACAACTTCAGAGACAGGGATGTATTGCTGCTGGGAAAAACGGTGCAGCAGGTAGAGAGCTCCTTCGAAACATTCTGGAACAATCCATTAGCTGTACCGGTAAGCAGTTTGGTAAAGGAAAAGAAAAATAATTTCGGCGACAGCACCCGTTTCGACCGTCTACACCAATACGCCTGCAACCCCGAAAACTTCTGGCCGCAATTGCGACAACAAATAGTGGAACTCCCTAAAGTGTTTCATCGCATTATCGCATCAGATCAACTGGTGTGGTCGGACAGTGTTTCGTTTGTTTCCGATACTCCCGGGAAAAATAATGGGCAACAAGGAATGGGCGGAGGTGGTATAACGACTTCGGCACTGGCAACGCTTATTAGCAGAGCAAAACATTCGGTAGACATACAAAGTCCTTACCTCATCACAACAGCTGCAGGTCTGAAGCTAATGAAAGAAGCGATAGGCAGAGGAGTGAAAATAAAGATACTAACAAACAGTCTGGCATCGACCGATAACCTGGAAGCCTTTGCAGGATACCAGAAAAACCGCCGGGAGCTACTGGATGCCGGAGTAGATATCTATGAATTCAGACCGGATGCTGCCGAAAGGATCAAAATAGCCACCGGAGCTCTGCAGAAAAAGTTGAACTATACACCTGTTTTCGGACTGCACGCTAAAACCATGGTGATAGATGGAGATGTAACCGTAATAGGAACATTTAATCTGGATCCACGCAGTGCCAATCTCAACACAGAGTGTTTTGCCCTGATATATTCGAAACAGATAGCCCAAGGTGTTTTAAAAGGAATGCACGAAGAATACAAACCGGAAAATTCGTGGCATATATCGCAGACTTTTAACCCCGACTCAAAAGCAGATCGGGCAAAACGGATAAAAACGGTTACAAAAAAGATCATCCCTAAGAATGTATTGTAAGAGGAAGGGGGGATCTGTATGCTGCCCTTTCATGGCGACAGGAGCCATTCGGCTTTAAAACCAGGGCGTTAGCCCATGGGTTGATAATATACTAGGCCTTCAGCCTATTTGAGATATACACCATGATGATGCACATCGGTGTTTCAAGACGTGTATATTAGGGCAAAGCCTGTGAGTTGATGATATATCAGGATGTCATCCTGTAAAGATGTTCGAGAGCAGGTGTCTTGTGCGCCACGAAGTGGCAACATATCATCAACCCAATGGCAACGCCTTGGGATACACAAGATAGATATGTACACGCCACGAAGTGGCAACATAACATCAACCTCATAGCTCTGTATGCTGCCCTTTCAGGGCGCTAGCAGCCATTCGGCTTTTATGCCCAGGGCGTTGCCCATGGGTTGATGATATACTAGGCCTTCAGCCTGAGGGAAGGTGTATCATGTCGCAGTACATAGGTTAGTGATATAAGAGGAGAAGCCTTTAGACAAAGGTGATGTGTATTACGCCACGAAGTGGCAACATATCATCAACCCAATGGCATCGCCTTGGGGTACACAAGATAGATATGTACACGCCACGAAGTGGCAACATATCATCAACTTCATAGCTCTGTATGCTGCCCCTACAGGGCGCTAGCAGCCATTCGGCTTTAAAACCAGGGCGTTAGCCCATGGGTTGATAATATACCAGGCCTTCAGCCTGAGGGAAGATGTCCCCTATCGAAGTGCATAGGTTAGTGATATAAGAGAAGCCTTTAGACAAAGGTGATGTGTATTACGCCACGAAGTGGCAACATATCATCAACCCAATGGCAACGCCTTGGGATACACAAGATAGATATGTACACGCCACGAAGTGGCAACATAACATCAACTTCATAGCTCTGTATGCTGCCCCTACAGGGCGCTAGCAGCCATTCGGCTTTAACACCCAGGGCGTTGCCCATGGGTTGATGATATACCAGGCCTTCAGCCTGAGGGAAGATGTCCCCTATCGAAGTGCATAGGTTAGTGATATAAGAGAAGCCTTTAGACAAAGGTGATGTGTATTACGCCACGAAGTGGCAACATATTATCAACCCAACGGCAACGCCTTGGGGTAGGAAAAAAGAAAGAAACTCAGCCCCTGAAAGGGCAGCATAAAAACAGTATACTATGTCACAATCTTTATCAAAACTCTACACCCACATCGTATTTCATACCAAATACAATCGGGACGTGATAAAAGCAGATATCGAAAAGGAATTATTTGCTTATTTCGGAGGTATTCTAAAAGAAAATAAGTCAGTGCCAATTGCAATAAACGGCATAGAGAATCACGTACATATCTTATGTATTATGTCTAAGAATATAGCACTGGCTGATCTGTTAGAAGAGCTGAAACGAAACAGTAGTCGGTGGATAAAGACAAAAGGAATTGAATATAGTGATTTTGCATGGCAAGGTGGTTATGGTGGTTTCTCAGTAAGTCAGAGTAAAGTGGAGGTTGTAAAACGATATATTGAAAACCAAAAGGATCATCACAAAACCGAAACAGTCAAAGAGGAGTATTTGCGATTTCTTAAAGAGTATGGTATCGACTATAACGAAGATTATCTTTGGACAGAGTAATCGGAACGCAGCTGATAAGGAGCATAGTTCTCTATGCTGCCCTTTCAGGGCGCTAGAAGCCATTCGGCTTTTATACCCAGGGCGTTGTTGCCCATGGGTTGATAATATACTAGGCTTTCAGCCTGAGGGAAAATATCACCTACCGAAGTACATAGGTTAGTGATATAAGAGAAGCCTTTAGACAAAGGTGATGTATATTACGCCACGAAGTGGCAACATATCATAAACCCATGGGCATCGCCCTGGGATAGGAAAAGAGAAAGAAACTCAGCGCCACGAAGTGGCAGCATATCATCAACCCAATGGCAACGCCTTGGGGTACACAAGATAGATATGCACACGCCACGAAGTGGCAACATACTATCAACCCATAATAAAAAAAAATCTCGGACTGAAAAACCCGGGATTAAACAATAGATTCATTAATTAATAAAAAGAAAAACAAATGACAAAGAAATTCAGATGTTCAGTATGTGGTCATATCCACGAAGGTGATTCCGCTCCGGAAAAATGTCCATTATGCAAAGCTCCTGCAAGCAAATTTGTAGAGATGGCTGAAACTACAGGGGCACTTACTTTTGCTGATGAGCATGTGATTGGTGTAGCCAAAGGATGCGACGAAGAGATGATCAAAGACCTGAACAACCATTTTATGGGAGAATGTACCGAAGTAGGTATGTACTTAGCCATGAGCCGTCAGGCCGACCGCGAAGGTTATCCCGAAGTGGCAGAAGCTTTTAAAAGATACGCTTGGGAAGAAGCAGAACACGCTTCACGCTTTGCCGAATTGCTCGGCGATGTGGTTTGGGATACCAAAACCAACTTACAAAAACGAAAAGATGCCGAACAAGGTGCTTGCGAAGACAAAAAACGCATTGCCACCCGTGCAAAGCAACTGAATCTGGATGCTATCCACGATACAGTACATGAAATGTGCAAAGACGAAGCCCGCCACGGCAAAGGCTTTGAAGGGTTGTACAACCGCTATTTCAACAAATAAGTTATCATCCGACACAGGTGAGCGGGGTAGATAAATACAGCTCCTAACCTCCTGCGTCGGAAATTTTCCTTTCCAAACGAAAAAAATCCGCTTGAAGATAGATAACCATCTCAAATAATAATTTAAAACAAAACAGTATGAAAAAACTTGTATTATTATTTCTCGTTATATTCAGTGCCTCGCTTTACGCTCAGGATACTGGCATCAAGTTCAGTAAGGACAGTTTGTTATCAGACGCATTAGCGCAGTCCAAAAAAGAAGGTAAACTGGTATTTATCGACTGCTACACCACCTGGTGTGGACCCTGTAAACGTCTGGCCAAAGAAATCTTCCCACAAAAAGAAGTTGGTGATTTCTATAACAGCCACTTTATCAATCTTTCGTTTGATATGGAAAAAGGCGAAGGATTAAAGATTCAGAAAAAATATGCCGTGAAGGCCTTTCCTACCCTGCTGTTTTTAAATGCCGAAGGTGAAACGGTACACGTAGGACTCGGTGCAATGCCTGCCAACGCATTTATTGAACTTGGCAAAACGGCACTGGATGATACCAGAAACGTACTTTCCATATCCACTAAAATGAAGGCCGGAGATAAGAGTATCCAAACATTAATGCTTTATCTGAAAGCCAATCATTATGCGGCTGATGCCGATGCGCTGATAACTGAGTATTTCAAAACAGCTACCGACGAAGATAAACTATCGCAGGATGCATGGCAACTGTATAAAGAATATATCACAGATATAGACAATGATCAGTTCCAATATTTTTTAAAGCATCGTTCGGCTTACGAACAAAAATTTGGGAAAACTGAAGTGGATAACAAGATAATTTACGGTTTTGGTTACTATAAACAGAAATACAAAGATAATCCAACAAAAGCAGCTTCGGTAAAATCAATTGATCCCGTACTGTATTCGAAGTTCCTAATAATGCAGGACTTCATGGTAGCCTCTTATGAGCAGCAGACTAACAAAACTGACAAAGCTAAATGGGCAGATTATATCACCAAATCAAAACCTTATGTTGCGTTAGACAACGTACAACCAATGTCTATAAATAGTATCTGTTGGAATATCTATGAAAACTACCGGACGTTTAATGATATCGCCACACTGAAACTAGCCAAAGAATGGCAGGAAAAAGTACAGAAAGCATTACCGGATAGCCATCCGATAAACGATACCTACGCACATCTATTATTTGATCTGGGCTTTGTGAAAGAAGCCATTGAACATGAAGAACTGGCCATAAAGGGAGCCACCAAAGAAAATAGTACCGGGGATTTGAAGTTTTATAATGATGAGGTAGAAAGATTCAAAAAAGCTCAATAGCATCAGTCGCCGGAGATAAACCTAAGAACTTTCTGCTTCGAAAATAGTATATGGTTTGCTAAGATGGAAATGCAATGCAACCAAAATATAAAACTTTTTGAAGCACAAAGTGTTGGTTTAAGTAAGCGGAAATAGTGAATGTCGGATAATGATTTTAATTGCTGTCTCATAAATGGGACAGCAATTAATGCAAAGAATAAGATATTCAGTCGTTCTCATAACTTTGTAACACCATCCGAAGAACAGATAAGTAAAGAAACACTATATTTGAGGATTCAAATTTGATTGAAACGGATATAAAAGAGATTCTTGGTTCTAAAATTCAACACTATGATTACAGACAAAAAAACGAACACGATTTATTTTTCGGAAAAGCTAAAAGAGCAATTCCCGGAAGTTGCTGGTGACATATATAGCACAATAAAGCTGTTGGGTACTGATTGTCGGTTTTTGCCCGGCACAAAAGATATCTGGACAAGAGATTATATGCCGGTACAAGTCAACGAACATAAATTCATTCAGTATGCATTTCATCCCGACTATCTACAAAAATTTGAAGATATAAAATCGGATCCGGAAAGCATTTGCACTTCTCTTAACCTGAAAACGGTGAAGTCAGACATTGTTCTAGATGGTGGCAACGTTATCAAATCGGACAACTGCGTGATCATGACGGATAAAATTATTCTTGAAAACATACAGAAATATAGCAAAGACCAATTATTGACGCAACTAAAAAACCTGTTTGAAATAGAGAAAATAGTATTAATCCCGTGGGATAGAGGCGAAAGATATGGTCACGCCGACGGCATGGTTCGGTTTATTGATAATGAAACTGTGTTGTTGCAAGGCTATTATAAAACACGTAAAGAACTTTTCGAAGATGGATTTATAAAATATCTTTTGGGTGCTTTGAAAGAGAATCATCTGAGATATGAATTTCTAAACATTGACTATCCCGAAAAGATAAACGCTAAGTTTGCCTATCTCAACTATCTGCAAACAAAAGATTTCATTCTACTGCCTTCGCTAGGCATCGAAAAAGATGATGAAGACTTACAAAAAGAAATTGAAAAATATTTCCCTGCTTATAAAGACCGCATTCAAAAGGTAAAGATGAACAGTATTATAGCCAGAGGTGGTGCTTTAAACTGTATATCCTGGACAAAAATGGAATGAAGGAGGTAATTCATTTCAATATTTTTCGATTCTAAACCCATAAGATGTATGCCATTTGTAAAAGTCTACATCCATTTTGTATGGAGCACAAAAAACAGAGAGCCGTTTCTTGAAACAAAAGAAATCAGAGATAAAGTTTGGTTTCATATCAAGGATAATGCCCAAAAGAAAGGCATTTTTATTGATTTTGTAAATGGCTATTCACAACATTGCCATTGCCTCGTTTCATTAGGCATTGATCAAACAATACAGAAAACAATACAACTTATAAAAGGTGAATCTTCTTTTTGGATAAACAAAGAAGGGCTCACAAAATATAAATTTGAATGGCAGGATGAATATTATGCCGTTTCAGTTTCCGAATCGATGATTGAGAAAGTCCATAATTACATTAAAAATCAGGAGCTGCATCATAGTACACACTCTTATGATGACGAAATTGATAATCTGATTGACAAACATGGATTTCAGAAATTTGATGATAAATAATTCAATAGGATTGGGCTTTAGCCCATTCTCTCGAAATAAGATAGAAAGGTATTGGCTTTAGCCAAATGATTAACCAAACATAATTAATTTGTATATTAATTTGGCTAAAGCCAATAAGACACATCATCCTTCTCCCTCCAGCTAAAGCTGGAGGCAATTGAAAAGAAGACGCGATTAATAAAACAACCTATAAATTGCTGATGAACCTATTTTTTCTACTTTTGCGAATACAAATCATACATCAATACATGAAAAGAATACTATCAAGTGCCTGCGCTCTTCTATTGGCAGCAGGGTTAAACGTTTATGCGCAACAGGCCGCTCCGCAACTAACTTCAAAAGTAACTGTAACTACAGTTGAAAAAACGCCCAACTCACAGTGGCAGGGCAAACGAGTAGCGTATCTGGGCGATTCGATGACCGACAAGCGTCGTGTAGGTACCTCGTGTGTGTACTGGGAGTATCTGAGCGAATTGTTGGGAATAGAGCCATCGGTGTATGGTATCAGTGGAAATCAGTGGGATGGTATCTACAAACAAGCCCTTAAACTGCATCAGGAAAAAGGAACAGAGGTAGATGCGATATTTATCTTTGCAGGCACGAACGACTACAGTCATGGTACGCCAATTGGTGAGTTTTATGCGGAAAAAACAAAGCAGACTAACTATAACGGTGCTCCTGTAACGCGCAAGTACCGCACTCCGATATTCAACGACAGTACCTTTTGCGGACGTATAAATAAAGTTATGTCGTATCTGAAAAATAATTATCCCCAACAACAAATTATTATCTTAACCCCTATTCATCGGGGTTTTGCTCAGTTTAGCGAAAAGAATGTACAACCCGATGAAAACTATGCCAACGCACAGGGATTATACGTGGATACTTACATTGATGTATTGAAACAAGCGGCTTCCTATTGGGCAGTTCCTATTATAGACCTCTACTCCGCCAGCGGATTGTTCCCGTTGGCTGATGCACAGTCGCAATATTTCAATAATAAAGATACAGATCGACTGCATCCTAATGCGGTGGGTGATTACCGACTGGCTAAAACCATTCAATACCAATTATTGGCCTTTCCATCGGGTTTTGTGGGGAAATAATAAGTTAGAGAGAAAAAATCATGAAAGTATTATTTATTGGTGGAACAGGCGTTTTAAGTTCGGCATGTTCGGAGCTGGCCATCGCGCGGGGAATAGATCTGTATCACCTAAACCGTGGAATAAGTGCAAATATCCGCAAGGTGCAAGGTGCGAAAACCATCATTGCCGACATAAGGGATGTAGAAGCCACACGAAAAGCAATAGAAAACTATCAATTTGATGTGGTAGTCGATTTTATCGCCTTTGAACCAGAGCATATCGAAACCGACGTTGAACTATTTAGCGGAAAAACCAACCAGTTTATCTTTATAAGTTCAGCATCAGCCTATCAAATACCCGAAACACTCCCTGTTACCGAAGAAACTCCACTGGATAATCCCTTTTGGGAGTACTCCCGAAAAAAGATTGCCTGTGAAGAAGCCCTCAAAGCAGCTTACGCAAAAACTGGCTTCCCATATACCATAGTACGACCGTCGCATACCTACGACAAAACAAAAATTCCTGCAGTGGGTGGATACACTGTTTTGCACCGAATGTTACAGGGGTTGCCGGTAGTGCTACATGGCGATGGCACCTCCATTTGGACATTAACTCACAACACGGATTTTGCCGTTGGACTGGTAGGTTTGTTTGGAAACAGCAACGCTATAAATGAAGCTTTTCATATAACTTCCAACGAATGGTTGAGCTGGAATCAGATATACGGGATACTCGCTGCCGAACTACATGTAAAGCCTATCATCGTTCATATCCCATCAGATGTCATTGCATTGTATAACAAAGAAATTGGTGACGGATTATTGGGCGATAAAGCCCAAAGTATGCTGTTTGATAATTCGAAAATTAAAAGATTTGTTCCCGATTTCAATCCTCAGGTAAAGTTTGCCGAAGGAGCAAAAGAGATAATAAAATGGTATAAAGAAAACACTATAAACGAAGAAATAGATAAAGACATCAATGATTTTATGGATAGAATTATCGCTGATTATGCAGTGAAAAGTCGATGATTATTAATCGTAGAATATAATACAATGTGTTTTAACGGTTGGGAACGATAGATGAATCACTACTAATCTTCTGCTAACGAACTTGAGAGGGAGTTGAACAACATTCAACTCTCTTTTTTATTCACAATCTTTCATGATGGAATCATAAATATGTTGATCAAAGCTTGGGAGAGATAATAGAAATATGTAAGTTTGTGGCTCAAAAAACTTAAAATGAATCGGATTGGGGTATCCTCAAACCTAAACGCGTAAATATGGACAAAATTAAATTCAAACACATAACACCCATCCAACTAAGGTTTAATGACTTCGATGCATTGGGTCATGTAAATAACTCAGTGTACTTCTCCTTTTTCGACTTGGGGAAAGTCTCCTACTTTAATGAAATCATTCCAGAAATGAGTGTTGATAAAGAAGTGGGTGTAGTTATAGGTCACATTGAAGTAAGCTTCCTTCTGTCGGTATATCCCGGCGAGAATGTAGCTGTGGAAACAGCTGTAATAGAGATTGGGAATAAAAGCTTTAAGCTGCTACAGCAACTTATTGACCTTGACACAGAAGAAGTAAAATGCGTCTGCAACACAGTAATGGTTTGTTTTGATGCAAAAACAAAGCAAAGCCATCCCATTTCAGAAAATTGGAGAAAAGCAATGTCAGCGTTCGAAGAGAATCCGGATCTTCTGATTGTGCACAGTCACAAATAATCGAATATAACCTCTTCATAAAACTATGTATACCATTTAATCCGATAAAATCGGAGGAATAATAAATATTCTTCAAAAAAATAGAGATGTTATGGAGATAAAAGATGTATTTTTGGAAATCCCGGTTATTGAAACGAAAAGAACGGTATTAAGGAAAATGAATGCAGGTGATGCAAAAGATATGTTTGAATATTCATCCAATCGGAAAGTAACAAAATACCTGTCATACGACCATACAAACATTGAAGATGCCGAAAAGTACATTCAAAACAAAGTAGCAAAATGTGCCCTGGGCGAATGTATGATATGGGGCATTGAATTCAAAGAAAATAAAAAATACATCGGAGCCTGTGGTTTTACCGATTGGAATACGGTAGACAGAAGTGCAGAAATAGCATATACATTAAATGAGGATTACTGGGGAAAAGGCATTGCGAGCGAAATAGTCGATAAACTGCTGGAATTTGGATTTTCAAAAATGAATTTAAACAGAATTGAAGCCAGATGCTGGAGCGAAAATGATAAATCGACACACGTTATGGAGAAAAATAATATGACCTACGAAGGTTTGCTAAGAGAACAAGTAATCATGAAAGGGAAACACAGAGATCTAAAAATGTATTCCATTCTACGACGGGAATACGAAAAGAAATGATAAAGCGCTTAAACAATTGCATCATCTATTTTTCATAGATGAAATCGGCGAAAATAGTGAGTCAAATGGACAAAATTGATATACGTACAACAGAGAGAAGCCTTATCACAATAACGGAAACCCACATTCATTCAAAAAATACCGAAATATAAAAACACTCATCTATACCCATTTTCTATGGGATTTTCTATTACTTTGCAAAACCGTTTTGTAGACCTGATCAGGTCGGCTTTAAGGAAGCATTTACTCATAAATATTTGGCAACATGAAAAACAATACTCAGATAAAATGTCCTAATTGTGGAACATTGATAGACGTACAAGATATTTTGGCACATCAGCTGGAAGATGAGATTAAACAAAAATATCAAACACAACTGGCCGAAGAAAAGAAGAAATACGATTCGGAAGTGGATAATCTGAATAAAGCCAAGGAACAATTTGAACAAAAAAAGAAGCAGGAAAACGAGCTTTTTCAGGAACGTTTGGAAAAACAACTAAAAGAAGACAGAAAAGGAATAGAGGAAAAGTTGAAACTGAAGTTTCAGGACGAGCAGTTGGAACAGTTCAATGCCTTGCAAAAAGAGTTAAACGAAAAATCGGAGCAGGTAAAAGAGCTAAACCGTACCAAAGCCGAAATTGAAAAGCTAAAGCGCGAAAAATCGGAATTGAAAGAAGTGGCCGAAGCCGAAGCTCAAAAAAATCTGAACGAAACGCTGATAGCTGAAAAAGAAAGAATCAGAAAACAAGAAGAAGATAAAAACGAGTTACGCTTCAAAGAGCTCAACAAACAACTGGAAGATCAAAAACGGTTGACCGAAGAAATGAAGCGCAAACAAGAGCAAGGTTCCATGCAATTGCAGGGCGAAGTGCAGGAACTGGCCATCGAAGAATGGCTGGCCGCGCAGTTTCCACTCGACTCGATAGAGGAGATTAAAAAAGGGGCACGCGGAGGCGACTGCCTTCAGGTGGTGAACACCCGAACGGTTCAAAACTGCGGAACTATTTATTACGAAAGTAAGCGCACCAAGGACTTTCAACCCAGTTGGATAGAAAAGTTCAAAGCAGATATTCGCGAAAAAGGTGCGAATATTGGCGTATTGGTAACAGAAGTAATGCCGTCGGAAATGAGCAGAATGGGACTAAAAGATGGTATCTGGATTTGCAACTACGAGGAGTTCAAAGGGCTCTGTTCGGTTTTGCGCGAATCCATCATACAAATCAGCATGGCCATCAGCTCGCAGGACAATAAAGGCGATAAAATGCACATGCTCTACGACTATCTGACAGGCAATACTTTCCGCCTACAGGTGGAAGCCATTGTTGAGGGGTTTACGCAGATGAAGGTGGATCTGGAAAGCGAAAAACGCGCCATGCAAAGTATTTGGAAAAAACGCGAAAAACAAATTGAGAAGGTAACCATCAACACTATCGACATGCATAGCTCCATAAAAGGCATAGCCGGTAATGCCATTCAATCGGTAAAACTGTTGGAACTAACCGAAGCCGAAATTAATGCTGACGAACTGGATTCGTAAAGGATAAGAAATATAATTACTTCCTCATAATCAGTGGTTTTTGAACAAAGTTGGAAATAAAGGGTTACATTTGTAAAACTCATTCAAATAACCCCAACCATGAAAAAGCAAATCATACTACTTGTTGCCTTTATCTGCAGTATCTATTCAGGTAAAGCACTTTCGCAACCGGCTGTAGGCCAAACAGCACCATCACTTCCCAGCCTGAAAATAATTGACAACAACTTTCCAAACAGGGAAAATAAATACCTGTATCTGGATTTTTGGACAACTTCTTGTGCGCCGGAAGTTCGGTCGTTGGATCACCTCAACTCTTTGGCACTACGATTCAAACCAAGAGTAGTATTTCTTGCTGTTACCGACGAGAATGAACAACAAGTCAGGTCACTGCTGCAAACTAAACAATGGAACTATTTATACGTTGGATTGGACGAAGATCAAATCTACCATAAGAAATTCTCGGTGGAAGAGCCTCCTGTATTTTTTCTCATCTCCCCCGAGAATGTAATTCTTGCCAGTGGTAATTCTGCAGAACTGATGGATTACAAACTTGATTCTATCATCAACAAAAATGACTCGCTAAGGCTAAACATACCGTCAAAATATGTTGCTCCAAGTGGTAAATATAAAATCATCGTACGCCCTTCTGCTAAGAATAAGAAATAATCAATTACTTTTGTAGAACTGACTTAGAATAAATAAATTAAATATAGAACAATGAAAATTGAAAAGATCTCCTGGCATGGAGTTGATGCTGTTTTGTTAGAGACAAATGTATATGAGGCTATTTTGGTGCCTTCAATTGGTGCTAATTTGGTAAAGCTTTATAATAAAGTTCTGAAAATAGATATTCTAAGAACTCCCACCGAAGACGAAGTAGGAACATTCCTTCTCAGACCTCAGATATTCGGTGTACCATTGCTTTTTCCGCCTAACCGCATTGAGGATGGAACCTATACCTATGCCGGAAAAAAATACCAATTTCCAATCACAATCCCTGCGCAAAATAATTATCATCACGGTGTTATCAAGTCGCAGGACTTTACAATTACCCGTACCCGTTTTTCGTCGGACGCTGTAGAGGTAGAAGCTACTTTTCACTCCAACAGAATCAATGATGCCATTTATAAAAACTTTCCACATGATTTTGTGTGCAAGATTAGAATCATTCTTACAGATAATGAACTAACACACATCGTTTCATTTAATAATCTGGGTAGAGAACCTATGCCTTTAGGTGTTGGATACCATACTCCTATTCGTCTGCCTTTCTCAGAAAACACGGCAAAATCAGATTATAAATTGCGGTTATCGGTAGGTAAACGTTGGGAATTATCAGATCGTGGCTTACCAACAGGTGTGTTATTAGACCTGACAGAAGAAGAAATGCAATTAAGAAACGAAGGAATGACCGTTACCGGGAAACCAATAGAGTTGGCATTAACCGACGATGCGATGACTGTGAGTGGCAGACCCTATCATGGAGCTATCCTAACCAATACAAAAAATAAAATTGCGGTTTTCTACGAAGTGGATAAAGAATTTAAACACTGGACTTTGTGGAATAATGGTGGTGAAGTAGACTGGGTTTGTCCGGAACCTCAAACATGGGCTATCAACGCACCCAACCTTAAACTACCTGCTGAAATTACAGGAATGCAATCGGTTAAAGGAGGTAAAACATGGAGTGCGACCACACGATTTTATGTGAAATCTACAAGTAAATTATAAGACTTAGGTTCCAAAATCTAAAGCGAATGGATTATGAGCGATATTGTCTCGTAATCCATTCATTATAGAATGACTAATTATCCGGAAATATTTAGTGCTTTTAAAGAGCTATCATAGTTAAATCCACTATTTTCTGAGAATTAATTTCTACTTTTGTAGTCAAAACAAAAAATTATACGATTATGAATCCGTACAAAAACCTCCGAATCGCCATTTGTAACGACCATGCAGGTTATGACCTTAAACTTAAAGTGATTGAATATCTTGAGGGCGAAGGTGCAGTTGCTGTAAAAGACTTTGGCTCAAATTCTACAGAAAGTGTTGACTATCCTGACTACGCTCATCCAATGGCTTCAGCAATTAAACGTGGCGAATATGATTTTGGGGTATCCATCTGTGGCAGTGGCAATGGTATTAGTATGACCCTTAACAAACACTTAGGCATTCGCGCAGCACTTTGCTGGAGACCTGAAATTGCAGCACTTGCCCGTGAACACAACGATGCAAACATTCTCTCACTTCCTGCACGTTTTATCACCGAGGAAGAGGCACTGAACATTATTGAAGTGTTTTTCATGTCGAAGTTCGAAGGGGGCAGACACCAACGACGCATCGATAAAATGGATCAGCTTAAATAGACGATAACGCGCTGGACTAATTTACGAGCTATTAAAGTTTTACAGATAAAAATAAACACGATCTTTGAACTGTGCCCCTGGAAAAGTATATAAAATCCTTTGGCATTCATCCTTAGACCATAGACCTATACAATGCAACGAACAGAAATATCAGCTTACGGTGAGTTTGGTTTAATAAAACACCTGACCGAGAAATTTAAAATAGAAAACCCTTCTACTCTGAAAGGTGTAGGCGATGATGCCGCAGTACTCAGTTACGAAAACAAAAAAGTGCTCGTTACCACCGACCTGCTTTTGGAAGGTATTCACTTCGATCTGGTATATGTTCCATTGATGCACCTTGGCTACAAAGCAGCAGTAGTGAATTTTTCCGACATCTACGCCATGAACGGCACACCGAAACAAATTACCGTTTCTATCGGTGTTTCTAAGCGTTTTTCGGTAGAAGATCTCGAGCAACTGTATGCCGGAATTCAGATGGCTTGTACAAAGTATGGAGTGGATCTGATTGGAGGTGATACTTCGGCATCGCTTACCGGATTGGCTATCAGCATAACCTGTATCGGCGAAGCAGATGAAGACAAAATTGTGTACCGCAACGGGGCAAAAGAAAACGATTTGATATGTGTTACCGGCAATTTAGGGTCAGCTTATATGGGCTTGCAATTACTGGAACGCGAGAAAGTAGTTTTCGGAGCTAACAGCGAAGCGCAACCCGATTTCGAGAACCGCGATTATATTCTTCAACGACAATTGAAACCCGAAGCGCGCAAAGATATTGTGGAGCTATTGGCCGAAAAAGGCGTGGTACCCACTTCGATGATGGACATCTCGGATGGATTATCGTCGGAACTGCTTCATATCTGCACACAAAGCAATGTGGGTTGCCGCGTTTACGAAGATAAAATTCCAATCAACATTCAAGCGGTTATCATGGCCGAAGAATTGAACATGAGCATTGTAACCGCAGCATTAAATGGAGGCGAGGATTATGAATTACTGTTCACCGTTTCGCTCGAAGACTACGATAAAATCGTGGGAATGGAAGGCGTTGCCATGGTTGGTCACATTACCAAATCGGCACTAGGACTTCAATTGGTTGGTCGCGAGGGCGATGAAATTGAATTGAGAGCGCAAGGTTGGAACTCGTTAGAAGAGTAGAACTATTTGAGAATAGAAAATAACGATCATATTCAACATAAAGAATAGAAGCTGTTGCAGATATACAGTTTCTATTCTTGTTTTTTACTTGAATTATAACATTCCTCGCATATGAAAACTAAAATTATCGGTGCATTCATTTTGCTCTCCACTTTAGGGGCAAATGCACAATCTATCACTGAAAGCGATTTGAAAGACATTCGCAGTACATTTACCGCAACGCCTGCTACTAAAGCCATTCAGAATGTGCTAACGACGAATGAAAACATCAAGGCTTTGGCATTAAATCGTGATTTACAGGGTCAAATCGATCATTATTTCAAATATCGGGTTAGCGTAAAAGGCATTACAGATCAGAAAAGCTCGGGGCGTTGTTGGATGTTTACATCGATGAACGTGATGCGTCCGTTGGCTATGGAAAAATATGGGTTAGACAAATTCGACTTCTCGCACAATTATTTGTACTTCTGGGATTTGTTTGAAAAATCAAACCTGTTCCTGGAAAATATCATCACCACCGGTAAAACTTCTCTCGATGACAGAGCAGTAAATGAGTATTTTAAAACACCGGTAGGCGATGGTGGTGTATGGAATCTGTACTTCAATGCTGCTGAAAAATATGGCGTCGTTCCGCAAGATGTGATGCCGGAAACAGCTCACTCAAACAACACCAGCCAGTTCGTAAAAATTATCAATGAGCGCTTACGCAAAGGCGGTTATGATTTACGCGAAATGACAGTCAGTGGTAAGAAAGCAATTGATTTGCGTCAGCAAAAGAAAGTTATTTTGGCCGATGTGTATCGCATCCTCGCTCTTTGTTTGGGTGAACCACCCACCACTTTTACATGGCGATATAAAGACAAAAAAGGGGAAGTAAAAGAGTTGAAGAACTATACGCCAAAACAATTCTACAATGATGTAAAACCGCAAAATTATACACCGGAAAATTATATCATGATTATGAACGACCCCACCCGTGCGTATTATAAAATGTACGAAATACAGAACAACCGTAATACCGTTGAGGGTATCAACTGGACCTATCTGAACCTGCCGACTGAAGACATCAAGAAAGCTGCTTTAGCTTCGATTAAAGCGAACGAACCCATGTATGCTTCGTGTGATGTGGGCAAGCAATCCAATCGCGAAACAGGTGTTTTGGATCCGAAAATGTATGATTACGAATCCTTGTTCGGTGTAAAGTTGGAAATGGAAAAGAAAGCGCGTATTTTGACGCAACAAAGTGGTTCAACACATGCCATGACATTGGTTGGTTGTGATGTGGATGAAAACGACAAACCCGTGAAATGGGAATTTGAAAACAGTTGGGGAGAAACTGCAGGAAATAAAGGATATCTGACATTTACCGATTCGTGGTTCAATGAGTATCTTTTCCGTGTAGTCATCGAACGCAAATACCTCGATGCGAAAGCAATTGAAAGCTTAAAGCAAAAACCAATTCAATTGCCGGTTTGGGATTATATGAATTAAGAAGTTACGAGTATTTAGTTACGAGTTACAAGCCTTATTCTTAATATCCATTCTCAAATAAAAAGAAATGCAGATTTACGTTATGTAAATCTGCATTTCTTTTTATTAAAACCTGTCCGAATCGACATCCACTTCCACATGCTCCACAAATTTATTGCGGGCTCCGGTGTGAAAACGACTCACCTTCTTGTTGATAATGAGTGTGGACGGAATATTGCGTAATTCTTTATTTTCCGACACCGACAAAATATTCCAGGCCTGATAGCTGATAAGCATAAAGCTGTACTTATTGAGCAAGGTGCTTGTGCTCTTGGTATATCTGATTGACTTAACGGAATGAGGGAATTCTTCTTTTAATCGCTCTATTGCACTATGAATGGCTTCACTGCTATGAGCCAGTTTATGAATATCCACAATATGAATGATCACTTCTGAATTGTTGCGTAACAATCTTCGCGCATACCGCAACAAGAACTCATCCGACTCGCTGTTCAACATTACCACAGTGCTTGTAATAGTTGTGAATCCACGATTGACAAACACTCCGACACTACAATTGGTATGTTCAATAAAATAGCGTGTCTTGTCTTTTATCAATGTTCCGGGATAGAAGAACGCTTGCTTTTGTGACATTTTATTGATAAAGCTATTCAACCAGATATTTTTCCCAAACAGCTTACTCTCTTTGATAAAAGGAATACCCGAAAGGGAAACACCTGCTCCCACCAGCAAAAAGTCAAAATTATTGAGATTGGCAGATTTGACAATGCCCAGCTCAATATTATCTGTCACCTTGTACTCAGTAGCAATGGGTGTATTGAGAATAGCGGCTTCGTCCTTAACGCCTTTGAAACTCTCGGTAGAGAACTGTTCACCATAAATAGGGTTAGTATCTGTACCCGGAGTAATATGCAGCACCGTAACCGACAAACTATTTTTTGTGCCATCAAGTACGGTTTTGGCAACATTGAGTAATGTCTTACCATTTTCGGGGTTACCCAGTGCAATCAAAGCTTTAAAAATACCCTGTGTTTGATGCAGAATATATTCCTCTTCAACATCTTTTTCCGGAAATAGTACATTGATAAGCGATAGTGCCGGCGTGGTCATAAAGGTAGTTACCAGCGCCATTATTACCAACATTACAAATATTGGAGGAGGCAAAATTCCCATCTCATAACCGATATTAAGTACAATCAGTTCCATCAATCCTCGCGTGTTCATCAATACACCGATAGAAAGACTGTCGTGCCACGATTCGCCCAGTATTTTAGCAGTAAAGGCTCCACCCACAAATTTTCCGGTTACTGCTACCAAAATAAACAAACCGCAGATTGCCCACAAATAAGGCGTATTGAGCAAACCTATTTCGGTACGTAAACCGGTAAATACGAAGAAAAGTGGTAAAAGCAACGTCACCGAAACATCCTCAATTTTTTCGATAATCATTTTTCGGAAATTAGGAAGCGGTGGCATAACAACACCGGCCAAAAATGCTCCGAAAAGTGCGTGAATACCAATTACCTGTGTTGTAAAGGCCGAAAGGATCAGTATCAACAATAAAAAAGCCACGATACTTTTGTTGAGTACTTCACTGTTGTGATAGATTTCTCCAATTCGTTTTAAGAACGGGCGAACAAGAAACAACATGAACAACACGTAGAGTACGGAAAATAAGATAGTGTAAATGGAACTAACAAAACTGCCGGTTTTAGCAATGGCAATTACTGCAGCAAGAATACACCAGGCAGTAACATCGTCTATCGCAGCACTGGCAATAGAAACTGTACCGAGATGAGTATTGGATAATCCCTTTTCCTGAACGATTCGTGCCAATACCGGAAAAGCGGTAATACTCATGGATATTCCGATAAATAAAGCAAATGGAAGGAAAGTGGTTTGTGCTGCTGCAAATTCAACATATACAAAATAAGCCAATAACATTCCCAAAAAGTAAGGTATAATAATGCTGGCATGACTGATTACATAAATCTTCCCCATCTTAACCCGCAATTCACTTATGTTCAATTCCATACCAATGGTAAACATAAACAAAATAAGCCCTACCTGACTCAGAATATTCAGATTTCCAAGCGACTTAGCTGCAAATAAAAAGTGAAAAGCATGGGGGTAGAAATAACCCAAAAGTGATGGACCTAAAACAATACCTGCCAGAATTTCACCAATAACAGTGGGCTGCCCCATTTTGGCAAACAGATAACCAAAAATACGCGAAACGATTAGGATAGAAATAATCTGGAGCAAAAGCATTGCTGCAGGTTCAGCTACATTATTCAGAATTGACATCTTAAACAGGTCAAAATTCCCAATAGAAGCATCTACTTTATCGATTATATTATTTTGAGCAATAACACTTTGGGCTGGTTGAAATGCTTTTGCGTTTTGAAAAAGGATATAGCTAAAAACACCAAATAAAATTAACATCAAACCATAGAAAAGCCAGGTTTTGTAAGGAGATTTATTCATACTACTTATTTTTTAATGATTATCCTTTATTTTACCTAATCAAAAGAAAACACCACAAAAGACACAAAAGTCACACAAAAGTTTTTTACGAGATAAAAACTTAGCTTTTGTTTCCTTGAAAATGCTGACGATACACA
>Ga0302321_100000254_pt1 | contig 47393 bp, 29 predicted proteins | sample Fen_T0_1_FD_202505 | JGI IMG/M metagenome (GOLD analysis project Ga0302321, IMG submission 202505) | Peat permafrost microbial communities from Stordalen Mire near Abisko, Sweden - Fen_T0_1 | ecosystem: Environmental > Terrestrial > Soil > Wetlands > Permafrost | place: Sweden: Abisko... | reverse complement strand
CGACCGCCCGCCGTGACCGCCCGCCGTGACCGCCCGCCGTGACCGCCCGCCGTGACCGCCCGCCGTGACTGCCCGCCGCCCGCCGCCCGCCGTGACCGCCCGCCGTTCACCGTCACCGTCGCCGTCGCCGTCGCCGTCGTCGTCCGCCGCTCACCATCGCCGTCCTCCGCTCACGCTCACCATCGCCGTCCTCCATTCGTTGTTACATGGCGAAACTAATGAAAGTCGCGGCTCTCGACGCGCGCGATCGGCCGCGAGAGCTTCGGCGTCCAGACCGTGTCAGCGATCAGGTGCACGATCTTGTCCTGCACCTGGAGCCGCCCGGACACGCCGAGCAACGACTGCGTCTTCAAGATCTGCGCGTACTGCGCGAACACCCGCTGCCAGACCACCAGGTTGACGAAGCCGGTCTCGTCCTCGAGCGTCATGAACACGACCCCCGAGGCGGTGCCCGGCTGCTGGCGGCAGATCACGATCCCGACGTAGTCGATCCGCTGGCCATCTTTGGCGTGGCGCACGACCGTGCCGGCATCGGGCAGCCGCTGTGCCCGCAGCTCGCCGCGCAGCGGCTCGAGCGGGTGGCCGTGCGTCGAGTGATCGCTCGACGCGTAGTCCCACAGGATCTCGTCGAGCTTGCTCAGCGGATCGAACGCCGGGGCCGCGTCGTCGGCGCCCGCGGCGATCGGCAGGCTGTCGCCGCGCCGCGCGACCCAGCCGGCGACCTGCCACAGCGCCTCCCGTCGCTCGGGGCCGGCGAGCGAGCCGAGCGCGCCGGCCTCGGCGAGCACGGTGTGGATCCGCGCGGGCAGCTGGGTGCGGCGCACGAAGTCGTCGAGCGACGCGAACGCGCGGTCGGCGCGCGCGGCGACGATGCGCTGGCCATCGCCGAGCGCGATCCCCTTGACCCAGCGCAGCCCCATCCGCACGTCGAACCGGTCGTCGCCGATCGGCTCCATCGTGCAGTCCCACGCGCTCCGCGTCACGTCGATCGGCAGCACCTGGACGCCGTGGCGCTGGGCGTCGCCGACGATCGTCGCCGGTGCATAGAACCCCATCGGCTGCGCGTTGAGCAGCGAGCAGGTGAACTCCGGCATGTAGTGCTTGCGCAGCCACGACGTCGCATAGGCGATCAGCGCGAAGCTCGCGGCGTGCGACTCGGGGAACCCGTACTCGCCGAACCCGCGGATCTGCTCGAACACCCGCTCGGCGAACTCGCGGAGGATGCCCTTGCCCTCCATCCGCTCGATCAGCCGCTCGCGGTGCTGCTCGATCCGACCGCTGCTCCGCCACGCGGCCATGTCGCGGCGCAGCTGATCGGCCTCGCCCGGCGTGTAGTCGGCCGCGACCATCGCGAGCTTCATGACTTGCTCCTGGAACAGCGGGATGCCGAGCGTCCGGTCGAGCACCGGCTCGAGCGACGGATGCGGATAATCCACCGGTTCGATCCCGGCGCGCCGCCGCAGGTATGGATGCACCATGCCGCCGGAGATCGGCCCCGGCCGCACGAGGCTGACCTCGATCACGAGATCGTAGAACGTCCTGGGCTTGAGCCGCGGCAGCATCGACATCTGCGCCCGGCTCTCGATCTGGAACGTGCCGATCGTATCGGCGGTGCAGATCATGTCGTAGGTCGCCAGGTCCTCGGCCGGGATCGTCGCGAGCGTCAGCTCCCGGCCGCGATGCAGGCGCATCAGATCGAACGCCAGGTGGAGCTGGTGCAGCGCCCCGAGCGCGAGCAGATCGACCTTGAACAGCCCCAGATCCTCCAGATCGTTCTTGTCCCACTGGATCACCGTGCGGCCCGGCATCGTCGCGTTCTCGATCGGCACGATGTCGTGGACCGGCTCGTGGCCGAGCAGGAAGCCGCCGGGGTGGATCGACAGGTGGCGAGGAAACTCGAGGAGCTCCTCGGACAGCCGCACCAGGTGATCGAACACGGTCACGCCGTGCTCGCCGAGCCCGGCCTCCGCGAGCGCGGTGCGCCCGACGGTGCCGTACACCGAGAGCTGCTTGGCGGCGCGATCGAGCGCGGTCTCCGAGATCCCGAGCACCTTGCCGACGTCGCGCACCGCCGAGCGCGGCCGGTAGCGGATCACGTTGCACACCATCGCGGCGTGGTGGCGGCCGTACACGGTGTAGACGTGCTGGATGACCTCTTCGCGGCGCTCGTGCTCGATGTCGAGATCGATATCGGGCGGCTCGGCGCGCTCGCGCGACAGGAACCGCTCGAACAGAAACTTCATGCGCACCGGATCGATCGCGGTGATCCCGAGGCAGTAGCACACCGCGGAGTTCGCCGCCGAGCCGCGGCCCTGGCACAGGATGCCGCGCCGCCGGCAGTACGAGACGATCTCGTACATCGTCAGGAAGTAGCCGGGGTAGTCGAGCTCCTCGATCAGCGCGAGCTCGGCGTCGAGCTGGGCGCGGACATCGCCGGGGATCCGGCCGCCGGCCTCGGGGTAGCGCGCGGCGGCGCCGGCCTCCGCGAGCGCGCGCAGGTGCTGCGCCGAGGTCGACCCATCCGGCAGCCGCTCCGACGGGTAGCGGTAGCGCAGCTCGGCGAGCGAGAACGTGCAGCGCGCGGCGATCTCGAGCGTGCGCGCGACCGCGCCGGGCGCGTCCTCGAACAGCCGGTGGAACGCGTGCGGGGCGCGCAGATCGTACTCGTCGTTGCCGCGGATCCGGCGACCCGCGGTCGCCAGCGTGACGCCGTGGCGGATGCAGGTCATCACGTCCTGCAGCGGCCGCCGGGCGCGCGAGTGGTAGAGCACCTCGGTGGCGGCGACCACCGGGATCCCGGCCGCCGCGGCGCGCGCCCGCACCCGCAGCTCGCGCGCGACGTCATCGGCGCGGCGGTGCCGCGTGATCATCGCGTACAGCCGATCGCCGAACGCCTCGCGGAGCTCGCCGGCCAGCTGCGCCGGCGGATCGGGCTCGTCGGCGAGCAGGCTGCGCTCGCCGCCCCACAGCGCGCACAGCCCGCCCGCGTGGCGCATGACCTCGGGCCAGGCGACCCGCGCGTCGCCCTTGTCGCAGCGCCGGCGGCCGATCGTAAGCAGCCGGGTCAGGTGGGTCCAGCCGGTGCGATCGATCGCGAGCAGCACGAGCTGCGACGCCGCGGCCGGGGGCGTGGCCGGCCCACCGCCGAGCGCGGCCTGGCGCGGCGCGGCGCGCCCGGCGCGGCGCCTGCCGGTCACCGCGACGGCCGGCGGCAGCGCGTCGGTCGCATCGCCCCAGCCGGGACCGCGGCCGCGGCGCTCGGCGTCGTGTAGATCGACCGCCGCGACCGGCGAATCGACCAGCGCTGTCCCGGGGGCGGCGACCGAGATCTGCGCGCCGCAGATCAGCTGGACGCCGAGATCGCGCGCCTTGACGTGCGCGCGGACCATGCCGTACACGCCATCGCGATCGGTCAGCGCGAGCGAGCCGATGCCCAGCCGGTGGGCTTCTTCCACCAGCTCCTCGGGGTGGCTGGCGCCTTCGAGGAACGAGAAATTCGACTTGCACCAGAGCGGCGCGTGCACTGTTCAATTGTTCAGTACGAAGCCCTCTCCTGTCAACAGGAACCTCGAACAATCGATAACTTACGGTATTGAAACCTCATCGAAACGTACCGCGTGTCACGGTATGAAAATCGTGTCAACTCCTACCTCGCCGCGCTCCATCGTTCAGGTCCACCACCGCGGCAACCGTGGGGTCGACGGCATCATGCGGCTGATCGAGCTGGCGAGCCACGATGGGCCGCTCGAGACCACGCTCAATGCGATGTGCCACGAGCTCGCGGCGATCGCGGAGGTCGACATCGCCAGCGTCTACGTCAAGGAAGCGGAGCGCCTGGTCATGCGCGGCAACCATGGCTTCCCCGCGTCAGCGATCGGCGCGACCTCGCTCGCGGTCGGCGAAGGCATCACGGGCCTGGTCGCCGAGTGCATGCGGCCGGTCTCGGCCGGCCACGCCGCCGCCGAGGTCGCGTACAAGCACGTCCCCGGCCTGGGCGAGGAGCGGTTCCCGGTGTTCGCCGGGATCCCGCTGATCGGCAGCGGCCAGGTGATCGGCGTGCTGGTGCTGCAGCGCACCCAGACCCCGTTCGAGACCGACGAGGTCACCCTCGCGACCGCGCTCGGCGCGCCGGTCACGCTCGCGATCGAGCGGCGGCGGGCGGCGGCGATCCGCTCGGCGCGGCTCGTGGGCCTGGCCCACGTCGGCGGCGCGGTGCTCGGCCACGCGGCGGTGGTCGCGACCACGACCGCGCTCGCCAAGGCGCCGATCGAGCTCGAGCGCGCGACCACGCGGCTGCGCGACGACCTCGGCCGCGCGATGCGCAAGCTCCAGGACGCCGACGTGCCCGCCGTCGGCGCGGCGCTCGATCGGTTTGCCCTGGCGCTGTGCGATCAGCGGCTGCGCGAGCGGCTGGTCGCGGCGGCGGACCAGCCCGCCGGGCTGCGCTCGGTGGCCAAGGACTACGCCCGCGCGCCCTACCGGCTCGGCACCGTGGGCGAGGCCGCCGACTACGCGACCGAGATCGAGGAGCTCTGCGTGCTGCTCGGCGATCCGCGGTCGCTGCGGCCGGGCGCGATCTGGATCGCCGATCGGATCGGCGCCTTCATCGCGATCGCCGCGGTCGCGCGCGGCGCCTCGGCGCTGGTCGCCGGCGACGCGGTCTCCCCCGCCGCGATCGCGATCGCGCGCGCCGCCAAGCTCGTCACCGTCAGCGACGTCCCGGGCCTGTTCGGCTGGGCGCGCCCCGACGATCTGCTCGCGGTCGACGGCGATACTGGCACCGTGCTGGTCCACCCGGCGCCGGCGGATATCGAGCGGCTGCGCCGCGCGCGCGCCGAGTGAATGAAGTCTGATCGATGGGGCTCTCAGGGCGGCCTGGGACCTCGCACCTCGGAGTACCGGCCGGGTGACCAGCGCGCGGATTGCCGCGTCGGATTGCCGATTCGGATTGCCGTGCGGTTGCGCGGCCGTTTCGACTCGCAATCGCGCGCGCGGAGGTTTCATTTACTGTCGGCACCATAGTAGAAGCGACTAACGAGGTGCCATACATGAAATTTCGCAACTGGTTCGGTCGTCGAGCATGCACAGGACTCGCCGCGCTGCTGGCCACTGCCGGTAGTACAGCCAGCGCCGAGCCCTCGCTGCGGATGCGGTCGGCGCCCACGCGGCTCGCCCAGGCGCAGCCGGCCCCGGCGCCGACGGCTCCGGCGGCCTCACCGCCCATCACCCCCCCGGCCCCGGCGCAGCCGGCCCCGGCGCCGACAGCTCCCGCGACCCCACCGCCCGCGGCGCCGGCACCTGCGGCTCCCGCTCCCGACGCCTTACCCCCGGCGGGCGAGGCTGCTGCGCCCGCGCCCGCGCCAGCCCCCGCGGCGGCACAACCTGGCGCGACGGTCTCGGCGACGCCTCCGCTCGACGACGCCGCGCTGGCCGCGCAAGCGCAAGCCCAGGCCGAGGGCGAGGTCATCGTCATGACCGGCTCGCGCATCAGCGACCCGCTCGGCAAGCAGGCCCCGGTCCAGGTCCTGTCGCGCGAGGATCTCGAGCGCACCGGCCTGCAGTCGATCGGCGACATCCTGCAGCAGATGCCGGTGTCCGGCGGCGCGATCAACGGCAAGTTCAACTCGAGCGGTAACTTCGGGTTCCCGCCCGACGGCGGCGGCATCGGTGCCGGCGCCACCGAGGCCGATCTGCGCTACCTCGGCTCCAAGCGCGTGCTGGTCCTGGTCGACGGCGTGCGCTGGGTCAACGGCTCGTCGGGCAGCGGCGTCGCCGCCTCGGTCGATCTCAACACGATCCCGCTGGGCATCGTCGAGCGCATCGAGGTGCTCGAGGACGGCGCGTCGCCGATCTACGGCTCGGACGCGATCGCCGGCGTCGTCAACATCATCACGCGCAAGGACTTCACCGGCGCGGTCGCCAACGCCTACGTCGGTGGCTACAACAAGGGCGACGGCTTCCTCCAGAAGTACGACGTGTCGTGGGGCGCCACCACGCCCAAGCTGTCGATGGTGTTCAACGCGAACTTCCTCGACCAGCGCTCGGTGTCGTCGGCCGATCGCGATATCTCGAAGTTTCCGTCGCCGATCGGCCAGTGCGCGGGCGCCTGCTCGTCGCGCACGCCGCAGGGCCGGCTGATCTTCACCGATCCCAACGGCGTCAGCCACAACATCACGCTCAACGACGGCGTCGGCACGCCGTCGGCGTACTCCGACTACCACAACTTCAGCGACGCCGATCGCTTCAACTTCGCGCCGTACAACTACGTCGAGACGCCGTCGCAGCGGATGGGCGCGTTCAGCTCGGTGACCTACAAGCTGGCGCCGTTCATCAACGTGCGCGGCAAGGCCTCGTTCACCAACCGGCAATCGGTCAACCAGGCGGCGCCCGAGCCGCTGTCGATCGGCGCCGACGCCGCCAACGGCAACCGGCTCGACCGCACCGGCGTCGACGTCACCAATCCGTATAACCCGTTCGGGTTCACGCTCGACCCGGCGACCAACCTGTCGACCATCACCCGCCGCCCGCTCGAAGCCGGGCCGCGCCGGTTCGAGCAGAACGTCAACACGTTCTATGTCTCCGGCGGGCTCGACGGTCACTTCGACGTCGCCAGCCAGCGGTTCAACTGGGATGCCACCGTGGCCTATGGCCTGAACCACGCCGACCAGCGCCGCAATAACTCGTTCAACGCCGCCAAGCTGCAAGAGGCGCTCGGCCCGGCGTACCTCGGCGCCGATGGGGTTTACCACTGCGGCACGGCCGCTCACCCCGGCGAGGCCAACTGCGTGCCGTTCAATATCTTCGGCGGCCAGGGCCCCGACGGCAAGGGCACGATCACCAAGGAGATGCTGGCGTACACCACGTTCACCGAGCACGATGTCTCGGAGCAGACGCTGGTCGACGCGGTCGCCAATATCACGGGCAACCTGGTCAAGCTCCCGGGTGGCTGGCTCGCGGGCGCGGTCGGCGTCGAGCATCGCCGGCTGACCGGGTTCTACGAGCCCGACGCGGTGGTCGCCGCTGGGGACGGCGCCGACGTGCCGTCGCTGCCCACCGCGGGGCGCTACTCGGTCAGCGAGGCCTACGCCGAGCTGCGCGCGCCGCTGGTCGCCAACGTGCCGGGCATCGAGCTGTTCGATCTCGACGCGGCGGCGCGCGTGTCGGACTACTCCTTCCTCGATCCCGAGGTGACCGGCAAGGTCGGCGCGCGGTGGAAGCCGATCAAGGATCTCGTCGTGCGCGGCGGCTACTCGCGCGGGTTCCGCGCGCCGGGGATCGGCGAGCTGTTCGGCAGCAAGGCGCGGTTCGACGTCCCCGTGCTGATCGACCCGTGCAGCGACTTCGCCAACCCCACGGTGGGCGTTCCGCAGGCGGTCCGCGATCGCTGCGTCGCGCTCGGCGTGCCGACCGACGGGAGCTACAAGCAGGCCAATCAGCAGATCTCGGTGGTCACGAGCGGCAACCGCGCCCTCAAGCCGGAGAAGTCGAACAGCTTCAATATCAGCGTCGGCTACAGCCCCGCGGCGCTGCAGGATCGGCCGTGGAGCGACAGCGTCGATCTCGAGCTCGCCTACTGGGACGTCCGGCTCGATCAGGCGATCTCGGCGCTCGACGCGCAGTACCAGATCGATCACTGCGTGTCGGGCGGCGACGACAGCTACTGCAACGGCATCGTGCGCAACGCCAACGGCACGATCACCTCGTTCAGCAACTCGCTGCAGAACATCGGCGGCATCAACGTCCGCGGCCTCGATCTCTCGGTGGCCTACCGCCTGCCGCGCAAGCCGTTCGGCCGGTTCCGCGCGACCTCGACGTCGAGCTACCTGCTCGCCTACGACGAGAAGGTCCCGAGCGAGACCGGCGTCCAGACGATCAGCCGGGTCGGCACGATCGCCGGCACCCCGGCCCGCGCGTTCCCGCGCTTCAAGTCGAACCTGGGCCTCACCTGGCAGTACCTGCAGCTCGAGGCCACGTTCACCACGCGCTACATCCACTCGCTGGTCGAGCCGTGCCGCGGCCTGTCGGACTACCCGGGCGCGTGCTCGAACCCGAACGCCGACGACACGCTGTCGACCAACAAGCTCGGGATCACGGTGTATAACGATCTGCAGGTCATCTGGTCGCCGGAGTTCGATCACGCCCTGTCGATCACGGCGGGCGCGAACAACATCTTCAACCGCGATCCGCCGCACTGCTTCACCTGCTCGCTCAACGGCTTCGAGGGCGGTACGTACGACGTCCCAGGCATCTTCGGCTACCTGTCCGCGACGTACCACGTTCAGTAAGCCTCGCTGGCTGCGCGCCCGTCCCGCGCTGGGCTAGGATGGCGCGCATGAAGGTGCTGGCGATCCCCGGGAGCCTGCGCGCGACGTCGTCGAACGCGGCGCTGCTGCGCGCGGCGGCCGCGGTGGCGCCGCCGGGCACCGAGCTGGTGCTCTACGACGGCCTGGGTGGGCTGCCGCACTTCAGCCCGGATCTCGACGTCGAGCCGGTGCCGCCGCCGGTCGCGGCGCTGCGGGCGCAGATCGACGCCGCCGATGCGCTCGCGATCTCGAGCCCCGAGTACGCGCACGGCATCCCCGGCTCGCTGAAGAACGCGCTCGACTGGCTGGTCTCGGCCGGCGAGCCGATCGGCAAGCCGGTGCTCCTGGTCAGCGCCTCGCCGAGCGGCGCGGGCCACGCCCACGCCCAGCTGCTCGAGGTGCTCCGCACCATGAGCATGCAGGTGGTCGATGGCGGCGGCCACGTGTTCTCGCGCGCCAGGCTCGATGCCAGCGGCGCGATCACCACACCGGCGCTCATCGCCGCGCTGGCGACCGGGTTCGCCCGGCTCGCCGAGATCGTCGACGTCGGCAAGCTCGCCAACCGGGGCGCGTGACACGTTGTTCGGGGCCGGCGCCCGCGACCTCGCGACGCGACACGATCGAGCCGCGCGTTCGCCAGATCCAGGCGCTGCGTCCGTGAACCGCTGATCGCGGCCGATCGCGCGATCGACGCGGCGCGCAACCGGCGGTCGGGGGCGTTTTCCGCTGCGGTACTGGCGGCGCCGCGTGGATGATACGGTGATACCACGCCGCCGCTCCGGTGCTGCCTGCGAGGAAGGCCGGTGATCACGATGTCCGATCTGCTCCGCTGTCTACTGCTGACGCGCCCGCTGTGCGCGCTCGTGGTCGTGGCCCTGCCGCTGGGGCTGCCTGCGGCGAGGGCGGAGGTCCGGGGCAACTGCCTGGGGACCTACGCCGAAGATCTGTCGGCGATGTCACGGCACGCGCGCGACCTCGATACGACCGCCGCGTCGTACGCGTTCGCCGTGCGCACCACGGCGGTCTACGAATGTGTCTCGTATGGCGGCGATGGCCGGATCAAGCGGGTGACCTCGACGATGCGCGCGCACGGCACCGGCTTTGGCTATCGCTACGATGGCGGCGACACGCTGCTCATCACCAACGAGCACGTCGCGGACTGGCCCGACGTGACCGACGAAGATCACCCGGTGGAGGGCGTGAACGCGGGGTGCAAGCGGCTGTCCGATTCGCTGGCGATCGTCGACGACGATCGCGACGACTATGCCGCGGATGACATCCCGCTGACCCGCGTCGTCGTCGATCCCGCGCTCGACGTCGCGATCCTGCGCGCGCACGCCAAGCTGGCGATCCTGCCGTGGCGGCTCGGCAAGAGCGCCTCGCTGGTGAGCCGGGACGCCGTGGAGGTCAAGGGCTTCCCGCTCGGCAAGTTCCGCGCGACCAACACCGGGAAGGTGGTCTCGCCGTATCACCACGACGACCAGGACGCGCGGAATCACGACGACTTCATCATCGATGCGCTGCTGGCGTCCGGCGGATCCGGATCGCCCGTGCTCGCGGTGTCGTGCGCGACCGGCGAGCTCGAGCTCGTCGGGATCTTTCACTCGCGGTACGCCAGCGCCAGCGCGCTCAACGTGGTCATCGCGATCGATCAGGTGCGCGAGCTGATGGCGACGCTCCGGCGCTCGCCGGCCCCGCGCGAGCCGGTGGCCGAGATCGATCAGGTGGCGCGCGCGCGGCTCACCGAGGCCATCGTCCACGATCCCAACCCGTGGTTCTTCTCGCTCGCCCACCTGACGGCCAAGGTCCACGCGCGCGCGGACGGCTCGCTCGTGTTCGCGGTGTTCCCGGCGGAGTTTCCCCGCCAGACCCGCCCGCTCCTGGTGCTCGAGGATCTCAAGGACGACGACCCCACCCACTTCGGCGTCCTGGGCAACGTGTACCTCGCCGCGCCGACCGGCCTCGTGCTGTACTCGCCCGCCGACGCCGACGCCGACGTCCACGCCCAGCTCGCCCGCACGCTCGAGCTGTTTCGCCGCGACGCGCTCGCCGCGCTCGACCACCGCGCCGCGGTCCAGACCACCGCGAAGTCGCGGGAGGCGTTCGAGCGCGCCACCAAGAAGCGGCTCGCGTTCACCCACATGCTCGAGTCGCAGCGCCGGGCGATGCAGGTCATCATCGACCTCGTCGCGCGCGTCGCGCTCGCGATGCCGGCGAGCGCCGGCCACGAGCTCGGCCTGATCGAGATCGAAGCGCTCGTCCCGCCGGTCCCGCCGGTGCCGCCACCACCGGCGCCCCCACCACTGCCGCCGCCGTGACGCTACTGCACCGTGCCTTGCCAGAACCAGCTGCGGCGCTGGCGGTCGAAGTAGACCCACATGCAGTCGCCGCGGCGCAGCTCGGCAAAATGATATTCGCGGTGCTGCTCGTGCGTCCACCAGCCGCCCGACACGATGTAGGGGCCGGCGATCCGGACCACGGCGCCGTGCTCGAGCCCCGACAGCAGCCAGCCGTCGTCGCGCGCCAGCCGGGCCTGCGCCGGCAGCGGCCTGGGCCGGGCGAACACGCGGCGGACCAGGCAGACGAGCGCGCGCGTCGTGGGCGCCGCCGGCACGACCTCGGTGAGCCGCTCCCAGCCAAAGCTCGCCTCCGGCAAGTGACCCTCGCGCAGCACCGCGCGCACGATCGCGGCGTCGCCGAGCTCGGCGCGCAGCCGGGCGAGGGCCTCGTTGGCGGCGCCGAGGTCGCGGCGCGGCTTCTGCGCGAACAGCGCGAGCTGATCGCGGGTCGCGCTGACCTCGTCGGCCCACACCCGCACCGCGTTGACCGGCGCCACGGGCGGCATCGCGGTGAGCCGCAGGTGGACGAGGCGCAGCAGCGCGCGGCCATCGAGCGTGGCGGCGGCCGGCTTGATGCAATCGGCGCGCAGCGAGATCTGCCCCACCGCGTGCTTGAGCGACAGCTCGAGGTGCAGCGCGGTCAGCGCGCGGCCGCGCGCGGCGAGCCGCTCGAGCAGGCGATCGATCGGCGCCTTGGTCACGAACACCAGGCGCTCGACGTCGTCCTCGTCGTCATCGAGCAGCACGCGCTCGTCGGGCGCCTCCGGCGGCGCCACGGGCACGAGCGGATCCCACGCCTCCCCGGCGGCCAGGCGGTACAGCTGGTGCGCGTCGCGGCCGAACCGCTCGAGGACGCCGCCGGCCGGCAGCCGGACCAGCTCGCCGACGGTGCGCACGCCGAGCCGCGCCAGCGACTCGCGCAGCCGCGGCGCGATCTCGAGCCGCGCCAGCGGCACCGCGCTCGCCGCCGCGCGCTCGGCGGCATCGCTCGGCTGCACCGCGACCCCGATCCGCATCGCCCGCGCGATCGCGTACGTCGCGAACCGCGAGAACCCGGCGACGATCGCGCCCCGGTAGCCGAGCTCGCCGATCGCCCGCGAGATCGCCTGGCACCACGCCTGGCCGCGCGGCTCGCCGCGATCCACGAACACGCGCTCCAGGCCCTCGCCATCGAGCCAGAACGTCCCGGGCTCGCCGGGCTCGACGCGCGGCGACAGGCGATGCAGCACCGCGCGCAGCTGGGTGGTCGCCTCGGCGATCTGCACCTCGGGCACGACCTGCGCGCGCAGCCCGCCACACAGCGACAGCGCGTGCGCATAGCGCTGGCCGACCAGCACCCCCATCGCCCGCGCCCGCTCGCACGCCCACAGCACCTCGGCCTGCGGCCGGTCGCTCTCGATCACCACGACGGGATGCGCCCGCCACGCCGGCAGCTGCCGCCACACCAGCTGGAGCGGAAACGCGGGCAGATCGAGGCAGGCGATGCGCATGGACGGTGGCCAGCGACCACCACTGTACATTTGTTCACATCGGCCCAGCCGCTGTCAACCGACGCCGGCGTCCCCGGGCCGCGTCACGCCGCCGCGTCGTCGAAGTCGCCCCGCCGGACGCGACGAGTGGCTCGCGCGGATCGCGCAGCGCCGATAGGCCGGCGCGGGCTATTCGAGGGTTCCGGACTCGGCGAGCTTGCCGAGCTCGCGGAACTCCATGCGGATCGCGCGCTCGAGGTGCGCGTGGGTCAGCGGGGTGCCTTCCTCGGCGGCGAGGAAGGCGGCGCGCAGGGCGGCGTTGCGGATGTAGCCGCCCGAGAGCCGGAAGCGCTGGGACAGGCCGGCGAAGTCGAGCGTGCCCTGGATCGGGACCTCGGGCGGGATCAGCGAGCGCCACAGCTGCTCGCGCATCTCCTCGTCGGGGAACGGGAAGGTCACGCGGTAGGTGAGCCGGCGCTTGAACGCCGGGTCGATCGCGTTGCCGAAGTTGGTCGTGAGGATCGCGATGCCCTCGAAGCTATCGAGCCGCTGGAGCAGATAGTTGACCTCCAGGTGGGCGTGGCGGTCGACCGAGGATCGGACCTCGGTGCGCCTGGCGAACAGCGCGTCGGCCTCGTCGAACAACAGCAGGACCTGGCCATCTTCGGCGGCGTCGAACAGCGCGCCCAGGTGCTTCTCGGTCTCGCCGATCCACGCCGAGGTGATCCGCGCGACGTCGACCCGGTAGAGCTCGAGGCCCAGGTCGCGCGCGATGACGCCGGCGACCATGGTCTTGCCGGTGCCCGGGCTGCCCTGGAACAGGGCGGTGATGCCGCGCGAGGTGGTCATCGAGCGGTCGAAGCCCCATTGCTCGTAGACCTGCTTGCGGTGGCGGACGCGCGCGGTGAGCTCGAGCAGGGAATCGGTGATGTCGTCGGGGAGGACGATGTCGGCCCAGCTGGCGAGCTGGGTGACCCGGTTGGCGGTGGCGCCGAGGCGGGCCTCGAGGTGCTGGCGGACCGCGTCGTCGAGCTCGCGCAGCCAGGCGGCCGGGGTCGTCGGGCGGTCGAGGCGGCGGGACACCGCGGCGCAGACGCGCTCGATGACGCCCGGGCCGACGCGGTAGCGCGAGGCGAGCTCGCTGGCGTCGGGCAGGTCGATCGCGTGGCGGGCGAGGGCGATCGTCCATGACTCGCCCCGGGCGAGCTCGTTGTGCGGGGGGATGTCGAGCAGCAAGTAGCCGGGATCGAGCGGGATCGCGGCGCTGGTGGGCAGGCGCAGCGCAAGCGGGCCTGGGTGATCGCGCAGCACGCCGGCCAGCTGGGTCCTGGTGTCGGGGTCGTCGGCGCCGGCCCGCTCGAAGCCATCGACGCAGGGCAGGAGGCCGCGCAGCTTGGCGCGGCGCAGCGCGCAGGCGAGCGCGGTGGGGCGCGCGGCCTGGTCGCGGGGCAGGGCGGCGAGCTCGATGACGCCGAGCGCGCGGTCGGCGCGGGCCGCGAGCGCCGCGAGCAGGGTGTGGCGACCCGCGCCGGTGCGGCCGCGCACGACGATGCGCGCCGGTTCGCTGTCGCGCGCGCCGGCGAGGTAGCGCAGCGCCCTGGTGATCAGCGGGCGCGGCAGGTGGAGCTCGTCGAGCTCGCGGTCCGGCGCCCGGACGGTCAGCTGCGGGTCGGGCTCGCCGTCGAGGTCGAAGTTGGCGACGTAGCGGACGACCAGCGGATCGACCGAGAGCGCCGCGAACGGGCGCTCGCCTTCGCCGACCCGGACCAGGCCGCAGCGGCGCAGCGGGCGATCGCCGTCGAGCTCGCGAGTGATCTGGGCCGGATCGCCGCCGGCGAGGTGGCCGAGCAGCTGGCCGAGCAGGTGCTCGTCGACGAGCGGCCGGTGCTCGTCGTTGGCGAGGATGCCGTAGAGCCGGGCCAGCTCGCCGCGCAGCCGCGGCGCGAGGATCGCGAACAATACGGCGATCGCCGTCGAGCTCAGCTGGCAGTCGTGGGCCAGCACGTCGAGTGGGGTCAGGTGGTCGCCGCGCTCGAGGTCGGCGGTCACGACCAGCTCCTCGATCGCCTTGAGCCGGACGATCGCGCCGAGCAGCTCGTCGGGCTGGAGCCCGCTGGCGAGCCGCAGCAGGCCGCCGACCTCCTCGGCGAACGGCGGCCGGCGCGGATCGGGTCTGGCGATCCGGCCGACGTCCCAGGCCTCGGCGATCGCGGCGGCGGCGAGCGCGCCGACCAGCTGGAGCCGCAGCTCGAGCGCGTGGGCGATCTGCGCGGCGCTGGCCGTCGCCGCGGCCGTGACGGGCTCGAGGCGAATCGCCGGCTCGTCGAGCAGCGGCTCGCCGGCGGCGGCCGGGACGGGCGGCGGGAGCGGCGGCCGCTCGACGCCCCCGAAGGCCGGCGCCGCGCCGGGATCGGGCGGACGGCGATCGCCGGGTGGCCCGGCCAGGTCGGGGCGCGCGGCCGTCGCCGGGGCGGTCAGCGCGTCGAACCGCACGAGCTCGAGGCCGTGCTCGTTGAACCACGCGAGGTGCTGCAGGCCGTCGTCGATCGCGACGGCGCGCGAGCCCGCGGGGAGCGCGACGTCGCGCAGCCAGCGCCCGAACCGCAGGTCGAGCACGCTCAGCCGATCGCCGGTGCGCGCGACCGCGAGGCCCCGGCGCGCCGCGATCAGGAGCTGGGTCGCGGCCGGCAACCGCAGCTGGGCGTGCTGGGCACCGTCGGAGACCTGCACCACGGTGATCCGCAGCTCGGGGGGATCGGCGGGCGAGGCCGCGCGCTGCTGGACCAGCACGTAGAGCCGGCCGTCGAGGATGAGCTGGGCGTCGAGCGGCCGGCTGCCCGGCTCGCCGATCGACCTTCGCCAGGCCTCGCCGATGGTCGGGCGCCACAGCCGGAGCTGGCCGGCGGCCCAGATCAGCCAGCGCTGCTCGGCGACCGGCAGGATCATCTCGCCGCCGGGGCGCGGGATCTCGAGGCCGGCCGGCGAGCCCCGCACCAGCATCGGCCGCGCGGCGTGCCACACCGGCAGCTGCGGCGCGGTGCTCGACTGCAGGTAGCGGCCGCTCGGATCGGGGGGATCGATCGCCTCGGCGCCGACCAGGCCGCCGTCGTGCGCCGAGAGCCGGGTCAGCCGGCCCGACGACATCGCCCAGAGCTCGTCTCCGACCGGCGCGATATCGAGGAATCCCGCGAGCTCGGTGCGGAACACGAGGTCACCGGCGGCGCTGTAGACCGCGAGATCCGGCGCCTCGGCGGCGAGCAGATCGCCGCGCGGCCCGAAGAACTTCAGGATTGGACGCCGTGGGGTCGCCAACGCGCGCCCATCGTAGCAGGACGGGCTCACTCCAGGGCGACGCGGCCGATCGCGATGAAGTGGCAGGCGCAGCCGAGGATGATGAACACGTGAAACACCTCGTGATAGCCGAACACCTCGGGCCACGGGTCAGGCCAGCGGAACAGGTAGATCAGCGCGCCGACGGTGAACCAGAACCCGCCGGCGATGACCAGGTCGAACGCGAGCGGATCGATCGCGGCGCGGACCTCGGGGAGGTAGGCGAGCATGACCCAGCCGACCGCGACGAACAGCGACGAGGTCACGAGCCGCGGCGCGTGCGGCCACAGCACCGCGCGCAGGATGCCGAGGCCGGCGGCGCTCCACGCCAGCACGAGCAGGCGCGGCCCGCTCGGCGCCGCGAGGCCGAGCAGGCACAGCGGCGTGTACGTGCCGGCGGTGCACGCGAAGATCATCGCGTGGTCGGCGCGCCGCAACCAGCCGAACGCGCGCGGCCCCCAGTCGGCGCGGTGCAGCGTGGCGCTGACGCCGAACATGCCGGCGAGCAGGACCACGTAGATCGCGAGCGCGGTCCTGGTGCGCGGCGTGCCCGATGCTTCGACCAGGACGGCGCCCGAGACCAGGGTGACAAAGAAGGCGATGCGGTGAGAGACCCCGCGCAGCCGTGGTCGGACGAGCTCTGCGGTGGCCATGCCCGGAGCTTGCGCTGCGGCCGGTCGGGTGAGCGACAGCGCTCGGTCACGGCTGTGTCAGCAGCGCGTGAATCCCTGCGCGGATCGACTGCCCAGATCCTGAATATCAGGGAAAATCTTGATCGGCTGCATGAGGCCAGTCTCTCGTGGAATCTCTGACGCGTGGTGACTCGCATGGGCCGCGCGGTCGGAAGGCCGGACCATGGTCGCTGGAGCACCCGCTCCGGGCGCGAGCACGTCGAGCAATTCGTGAGAACTTGTATACATCCACGCTTTCGCTGTATCGAAGGCGAAACCGGGAGGACGAAGATGCAGACCGATCGAAGGCACTTCCTCATGACCGCCAGCGCGGGCGCGATCGCCGCCGCGGGTGCGACCGCGGGTGGATCCCTTGGGGGTGGCGGCAGCGCCGCTCACGCCGCCACGCCGCGCGGGCCGCGCGGCCTGGCGCGTGGACTGACGCTGCTCACCGTGCGGCGCAACCACGAGCTCCGGCTCGCGGTGAAGACCGACCATGGCATCCTCGACGTCCAGGAGGCCGCGGCGGCGCTGCACCTGCCGGCACCAGCGACGATGGACGATCTGCTGCAGAACGAGGACGGGGCGAACCTCAACGCGCTGGTCGACGCCGCGCTCAAGCAGGCGGGCACCAAGATCGCGTTCCACAAGGAGGCTGGCCTCGAGTACGGCCCGCTGGTCAGCCGCCCGGAGAAGATCGTGTGTGTGGGCCTCAATTACAAGAAGCACGCACAGGAGACCCACCAGCCGATTCCAAAGCAGATGATCTTGTTCAACAAGTTCAACAACACGCTGAACGCGCACAATGGCAAGGTCAAGCTGCCGGTCGATCTGGCCACCAAGTTCGATCACGAGGTCGAGCTCGTGATCGTGATCGGCAAGGAGGCCCACAACGTCAGCGAGGCCGAGGCCCACAGCTACGTCGCGGGCTACGCGACCGGCAACGACTTCACCGCGCGTGACCTCCAGCTCGAGACCGGCGGCCAGTGGATGATCGGCAAGACGCCGGATCAGTTCGCGCCGCTCGGCCCCTACCTGGTCACCGCGGACCAGGTCGACCCGGACAAGCTGAAGATCGAGTGCCGGGTCAACGGCGAGACCCGCCAGTCGTCGAACACCAGCGACATGATCTTCAACACGAAGCAGATCATCAGCTACACGTCGAAGTTCATCACGCTGAAACCCGGCGATCTCATCTTCACCGGCACGCCCGAGGGCGTGATCCTCGGCAAGCCGGTCGAGGAGCGGGTGTGGCTGAAGCCCGGCGACAAGATCGCCTGCAGCCTGGAGAAGCTCGGCGAGCTCAAGTTCGATCTGGTGTGAAGCGTGCGCACGCGGCCGCGGAGCGCGAGGGACGGCTACCACCCCGTGCCGGCGCTACCCGACCCGGCGCTACCCGACCCAGCGCTGCCGCCGCGCGCGTCGCTGCCGCGCGTGCCGGCGTCGCTCGGCGCTCCGCCATCGCTCGGCGACCTGCCGGCGCCGGCATCGGTCGACATGCCCGTCGGATCCGGGGCACCGGGGTCGCGGCCCATCGTGCCGCGCGAGTCGTCCGTGGGGCCCGCGCCGCTCGGCGTGGTCGTGCCAGCAGGCGTGGTCGTGTCGCCGGACGCGAACGCTGCGTAGCCGGGCGCCGCGCCCGCGGGGGCGGTCGTCCCGGTCGCGCCGGTGGCTTCGACGGGGCGCGCGTTGCCGGTCGTGCTGGGCGTCGCGTTGCGATCGCGGCAACCGAGCGCCGCCGCGGCGACGGCGAGCGACAACAAGAGAGTTCGTTGCATCGACATTTTCTATTGCTCCTGCGAGGGAAATAGGGATGAGTTCGGTCGGGCGGTACTGCGATCCACGTGCCACGCGTGAGCCGGTGGCAGGGCCGCCGCGAGCCGCGACTGCAGGTTTTCCGGACGGCGCCCACGCTACACTGCGCTCTCGACCTGGCGCCCAGGTCATCGCGTTCCCGCCGTCAGTCCGCGAGCCGGACCGCCTCGAGGTCGGCCCACGTCGGGCCGGCTTCGACGCCGACCACGAGCGGCACCTCGAGCGCGAACGCGCTTCGCATCGCGTGTGCGGCGACCCGCGCGGCCACGGCGAGCTCGGCCTTGGGGACCTCGAACACCACCTCGTCGACGACCTGGACCAGGGGCACGGCGGCGAGCCCCTCGCGGCGCAGCGCGCGGTCGGCCTCGAGCAGCCCGCGGCGCGACACATCGGCGACCGAGCCCTCGTGGGTGGCGCGGCGGGCGAGCCGCTCGGCGTACGATCGGTCGTGCGGATCGAGCGACTCGAGGCCGCCGATCGGCCAGCGCCGCCCGGCGATCGTGACGACGTAGCCGCGCTCGCGCGCGAGCCGGAGCTGGTCGTCCTGAAACGCGCGGACGGCGGCGTAGCGCGCGTCGAACCGCGCGATCAGCTGCCGGGCGTCCTGGGCCGAGACGCCGAGCTGGAGCGCCAGCGCGCTCGCGCCCTGGCCGGCGAACGTCGCGAAGTTGACGACCTTGCCGAGCTGGCGGTCGTCGGTGGTGATCGACTCGACGGGACGATCGAGCACCGCCGCCGCGGTCAGCACGTGGATGTCGGCGCGCCGGCGCAGCGGCTCGACCAGCGCCGGATCGCGGGTCAGGTGCGCGAGCACGTAGAGCCCGAGCTGGTGATAATCAACCGACATCAGCGCGCAGCCGGGCGGGGCGACGAACGCGCGCCGGATCCGCTGCATCTCGGGCGTGCGCCCCGGCACGCGCCCGAGATCGGGATTGGTATTGACCAGGTGGCCCGAGAACGAGCGCGCCGGATGAAACCGCGAGTGGACCCGGCCATCGACGTCGATGCAGCGGCGCAGCGCGAACAGCCAGCTGTCGCGCAGCCGGCGCAGCTGCCGCCAGCGCAGCACCAGCCCGACGATCGGGTGCGCGTGCTCGATCCGCTCGAGCGCCTCGATCGACGTGCTCCAGCCGGTCTTGGTGTGGCTGACGATCGGCAGCTTCAGCTGCTCGAACAGCACGCTCCCGAGCTGCTTGGACGAGTTGATGTTGAAGGCGTGGCCGGCCAGCGCCTCGATCTGCTGGGCGAGCTCGGCCTCGAACGTCGCGAACGCGGCCTCGGCCCCGGACAGCTCGCCGGGATCGACGAGCAGGCCGGTCAGCTCCATCCGCACCAGGGTCTCGGACAGCTCGCGGTACTCGGCGAGCAGCCTGGGATCGATCCTGGGCGCCAGCGCGTGCCACACCGCGCTCGACGCATCGGCGCTCGCGCCGGCCAGCGCCGCGGCGCGGTCGATCGGCAGCGCGTCCCAGCGCTTGCGAGCTCGCCCGACGCCGCGCACGGCGTCGCCGTCGGGCAGCGCGCGGCCGAGCACGTGCTTGGCGACCAGCGCCAGGTCGTGCGGCGCCCAGTTGCTGGGCTCGCTGAGGTGCGACGCGAACGCCGAATCGCCGACGACTCCCGCGAGCCGGATCCCGGCGTGGCGCAGCGCCACCGTCGGGCCGACCAGCTCGTGACCGAGCTTGGGCGCCGCCACGTCCTCGAGCCAGGTCACCAGCGCCGGCCACGCCGCGCCGCTCGCGGCGACGTAGCACGCCCGGCCGCCGCCGGCCGACAGCGCGATCCCGGTGATCGGCGCGCGCACCGGCGCGGGATCCTCGATCAGCGCGTGCAGCGCGACCGCCGCGCCGCCGAATCCGGCGACCGCCGCCTGCAGATCGGCGGCGGACTCGCAGACGTTGACCTCGACCGTCGCGCCGTCGTGCGATAGCAGCTCGGCGAACCCGAGCCGGTCGTACAGCGCGTTGCGCGTGGCCGCCGGCGGGGGCGCATAGCCGAGCTGATCGAGCGGCACCGGCAGCGGCCGATCGCCCAGCCGGGCGCGGTCCAGCTCGCGCGGCAGCTCGTCGCGCGACGCCCGCAGCGCGTTGCCGAGCCGGCCGGACATGCCATCGATCGCCGCGATCGCCTGTTCGATCGATCCGTACGTCTCGATCAGCTGGGTCGCGCCCTTGGCGCCGATGCCCTTGATCCCGGGCAGCGCGTCCTCGTCGCCGACCATCGCCAGCCAGCCCGCGACCTGGTCGGGCGCGACGCCGAACCGCTTGGCGACGATCTCCGGCGTGTAGCGCGCGTCCTTGTTGGCGTCGTACCACCACAGCCGATCGCCGACGAGCTGGGCGAACCGCTTGTCCACCCCGACGACGATCGCGTCGCCGCCCGCGGCGAGCGCCGCCCGCGCGTAGCTCGCCACCACGCGCGGCTCGTCGGCCGCCTCGACGACCACGAGCCCCAGCGCCTGGACCAGCTCGCGCAGCCGCGGCAGCTGCTCGACCAGGAGCGCTGGCCACCCCGCGACGGCCGGCGCGGCCTCGATCACCGCGACGGCGCGCGCCGGCAGCTTGAACGCGAGCACGCGATGGATCGCGCGCGCCACCGCGAACAGCGCGTTGACCGCCGCGCCATCGCGCGCTCGCCGGTCGGTCGGCACGACGAGATAGCCGCGCGCCAGGAGGTTGGTGGCAGAGGCCACGAGGGTGCGGTCCGACACGGCGGGCCAGGCCATCGTACCCGTGCCGCCCGCCGCCCGGGAAGCCGCCGAACGGGCGTCGCGCGAGGCCGGTCGCCAGCGCCGTGTCGGGACGCCTTCCTCGAGGCCTGCCCGGATCGCCAGGTCGGACCCCGCGCCTGGCATAACGCCTAGTTGCGACGGGCACCGCCGGTTGCCACCGTGAGTCGAAGAGAAGAAAGGATGTCCATGTCTCTCCACCTGCCCGTGATCCCGATGCGCAGCTCGGTCCTCTTGCCAGGCGTGACCGTGCCGGTCGCGGCAGCGCGCCCCGGCACGCTGCGCGCGATCGAAGCCGCGATGGCCGGCGACCGCCGCGTGTTTGCGGTCACCCAGCGCGCCGATACCGACGAGGTCGCGCCGGAGTCGCTCTATACGATCGGCACGATCGCGACGATCGGCTCGCTGCAGCGCGGCCTGGGCGGAATCCGGCTGTCGCTCGAGGGCCAGGACCGCGGCATCGCGCTGCGCGTGGCGCCGGTCAACGGCTACCTCGAGGCCGTGGTGTCCGAGGCCAAGGAGCTCCAGCCGCTCGACGCGCGGCACCCCTCGTTCGTGGCGATGTACCGCGAGGCGCGCGAGCGCTCGGCGGACCTGGCCCGCAAGCTCGGCTTGCCCGATGAGGCGATCGAGCAGCTGCTGGCGCAGGTGACCGAGCCCGGCCGGCTCGCCGACCTGGTCGCCGGCTACCTCGACATCTCGCTCGGCGAGCGCCAGAGCCTGCTCGAGACGCTGTCGGTCGAGGATCGGCTGCGCCGCGTCGTCGTCCACATGCAGCGCCAGATCGAGGTGCTGTCGGCGCAGGCCGACATCCAGTCCAAGGTGAAGGAGGAGATCGGCGGCCGCCAGCGCGAGGTCTACCTGCGCGAGCAGCTCAAGGCGATCCAGAAGGAGCTCGGCGAGGGCGACGACGCCGGCGACGAGTCGGCCAAGGAGCTCAAGGCCAAGCTCGACGCGCTGCCGCTGCCCGACGAGGCTCGCCGCGAGGTCAACCGCGAGTGGGCGCGGCTGGTCCGCGTCGGCCGCGAGTCGATGGAGTCGCAGGTGATCCGCACCTACCTCGAGAACGTCGCCGAGCTGCCGTGGGGCACGCGGAGCGAGGATCACCTCGACGTCCAGGAGGCGGCGCGCGTGCTCGATGAGGATCACCACGGCCTGCCCGACGTGAAGGACCGCATCCTCGAGTTCCTCGCGGTGCGCCAGCTCGCGGAGGCCCAGGAGGCCGCCGCCCGCGCCGAGGCCACGGCCGATGGCAAGACCTTGGCCGACGCGGTGGCCGAGGCCAAGGCCGACTCGAAGGAGGCGGCGAAGGCGTCGCGCGGCGCGCGCGGCCGGATCCTCTTGTTCACCGGCCCGCCTGGCGTCGGCAAGACGTCGATCGCCAAGTCGATCGCCCGCGCGATGGGCCGCAAGTACGTGCGGATCGCGCTCGGCGGCGCGCGCGACGAGGCCGATATCCGCGGCCACCGTCGCACGTACATCGGCGCGATGGCGGGGCGCATCCTCGCCGGCATGAAGCAGGCCGGCACCAAGAACCCGGTGTTCCTGCTCGACGAGGTCGACAAGCTCGGCCAGAGCTACCACGGCGACCCGGCGTCGGCGCTGCTCGAGGTGCTCGACCCCGCGCAGAACGACTCGTTCACCGATCACTACCTCGGCGTGCCGTTCGACCTGTCCGAGGTGTTCTTCATCGCGACCGCGAACTTCGTGCAGAACATCCCGGCGCCGCTGCTCGACCGCATGGAGGTCGTCAGCTTCGCCGGCTACACCGAGGAGGAGAAGCTCCAGATCGCGCGGCGCTACCTGGTGCCGCGCCAGGTCGCCGAGACCGGGCTCATCACCGGCCAGCTCGAGCTGACCGATGACGCGCTGCGCGACGTGATCACGAGCTACACCCGGGAGGCCGGCGTGCGCCAGCTCGAGCGCGAGCTGGGCCGGCTCGCCCGGAAGGTCGCCCGGCGGATCGCCGCGCGTGAGATCTTGGGCTCGCGGGTCGATCGCGCCGAGGTCCGGACGCTGCTCGGCCGGCCACGCGTCCATCCCGAGAAGAAGGCTCCCGGTGATCAGGTCGGCATCTCGACGGGCATGTACTACACGCCGGCCGGCGGTGACATCATGTTCATCGAGGCCTCGCTGATGCGCGGCAAGGGCGAGCTGATCCTGACCGGCCAGCTCGGCGACGTGATGAAGGAGTCGGCGCGCGCGGCCTGGACGTTCGCCCGGGCGCACGCCGCCCAGCTCTCGATCGACGAGGGCGCGTTCGGCCGCGATATCCACATTCACGTCCCGGCGGGCGCGATCCCCAAGGATGGTCCGTCGGCGGGGATCGCGATGGCCTCGGCGGTGGTGTCGGCGCTGTCGGAGCGCCCGGTGCGCAACGATGTGGCGATGACGGGTGAGATCACGATCTCGGGCCGCGTGCTCCCGATCGGCGGGCTCAAGGAGAAGGTGCTCGGCGCGATCCGCGCGGGCATCACGCACATCGTGATCCCCGAGGATAACGCAGCCGATCTCGAGGATCTGCCCGACGACGTGCGGTCCAAGATCGAGGTGACGGCGGTCACCACGCTGGCCGAGGCGCTCGCCGTCACGCTGCGCGATACGACGCTGCGCGACGGCCGCCTGCTGTTCCAGCCGCTCCGCGGTGCCGCCGGCGAGCAGCTCTCGCACTGAAGCGTCGGCGCGCCGCGGTGCGGCGCAACCTGCTCGATGGACGTGGCTTGTGGCACGAAACCGTCGCGGCGGCGCCGATCCTCGATATCATGCGGCGGTGCACGATTCACCCCCCTCGCGTGTCGAGCGCACGGATCGGAGCCCGTGGAACTGGCTCCTCGTGGTCCCGATCATCGTCCCGCTGCTGACGTTCCTCTTCAACGCCAGCGAGCCGCGGCTGTTCGGCTTTCCGCGGTTCTACTGGATGCAGCTCGCGTTCATCGGGCTCGGCGTCGCGTGCACGCTGGTCGTCTATCGGATGACCCGGCGGCCATGACCGAGATCAACGTCACCGAGCTCACCGTCTTCGTGGTGTTGTTCGTCGGGGTCGCGGGGCTGGGCTTCGTCGCGTCGCGCTGGCGGCCGCCAGCCTCGACGATGCACCACCTCGACGAGTGGGGCCTGGGCGGGCGCAGCTTCGGCGGCTGGGTCACGTGGTTTCTGATCGGCGGCGATCTCTACACCGCCTACACCTTCGTCGCCGTGCCGGCGGCGCTCTATGCGCTGGGCGCCGTCGGCTTCTTCGCGATGCCGTACACGGTGGTCACGTATCCGATCGTGTTCCTCGTGCTGATCCGGCTGTGGTCGGTGTCGCACCGCCACGGCTTCGTCACACCGGCCGACTTCGTCCGCGCGCGGTTCGGCTCGCCGACGCTCGCGCTGCTGATCGCGCTCACCGGGATCATGGCGACCATGCCGTACATCGCGCTGCAGCTGATCGGCATCGAGTCGGTGCTCAAGGCGATCGGCGTCACCGGCGACAGCTTCGTCGCGCAGCACCTGCCGCTGATCATCGCGTTCGGGATCCTGGCGGCCTATACGTATCAATCCGGACTGCGCGCCCCGGCGCTGATCGCGTTCGTCAAGGACACGCTGATCTACATCGTGATCATCGCGGCGGTCATCTACGTGCCGTACAAGCTCGGCGGCTGGGGGGTGATCTTCGACGCGGCCGACCACAAGTTCACGGCGGCCAAGCGCGGCGGGTTGCTGCTGGCCGGGCCGTCGCAGCTGCAGTACATCACGCTGGCGCTCGGCTCGGCGCTCGCGCTGTTTCTGTACCCACATTCCGTGACCGGGATCCTGGCGAGCAAGAACCGCGACATCATCAAGCGCAACATGGCGGCGCTGCCCGCGTACTCGTTGCTGCTCGGCCTGATCGCGCTGCTCGGCTACATGGCGATCGCCGCGGCCGATCAGGGCGTCGCGCCGATCGTGACCGACGGCAAGCCCGACGTGAACACGATCGTCCCGGTCCTGTTCGACAAGATGTTCCCGGCGTGGTTCGCCGGGGTGGCGTTCGCGGCGATCGGCATCGGCGCGCTGGTCCCGGCCGCGATCATGTCGATCGCGGCGGCCAACCTGTTCACGCGCAATATCTACGTCGAGTACCTCCAAAAGGATGCGTCGCCGGCCGACCAGGCGCGGGTCTCCAAGCTGGTGTCGCTGATCGTCAAGCTGGGCGCCGTGCTCGTCATCATCCTGATCGATCCGCAGTTCTCGATCGACCTGCAGCTGATCGGCGGCGTGATGATCCTGCAGACGCTCCCGGCGGTGGCGATCGGCCTGTTCACGCGGTGGTTCCACCGCGCGGGCCTGATCGCGGGCTGGATCGCCGGGATGTCGGCGGGGCTGGCGATGCTGTACGCGATCCCCAACCCGGCGACCAAGCACGCTCACTTCGGCGGCTCGGCGTTCCCTCTCGCCAAGCTCGGTCTGCCGTGGGAGGTGCCGATCTACGCCGGCTTCCTGGCGCTGGTGGCGAACCTGATCGTCTGCGTGATCGCGACCGTGATCGCGCGCGCCGCCAAGGTCGTCGATGGGGTCGACGCGACCGTGAGCTGGGACTACTTCGCGGATGAAGGCGACCCGAAGCTGGCTCGCTGAGCGGCGCGATCCGCGCCGGGGCCGCGACCTACGCGTGGGGTCGCGACGGATCCGGTAATCCGTATTGAAGTGAAATCAGCACAGCCTGGCCCGGTCATGTAATACTGATTACCGGTAATCGTGAGAGACTCTTTTCACGGTTTTTTTCACTCCAGTAGATCTGGGGCGAATCGTCGTCGGTGCACGGCGGGATGTCGCGGCGCCGCGATGCCCGGCAGGGTGGCACGATCCGGCAAGCGCTCTCGAGGCTCACAGCGACTGACGCTGCGAGTATCGAGCGACTCAGTGGTCGGGATCGTCTTCTCGTGTGGCAGTCCACATCGTCATTGAGAATATCTATGTGATCGTGAGAAGGTCGCCTCGCCCGACATCGCCTGTGCTGCTTTCTCGTTCTGGAGAACAACATGTTCCGATTCAGGTCTCGCTCTCTGCCGGGGCTCGCCCTGGCTCTCACCGCCTCGTGCTCGTCCTCAGGCACGCCGACGGGGCCGAGCTCCTCTCCACCCTCTTCTGACCCCGATCCGATTCCGACCCGGCCGCAGCCGGGATCGGAGCTGACCGCGGTCTCGTTCGGGATGACGATCGACGCTCGCGACGAGCGCACCGGCGCACCCCGCCTGGTCCGCGCGATCGTGCCGCGCCAGACCCTCGCCAAGGGCATGTCGCCCGATCAGGCGGCGCGCGAGCACCTCACGGCGATCAAGTCGCTGTGGCTCCCGCGCGAGAAGCCCGCGGATCTGGCGTCGGCCAGCGTCCAGCAGCTGCGCAACGGCGGGTCGATCGTGCGGCTCCAGCAGCAGATCGACAACATCCCCGTCCACCAGGGCGAGCTGCGCGTGATGCTGCACCCCGACGGCGCGCTCGCCGCCGTCTCGGGCGCGATGCTGCCTGCCTCGGCGCGCACGAGCTTCAAGTCGACGCCGGTCGCGGCGGTCGAGCTCGCGCTCGATGCGCTGTACGGCGCGACCCGCGCGCACCCGGCGATCACGGTGACCGGCGAGGCCGCCGGCTACACCCAGCTCGCCGTCGCCCCGAGTCCGGAGTTCCTGGTCCAGACCGTGCGCGCCAAGCGCGAGCTCTTTGCCGACGGTACCCAGACCTTCCCGATCTGGAACGTCGAGCTGTTCGCCGAGAAGCACGGCCGCGACGACCAGCTCGAGGCAGCCGCCCGGCGGTTCCTGATCTCGGACGTCGACAGCAAGGTCGTGCGCGACGTCAACCTGACCGCGAACGACGCGTTCGTCTATCGCGTGACCGCCGAGACCACCGGCAACCGGATCCCGCTCGACGGCCCGCTCACCGACTTCTCGCCGCACCCGACCGGGGTCCCCGATGGCTCGCTGCCGTCCGGCCTCGGCCCCTACAACCTGGTCGTCCAGGAGGCGTTCAACGGCCCGCGCGATCCGTGGCTCGGCGTTCTGGCGACGACCACGACCGGCAACAACGTCGACGCCTACGCCGATATCAACCCGCCGAGCGGGTTCAGCGCGGGCGACATCCGGCCCGACGTGCGCGCCGGCCGCACGCTGAATCACCGCTACGACTTCACGGCCGAGCCGCTGGCGTCGGTGGAGCAGTCGAAGGCCGCCGCGGTCAACGTGTTCTACGTGACCAACTGGATGCACGACTGGTGGTACGACTCGGGGTTCACCGAGGCCGCCGGCAACGCGCAGACGGATAACTTCGGGCGCGGCGGCGTCGGCGGCGATCCGCTGATCGCCCACGCGCAGTCCAACGCCAACGGCGGCTCGCGCGACAACGCCAACATGACGACTCCGGACGATGGCCTGTCGCCGACGATGAACATGTTCCTGTGGTCGGGCAGCGTCGATACCAGCCTCACCACCCCGACGGCGGTCCCCCAGACCGCGGTGTTCATCAACGGCCCGCACAACTTCGACCTCGATGGCGTGGTCGTGCTGGCGGTCGACCGCGTCGACGGTCTGCACGACGCGTGCACGCCGATCAACGACGTGACCGGCAAGATCGTGCTGTTCGACTTCGACGGCGCGTGCGGCAGCATCACCGCGGTGGCCAACGCCAAGGCGGCCGGCGCGATCGGCGTGATCGCCACGATCACGGAGCCCGGGGTCGGCCTCGGCACGCTCAACGGCAACGCCGCCGCCAACCTCCCCGGCCTCGTGATCGGCTTCGACGACGGCGTGGCGCTCAAGGCGCAGCTGCCCGCGTTCGTCAGCCTGCACCGCACCACGCACATCGAGGCTGATGGCGACTTCGATGACGCGATCGTGGCGCACGAGTGGGGCCATTACCTGCACCACCGGCTCGCGTCGTGCGAGGCGACCAACCAGTGTGCCGCGATGAGCGAGGGCTGGGGCGATTTCAACGCGTTGCTGATGATGCTCCGCCCGGGCGATGACCACGACGCGACGTTCGCGCCGGGGCTCTACGCGCTCACCGCCGGCGGCCTGGTCCAGTCGGGCTTCGTGACCGATCCGGGCTACTTCGGCATCCGCCGGTTTCCGTACAGCACCAACAAGGCGAAGAACGGCCTGACCCTCAAGCACATCGGCGACGACAACGCGCTGCCCGACGTGCCGACGAACCCGGGCCCGGTGCCCAATGGCAACTCGGAGGTCCACAACGCCGGCGAGGTCTGGGCCGAGTCGCTGTGGGAGGTCTACAACATCCTGGTCGACGCGCACGGCGTGGCCGAATCGCATCGCCGGATGTCGGACTACGTCGTCGCCGGGCTCCTGCTGACCCCGCCCGAGGCGACCTACACCGAAGCCCGCGACGCGATCCTCGCGGCCGCCAGCGGGCTGGATACCGACGACATGATCCTGATGGCGGCGGCGTGGGCCGGCCGCGGCGCGGGGACCTGCGCGGTCGCACCGCCGCGGACCTCGCTCGACTTCACGGGCGTGGTCGAGAGCGGCACGATCGCCGCGCGCATCGAGACCAGCGCCGCCACCCTGACCGATGACGGCGTGTCGTGCGATCACGACGGTCACCTCGACCCGGGCGAGTCGGGCACGATCCACATCACGCTGTCGAACAGCGGCATCCTCCCCGCCGAGTCCGTCGTGGTCAAGCCGACCACCACCGCCGCTGGCGTCACACTGGGCAAGGCGATCACGGTCGGCACGATCGCCCCGCTGACCACGGTCGACATCGCGATCCCGGTCCGGGTCGCGCTCACCGCGCCGCTCAACGCGAACCTCGATATCGCGATCGCGATCGACGGCGACGCGGGCTGCAACACCAGCAAGCTGAACCTCGCGATCCACCAGAAGATGGGTGTCGACGAGGCCGCCGCGGTGTCGGCGACCGATGATCTCGAGACCCAGATCTTCGCGTGGACGCCGACGGGAGATGGCGCGAGCGACCTGTGGGGCCGCGCCGACGGCACCTCCGGCAACCACGTGATCTTCGGCGCGGACGCCGACTTCATCACCGACACCCAGCTGGTCTCGCCGGTGCTGAAGGTCAGCCCGACGGCGCCGCTGATCGTCTCGCTCAAGCACGCCTACGACCTGGAGGCGTTCGCGGCCTTCGGGTTCTTCTTCGACGGCGGCGTGATCGAGCTGTCGAACGATGGTGGCGCGAGCTGGCGCGATGTCTCCGAGCTCGGCGTAGATCCGGGCTACCCGGCGCCGATCGACACCGAGTTCGGCAACCCGCTCGCCGGCCGCGACGCGTTCACGGCGCAGAGCCCAGACTTCCCGGCGCTCAAGCCGCTGACGCTGAACTTCGGCACGCGGTTCGCCGGCCAGAACGTCCAGCTGCGGTTCCGGCTCGGCACCGATGTGTGCTGCACGGCCACCGGCTGGGTGATCGACGACTTCGCGGTCTCGGGCATCACGAACACGCCGTTCCCCGGCCTGATCCCCGAGCCCACCAAGTGCACGGGCACGGCCGGCGCGAGCGATGGCAGCGACACCGCCGTGCTGGCAGTTCGTAACACGCCCCACGTGACCCTCGCGGGCCTCCCCGGCGTCGGCGAGTAGTCAGTCCTCGCAGCCAAGCGTACGCGGCTGTGGCAATGGCATTCTCGACGTGCGTCGAGGGTGCCATCTTGCGTTAAGAACACATGATGGTGGCGCTGGCTGGAGCGCGTCCCGGTTCGCTGGGATTGTTTCGGTTCGACGTCGCGACCGACGCTGGGCCGGCAGCGATCACGGTCGCGGGAAATTCTGTCTCCGGAGATCGTTACCTGCCGCTCACACGCAGGAAACCATGGCTCGCCGCATCATGGCTAGAACTGTCTTCCAGGGTCGATGGCGTGGATGGCACCCGCCGACCCGAAACAAGGAAGGCAACAGATGCTCGAGCGGATCAAGCGCATCACGACGAGGTTCTCGGATCGAAAGACCCGGCGATTATTTTTCTTGATCCTCGGCGCGAAGCTGGCCGGCGTCGTCATCGTGCTGGCCGGCATCAAGGGCATCGACTGGTACTTCTTCACCAAGGCCTATGCCGAGGACGCGCCCAAGATCCCGGATCACGTCAACGCGCTGAACACGATGTGGACGCTGATCGCGGCGTTCCTCGTGTTCTTCATGCAGGCCGGCTTCATGTGCTTGGAGGCGGGATTCGCGCGGACGCGCGAGACCGTCAACGTCCTGCTCGAGGGCATCGTCGACACGATGATGTGCGGGGTCCTGTTCTGGGCGTTCGGCTTCGCGTTCATGTTCGGCTCGGGCAACAAGATCATCGGGCTTGAATACTTCTTCCTGCACAATACTCCCGAGACCTACGGCGCCACGGGAGTGCCGATGCTCGCGTACTGGCTGTTCCAGTTCGCGTTCGCCGATACCTGCAGCACCATCACCTCCGGCGCGATGGTCGGTCGCACGGCCTTCAAGGGCGACATCCTCTACAGCATCGGCGTCAGCGGCTTCATCTACCCGATCATCGGCCACTGGGCGTGGGGGCCGGATGGCTGGCTCGCCACGCTGAGCCCGCTGGCGTTCCACGACTTCGCTGGCTCGACGGTCGTCCACACGATCGGCGGCTTCGTCGCGCTCGCCGGCGCGATCGCCCTGGGACCGCGCCTCGGCCGCAAGTTCAAGCGCGATGGCGGCGGCATGCCCCCGGGTCACGACATGACGATCGCCGCGGTCGGCGGCGTGATCTTGTGGTTCGGCTGGTACGGCTTCAACCCGGGCAGCACGCTGTCGGCGATGGATATGGCGGGCTGTGCGCGCGTCGCCGCGAACACCACGCTGGCCGCGTGCAGCGGCGGCCTCATGGCCATGGCGTACGTCTACCCGCGCTTCAAGGTCTGGGACTGCGGCATGACGGTCAATGGCTTCCTCGCCGGCCTCGTGGCGATCACCGCGCCGTGTTACTGGGTCAGCCCGGGCGGCGCGCTGATCATCGGCCTGGTCGCGGGCGTCGTCGTCGTGCTGACGACCGATCTGCTCGAGCACCTGCGGATCGATGATCCGATCGGCGCGGTCCCGGTCCATGGGTTCTGCGGGATCTGGGGCACGCTCAGCATCGGCCTGTTCGCGACTGGCCAGTTCGGCGCGGCGACGCCGACGGGCCCCGACAACTCCGCGGGCGCCGTGGTGACCGGCCTGTTCTACGGCGGCGGCATCGGTCAGCTCGAGATCCAGGCGCTCGGCAGCATCACCGTGACCGCGGCGGTGCTCGCCGTGTCGCTGGCCCTCATGTACTCGATCAAGGCAGTCGGCCTGCTGCGCGTCTCGGCCGAGGGCGAGCTCGAGGGGCTCGACAAGCACGAGCACGGCGGCCCGGCCTATCCCGAGCTGTACGGCATGGCGCACAGCGGCGAGCCCGTCGACAGGTCGCGGCACGGCGCGGGCGAGGTCGCGGCGGTGTCCGCCACCGGCGGCTGATCCGGGCCGCTTCACACCGCTGGTCTTCGAGGAGCTTGGTTTGTACCTCGATCCGGGACTGTCACATCTGGCGCTGGTGGCGCGCTATGCCCAGCACTGCGAGGCCGAGCACGCGGCGCGGCTGCGCGAGCTGTGCGCACAGCCTGCGCACGACCCCGATCGCGTGTTGACCTCGGATCTGAGTCGCTACCTGGCCGAGGGTGGCATCACGCCGCTGATCGACGTCGCGACGGGCATCGCCCGCCGCGGCCGATCGGGCAGGGCGAAGTCGTCGGCGTACTACGCCGAGGCGCGGCAATACACGACCTCCAACCCGGGCGCGCCGATCCGGCGAGCCTACGCCCAGGTCTGGGGCACCCTGGCGCGCCTCCGCAAGCTGCACCGCTGCACCGCCGCCTTTCTGGTCGTGTTTCGCCGCGCCGGCCGGCTGGTCGAGCTGCCGCCGGTGATCGATTTCGACGAGCTGCGGCTGTACTCCGCGGTGGTCAACCTCTCGCTGTCCCCCGACGGCGACGACCGCGCCGACGCGATCCGGTTCAGCGAAGCCAACCTGCGCCCCTTACTCTGATCGCCGCGTTGGTGCTTCATCCGATCAGTCGTCGTCCTTGTCGGAGCTCGGGCGGCCGGTCACGCCGGGGTACCGCTTGCCGCCCATCAGGCCCGTCCACAGCAAGCGGTTGAACTTGTCGGGCGGCACGCGGTCGGCGTCCGAGAAGTCGAAGGCCGCCGTGGCGTTCTCCCAGTACCGCGCGTCGTGCTTGGGCCGGACGACCGGGCCCCGCGCGAACTGGACGCCCAGGCTCTGCCCGAGCGCGGTATTCCTCAACACGGTCGAGGCCTCCGCGGTGTAGCTCCAGCGGCCGGACAACTGGAGATCGAACACATCGGCCATCGGCCGCTGGAACGCGGTGTTCAGGTTGATGTGCTGGGTGCCGAGGATGTCCTCGATGGTGCGCAGCGTGTTCACCTGGCTGTAGCGCGTGTTGATCACCGCGCGCTGCTTCACGTACGCGCCGACGACGTAGGCCGTCGCGCGGTGCGAATCGACATGATCGGGACCATCCTGGCAATCGTCCTCGGTGACCATGATCAGCGTCTCGGGGCCGAACCGGCTCTCGGACACCGCCTGGATCAGCCGCCCCACCGCGAGATCGTCATCGGCCTGCTGGGTCTCGGGCGTGTTCACCCCCGCCAGCGCCGAGCCGAACGACCCCATGTGGTCGTGGCTGAACCGCACCAGCGACAGGCTCGGCAGGTCGCCGCGGGCCACGAACTGGTCGAACTCCCGCTTCCACTCATTGTAGCGCCACAGATCTGGATAGCTCTGATCGAAGCCGCGGAAGTACACGTCGGTCACCGGCGCGAGCGACGCGTCGAGCGGGGCGACCTGCACCTCGTGCGCGGCGAACGGATCGATCACCGGCGCCTCCTTCGTGCCGATGCTGCCGATGTTGTTCACCAGGAAGCCATAGTTCCGGACGGTCCCGCCGGACTTCATGACGGCCGCGAAGATGTAGCCTTGCTGCTCGCCGAACGGGGCGTCGGACGAGGCGTGGTTGCCGGTCCCGGTCAGCAGGTTGGCCGTGCCGCCCGGGAGCCCCGCCGTGACCGCGGAGTAGTTGGCGGTCCCCGCAGGGCCGGCGACCGCGTCGCGCTCGCCGACGCTGCCGAAATTCACCGGCACGTTGCGATTCCCGCCCTCGGATTCGTACGACAGGCCGCGATCGACGAACGCGTAGTTGATCTGCTGGGTGATCGTCTCGGTGTTGGTGACCCGGCCCTGCAGGCTCCACGACCAGCCGTCCATGCTGCCGTCGCCGGGATCCATGAAGTTGTCCAGGGTGACGAACTGGCGCGCCAGCCGATGGAAGTTCGGCGTCAGGGGCTCGCCGAACTGGACCAGCGACCGGTCCGCGTTGGCGCCGTTGTCGAGGTCGCCCAGGATCTGGTCGAACGTGCGGTTCTCCTTGACGATGTAGATGACGTGCTTGATCCGCTGGCGCAGGAACTTCATCACGAAGTGATCGTCCGAGATGAACCGGTGATCGTAGAAGTTATTGTGGGCGACCAGCTGGGTCAGCGGCCCCAGCTCTCCCGCGGCCGGCACCGGCGCGCTGACCAGCGAGGCGCGCTCGAGCTGGAACTGGTACTGGTTCGCGGCGCCCGAGGCGCCGGCCAGGTGCGCCGGATTGGCCCCGGTGACGCTCTTGCCATTGACGATGTACATCCACGTGCCGTCGGCGCTGAACGTGATGTCGTGCGGCTCGTAGGCGGTCGGGATCAGCCCGCGGACCTGGTTTCTCCGCGCGCCGCGCAGCGGGATCACGGCCACCGAGTTGGAGCCCGCGTTGACCGCGTAGAGGGTATTGCCGTCGCGCGACAGGGTCACGGCGAACGTCGCCGCGCCGGTGAAGCGAGTGGCGCCGCGGTGCCGGCCGGCGTCGTCATCGCCGTCGTCGTCGCCATCGTCATCGCCGTCGTCGTCGCGAGACCGCGGCACCGTGCCTTCGGGGAACCGCGCGTCGATCTTCGCGATGACCGCGTTCCTCGCGGTATCGATCACCGCGACCTGATCGGCGTTATCCTCCGCCACGTACAGGCGGGAGCCGGCGCGATCGAGCGTCATGCCGAGGGCATTGCCGTCGAGCTTGATCCGCTTGATCAGCCGCCCGGCGACCGCCGAGCTGATATCGATCGCGATGACCTCGCGGTTGCGGTCCGAGGACACGTACGCGGTGCGGTTGCCCGCCACGAGGACCGCGAACGGAAACGTGCCGCCGACCCCGCCGCTGGCGCCCTCGTTGTGGGCGAAGTACGGCCGCAGATCGTGCTCGAAGCGGACGGTGCCGCTCGCGGTATCGACCACGCTGATCGAGTCGTTGTAGTTATTGGCGACCACGAGCGTCTTGCCGTCGACCGAGATCCCCACGCCGCTGGCGTTGGGGCGCACGCCGATCCCGATCCCCTGGTCCGCGTGGCCCAGGGGGATCCGCCGGGTCAAGGTCCACGAGCGGCCGGCCTTGGCGTACTCGTACACCACGTCATCCGCCCCGCCGCTGGCGTACATCCGGCCGCTCGGCGAGAACACGAGCCCGACGTGGGCGTTGGTCTGCTGGATCACCTGGCTGAGCTGCGGCGCCGCCTTGTGTCGCCCGCTCACGTCATAGAGAAAGATGTACTGGGTGGAGTTCGCGGCGTCGACCGTGCCGTCTGCCTTGTCGAGCGAGTTCTGGCCGGCGCACAGGATCGCCAGGGTCGTGCCGTCGGGGCTCAGCTGCGACCGCACGGCCTCGCCGGCCACGAAGTCCGGATAGGCCGGCAGCCGCGGGTTCAGCGCCTGTTGTAGCGCGCCGCGCGGCGCGGTCGGCGTGACGAACTGACCGGTCGCGAGCTGCTGCACCACGAGCCCCGGGCGCGCTGGCGGCGCCGCGGGTTCGGCGTGCGCTCGGGCGGAGAGCGCCATCGCGGCGGCCACTCCGAACATCACCCAGCCGGCGCGCATCGATCCTTGAATCAGGCCCTGAATCACGGCGGTTCGCATGAGGATCCCTTCGTCAGGACGGCGATCATCGTTGGCAATGAGCTCAAAACGTCGCGGCGTAGCCGGCCAGGGCGACCGGCGCGGTCCGGGTGAAGCTCGTGACGACCCGCGACACCCCGGCCTCGAGCATGACCGCCCACCGGCCATGGACGTATGCGGCCGTCGGGCCGGCGAGGATCTCCGAGTCCGAGCGGGTGCGCTCGGCGCGATTCGGATCGGTCGACCCGAGATCGTGGCGGTACCGGCCGTCGACGCCGACGTACAAGCGGGGCTTGACCTCGACCTGCGCCGACGCGCACATCTCGCCCTCGTGATCATCGCCCTCGGGGTCGATGCCGTAGGTGAGGTTCAGCCCGAGCAAGAGCCGGTCGAACCGTCGGCCGAGCGCCACGGTGCCCTGGAAGAACCCGCCGTCGGCGTCGAACCGATCCTGCCGGTAGGTCACCGCGGCGGCCGCGTCGACGCCGGCGCCGCCCTGCTCGAGGACCTGGAGGCGCAGCGAGACCAGCGGCCGCAACGCGAACTGCCCGCTGGCGTCCGACGAGCTGTCCGCGCCGGCGACGAGGGCCAACCTGCGGAGCACGGCGGCCTCGACCGAGACGCTGAGCCGCGGACTCTGGATCGCCCCGTCGTAGCCGGCCCAGGTGCTCCCGGCGATCGGCGCGTCGGCAAGCCGCGCGGGCGCGGTGAGCGCCGTCAGGTGAACCGGCGCGATCCCGGGGATCTCCGCGCCCTCGGCTGCGCTGGCCTCCTCGGCCCACGCCGCGCGCGCCAGCGCTGAGCCCGCCACGGCGGCGACCGCACACAGCGATCTCCGAATCATTCGATGTGTTTGCGGGATCATCGACGCTCCTGCACTGGAATCCGCGCCGGCGCGGCAGTCCGTTCAACGCGGCAATCGTAGGGGCGCTGCGCCCGGGCGGCGGCGACAATTCGGTGAACTCTTCAACTCGCTCACTGCGCCGGATCAATGGTTCGGGCATGAACGGGCATGCCGGGCGGCGCCGGCAGCGCCGACGGCATCGGTGCTGCCGCAAGGTTCGCCCTCCCGAGCGGTGTTGCGATCGATCAGGGCGGCAATCTCTATGTCGCTGATGACGGCAATAGCACGATCCGCAAGATCACGCCGGCCGGCAGCGTCACCACGCTGGCCGGCACTCCCAGCATCGGCAGCGCCGACGGGATAGGCGCCGCGGCGCAGTTCTTCGGGCCGGCTGGCGTCGCGGCCATCAAGGCCGAGAATATTCGTTGGCTCGTTGGTCATCTCCCTGGCGCGGAGTACCATCGTGCGGCCGCCGAATGCGAACGATGGCCACGCCCCGACGCGCTGGGCGTTGGTGGCAAAGGACTGGCAGAGAGGCCAGCACGAGTGGCGAACGGCGCCCTGGTTGGGATCCGTCACACCGAGCCGAGTGCTCGAAGGCCGCCTCCTCGCTGGTCTCGCCCCTGCTGCACGGACCGTCGACGCTGCTCTCAGGGACCCGAGCGACCGATGCGAGCGACTTCATGTGGACGCTCCATGCACGCCGTTGGCCAGGGTCGCGGTAAGCAAAAGTTGCTAGAATTGTGGAGCCGGCGTGCCTACCTCCTGGACGTCGGCACGTCCACCGGACCGCCGATCGGCCAGGATACATCGTCGACGGGGCTGCTCGTCGCTTGCATCGGCCGGGCGGTGCGGGCCGGTGGGTCTGGTACGTTGCGGCATGCGGAAAGCTGTTGTCTCGACGCTCGTGGCCTCGCTCGCGGGCACCGCGCACGCGCAGGGGGTGGCGCGGCGCTACGTCGAGGAACCGACCGAGGGCATGGCGCTGCCGACCGCGCCGCTCGCCGGCGATCACGACGCGCGCACCGTGGTGGTCAACCCCGGTGGCCTCGCGCTGGTGCGCGGCACCGAGGTCGCGATGGCGCTCGAGCTCGAGGATGCCGGCGTCGCCGATGGGGCGGGGCAGGGGGTGGGTGCGTTCTGGGCGCAGTCGATCGGCGGGCGGATCTTGCCGCGGCTCGGGATCGGCGTCGGCCTCGAGTGGCTGCGGCCGCCGCGCGGCCAGCTCGAGCCGGATCCTGAGCGGCCGTTTCGGCTGACCTTGGGCGCCGCGGTGCCGCTCGGCGCGCGCGCCGGCGTCGGGCTGGCGTGGCACCACTTCCACGCCGACGGCGTGCTCGACGGCGTCGATACGATCGACCTCGGCGCGTCGCTGCGGCTGGGCAGCCACCTCGCGGCCGGCGCGGCGCTGCGCGATCTCGCGACCGGGGCGATCGGCGGCGCGCCGGTGCAGCGGCGCTACGAGGGCGAGGTCTCCGTGCGGCCGTTTGGCAGCGACGCGCTCGAGGCGGCGATCGGCGGGAGGGTCGGCGAGACCCGGCGCGACGTCGACGGCTGGTTCCGGATGTCGCTGCGCGCCTTCCGCGGGGGGTACGTCCAGGCCGAGGTCGAGACCCGCGCGCTGCACGCGCTCGATCAGGCGGGAGGGATCGCCAGCGAGTTCTCGGGCCGCGACGCGCGCGGCACCGTGGGGCTCGAGCTGTCGTTCGGCATGGTCGGCGTGACCACGCAGGTCACCGGGCTGCGCGACGACGCCGGCAAGCGCCACCTGCTCGGCGGCTCGCTGGTCGTGCGGGGCTCGAGCGCGGGGCCGGCGTCGCTGCTCGGCACGCCGGATCACATCGAGCGCGTCGATCTCGCCGGCGAGATCGGCGCCCGCGAGCTGACCGCGCTGGTGGTGCGGCTGCGCGCGATCGGCCGCGATCGCACCGCGAAGGCCGTGGTCGTCACGTTCGACGGCGTCGCCGGCGGATGGGCCACGCTCGAGGAGCTGCGCGACGAGCTGGCCCGGCTGCGCGGCGCCGGCAAGACGGTGTTCGCGTACATGGTGTCGGGCACCGGCCGCGACTACTACATCGCCTCCGCCGCGCACAAGATCTACATCGACCCGGCCGGCGGGCTGCGGCTCGTCGGCATGGCGGGCACCACGATGTACTTCCGCGGCGCGTTCGACCAGTTCGGCGTGCTGCCGCAGTTCGAGAAGATCGCCGAGTACAAGTCCGCGCCCGAGCAGTTCACCGAGGTCGGGCCCACCGCGGTCGCGGCGCAGATGCACAACGAGCTGCTCGACTCGCTGTGGCAGCGCTGGGTCGCCACGGTCGCGGCGGCGCGCCACCTCACTGCCGCGCAGGTGACCGGGCTGATCGACGCCGGGCCGTACACCGCGGGTGATCTGGCCGGCGACCCCAAGCTGGTCGACGCGGTCGCCGAGCCCGACAAGGTCGGCGAGCTGATCGCGCGCGAGCTCGGCGAGGTCCTGCCGGTGACGCGGCCGGCGGCCGAGCGGCCCGAGCGCTGGCAGCGCCCGCGCATCGCGGTGGTCTACGTCGATGGCAACATCACCGATGGCAAGTCCAGGTCGGTGCCGGTGCTCGGCCAGCAGCTCGCCGGCGGCGAGACGGTGGCCCAGGCGCTGGTCGCGGCGCGCGACGATCCGCAGGTCGGCGCGATCGTCCTGCGGATCGACTCGCCCGGCGGCAGTGCCCTGGCCTCGGAGCTGATCTCGCGCGAGGTGTTCGCGACCCGCGGGGTCAAGCCGATCGTGTGCTCGATGAGCGACCTCGCGGCGTCGGGCGGCTACTTCGTCGCCGCGGGCTGCGATCTGATCTTCGCCGAGCCGATGACGATCACCGGATCGATCGGCATCTTCTACGGCAAGTTCGACATCGCCGGGCTGGTCGGCAAGCTCGGCGTCACGGTCGATATCACCAAGCGCGGCAAGCGCGCCGATCTCGAGAGCATGTTCCGGCCGTACACCGACGACGAGCGCGCGATGCTGAAGGGCCAGCTGCGCTACATGTACGGCCGGTTCGTCGGCGCGGTCGCCGAGGGCCGCGCGATGACCAAGGACGCCGTCGACGCGGTCGGCCGCGGCCACGTGTGGACGGGGGACCAGGCCCGGCCGATCAAGCTGGTCGACCGGTTCGGCGGGCTCAACGACGCGCTCGACGAGGCCAAGCGGCGGATCGGGCTTCCCCCTGCGGCCGACGTGGAGCTGGTCGAGCTGCCGAACCTGCCGGCCAGCGTGCTCGCCGCGATCGGCAGCCTGCTCGGCGTGACCTCGGAGCCGCCGCTCGGGATCGCCGATCTGCCGGTGGTGAGGCAGCTGCTCCAGGACGTGCCGGCCTCGGTGCTGGTCGCCCCGGGGGTGCCGCAGGCGCGGCTGCCGTTCGAGCTGCACTGGGAGTGACCGGCGACCGGCGAAGATCACGGCTCGCGCTGGCTCGGCGCCCCGGTCACAAGAGCCGGGTGTCCTTGGGGACTTGATCGTACTTGTCGTGCCGGCCGTCGATGTAGCGCAGCGGCGCGGACGCCACCTCGTCGGGGTTGACGTCATCGAGCGCCGCCACGTTGACGTACCAGAACGCGGTGCCGGCCGCCGCGTCACCGTCCTTGCCAAAGCAGCGGATCCCGCACGTCTTGCAGAACTGGTAGTGCAGGTGGGGCCGTCTGCCGGCCGGCGTCCACTGGTAGTCGGTCAGCGCGTCGGCGCCGGCGAGCAGCCGGGCGCGCTCCGGTGGGACGCTCACGAACCACGCGCGCGCCTTGGTGCACACCGAGCAGTTGCACCGCGTCGACCCCTCGGCGAAGTCGATGTCCGCCTCGAACCGGACCGCGCAGCAATGACAGCTCCCTGAGTACGTTTTCATCACCATGGTGGTTCCTTCTGCGCCCCTCGGCGCGGCCGTTCGATCCGCCCCGCCGCTGACCTCGATCCCGCTGTGGCCAAGGTCCGGCATACCCAAGACTACCCCAGTCCGGCTCAAGGCTCGCCAGGATCGGTCGATGGGACCTCACGGTCTGTGATGAGCCTGGTCATGATTCTCGTGCTGGGTGCGGCCGTCCTGGGCGTGGCCACCGCGGCCGTGCACCGCGGCCGCGCGGCTCGCGGTGAGGCGGCGCTCGCCCCTGCAGGTGCGCCGGCGCCGGCCGTGCTCCCGCCGGTCGCTTGGCACAGGCTCCGGATCCTGATCGTCGATGACGAGCCTCGGGTCGGCCAGATGATCGCGCGGCTCATGACGGGGCACGAGATCACGACGGTGACCAGCGGCGAAGCGGCGCTCGCCACGCTGGCCCTCGACGACCGGTTCGACGCGATCCTGTGCGATCTGGTCATGCCGGGCATGTCGGGGCCCGAGCTGGCCGACGCCGTCGCCGAGCGCCACCGAGACGTCCGCGCGCGGATGGTGTTCCTGACGAGCGATCCATCGACGCCGGCCGCCCGGCAGTTCTTGACGCGGTCCGAGGCGCGCTGGGTGACCAAGCCGGTGCGTTATGCCCAGCTGGCGACCTGCATCAGCGAGGTGGCCGCTGCCTACCGGAGCTCGACGACCGTACCGTCGGCGCGCAGCGTCGCCGCGACGTGCCCCGCGCCCGGCGGGAACGTGAGCTCGTAGGTCGGTTCGGCGCCGCGCCGCGTCCGCTTGAGCGCTCCGCTCGGGATGGTCCTGGGATACGCCACGGCAAACGCCCGCATCACCGTCGCCGGGATCTCGGGCAGCGCGAGGTGCTCCGCCACGCCGCGGATCTCGTTGCCGCTGACCTCGAGATCGATGTCGTGGTCGCCGCGCTGCACCGTGACGCGGTCCGGCGAACACGCGACGAGCGTCGCCCCCGGCATCTCGGCTTCGACCCGGGCGGCAATTTCCGCGGCGCAGCCGGCCGCGGCCGGCCTGGCCACGAGGGCGCTACCGCTTCCACGCGCGTAGGGGACGTCGACGATGATGCGCTCGTGGACGTCGGACGGCTTGGTGTAGGTCCAGTAGCCGATCGCGATATTGATCAGGCCGATCAGCACCATGCCACCGGTCACGGGGATCCAGTACTTGCGGTGCTTGCGCGAGAACGGCCGCGCACGGTCCTTGGACACCGCGTTCGTCTACCACATGCGGCCGGCGATGACGCCACCGGCGCCACGCCGGGCATGCGGCGACCGGTCACACCGCGAACAGCGCGCCGGCCGTCGCGCACGTCGCGGCCCGCGCCGCCCAGCGCTCGAGCTGGGCCGCGTCGCGCTCGGCGAGGATGCGCTGGCGGTCCGCCGCGCCGACCGCGACGCCGCGCGCGGCGAGCACCGCGAGCACGGTCTCGGCCCGACCGCGCAGCGCGCCCTCCGCGCGACCCTCCGCGCGGTCCTGCGCCCGGACGGCCTCGATCCGCCGGTTGCGCCGCGCGATCAGCGCGTCGTCGACCGCGTCGTCGGTCATCGCCTCGTCGAGCAGCGCCTGGATCGGGAGCGCGGCGGCGCGCGCCGGATCTCGAAGGGGATCTCGCCGGCGAGCAGGTGCTCGTCGATGGCGGGGAGCCCGTGCGTATCGGACAAGGGTTCGATCGACGACATGATTCAGCATACCTCCCGGCAGTGAGGGATTGCGATGCCCCGGGCCACGACGTCCGAGATCCGGACAGATCCCGGACGCAGCATCGCGCGCGTCGTGGCGCCGACGCTACGGGTCGAGCGCGGCCTGCGGGCCGAGGCCGCGGGCGACCGCGGGGAGCTTGGCGAACGTCTCTTTATCGAGCGCCTTGTCGAGCGCGTCGCGCGCGCTGATCGTGCCGGCCGCGACGAGGCGCTCGAGCGCGACGTCCATGCCCTGCATGCCCTCGCCGGCGCTCGACTGGATGAAGCTGGCGATCTGCGAGGTCTTGCCTTCGCGGATCAGCGACGCGAGCGCGAAGTTGCCGAGCAGGATCTCGTGGGCCGCGACCCGGCCCTTGACGTCGGCGCGGCGCAGCAGCTGCTGGGCGACGACGCCGGCCAGCGAATCGGCGAGCAGGCCGCGGATCTGCGGCTGCTGCTCGGCGGGGAACGCGTTGACGAACCGATCGATCGTCGCCGCGGCCGAGTTGGTGTGCACCGTGGCGTAGATCAGGATGCCGAAGCTCGCGAGCTGGAGCGCGGCCTTCATGGTCTCGGCGCCGCGCAGCTCGCCGACCAGGATGATATCCGCGTTCTCGCGGCCGGCGCTGCGGATCGCCTCGAGGAAGCTCGGCACGTGCTCGCCGACCTCCTTGTGGGTGACCAGGCACCGGCGCGGCTGATGGACGAACTCGACCGGATCTTCGATCGTGAGGATGTGGCCGGCGCGCGTCCGGTTGATGTGATCGATCATCGCGGCGAGCGTCGTCGACTTGCCGCTGCCGGTCGGCCCGGTGACCAGCACCAGGCCGGAGCGCAGCTCGACGAGCTTGCGGATGCCGGCCGGCACGCCGAGCGCATCCATCGACAGGATCTCGCTCGGGATCGCGCGAAACACCGCGCCGGCACCGGTGGTCTTGCGCAGGTAGTTGGCGCGGAACCGCGCCTTGGTGCCGTGGGCGTGCGCGAAGTCGAGATCGCCGGTCGCGGCGAACTGCGCGGCCTGGTCGCGGTTCATGAGCGGCGCGATCAGCGCGTCGACCTCGGCGGCGGTCAGCGGGCGATCGCCCTCGGGGACCAGGTCGCCGCGGATCCGCAGCATCGGCGGGTAGCCGGCGCCGAGGTGGAGATCCGAACCACCGCGCTCGAGCAGCGTGTCGAACAACTGCGCGATGGCGGTCATTCGCGATCCTTGCGGCCGAACAGGCCGCCGCGCTTGACCGGCTCGGGTGCGGCCGGGTGCAGCACCGCCAGGAGCTCCTTGCGGCTGTCCGCGTTGCGCAGCGCGACCTCTTCGCTGAGCTTGCCGGCGCGCACGAGCTCGAGCAGCGAGTCGTCGAGCCGCAGCATGCCGAACGCCCGGCCGCGCTGCATCAGGTTGGGCAGCTGGAACAGCTTGTTGTCGCGGATCAGGTTGGACAGCGCGAGCATGCCGACCAGCAGCTCGACCGCGACCACCACGCCGGTGCCATCGGCGCTGGGCAACAGGCGCTGCGCGACGATCGCCTTGAGCGCCGCGCCGAGCGAGGCCCGGACCTGCGATTGATCGGCGGGCGGGAACATGTCGACCAGCCGGTCGATCGTCTTGGCGGCCGACGGCGTGCTCATCGTCGCCAGCACGAGGTGGCCGGTCTCGGCGGCGGTCAGCGCGATCTCGACGGTCTCGCGGTCGCGCAGCTCGCCGATCACGATCACGTCGGGATCCTCGCGCAGCGACGCCTTGAGCGCCGCGGCGAACGACACGGTGTGGCAGCCGACCTCGCGCTGCGACACCACGGCGGCGTGCTTGGGGTGCACGATCTCGACCGGGTCCTCGATCGTCAGGATGTGGATCGGGTCGGCGCGGTTGAGCACGTCGACCAGCGCGGCGAGCGTCGTGGTCTTGCCGTGGCCGCTCGGGCCGGCGATCACCACGAGGCCCTGGTGGTTCTCGGTGACCTTGGCGACCGCCGGGGGCAGCCCGAGCTGCTCGATCGTCGGCGGCGTGGTCACGGCGAGCCGGAACGCGCCCTTGAGGCCGCCCTGCTGGCGCGACACGTTGGCGCGCAGCCGGCCCGCGCCGGGCACGTCGACCGCCAGATCGACGTAGCCGCGCTCGGCGAGCTGGTGGCGGCGCACCGGTCCCAGCAGCGGGAGCAGCAGCGCGTCGACCCCTGCGCCGGTCATCGGCGTGGCATCGAGCGCGACCAGCTCGCCGATCGTGCGGACCAGCACCGGCCGGTTCGCGGCGATGTGCAGATCGGTCGCGTTGCGGCGCCGGGCCTCGGCGACCAGCGCGGCGAGCGGCGGCACGATCTCCGACGTCTCGTCGAGCAGCGCGGGCGGCGCGCCGGGGCGCTCGCCGCCGGTCGCCGGCCGGGTCGGGCGGACGGGCCCGGGCGCCGCCGTGGCGGCGGGCCCCGAACCGGTGGCGGGTCCCGGAGGGGCCGTCGGCACGCGGATCGAGCGCGACGAGCCGGTGGCGGGATCTGGCGGCGTGGTCGGATGGTTGCGCGGCGGGCGGAACACCGCGACCTCGGTCGGCGTCGTCCCGGCCGCCTGGGATGCGGGCACCTGGATCGCGGGAGGCGAGCCCGCGCGCGGCGGGGTCGCCACGCGGTTCGGCGGCGGCGTGGCGCGCGCCGGAGCCTGCGGCGCCGGCCGGTGCTCCACCCGCAGCATCACGTCGGCGCCCTGGCGGATGAACTGGGCGAACAGCGCGCGGCCGTCGAGATCGACCGCGACCGGATCTCCGACTTTCTCGTTGGCGGGCACCATCGTGGCGAGCTGGGTCTCGCGGATCAGGTGGAGCAGCTGGGGCAGCGTGACCGGCGACGCGGTGAGGGTCTGGAACACGCCGTTGATGCGGACGGCGACCTGCCGGCCGGTCGCGATGACGAGCTCGGTCGCACCGGCACGGTCGAGCTGGCCGAGGAGCTGGAACAGCTGCGTGCTCACAACCCGGCCATCGTACTACGGCGTGCGCGGAGGTGTCGCGCCGCGGGAAATGCCCACCGCGCGTCTCACACAGCCGCCGGGAACCCGCGCAGACGATGGTCGGGAGCGCGCGGCGAGCTCGCCGATGGCGGGACCCTGCCGGCGTCGTTCGATGAACCGGGCGAGGCGTCCGGAGCCGTTGCCCTTGGCGTCGACTGGCCCCGCGTGTGGCCCCCGTGTGATCGATGTCGCCGTCGCGAAACTGTCATCTGGAGTGACCCGATCTGCGTGGGGGCTCGCTCTGTTCGAGACAATGGCCAGAACCAGAGGATCCTCCATGACGAATCAAGCTCGCCTCGTCGCGCTCCTCACTTCGGTGGCAGCGGCGGCTGGATGTGCCACCGACGCTTCGAGTGACAATGACTTCTCCCCGTCGGTCGCCCAGTGCGCCGTCGCCTCGGCGTGGGCGCCGGGCGTGGCGTACAAGACCGGCGATCTCGTGACGTTCCAAGGCTCGACGTATCGGTGCATCCAGGGCCACACCAGCCAGTCCGACTGGTCGCCTTCGGTGGTGCCCGCGCTGTGGGGCGTGACCGACTGCGCCGGTGGTGGTGGCGGGGGCAGCGGCGGTGGGAGCGGCAGCGGCGGTGGGAGCGGCAGCGGCGGTGGGAGCGGCAGTGGCGGTGGGAGCGGCAGCGGCGGTGGGAGCGGCAGCGGCGGTGGCAGCGGCGGTGGTAGCGGCAGCGGCGGTGGTAGCGGCAGTGGTGGCGGCGGCACCGGCACGGCGCCCGCCGGCCTGGTGTTCAGCGGCTACAAGGACACCAGCATCAACATGAACTGGAACACCAACGTCATCTCGACGAACGTGTCCGGCTCGGCGTCGACGATCGTGAGCGACCTCTCGGCCAACGGCAGCAAGACGATCACGCTGGCGTTCGCGACCGGCGAGTGCGGCAGCGAGAACTGGGGCGGCGTGCCCGGCGCGGCGCTCGCGCAGGCCAACGCGGCGGCGCTCAACGCGGCCGGCATCAAGTACATCCTGTCGACCGGCGGCGCGTCCGGCGTGTTCACCTGTAGCAGCGACGCCGGCTTCGAGACCTTCCTCAGCCGGTGGGCGACCGCGGGGCTGATCGGCGTCGACTTCGATATCGAGGGCGGTCAGTCACAGCAGATCCTGAACGACCTGGTCCACCGGATCCAGACCGCGCACACCAAGCACCCGGGCCTGCGGTTCAGCCTGACGCTCGCGACGCTCGCCAATAACAACGGCGCGACCACCGCGCAGTCGCTGGGCTCGGGCATCGCGGCCGGCCTCAACTCGCTCGGCACCGGTAGCCTCGCGGCGGTCAGCAGCATCCTGGGGTTTGGCGGCACGGCGGCGAGCTGGCCGAGCTTCGTGACGGTCAACCTGATGACGATGGATTTCGGCGCGACCAGCCCCGGCAACTGCGTCGTCAGCGGCGGGGCCTGCGACATGGGCCAGTCGGCCATCCAGGCTGCGTTCAACCTGCGCGACAAGTTCGGCGTGCCGTTCTCCAACATCGAGCTCACGCCGATGATCGGTGGCAACGACACCCAGAGCGAGCACGTGACGCTGCACGACGTCGACACGCTGACGGCGTTCGCGATCGCCAACAAGCTCGCGGGCATCCACTACTGGTCTTACGACCGCGACACCGATTGCGCGCCGGGCTCGGCGTCGCCGACGTGCAACAGCCTCGGTGGGGTCGGCGCGCACGGCTTCCTCCGCCGGTTCCTCGGCGACGGTCTGCGCTGAACTGGTAGTATCCGGAGATGTCGTAGACGCTGCGGCGCGTCGCCGGCCTCGACCCGGTGTTCGCGAGGAGGTGCCCGCGGGCTCGCTGGAGCCGCGGGCACATTGCGTTGGGGGCGCGCGTCGCCAGGCGCCGCGGCGGCGTGACGCCGTGGCCGTGGCAGTGCAATCTGGGAGCATGAAGTCCCTGGTGCTCGCGATCGTGGCGACCGTCGCCGCGGTGAGCACGGCAGCGCGAGCGGCGCCGCTCGTGGTCGTGGTTCGCGAGGCCAGCGGCGACGCGCTCGCGGTCGCGCGGCTGCGCGGCCAGCTCGCCGATCTCGACGTCCGCGTCGCGATCGCCCCGGGCGCGATCGAGTCAGCGCTGGGCGGTCAGCTCGCCGCGGCGTCGCGGCTCGCCGCGACCTACCACGCGCGCGCCGTGGTGTGGTTCCTGGCGCGCGAAGGTGGGCTCGCGGTGGCGATCGCCACGCCGGGGGATCGCCGGCTGTTCGTGCGCGAGATCCCGGCGGCGAGCTCGTCGGCGGTCGCCGAGGCGGCCGCGGTCGCGGCGCGCGGCGCGATCCGCGCGATCGGCGAGGGCGGGACGATCGGCGTCGAGCTCGCGCCCGCGGTCGATGCCGAGCGGCCGCCTCCGCCGGTGGTGACCGAGCCGGAGACCCGGACCGGCTTCGAGCTCTCGATCGGCTGGCAGGTCGCGCTCGATGCCGGCGCGGATCGCGGCGCCCAGGCGGTCGCCCAGCGCACCAGCGCGATCCGCGGGCCGTGGGCGGGCTCGCTCGCGCTGACGCTCGGCCCCGCGCTCCGCCGCTCGATCGACAGCGACCTCGCGATCGAGCTGTCGCGCAGCGCTGCGACGCTGGGGCTCGAACGCCGGGCCGGTGGGTTCGCGTTCGGGGTCGCGGCCGGCGCGGCGATCTACCACCGCACGACGATCGCCACCGCGTCCGGGTTCATGGCCACGCCGGCGGCGACCACCGCGGCGTTCATCGCCGGCCCCGAGCTGCGCTGGCAATGGCGGCCGGGCACCCTGCACCTCGGGGTCGATGCCGCGGCCGGGCTCGATGTAGTCGTCGGTGCGCCCGAGCTCGCGGTCGATCGCGGGGGCGGCGCGACCGGCGTCCAGCCGCTGGGCCAGCTCCGGATGTATCAGCCGCGGTTCTCGCTGAGCATCATCGCGGGGTTACCTTGATCCGAACGGTTCTGACGATGTTCGATGACCCGGTTTCCATCACGCTGTGCTCTATCGGTGCAAATGACCCCCGCGCTGGCCACCCCCGTCGTTGATCCGCGGATCTTCGCGGCGGCCAGCGGGGATCGCGCGGCCGCCCAGCAGCTGTGCCGCGAGCTGCTGCCGCGGGTGCGCAACCTGGTCCGCTATCTGTTGCGCGGCGATTCTCGGGTCGATGACGTGGCGCAAGAGGCGCTGATCGCGGTGCTGCGTGGGCTGGCGACGTTCCGGGGCGACGGACGGTTCGAGTCGTGGGTCGATCGGATCGTCGCGCGCACCACGTTCGCGGCGATCCGCCGGCTCCGGGCCGAGACCCAGCCTGGTGAGCGGTCGGCGATCGACGGCGAGAACGACCGCGGCGCTGGCGGCGGGGCAGGGGGCGAGGCGTACGTGTTGCGCCGCGAGCTGGTCGAGGCGCTGGATCGCCTTCCACCGGATCAGCGCGAGT
>Ga0302321_100000253_pt1 | contig 47438 bp, 38 predicted proteins | sample Fen_T0_1_FD_202505 | JGI IMG/M metagenome (GOLD analysis project Ga0302321, IMG submission 202505) | Peat permafrost microbial communities from Stordalen Mire near Abisko, Sweden - Fen_T0_1 | ecosystem: Environmental > Terrestrial > Soil > Wetlands > Permafrost | place: Sweden: Abisko... | reverse complement strand
CCGATCGCCAGGTCATCGTGTCGCGCGGCGAGCTCATCGAGATCGGCGGGTCGTTCCGGCTGCCCGAGATCCTGGCGCTGTCGCGCGGCGTGCTCGTCGAGGTCGGCACGACCAACAAGACCCACGCGCGCGACTACGCGGCGGCGATCGGCCCGGCGACCGGGCTGCTGCTGAAGGTCCATCGCTCGAACTTCGCGATCGTCGGGTTCACCGGTGAGGTCGCCGCGGCCGAGGTCGTCGCGATCGGCCGGGCGCGCGGCGTCGCGACGATGATCGATCTGGGGGCGGGCGCGGTGTTCGATCGCGCGACCCAGCAGCGCTGGGGGCTCGTGGCCGAGCCCACCGTGGCCGAGACCGTCGCGACCGGCGCTGACGTGGTGACGTTCTCGGGCGACAAGCTGCTCGGCGGGCCGCAGGCCGGCATCGCGGTCGGCCGCGCCGAGGCGATCGAGCGGCTGCGCAAGCATCCGCTGATGCGCGTGCTGCGGCCCGACAAGCTGACGCTCGCCGGGCTCGCCGCCACGCTCGCGCAGCTCCGGAGCGGAGCGCTCGACCAGATCCCCACGGCGCGCATGCTGGGGCTGTCCGCCGCGGCGCTGCGGGCGGCGGCCGAGGCGCTCGCACAGGCGATCGGCACGGTCGCCGGGCTGGCGGTCGCGGTCGAGCCGTGCAGCTCGACGGTCGGCGGCGGCGCGATGCCGACGTCCGAGCTCGCGTCGTGGGCGGTCACGCTGCGCGGGCCGGGCGGCGCGGACGCGCTCGACGCCGGGCTGCGCCGCGCCGCCGTGCCGGTGATCGGCCGGATCGCCCTGGGCCGGGTGTGGCTCGATGTACGGACGATCGCCGGCGACGAGGTCGCGGACGTCGCCGCCGCGGCGCGCGCGCTCGCGACCTGAAGCCGCGCCCTGGGTCGGACCGGTGAAATCCGCTGCGCGGCCACCGAGGCGCTGCCCCGGCGCTTGACCGGGCACCGCGGATCGCGGTTATGTGCGCGTTCGATGACTCCGCGTGTGGTCGCCATCGGCGGCGGCAAGGGTGGCGTCGGCAAGAGTCTCGTTGCCGCGAACGTCGGGATCTTTCTCGCGACGCTGGGCAAGCGCGTGGTCCTGGTCGACGCCGCGTTTGGCGCGGCCAACCTGCACATCTTCGCCGGCGTGCCCCGGCCCTCGCGCTCGATCGCGGAGGCGCTCACGGCGGGCGGCCCGCGGCTCGCCGAGCTCGCCGTCCCGACCCACGTGCCCGGCGTGAAGCTGGTCGGCGCGGTGTACGATCCGCCGTGGGTCGCCGAGCCCAGCCCCGATCGCGTGCAGGCGCTCGCCGATCAGCTGCACGATCTGCCGGCCGACTGGGTCGTCGTCGATCTCGGCGGCGGGGTCGCCGCGCCGGTGCTCGAGCTGTTCCTCGCCGCCGATGTCCAGATCGTCGTGGCGGTCCCGGATCCGACCTCGATCGAGCTGATGCACCGGTTCACCAAGGCGGCGTTCCTGCGCAGCCTCGAGCGCCGCGGCCTGGCCGACCTGGCGCACGCGGCGTCGCGCGATCCGCGCGATCACGAGGGCGGCACGCCGAGCGCGCTCGACGTCTACCTCCACGCGGTCGAGCAGCGCGCGACCGAGCTCGACGAGCTGCGCGACGCGATCCTGAGCTTCTCGCCGCACCTGGTGATCAACTCCGCGCGCTCGAAGTCCGACATGGAGCTCGGCCGCGCCGTGGCGTCGGCCGCGCGCCGCCGGCTCGGCACGCCGATCCGTTACCTCGGGCACCTCGAGTACGACGAGGCCGTGTGGGCGTCGACCCGCCGGCGCCGGCCGCTCTTGATCGAGCACCCCGAGACCCGGATCGCCAAGTGCTTCGAGCGCGTCGCGCGCGGCATCCTGGCGCTGCGCCCGGTGCTCGCCGAGGGCGACGTCTTGCCCTCGGATTCGCACTACGAGCTGCTCGAGGTGCCGCCGACCGCGAGCTTCGAGGACATCCGGCGCGCCAACCGGCGGATCCGCGATATCTACGGCGCCGAGTCGGTCGCGATCAGCGGGCTGTACGACCCGGTGAGCCTCGAGGGGGTCCACCGCCGGCTCGACCGCGCCTACACCACGCTGATGGACGCCACCAAGCGCAAGGAGTACGACATGGAGCTGTTCCCCGACGGCGTGCCCATGCCGGTGGCGCCGCCGCCGCTCCACGCCGACGTGCCGGCGCCCCGGCCCGCCGCCAAGGTCGACGATCCCGCCACGCTGGCGGCGCGCCCGCCGATGCCCGAGATCTCGCCGGTCACCGAGTTCACCGGGGCGCTGCTGCGCCAGATCCGCGAGGCGATCGGGGTCGAGCTGCGCGAGATCGCCGAGCGCTCGAAGATCGGCATGGCGTACCTGTCGGCGCTCGAGGGCGAGGTGTTCGCCAAGCTGCCGGCGACGGTCTACGTCCGCGGGTTTCTCGCGGAATACGCCCGGGCGCTCGGGCTCGACGGCGAGCGTGTCAAGCAGACCTACCTGGCGCGGTACCGCGCCGCCCGCGGCCCCAGCGCCGACGAGGACGACGAACCGCGCGCCAAGTCTTGACCGCCGGTCCGCCATCTCCCACGATCACGGGATGGCGACTCTGATCGACAACCCCAAGCGCGCTCGCCAGCTGGCCCGCGCGATCGCTTCGGACCTCACGCTGTACCACGAGCCGAAGATCCTCGAGGGGATCGCCAACGACAGCCTGTTCGAGGCCATGGCGGACGAGATCAACGAGGGCCGCGAGCTGTTCAAGAGCCGCGTCACCGAGGATATCTTCGGCCAGCACATCTACGAGCGCGCGATCGTCGACGTGCTCGTGAAGTCCAAGGGCCACGTCAAGGCCAAGATCTGGTAGCGGCCGTCCGGCGTTCACGCCGCGCGCAGCTGCGCCAGGGTCCGCGCCAGATCGGCCGGCAGCGGCGATTCGAAGCGCAGCCGCGCGCCCGTGGTCGGGTGCTCGAGCTCGAGCACGGCGGCGTGGAGCGCCTGACGGCCGAGCTGGGCGGCGATCGCGGCCAGCGGCCTGGGCGTGCGGCCGTAGAGCGGGTCTCCGAGCAGCGGCCAGCCGTGGTCGGCGGCGTGGACGCGGATCTGGTGGGTGCGGCCGGTCTCGAGCCGGAACCGAACGACCGCGGCCCCGCGCAGCGCCTCGACGACGGTCCAGTGGGTGACGGCGGACTTGCCGGTCACGACGCGCGACGAGAACCGCTTGCGGTCGGTCGGGTGGCGGCCGTGATAGGTGCGCAGCGTGCCGGTCGCGGCCGGGGGCGGCGGCGCGGCGATGCCGAGGTACTCGCGCAGGATGCCGCCCGGCTCGCCGCGGCTCTTGGCGGCGAACGCCGCGCTGACGGCGGCGTGGGCGCGATCGTTCTTGGTCGCGACCATCGCGCCGCTGGTGTCCTTGTCGAGCCGGTGGACGATGCCCGGGCGCAGCGCGCCGCCGATGCCGCTGAGGTCCTTGCAGTGGAACAAGAGGGCGTTGACCAGCGTGCCGCGCGGGTGTCCGGCCGCCGGATGAACGACCATGCCGGCGGGCTTGTCGATCACGATGATGTCGTGGTCCTCGTGCAGCACGACCAGCGCGAGGTCCTCGGCGAAGACCTCGATCGAAGCCGGGGCAGGCACCGCGACCACGACCGTGTCGCCGGTGCGGACGCGCTGGCCGGGCTTGACCACGGCCACCGCGTTGACCTCGATCTGGGCGTCGTCGATCAGCCGCTGGACCTGGGCGCGCGACAAGGCCGGGACGACCGCGGCGATCAGCGCGTCGATCCGCTCGCCGGCCGCGGCCGCGTTGACGGTGAATCGATGCTCGCCGGCGGGCGCGATCGCGCCGTCGCCGACCGGTTCGGGCTCGTCGACCTCGTCCGGCTCGTCGACCTCGTCCGGCTCGTGCCGCCGCGGCGTCATTCGCTGTCGAGCCCGTACTGGCGCAGCTTCTTCCACAGGGTCGTCCGGTTGATCCGTAGCAGCGCCGCGGCCTTGGTCTTCTGGCCCTCGCACAGCTCGAGCACGCGCAGGATGTGGGCGCGCTCGAGCTCGTCGAGCGACGGCACGTGGTCCGAGGTGAACGCCGGCAGGAAGTTCGGCGTCAGGTGGGGGCGGCGGGGCGCGATATCGGCGACGTCGAGCACGTTGCCGGTGGCGAGGATCACCGCGCGCTCGATCATGTTCTCGAGCTCGCGGACGTTGCCGGGCCACGGCTGGGCGGTCAGGTAGGCGACCGCTGCGTCGGTCAATTCGAGCCGGCCGCGCTCGGCGCGCAGCGCGGCGTCGTCGGCGAAGTGCCGGGCGAGCTGGGCGATGTCGCTGGGCCGGTTGCGCAGGGGCGGGACTTCGAGGGTGATCACCGCGAGCCGGTAGAACAGATCCTCGCGAAACGTGCCGGTGCGGATCGCGTCTTCGAGCGGCCGGTTGGTGGCCGCGATCACGCGGGCGTCGACCCGGACCGAGGTCGTGCCGCCGACCGGCTTGATCTCGCCGGCCTGCAGCGCGCGTAGCAGCTTGGGCTGGAGCTCGAGCGGCAGCTCGCCGATCTCGTCGAGGAACAGCGTGCCGCCGTCGGCGGCGACGAACAGGCCGCGCTTGGTGGCATCGGCGCCGGTGAACGCGCCGCGGACGTGGCCGAACAGCTCGCTGTCGAGCAAGCTGCCGACCAGCGCGCCGCAGTTGACCGGCATGAACGCGTGGCTGGCGCGCCGGCCGGCGAAGTGCAGCGCGCGGGCGACCAGCTCCTTGCCGGTGCCGGACTCGCCGGTGATCAGCACCGTGGCGTCGGCCTTGGCGACCTTGTCGATCGTATCGCGCAGCTGCTGCATCGCCGGCGAATCGCCGATCATCGAGCCGTAGGCGAGCCGGCGGGTCAGCGCGCGGTGCGCGCGCCGCAGCTCGTCCTCGTCGAGCGCGCGCCGCACGACCAGGCGCAGCTCGTCGGGCGAGAACGGCTTGCCGATGTAGTCACGGGCCCCGAGCTTCATGCCGCGCACGGCGGTATCGATCGAGGGATACGCCGTGATCAGCAGCACGGCGGGCGATGCATCGCCGGTCAGGAGCCGCGGCAACAGCGAGACGCCATCCTGATCCGGCAGGTTGATGTCGCACAGGATCAGATCGAACGAGCGGCGCGACGCGGCGGCGATCGCGCCGGCGGCCGAATCGACGGCTTCGACCTCGTGGCCGGCGCGGCCGAGCACCTCGCTGCACAGCGCGCGAATCCCACGCTCGTCATCGACGATCAGGATGCTGCTCACCGGCGGCCTCCACGCGCGCCGAGGACCGGCGGCGACACCTCGCGATCGCACGTGCCAAGCACGGTTCTGGGTAACACGGAAGGCCGGCCGGATGCCAGGCAGTGCGTGGATCGGGCCCAAACCTCAGGCGACGTTGGGAATCACGACGCGGAACTCGGCGCCGCGGCCGTGCGGGCCATCGCCGACCTCGATCGTCCCGCCGGCCGTGGCGACCAGGTGCTTGCACACCGCGAGCCCGAGGCCGGTGCCGACGCCGGCGTCCTTGGTGGTGAAGAACGGATCGAACACGTGCGCGCGATCGGCGGGCGGGACGCCGGGGCCCTCGTCGGTGACCGTGATGAGCGTGGCGATGCCACCGGGCGCCGGGCGCGCAAAGATCGCCAGCACGCCGCCGGCGATGTGCGCGCCCGCCATCGCCTGCGCCGCGTTTTGCGCCAGATTGACCAGCACTTGCTGCAGCGCGTGAGCCTCGATCGCCAGCGGCGCCGTCGCGGTGACCAGGACCTCGAGCCGGGCGCGGGTGCGCCGCAGCTGGGGCTCGAGCAGCGCGCTGACGTGGCGCAGCACCGCGGCGGGGTCGCAGCTGGCGGGCGGCGCCGCGGCAGCGCCCGGCGTACGCTCGGTCTTGCGCTGGGCGCGCGCGTAGTCGAGCAGGCCCCCGATGATCGACTTCATGCGCTCGGCCTCGCTCTCGATCAGCGCGAGCGCCTCGAGGTCGGGGTGGCCGGGCGGCTTGCCCTCCTGCAACAGCATCGCGTAGCCCAGCACCGTGGTGAGCGGATTATTGATCTCGTGCGCGACCTGCGCCGACATGACGCCGACCGACGCGAGCCGGTCGCCGCGCGCCAGCGCCGATTGCAGCGCCGCGCGCTCGGCGATCCGGCGCGCCATCTCGTCGATCCGCTGGCCGAGCACGCCGATCTCGCCCGGGCCGCGCACCGGCGGCGGATCGCTGGTCGAGCCCGAGGCGATCGCGTCGGCGTGGCGCGCCAGCGCGGCGAGCGGGCGGGTCAGCCGGGTCGCGAAGAACCCGCCGAACGCGAGCGCCAGGGCGAGCGCCGCGCCGCCGATGAACAGCGTGTCGCGCGTGGTCTCGCGGGCGACCACGTAGGCGTCGCGCGCGGGCTGCTGGTGGAGGATCGCCCAGCGCGCGCCGCGCCGCGACTCGTAGCTCGACAGGTTGCGGTACGCGCTGACCCAGCCGTTCGCGGTCAGCGTGCCGCCGGCGCCCGACGCCAGCGCGCGATCGACCGCCGGATCGACGCCGGCGAGCCCGCGCGGCGGCGCGCCAGGACGCGGCGGATCGGTCGAGGCCACGAGCTCGCCGGCGCCATCGACGACGATCACCCGCGCGCCGGGCCCGAGCGCGGCGCCCGAGATCACGGTGCGCACGAACCCGAGATCGAGGCTGGCGACGAACGCGCCCATCAGCTCACCGGTGCGGCCGCGGGCCTGGACGACGAGGTAGACGACCGGCCGGCCGGCCTCGTACGCGGCGTCGCCGATGTAGCCGCCGAAGCTGTGGTTGCCGACGTCGAGCTGGGCCGGCACCGGATCGCCGATCCGCAGCGCGCCGTCCGGATCGACGATCGAGAGTGCGTGGACCATCGGCACGCTGCGGCGCAGCCGGCGGAGCAGCAGCTGGGTCTGCCGGACATCGCCCGGCGCGTCGGCCCACGAGCTGGCCGCGAGCTCGACGGTGCGCCACGCGTCCTGCAGGGTGTTGTCGAGCGCGGCGCCGAGCGCGTCGATGTGGGCGAGCGCGCCGCGGTCGACCTCGTGGCGCACGCCGTCGCGCGCCCGGAGCACCGCGAGCGCGCCGACCACCACGGTCGGCACCGTCGCCGCGAGCGAGATCACGAGCAGCACGCGCCAGCGCAGCGAGCCGGTCATCACGGCCGCGCCTGCGACGCGCCGGCGCGCGCGCGGTCGATCAGCCGCTGCCAGCCGCGCGCGACGCCGGCCGCGGCCTCCTCGGCGCTGGCATCGCCCGCCGCGGCGGCCGCGAGCGCGGCGTTGAGATCGTCGAACAACAGCGGGGTCACCGGCTCGCGCGGCAGCATCGTGGCGTCGCCGAGCGCGGCGTAGGCCGCCCGCGACAGCGCCGGCGCGTCGCGCAGCGCCGCGCGCCGGGTCGGGATGGTGGCGAACCGCTCGGCGTAGCGCGCCAGGACCTGGGGCGACGTCAGCTCGCGGGCCAGCCGCCAGCCATCCTCGGGGTTTCGCGCGCAGCGCGGGACGACCAGCAGCTGGCCGCCACGCGGCGCGTGGGCCAGCGCGGTCACGGCGACGCGGTCGCGGTCGGGTAGGCCGCCGAACTGCCACGGCCCCGTGATCCAGTACGCCACCTCGTGATCGCGCCAGCGCGCCAGCTCGTCGCGATCCTCGCTGCCCGGCGCCGGCAGCGGCGGCGCCACGTCGCCGAACAGCGCCGCGAGCCGGGCGATCGCGCGGACCCCGCCGGGGCCGGCGATCCCGGCCGGCGCGGCGAGCTCGCCGCCGGCATCGCGCAGCCACGGCACGAACCAGTAACCGTCGACGCGGACGCCGAGTGGATAGCGCCGCGCCTCGCTGCGCCGCGCCCGCGCCGCGGCGACCAGGTCATCGACGCTGGGTGACGCAGGGGCGGGATCGGCGACGTCGCGGATCACGACCAGGCCGTCGAGCGCCTGCGGCAGTCCCCACCAGCGCCCGGCGAGCTGGGCCAGCGCTGCCGCCTCGGGCACCCAGTCGAGCTGGGCCAGCACCGGCGGGACCTCGCCGAGCAGCCCCGCGCCGGCGAGCCCGGCGAGCCAGGTCGCGTCGACCCGCACCACGTCGGGGCAGCTGGCGCGGCCGGCGAGCTGCTCGGCGATCATCTGATGGCCGCGCGCGAACGGCACCAGCGACGCATCGACCGCGATGCCGCGCTCGGCCATCGCCGCGTTGAACAGCTCGGTCTCGGCGGGGCCGAACGTGTGAAGGAACCGGATCGGCCGCGGCCGCGGCGCAGGCCGGCTGCAACCGGCGGTGGTCGCGGCGGCAGCCGACGCCAGGACGGCCAAAACGGCCAGGACGGCCACGACGGGCGACGCGCGCAACATGGCCAGCGGATGACTCACTCGGCAGCTCGGTCGCGCCGACCGGCCGGCGCGGGCGATCATGGTATCACCGCCGCAATGCGTAGCATGACCGGATATGGCCGCGGCGTCGTCGAACGCGCCGACCACCGGGCCACCGTCGACGTCCGCGCGGTCAACCACCGGTTCCTCGATCTCAAGCTGCGCGGCGCCGCGGTCGATCCGGCGCTCGAGGACGCGATCGGCGCGCGGGTCCGCGCGGTGGTCGAGCGCGGCGCGGTCGTCGTCTCGGTGCAGCTGGCGCGCGGCGCGGGGCCATCTGTGATCCAGATCGACGGCGACGCCGCCGAGCGCACCCACCGCGCGCTCGCGGGGCTCGCCGCGCGGCTCGGCGTCCCCGGGCCCGATCTGGCGCTCGTGCTGTCGCAGCCCGGCGTGGTGGTCGCCGCCGACGCTGGCCAGGACGAGGCGGAGGCCGCGGCCGCCCGCGCAGCGGCGCTCGCAGCGCTCGACGCGGCGCTCGTCCAGCTCAACGCCATGCGCGACGCCGAGGGCGCGGCGCTCGCGGCCGAGCTCGGCCACCGGCTCGACGAGCTGGTCGCCACCCGGGCCCAGATCGCCGTGCTGGCGGCCAGCGTGCCCCACCACCTGGCGCGCCGGCTCGCCGAGCGGATCAAGCGAATTACCGAGGAGGTCGGCGCCGACCCGGCGCGGATCGCCCAGGAGGTCGCGGTGCTCGCCGACCGGGCCGACGTCACCGAGGAGCTGGTCCGGCTCGCCAGCCACCTCGATCAGGTGCGGGCCCTGCTCGGCGCCCCGGGGGCGATCGGCCGCAGGTTCGACTTCCTGGTCCAGGAGATCGGCCGCGAGCTGAACACGATCGGGGCCAAGGCGGCCACGGCCGAGATCAGCACGGCGATCGTGGCCGGCAAGACGAGCCTCGAGAAGGTCCGCGAACAGGTCCAAAACGTCGAGTAGATCGGTAGGGTACGGGCTATGATGCGCGACGTGACTTCCGGCAGCGAACCACCCACCCGGGGCAAGCGCGGCACCCTGGTGATCGTGTCTTCGCCGTCGGGCGCTGGCAAGACCACGCTGACTCGCCGGCTGCTCGAAGAATTTGCCGGCCCGCCGCATCGCCAGCTCGCATTTTCGGTGTCCTACACCACCCGGCCGCAGCGGCCCGGTGAGGTCGCGGGCCGCGACTACCACTTCGTGACGCCGGCGGAGTTCGACGCGATGGTCGGGCGCGGCGAGTTCGCGGAGCACGCGTACGTGCACGGCAATCGCTACGCCACGGCGCAGGCCCCGGTCGAGGCCGCGCTGGCCGACGGCACCGACGTGATCTTCGACGTCGACTGGCAGGGCGGGGCGGCGCTCGCCAAGCGCTGGCCGGCAGATTCACTCAAGATCTTCATCCTGCCGCCCGATCTCGATACGCTGTCGGCCCGGCTGGTCAGGCGCGGCACCGATGCCCCGGACGTGATCGATCGCCGGCTGCGCAAGGCGATCGAGGAGCTCGAGCACTTCGACGAGTATCAGCACCTGATCGTCAATGACGACCTGGATCGGGCGTATCAGGTGCTCCGCGCGATCTACCTGACGCGCCGCCACGGCGCCGTGGATCGCCAGGGAATTCCATATCAACTCGGCGACCTTGGCCGGCTGGTCGATGGCAATCGCGAGTCCGGCGCGGATGCGCATGCGCGCCGGCTGGTCGGCCGCAGCGATTCGCGCGGACCGGGCGATCGCGGCTGATCACCGTCAGAACCGTTGTGACGCGCGTGATGCCTGCGCGACGCGGTGATGTCGCAGGCGCGGCGACGTAGCTCGTCCTCGCGGGGCGCGCCTCACAGGACGATTGACGGCCGCCGGGCATTGCGACACGCTCCGGTCCATGACGGTCCTACATGCCGGGATGCTGGTGGTAGCGAGCGTGTGGGGCGCGGGGTGTTCGAGGACGTTTCATGCCGAGGCGGTGCAGCCCAATCCGATGGTCATGCCCACCGAGACACTGCGCAGCTCGGAGCGGATCACGATTGTCACCGGCGACATGGAGCTCAGCGCTCCGGACGCGCCGGCGCCGAGCGAGCGCGTGACGGTCGCGCACAATCATCACTACCCGCTGATCAACCAGGCCAGCTTCACGATCGTGTCGCGCGATCGGCTGCGGTTTCACGTGCAGATCGATCACAAGTGGGAGGACTGGGCCGATCTGAGCACGTGGGACGTGCACCTCGAGGACGACGAGGGCCACGTCTGGCTGCCCGAGGGCGTCGAGCACGCGCGCACCAGGATCATCACGAAGATGTGGGATCGCGAGCAGCGCACGGCGATCTGCAGCAGCGCGGGCAGGGACTCGCTGGGCAACTGCATCACGACGATCGGCGTGCTCGATGATGGCTGGAAGCGCCGCCAGACGCTCGGTTCGGTCTCGGTGTTCCGCGGCAACGCCGACTTCGTGTTCTACCAGCGCGACATGATGAACCCCGCGGTCCGCCGGTTGCGGCTCGTGGTCAAGCGCACAGGGCAGGCGTTCGAGTTCGTCTGGCAGTTCCGCGACAACGTGGCGGCCGACTGAAAGACCGCGCTGGGGCCAGACCTCGCAGGCACCGGAAGCCAAGGATTCCTCGGCATTTGCGTAGGGTCGCGCGCGCACGCGGCTGAGCTCTGGTGTCGCCGGCGCGCCGCCGGGGCTGCGCGCTCGCGCCGAACTGCGTGGTAGCCTTGTGATCGGGTCCCCTCACGCGATGCATCAACTCGACCAGATCCTGTCCGAAGTCGCCGGGTACTTTCCGACGGCCGACTTACCCCTGGTCCGACGCGCCTACCAGTTTGCGGCCCAGGCGCACGACGGCCAGACCCGCAAATCGGGCGATCCCTACGTCACGCATCCGCTCGCGGTGGCGCACATCATCGCCGAGCTCAAGCTCGACGTCGCGTCGGTGTGCGCGGGGCTCTTGCACGACTGCGTCGAGGACACCTCGGCCACGGTCGATCAGCTCGGCGATCTGTTCGGCAAGGAGATCGCGTTCCTGGTCGACGGCGTGACCAAGCTCGGCAAGCTGCCGTACTCGACGCGCGAGGAGCAGCAGGCCGAGAACTTCCGCAAGATGCTGCTGGCGATGGCGCGCGATATCCGCGTCATCCTGGTCAAGCTGTGCGACCGGCTCGACAACATGCGGTCGCTGTCGCACCTGCCGCCCGAGAAGCAGGAGCGGATCGCGTCCGAGACGATGCAGATCTACGCGCCGCTCGCCAACCGGCTCGGCATCCAGTGGGTCAAGGTCGAGCTCGAGGACCTGAGCTTCAAGCACCTCTACCCCGGCGAGTACGATCAGCTCGCGACCGAGGTCGCCAAGTCGCGCGCCGAGCGGCTCGAGTACATCCGCCACGTCGAGAAGCTGATCCACCAGGAGATGACCGATAACGGCGTGCCCTGCGAGGTGATGGGGCGCGCCAAGCACCTGTGGTCGATCTACCAGAAGATGAAGAAGACCCAGCGGCCGTTCGAGGAGATCCACGACGCCATCGGGTTCCGCGTGATCACCGATACGCAGATGCACTGCTATCACGGCCTGGGCGTCGCGCATCAGACCTGGACGCCGATCCCCGGGCGGTTCAAGGACTACATCGCGCTGCCCAAGCCCAACCTCTACCAGTCGCTGCACACCGCGGTGATCGGGCCGCGCGGCGAGCGCATCGAGATCCAGATCCGGACCCGCGAGATGAACCTGGTCGCCGAGCACGGCATCGCGGCGCACTGGAAGTACAAGGAGGGCGCCGGCGGCGCGCCGGTCGCCTCGGTCGACGACAAGAAGTTCGCGTGGCTGCGCCAGCTGATGGAGAACCAGAAGGAGCTGCGCGACCCGACCGAGTTCCTCGAGTCGGTGAAGATCGACCTGTTCGGCGACGAGGTCTACGTGTTCACCCCGCAGGGTGACGTGAAGGCGCTGCCCAAGGGCAGCTGCCCGATCGACTTCGCGTACTCGGTGCACTCGTCGATCGGCGACCACTGCTCGGGCGCGCGGGTCAACGGCATGATCGTCCCGCTGCGCTACCAGCTGCGCAACGGCGACACGATCGAGATCATCACCAACCCGAACCAGAAGCCGAACAAGGACTGGCTGAAGCTGGTCAAGACCGCGCGCGCGCGCACCAAGATCCGCTACCTGATGCGGACCGAGCAGCGTGACAAGGCGGTCGTGCTCGGCACCGATCTCCTCGACAAGGCGCTGCGCAAGCACGGCACGACCTTGAGCCGCGCCGACAAGCAACTCCAGGCTGCGGCGCGCGAGCTCCGCTGCGTCGATCGCGACGAGCTGATCATCCAGATCGGCTACGGCAAGATCACGACCCAGCAGGTGCTCGAGAAGGCGCTGCCCGAGCTCACCAAGAAGGAGCAGGAGCCGCCGGTCAAGACCGAGAGCATGCTGAAGACGCTGCTCCGCAAGGTCACGCGGCGGACGTCGACCAGCGGCATCAAGGTCGCGGGCGAAGCCGACATCTTGGTCCGGTTCGCCAAGTGCTGTAGCCCGCTGCCCGGCGATCCGATCGTCGGGTTCATCACGCGCGGCCGCGGGGTCACCGTGCACCGCCGCGATTGCGACAAGGGCCTCGATCTCGATCCCGAGCGCCGGATCGACGTCGAGTGGGATGGCAACGGCAAGGCCCAGCACGAAGTCGCGATCCAGATCCTGTGCGCCGACAAGCCGGGCATCCTCGCCCACATCTCGCAGTCATTCACCGATCAGGGCGTCAACATCTCGCAAGCGCATTGCCGATCCACCGACGACGGGCGGGCCGTGAACACATTTCACGGCCAGGTGCGCGATCTCGATCAGCTGAAGCTGGTGATCCGGTCGCTGTCGCGGATCAAGGGCGTGTACTCGGTCGATCGCGTCGCCGCCGACGTGGCCTGAACGAGCTCGACGACGTCGGTTCGAGCGGCGCCCGGGCCAGACCCGGCCAAACTAGACGGCCGGGGCCGGCTTGCCCGGCTCGCCGAGCGCGCTGAACAGCTCGGCGTTCGACTTGGTCGACTTCCGAGCGAGCCGGTTCTTGCGGCGGCGGCCGGCCTTCTCGTGTTTGTTCTTACGCTTGACGGTGGATGCTGCGGTGCGGGAAGCCATGGCGTTTCCTCAGGATGGACCGCGGTTCTTAGCCTTGCCAGGCGCGTCTTGTCAACCCGCCGGGGCTGCGCGCCGTCGACCTGAGCGACGCGACACGCAGCTGGCCAGGTTGCTCGACGGTACGGACATGTCGGGCTAGGTTGCTTTCCCTGGGGGTCAACCTTACGATCCCTGCGAGCCGAGGGAACGCTGGATGAAGCTTTGCCCGAAGTGTCAGAAGCAGTTCAGCGACGATGCAAACTTTTGCCCCGTCGATGCGTCCCGTCTGGCAGCGGCCGAGACCGAATCCACGGCCAGCGACGCGCTGGCTGCAAAGTTCCAGCTCGGCGACCGGCTGGGCGGGAGCCGGACCGGGGTGGTGCACCGCGCGATCGACAAGGCCACCGGCCAGGCGGTCGCGGTCAAGATCATCGCCCCCGCCGTGGTCGCCATCCCCGGGCTGGCGCAGCGCCTCGAGCGCGAGCTCAAGCAGCTCGAGCGGGTGCAGACCGCCGGGATCGCCAAGATCCTCGCCGCCGGCAAGCGGGGTGACGATAGCTGGCTCGCCCTCGAGCTGCTCGAAGCCGCGCAGACGCTCTCCGAGGCGGTCGCGGCGCGCGGCCCGATCCCCTACGCGCAGGCCGCGGGGCTGATCGAGATCATCGGCGAGGCCCTGATCGAGGCGGCGCAGGTCGGTGTGGTCCACCGCGATCTGGCGCCCAAGAACATCCTGTTCGCCGGCGGCCACGTCAAGCTCATCAACTTCTCGCTGCCGGTGCCGCCGGTCGACAAGGCGCCGGGGGTGCAGGAGTTCGTCGCGCCCGAGCAGCACGATGGCAAGCCGGTCGATCAGCGCTCGAACCTCTACAGCCTCGGCGCGCTGTACTACTTCGTGTTGACCGGGCAGCCGGTCCAGTTCGACGAAGCCGGCGTCCGCGCGCCGTCGCTGCTCGCCCCCGTGCCGGCGCCGGTCGACGCGGTGATCCTGCGCGCCCTGGACCGCAGTCCGACCAAGCGGTTCCTGACCGTGCGGCAGTTCGTCGATGAGGTGCACCGCGTGTCCGGCGAGGCCGAGCCGCCCGAGCCGCCAGAGCCGCCAGAGCCGAGGGACGCCGGCAAGGCCGAGCTCGGGCACGCCATCGCCGAGCTCGGCGATGCCACCGTGCCCGACGTCGATCCCGCCGCGGCCGCCGCCTCGCGCTCGCCGTGGGCGCCGCCCCAGAACCATGAGCCGCCGCCGCCGTCGAGCGAGCCGCTGGAGGTTGCGGCGCCGCGCTCGATCCCGGCGACCCTGGCGCCGCCGGCGCGTGCGCCGGCCCAGGCGTCGAGCGCTGCGCCGGCGGTCGCGCCCGCCGCGCCGCCTGCCAGCGCGGCGGTGGCCTCCCCGGTGGTCGGGATGTTGTCTGCCAAGCGCTCGACGACGCAGGAGGAATCCAAGGGCAAGTTCCGCGAGACGATGTGGTTCAAGAAGGGCGAGCTCGACGCCCAGGCGGCGGTCGCCGCGGCCGAGGAGCACGCCCGGACCGGCCGGGTGGCCACCACGGTCGACAAGTCCGACCTGATGCCGATCGACGAGCGCTACAAGGACGATGGCTCACTGTCGCGGTCCGACAAGGAGCGGTTCAGCCTGCGCACCGGCGGCACGGCGATGATGAAGGTGCATCGCGGGACCGGCGGCGTGAACGCCGTCTCCAAGGTCTCCGAGCAGGCGCTGATCGGCGAGCTCAAGCGCGGCCGCAACAAGGTGCTGGCGGCGATCGCGCTCGCGGCGGTCGTGATCGCGGCGATTATTTTCTTGATCGTCCGGTAGTCAGCCCGAACGCCACGAACGCGTCGACCGGGATCGGGATGGTCTCGGTCGCGTGGCGGGTCCCGGTGACGCAGTCGAGCAGCGAGTCGCGGACCAGCGGCAGCGGCAGCACGCTATCGATCATCAGCGAGCCGTACAGCTCGGGGGCCACCGAGCCGAGCCCGATCAGCCGGCCGGCCCAGCCCTCGTGGCGGATCGCGTGGAGCTCGAACAGCTCGCCTGGCGACACCGCGTCGAAGTCGACGATCAGAATGTCCGGCCGCGGCGGCGGGTCCTTGATCAGCGCGGCGACCGCGGTGCGGACCCGGCGCGCGACCTGGATGGTGACCGGCGCACGCCCGAGCTCGCCTTCGATCCACGTGGCGCGGCTGCGTTCGGGCGCGAAGATCAGCACGCGGATCGCCTCACCAGCCGCGGCCACCGGCGGGACGCTCGGGCGGTCGCGCGTACGGGCCCGCGGCGGCGGCGGCAGGGTGCCGCTCGCGACCGCGGAGGCCTCGAGGGCCCGCGTGCCCTGCGCGCGTGCCCCGGGCGCCAGCGCGGCAGCGTCGGTCGGCTCGGCGTCGCTGAGGTCGAGTTCGTCCATGTGGGTCGTGCTGGTCGAGGTGCGCTGGATCACGATGGTGGGCTCGCTAGAGGATCGGGAGCTTCGTGGTGGAGTTGCCGTACCGGCTGGACGAGATCACGTCGCGCAGCGCGCCGCGCGCGAACGGCGCGCGGATCACGTGCTCGATCGAGAGCGAGCTGCGCAGCGTGGCGGGGACGTCGCCGAGCGCGACGATGCGCCCGAACCAGCCCTGCTCGCGCAGCACGTGGAGGTGCATGAGCTCACCGGGCTCGAGATCGTCGAAGTCGGCGACCAGGACCTGCGGGCGAGGCGGTGGATCTTCGACCAGCGCGGACACCACGTGCTCGACCGAGTGGCCGATCTGCACCATCACGGTGTCGAGCTCGAGCTCGGTCTCGACCCAGCTCGCCCGGTGTTCCGACGGTGCGTAGACCAGGACGCGGACCTGCGCTCCCGAGCCGCTGCGGTCGTCGCGCGAGCCGCGGGTCTGCACTCTCGGGTGAACGGGAGTCGCCATCAATCCGCGTATCGACCGGTCCGGAGATCGGTGGAGAGGCGAACGCGACGACGCGCGCGGTCAGAGCTCCGGAGTGTCAGCCGCGGCACACCACGGTGCGCAGCGGGTCGGTGGGGTCGGCGGTGGTGCCGGCGGTGAGGTCGATCTCGGCTTTCACGCACATCGCGGCCGCCTCGACCACGAGGTCGGGGTGTGCGCCGGCCACGCCGATGATCGTAACTTCTCGCGCGAGCACCTCGGCGCCGAGCCCGCCCAGGGCGCCGGCCCCCGCGAGCAGGGTCAGCGTGGCGCGGGGACCTGCCAGCGCCGCGGCGGCCTCGCCTGCCACCGGCTCGCAGCCGATCACGCGCCACGGCTTGGTGCCCAGGCTCTTGGCGGCGAACGCCTCGGTGAGCCCGGCGCGATCGCGCGCGACCACCACGCCCTTGTCGGCCAGCCAGCCGGCCCACACGCCGGGCTCGGCGACCGCGGTGGGCGCGATCCCCTTGGCGAGCAAGATCTCGACGAGGAACCGCGCGATCGGCGAGCCGCCGACCACGACGACCGGATCGCGCGGCCCCAGGCCCGTGCGGGCGTACAGCGTGTACGCGAGCGCGACGTCGCCGGCGACCGCGGCCGCGGCGGGGCTCGCCAGCTCGAGGCCATCGCCGAGCGGCACGACCCAGCGCGCGGCGACGGTCGCGCGCGGCCCGAGCGCACCGCGGCGCACCGCGAGCGGGCACACCGCGGCGCCGCCGCGCCGGCACACGTCGCATTCGCCGCACGGATCGATCGGCCCGACGAGCACGCGGCGCCCGACCAGGCCCAGCGCGTGTTCGCCGGCCGCGACCACGCGGCCCACGCCGGCGGCCATCGCGACCTGTCGGGCCTCGATCTCGATCTCGACCTGACCCGCGGTGGCGTCGGCCGCGCGGCCCGGCGCGACGCTCACCAGTCGTTGCCGCGCTTGCCGCGCCCGGGCGTGGGTGCGCCGCCGATCGCGGTCGGCTCGGCGTTCGGATCGCCGGCCGCACCGAGCGACAGCACGTAGTCCTCGCCGGAGTCGTACGAGCCGTCCTCGAGCAGCGCGCCGTCGTCGAAGTCGTCGAGCCCCGACTCGATCGGCGGCGGTAGCTGCACGGCGCGGGGCGGGGCGGGGCGGGGCGCCGGGGCCGGCGCGGCGACCACGCGCTGGGGAGCAGGCGCGACGGGGCTCGGCGCGGCCGGGGTCGCGTTGCCGGTGCGCACGACCGGGAGCCCTTGCCGCGTGCGCCAGGTCGCGAGCGCGGCCACGAGGTCATCGTACGGGATCATGACCGGACAGTAACATGGTAGAAGCCCGACGATGTCGAGCGCCATTGTGCTCTACCGGTCCGCGGTGATTCCAAGCGATGGCTTCGTGCACGGCTTCCCCGAGCGCACGGGAGGCGTATCGACCGGCGCGCGCGCCTCGCTGAACCTCGGCGTGCGGTGGGGCGACGATCGTGAGAACGTCGAGACCAACCGGCGGCGGCTCGCCGAGCACGCCGGCTACGATCCGGCCGCGCTGCAGGCGACGCGCCACGTCCACGGCGCCGACGTGTGGACGGTGGGCGAGCCGCTCGCCGAGGACGCGACGTTCGATGGCCTGGTGTGCGATCGCGTCGGGCCGGTGCTCGCCGCGTTCGCCGCCGACTGCATCCCGCTCGTGTTCGCCGAGCCGGCCGCGCGGGTCTGTGGCTCGGCGCACGCCGGCTGGCGCGGCACCGTGGCCGGCGTCGCCCCGAACGTGATCCGCCGGATGCAGGCGCGCGGCGCGGCGCGGGGACAGATCCGCGTGGCGCTCGGCCCGTCGATCGGCCCGTGCTGCTTCGAGGTCGGCCCCGAGGTCGTCGCGGCGTTTCGCGAGGCGTTCGGCGATCTGCCCGGCCTGGTCGTCGCCGGGCCGGCCAAGGACCACGTCGATCTGCGGGTCGCGATGCGCGCGAGCCTCGAGCGCGCCGGGGTGCACCCCGCGCACATCGACGATCGGCCGCCGTGCACGCGCTGCGAGCCGGCGCGGTTCTTCAGCTACCGCCGCGACGGCCAGGCCGGCGGCGTGCACATGGGGTTCATCGGCCTGCGGTAGGCGCCGCGCTTATTCGAGCGCGATGCCGTACATCGGCAGCACGTCGCCGGTCAGCGACTGCACGACGACCTCGGCCTTGTGCCAGTCGATCATCGCCTGGGTCTTGCGCAGCTCGGCCTGTCGCAGCTCCTCGAGCCGGTTCAGCACGTCGAAGTTGGTCGCCTTGCCGAGGTTGAACCGGTCGGTCTCGATCTTGATGTTCTCGTTGGCGAGCTCGATCGCGCGCTGCGACAGCATCACGCGGCGGCGCGCCAGCTCGAGCTGCGCCACGGCGCGGGTCATGGTCTGCGCGAGCTGGGCGCGGAGGTCGAACGCGTTGACCGTCAGCTTGCGCTTGGTCTCGTGGACCTCGCGGAGCTTGCCGCGCGCGGCGTCGTTGCCCAGCGCCTGGGAGAACTTCAGCGAGCCGCTGACCTGGAACTCGTTGAACTCGGCGAGGTTCTTCCACGAGTCGGCGAAGTTGTTCGAGGTGCCGCTCGGGCCGAACGACAGCGCCGCGTCGAGCTGGGGCAACAGCCCGTTCTCGGCGACCGAGACATCGAGCGTGGCGCTGGCGTCCTGCTTGGCTAGCTGCGCGAGCTCGGGGCTCGCCGTGTAGGCGCGCTCGACGAGCTGGCCGAGATCGAGCGGCTGATCCTTGGTGTCGAGATCGGTCGCGACGCGCAGCCCGATCTCGCCCGCGCCGAGCGGCATGCCGGCGGCGCGGCGCAGCACGATCGAGTTATTGAGCACGCCGAGCTCGCCGTTCAGGACGTCCTCTTCGCGGGTCGCAATGACCTGGAGCACGGCGGGGATCTCGCTGCGCGGCACCTTGCCGCCGTCGGCGCCGATCTGGGTGACGCGCAACCGCTCGCGCGCGAGGTCGAGGCTCTGCTGGGTGATCGCGACGGTGCGCTCGGCCAGCACCAGATCCCAGTACGCCGAGATCACCGCCTGCACGGCCTGGATCGCGGCGAGCCGGCGGGCGAGCACTGCGGCGTCGCGCGACAGCGTGGCCTTGGCCTCGTTGGCGTCGAACACGGTGCGGCCGCGGTTGCGCAAGAGCGGCTGCGTGATCTGCGCGGAGACGACGTCGCGCCACTCCTTGGTCTCGCCGGGCGCGATGACGGTCGCGCCGTTGAGCACGCCCACGGTGTGGAACTGGCTGTGATCGTAGCGCGAATCGCCGTGCAGCGCGATGGTGCCGCCGGTCGGCAGGTTGCGCGACAGATCCACCGTGCCTTCGATCTGGTTCTCGTGGTCGATCGTCGTGGCGCCGGACACCACGCCGCTCGAGCGGAAGCCCTGCACTTCGGCGCTCAGCAGCCAGTCGTTGCGGCCCTGGGTCTGCTGGATCCGCGCGTCGGCGATCGCGATGTCGAACTTCGCCGCCGCCAGGCTCGGCGCCTGCCGCACCGTGATCTGCAGGAGCTCGGGCAGCGTCGTCGCGCGCGCCTCGCCGGCCCACGTCGTGAGATCGGCCGATTGCCGCGGTGGCGACGTGCCTCCACCTGGCGGCGGAGCGTCCGCGAGCGCCAGCGCGCGGCGCAGCACATCGCCGTGCGCGCGCATCGAGGTCACACCGAGCAGGGCAAATAAAACACAGGCAATTCGCGCAAATCGCATCGAGCGAGGCATCATGGCACGCGCGCGATCGCCGTGCACCGTGCGACAAGATGCGACTGGCCGTTGCCGCACGCGACGAGCAATCGGCGAAATCTCGGATCGAGTGTCCGATCGTGGGACGGACAGCCGGACACTCCGCGGACACCTCGCCGAGGGTTCGCGGACGATCCCGCGGACACTCGCGCGAACGAAGCGGCGCGATCTCGTGCGCCGAGCGCGCGCCATGGGACGCAGCGATTTCCACGCCGGTCGCAGCCGGATCGGGCGTCTCCACGCCGCACCGACGTCCCGCGGTCACAGCTCGACGCCGAGCTTCAGGTAGAACGCGCGGCCCGGCCGCACCGATCCGTACGAGTCGTAAGCGATGGTGTCGGTCAGGTTCTGGACCTCGGCCGTCGCCGCGTACGATCGCAGGCCGCGCAGCGCGTAGGTCAGGCCGAGGCCGTGGATGATCTGCGTCGGGGTGACCTGCTTGGAGTCGCGGCGCCCCAGGCTCTCCCAGCCGCGGTAGAACCAGTGGACGTAGCGGCTCGACGCGAACACCGAGAGCTCGTCGCCGGTCATGAACACGTCGCGGCCGCGCGCCGTGGCGCCGAGCGCGCCGAACAGCCACGGCCGGTTCGGGATCCGGTCGCCCTCGAAGGCGCCGTAGGTGCCGTCGTGCGAGGCGTTGCGCTGGTCCGCCAGGGTGGCCGAGGCGTCGATCCAGCCCCACTCGCCGGGCGTGGTCCACCGCGCGCTGCCCTCGAGCCCGAGGATCCGGGCGTGCAGCACGTTCTGGGCGGACGACCGGAGGTCGGTCGGGATCGGGATGATGAGGCCGCTGGCCTCGCGCCAGAACCCGTCGAGCTGGGTCGCCAGCGCGCCGAGGCTGCCGTCGTGCGCCGTGGCGAGCTCGAGGTTGACGTTGTGGCTGGTCTCGGGCGTGAGCGCGAGGTTCGGGTCGAACAGCTTGCCGTCGCCGAACAGCTCGTCGACCGACGGCAGCCGGGCCGCCCACTCGTAGCTCGCCTTGACGCTCAGGCCGTCGCTCAGGTGCCACCGCAGGCCGTCGCCGACCCCGAACCGCTGGTTGTGCTGTGAGACCGGGACGAACACGTTGCCGGTCTGGACGTCCAGGGCGTCGGTCCACATCGCGTAGTGCTTGGCGAACGCGATGTTCTGGACCGCGTCGTGCGCGCTCTGCAGCTCGTGCTCGACGCCGCTGATCAGCGTGTACAGGTCGCGCTTGGCGTCGATCGCGGGGCGGACCCCGGGATCGGTGGGCAGCAGATCCTGGCCGGTGCGCATCGTCGCCGTCGGCGCGACCGCGAGCCGCAGCCACTGGTGCGGGCCCAGCCGGCGCTCGGCGGTCACGCGCGCGAACAGCGATGTCTCCCCGATCACCTGATCGGTCGGCTGCGCAGAGGTCTCGCCGAGGGTCTCGCGATCGCCGACGACGTTGCCGTACCAGTCGTAGATCTTGTCGGTGGTATCGTGGAACGCGATCCGGCGGCGGGCCGCGCCCGCGATCGCCCGGAGCTGCCAGCCGGCGTCCTCGATCACCACGTCGGCGCTCGCGCCGTGGGCCTCCTCGGCGTAGCTGGCCTCGCCGTAGACCACCTTCATGACGAGGTTCGTCTGCAGTTGCTTGTCGTAGCGCGACGCGTACAGCCGCAGGATCGCGCGGCGCACCGGGCCGTGGTCGATGAGGCCGATCTCGGCGTTGCCGCCCGCGGCGTGGTACGCGTCGTGGAACCGCGGCACCCGCACCGTGGTCTCCTGGCCCTTGTCGTCGGCCACCTGCACGGTGACGGGATAGTCGTTGAGCGCGCGGTCGAGCGAGCCGCTGAGCCCCACGACCAGGCCGGTCTCGGTGTCGCGGGTCCGCAGGACCAGCGAGCCCCGCTCGGTGCCGTACGAGCCGATCTCGAGGCTCGCGGCGGCGCGCGGGACCCAGCTGGGAGACGTGATCAGGTCGACCGCACCGCCGAGCGCGTCGGCGCCGAGCGCGATCGGCACGACGCCGCGGTAGATGTCAGCCCGCTGGATCAGCTCGACCGGCACGTTGGCGATGCCGCTGCCCCAGCCGGCGAGCTGGAGCGGCACGCCGTCGAGGAAGAACCGCACCTGATCGTCGTACAGGCCGTTGAGCGCGAACCGCGTGATCGAGCCCAGGCCGCCGGCGCGGCGGACCTGGACGCCGGGCACGCGCGACAGCACCTCACCGAGATCGGCGGCGCGCTCGCGCACCTCCTTGGTCTCGACCACGGTGACCGCGCGCGCCGACTCGCGCAGCGCCTGACCCTCGGTCTTGTGATCGACCGCGATCACCTCGCTGGCATCGAGCAGGGCGCGGTCGGCGTCGGTGAGCCCGTCGGGGCCGACCGTGGGATCGGCCGGGGTGGGCGCGGCGTTCGCCGGTGGCGGGCTCGGCGCCGGTGCGGCCGGCTGGGCGCGGGCGGCCGGCGCCCAGCCGGCGAGCAGGGCCGCGAGCCCGCCGGCCACGGCGAGGCTACCGGGGCCGCGGCGGCGAGCTCGCTCGTCGGCGTCGATCGGTCGCGCAGCGACGCGGCGGGGCCTCCAGGGGCGCCTGCGTCCAGTGCGGTGCTGCTGCATCGTCATGACGTGCTCGGTAGCACGCGAGCGATCTGAATAGAATTGAAAATTGATTTCAATTTTCAATTCTGCTACGACGGCGCATGGCCAATCCAACCGCGTTGCTGGTGTCCTCGCTCGCGCTTTCGCTCGTCGGCGCCTGTGGCGACTCCGCGGACCCCGCTGGGTCCGACCCCGCGCCCTCCGGAGGCTCGGCCTTCGTCGTGGGCAGCCTGGTGTCGAGCCCCGACGGCAGCACCGCCTACGTCCACGTCCTCTCGTCGCTCGAGGTCCAGACCCTCGACGATGGCGCCGCCTATGAATTCCCCGGCCAGGCCGACGTGTGGTCGTGGAACGGCAAGGTGTACGTCGCCGATGGCGAGGCGCCGGTGGTGCGCCGCTACACGGTCGCGGCCGATCGCACGCTGGCCCAGGACGGCGAGCTCAACTTCGCCGCGTACGGGGTGGCGTCGACCGCGTTCTGGAACGCGATCTGGGTCAGCGCCGACAAGGCGTACATGGCCAACGGGCAGGGCGTGTACGTGATCTGGAATCCCTCGACGATGGCGATCACCGGCACGATGGCGCACCCGACGTTCGACGAGGTGCCCGGCCGGCTGCTGCGCCCGGCGAGCACCGATCGCGGCGTCGTGGTGAGCGGCAACCGGCTGTACCACCCGTACTACTGGACCGACGCCGGCTGGACCAACTACGAGCCGGTCTCGAAGATCGCGGTCTACGATACCGACGCCGATCGCCTGATCGGCGTGGTCGACGCGGCGTGTCCGGGGCTCGACGTCGCGACCCAGGACGACCGCGGCAACCTCTACTTCAGCAACTGGACCGGCAACGTGGGGCTCGCGCTGGTGGCCGGCCAGGCCGCGCCGTGCGGGGTCAAGCTCGACCCCGCGACCGACACGGTCGACCCCGCGTGGACCGCGCCGTGGCCCACGATCGCCGACGGCCGGGAAGCCTCGGCGCTGCGCTACAGCGGCGATGGCCACGCGCTGCTCTCGGTGTTTCACGACGAGCGCGTCAGCTACGACGCGTCGAGCGATCCGTTCGCGGTGATCGGCACCGCGAACTGGGAGATCTGGCGCATGGATCTGGCCACCCGACAGGCCTCGCCGGTCGCAGGGATCGCGCTCAACAGCGGGGCGACCTACATGCAGCGGATCGGCGATCTCAGCTACGTGCTGGTGCCATCGGCTGGCTACGCGTCGAGCAGCGTGTACGCGGTCGCCGGCGGCTCGGCCTCGCTGCGGTTCGCGACCCGGGGCTGGGGCCTCCGGCTGTTCCAGGTCCGCTGACCGCCCCGGCCGGCCGGCTCGCGCCGCGTGGCGTCCGGCTGGCGCCCGGGCGGGTCGGCGCACCGGCGCTGGCTCGGGTAGGCTGGTGGGATGTGGACGTGGCCGCGGATCGACCGCCGCATCGCGCTGGTGATGTTCGCCGCGTTCGCCGCGTTCGGCGTCTGGCAGGGCAACACGGTGTGGCTTACCTTCGAGGCCGATGGCGAGCTACCGCGCTGGGCGCACCCCTACCTCTGGGAGATCACCGGCGCGCTGACCGCCTACGCGTGGGCGTGGATCCCGTTCGCGACGGCGAAGAACGCGCCGCGGCCGGCCGGGCGGTGGCCGCGGTTCCTGGCGATCCATGGCGCCGGGTTCGCGGCGTTCGCCGCGCTGCACTCGAGCACGATGATCGGCTCGCGGATCGCGCTGTACCGCGTGCTCGGCTGGGGACCCTATCACTACGGCGGCACGTCGTTCCGGCTGCCGATGGAGTGGCACAAGGACGTCGTGGCCTACCTGGTGCTGGCGATAGGCTTTGGCCTGGTGACGTCGTGGCGCGCGGCCCAGCACCGGGCGCTGCACGACGCGCGGATCGCGACCGAGCTGCGCGACGCCCAGCTGCGCGCGCTGGTCGGCCAGCTCAGCCCGCACTTCTTGTTCAACGCGCTCAACACGATCAGCGCGGTGATGTACGTCGATCTCGCGCGCACCGATCGGCTGCTCGCCGACCTCGGCCACATCCTGCGCGCCGGGCTCGCCGGCGACGCCGCGCCGACCTGGAACCTGGCCAGCGAGCGCGCGCACACCGAGCACTTCCTCGCCGTCATGCTGGCGCGGTTCGGCGATCGGCTGAGCGTTCGGTGGAGCGTCGACGAGCGGGCGTGCGCGGCCCAGCTGCCGCGGTTCACCCTGCAGCTCCTGGTCGAGAACGCGATCAAGCACAACCAGGACGGGCGGCAGCCGCTCGCGATCTCGATCTCGGCGCGCCGCGCGGTCGACCGGGTCGAGCTCGAGGTCGCCGACAACGGCCGCGGGTTCGGCGCGTCGCCCGCAGCGGGCCCGGGCACCGGGCTGGCCACGCTGCGCCGCGCGCTCGAGCTGTGCCACGGCCCGACCACGACGCTCGAGCTCGACGGCGCGCCGGGCGGCGGCGCCCGGGTCCGGCTCAGCGTGCCGGCGGAGCTGCCGGCGTGAAGGCGCTGATCGTCGACGACGAGGCCCCGGCGCGCGCCAAGCTGGTGCGGCTGCTCCGCGACGACGGCCGGTTCGCGCTCGCGGGCGAGGCGGCCGACGGCGTCGCGGCGGTCGCGCAGATCGAAGCGCACCGGCCCGAGCTCTTGCTGCTCGACATCCAGATGCCCGGCCTCACCGGCTTCGAGGTGCTGCGCGCGGTCGGCGCCGCCGCGTGTCCCAAGGTGATCTTCTCGACGGCGCACGATCGCTACGCGCTCGAGGCGTTCGACGCCCACGCGATCGACTACCTGCGCAAGCCGTACGACGCCGACCGGTTTCGCACGGCGCTCGACAAGGCGTGCGCCCAGCTCGCCGCGGGTGGCGGTGAGGCGGCGCGGCTCGAGGCGCTGCTGGCCCGCCACCCGGGCGCGAACGGCCGCTACCTCGAGCGCTTGATCGTCAAGCGCGACGATGGCTGGATCCCGGTGCCGCTCGATCGCGTGCGCCGGCTGTCCGCCGATGGCAAGCAGGTGCGCGTGTTCGAGGCCGGCGGCGCGCACGCGATCCGCGACAGCCTGGCCGAGCTCGAGGCCCGGCTCGATCCGGCGATGTTCGTGCGGGTCCACCGCGGCGACATCATCAACCTGGGGTTCGTCGCGCGGGTCGACGCGCTGCTCCACGGCGACGCGGTCGCCGAGCTCGACGACGGCAGCTCGGTCGTGGTCAGCCGGACGCACCGCGACGCGTTCTTCACGCGCTGGCGCGGCGGCTGAGCGCGCCGCGCCGGCGACCCGGCGGCCCGGGCGCGGGGCGCGGATGCTTCTCGGCGGCGGCAATCCTGTAGGCGCTGCGGCGCGGCGTGAGCTACGCTCCGGGGATGAATCGCTGCTCGCTGCTGCTCGGCGTGTTCGTCGCCGGATCCGCCGTCGCCCACGCAGAGCCTACCTTCATCTCGATCGGCAGCGACGCGCTCGCCACGGCGGCCGGCGTCGCGCACGCCGATCACACCTCGCTGGCGCTGCTGAGCGACCACGACGGGGTCGCCGCGCTGCGCATCGACGCGAGCGAGCTCGACCACCTCGCGGACGCGATGCACGCGCAGCACGGCCGGTGCGGCGGGTTCGTCGTCCACGACTCGATGGCCGACGCGCTCGCCACCGTCGTCGCGGTCGCGCGCCCGGCGCCGCGGCCGCCGCTCGACTACCCGATCGATCGCGGCGCCGCGGTGCGCGCCGTCCTGCCGGCGATCCGGGCCGACGACATCCTCGCGACGATCCGCGCGCTATCGTCGCGCAAGAACCGCTACTACCGCTCCGAGAGCGGCGCCGCGACCTCGACCTGGCTCGCCGACCGCTGGCGCAGCTTCACCAGCCGCCCGGACGTCACGGTCGAGCTGTTCGACCAGGGCTATCCCCAGAAGTCGGTCATCCTCACCATCCCCGGCACGACGCGGCGGGACGAGGTCGTGGTGATCGGTGGCCACCTCGACTCGATCGCGCTCGGCGGCAGCGCGAGCAACGCGCCGGGCGCCGATGACGACGCCTCGGGCATCGCCACGCTCGACCACATCGCCAGGACCCTGCTCGCGGCCGACTACCGGCCCGAGCGCACGCTCCAGTTCATGGCCTACGCGGCCGAAGAGGTCGGCCTGCGCGGCTCGCAGGCGATCGTGCGCGACTACCAGCGCCGCGGCGTCCACGTGGTCGGCGCGCTCCAGCTCGACATGACCAACTACCAGGGCTCCGATCGCGACATCTGGCTGATCGACGACTTCACCAGCGCGGCGCAGAACGCGTTCGTCGCGGCGCTGATCGAGCGCTACACCAGCGCGACCTGGGGCATCGACCGCTGCGGCTACGCCTGCTCGGATCACGCGTCCTGGGATCGCGTCGGCGTCCCGGCCTCGTTCCCGCACGAGACGCGGTCGCGCGATCGCAACACGCAGATCCACACGGCGCGCGACACCCTCGAAGTCTCCCACGACAACGCCGTCCACGCGGCCAAGTTCGCCCAGCTGGGCGCGGCCTACGCCATCGAGCTCGCGAAGGGCGCGCTCGGCACCACCGGCATGGTCCCTGTCACCCTGGTGACCGCCGCGGCGCCCGCGTGCACGTCCGGTTGCTTGCTCGCGCACTGGAAGCTGTTGGGCCTCCTGCTCACGGCCGCGGCCCTGCTGGGCCTCTCGCGTCGCGTGGGCTGAGTGGGCTCATCCGCGGCCGGGCGAGCCGTTGCCTACGAGGGTTTCCTCCCACAGCACGTTCACGATCACCCAGCGATTGTTGAACTTCGCGAGCTGCAGATAGTCGATCCAGTCCGAAGCGATGATCTTGACGGTCGCCGCGTTCTCGAACCGGTCGAGGATCGTGACGGCCTTCTGTTGCCGGTCGAGCGGGGTCTTGGTCCCGCCGCCGTTGCGTACATTCGAGAGGAGCTTCGAGGCACGGTTCACCGCCACGAGCTACTTCTGCGCGGTGGGGGCGGTCGGCCGTGCGAGCGGCGAGCGCAACGCATCGGGGAGCACCGCGTCGAGCTTGCCGAGGTACCACAGCGCCGCGAGCGCGAGGACCACGAGCAGAACCAGGTACAACCGCCACGGCCTGCGCTTGTCGGCGTACGGATCATGCGGGGACCGCCTGGCGCCCTCCGGCAGCATGGGGAGATCGGTCAGCGTCGTGCCGAACGGGATGTTGATCCGGGTCAGCGCATTGATCGCCCAGCCGTTGGCGTCGAGCAGCGGGCCGAGGTTGCGGCGCCGCAGCTTCATGAACGCGAGCAGCATCGAGGGGCCGCTGATCGCCAGGATGATGCCGATGACACCGAGCGGCATCCACCAGCCGAGGCCGAAGATCGTGCCGAGGATCGCGGTCGCGAACGCGCCGATGCCGCCGATCGCCACGCCCAGCGCGGCGATCGTGCCGATGTCGAACTTGGTGGGCGGCTCCGGAGGCTTGACGGGTGGCGGTGGTGCGGGCGGGGCGCCGGGGATGGCGCTCGCGGCGAGGGCCTGGGCGGCCAGCGTGGCGTGCGCGGCGGCGTCGGCCTCGGCGGCGCGCTTGGCGACCCGCTCCTCGACCAGCCGGACGACCTTCTTGTAGGGCGTCCAGAACGCCTGGCGGATGCTGATCGGGTTATCGACGAGCTTGGTGATCGTGGCTTCCCAGTCGCGGCCTCGCCGATCGATGAACACGCCGTTGCGGCCGACCAGCAGGTTGTCGATGTCGCCCGCGGTGAACGCCGCCGCGATCGTCTGCTTTTCGCCCTGGCGCGTGCAGTCGCAGTAGGCGAGGTAGGTGCCCGCCATCGGCGCCATCGTGGCGTGCTTGGCGGCGTCGGCGACCTCGACGACCAGGTGGCAGCCGCGGCCATCGAGGTAGAGCGTGCCGGCCTGGAACACCGCGCCTGTGCGGGCGTAGAAGTCGGAGAAGTTGACGTAGTTGCAGAGCAGCTTCACCAGATCGCGCTGGAACCGGCACAGCTTCTCGACGTCAGTCACGCCGTCGATCTCGGGCTTGACCGCCAGGTCCTGGTCGAGCAGGTGCGCGATGCCGCGCTCGTGATCGGCTGCCAGGATCGCGCGGATCCGGTCGACGCCGAGCGGCTCGACGGCGCCGGCCGGCTTGGCGGCGCGCCAGGCCTCGTAGCCGGCGAGCTTGTCGATCATCTGGCGCCAGCTGGCCTCGGACAGCTGGGCGCGCGGGCCGAGCAGCGGCGTGACCGCGGCGGTGGCGAGCGTCGCCAGGGCCGCCTGCCACGCCGGGTTGACGGCGATCTCGAGCGGCAGGGCCGCGCCGGCTTCGACCCGGGCGACCGGCAAGCTGGCGACCTCGCTGGTGGCCGGCGACAGCTGCTTGGCCGAGAGCGCGGCGAACTCGGCGTCGCTCGGGTTGAGCGCGGCGGCCGCGCGCGCATCGAACGCGGCGAGCTGGCAGCGCGTGAAGTAGTCATCGATCTTGCCGCGCACGGCGCGCACCGCGTCGGCGGCGGCCGCCGTGGCCTCGCCGAGCGGCAGCACGGTGGCGTCGGCCGCGGCGTGCCAGGCCGCGAACGCCTTGGCCTCGGCGAAGAACGCCGCGACCCGCGGCTGGTCGATGCCCTGCTTGCCGCTGCGGTCGGCCAACGAGCCGTGGGTGGCGATGATATCGGCGATCGCGCCGCGCAGCTCGCCGTCGGCGCACTCCGGCGTGACCACGCCATCGCCGTTGAACAGCGTCACGGCGAACTGCTTGTCGGCGTCGCTGGCGTCGGCGAGCGAGACCTCCTTGGCGCTGGGCTTGCCGAGGTTGGCGAGCAGCCGCTTGGCCGCGGCCAGCACCGGGCCGTCGCGCAGGGTGTCGAGCGGGATCGTGTCGCCGCCCTCGAACAGCCGGCCGAGGTCGCGGTAGACCTCGCCGGTCCAGGCGATCGCCGCGAGCACCTCGGGGTGGCGGATGTGGCCGTCCTTGTCGGTGTCGAGCAGGTCGAGGGTGCGCGGCTCGATCGCGACGCCGCGCGTCGGCATCGACAGCGCGATCCACAGCTTCTGATCGAGCTCGGCGAGGTGCCGCAGATCATCGCCGGACCGCAGCGTGACCTGATCGACGCCGCCTGCGCGGTAGAACGTCCAGCGATACGGGGTCGTGGCCATGGTGAAACTCCGCGCGGCGCCGTGCGCGCCACAGGAACTTGCCTACAGGAACTTGATGATCAGCGAGACCTTGGTGATCGTGTCGAGCTTATCCGCAACCGGCTCGAATCCGGCCGCGAATGGCAGATCTCCGATCTTGGCAAGCGGGGCCGGGAAGTTGTCGAACTTGGCTAGGAACGACGCGCTGAGCGACAGCTTGGTCGACAGGCTCGTGGTCACGCCGATCATGCCGTTCAGCCGGGTATCCTTGAACGGCTTGGCCTCGCGGTCGCCGAACGTGACGGTGTTGGCGTTGAACAGCGCCTCGGCCGAGGCCTCGAGCGCGGTCTCGCCGCGGATCTTGCCCTTGTAGCCGGCGAACACGCGCGCCGAGTGGATCGTCGTCGAGTCGCCGGCGGTGAGCCTCACGTAGCTGAGGTCGTAGCCGAGCTCGCCGAGCGCCTGCTGATCGGCGTCCTTGTAGAGGCTGCGGCTGTAGCCCAGCTGGCCGCCGCCCTGGAACGTCTTGCCGGCCGGCCGATCGATCGCCCCGAGCGCCGCGACGTAGAGCGAGTCGAGCTCGCTGAAGTAGCGATCGTAGCGCAGCTTGCCGGCGGCGTTCTCGGCCGAGGTCGCCGACTGCTCCGATAGCTCGTCGGCGCCGATCGCGCCATCGCCATTGGCGTCGCGGGCGTTCCGCGTCGTCGCGCGCGCGAACGTGCCGGTGACCACGCCGTCGAACTTGTTGTCGGCGGTCTTGCGGGTGGCGTTGGCGCTCGCGCTGATCGTCGTGGTCTTCGAGTTGCCGGTCGAGGCGACCAGGCCGGCCTCGCCTTTGGCGGTCCAGTCGACGTCCTTGACGTCCTTGACGTCGTCGCGCTTGCCCATCTCGAACTTGGGGTCATCGGCGAGCGCGGGGCGGGCTGCGAGGCCGGCGGCCACGCCGGTCGCAACGCCGGTCGCAACGATCGTTCGATACACGAGCATCATCGCCGCCTCCTCGAAGTTGCGACGAGCGATGCGCTCGTCGTGCCGTGAGGCAACGTCGGCTAGATCGAGCGTCGACGCAAGTTCGCGGGCCGCGCTACTTCGCGAAGGAGATCTTCGTGATCGTCACCGGTGAGTCCGGTCTATCGAGCGGATTGCGCGGCACACTGGCGATCTTCTTCACGAGGTCGGGCTCCTTGCACGCTCCGAAGATCGTGTAGCCGTTGTCGAGCTGCTTGGGTGCACCCTCGGTGATGAAGAACTGGCTGCCGTTGGTATCGGGGCCGGCGTTGGCCATCGCGAGCGTGCCGGGCTTCATCGTGAGGCCGTTATTGACCTCGCTGACGAACTCGTAGCCTGGGCCGCCGCGGCCGTTGCCCATCGGATCGCCGCCCTGGATCATGAAGCCGGGGATCACCCGGTGAAACGTCAGGCCTTCGAAGAACGGCTTGGCGGTCTCGACCGCGCCGGTCGTGGGGTTGCGCCAGGGCTTCTTGCCGGTTGCGAGGCCGACGAAGTTGGCGACCGCGATCGGCGCCTTGTCGCCGAACAGCTCGCAGTGGAACGCGCCCATGCTGGTCTCGATCGTCGCGGTCAGCGTGCCCGAACCGGCGATGTCCTTGGTGTAGTCGGCGAGATCTGCCGGCGTGGGTGCGCGGACCTCGGCGGCGGGAGCCGCGGGCGGCGGCGCGGGCGCGGGCGGGGCCTTGGCGACCGGCTCGGCTTTCATGTCGTCGGCCGGCTTGGCCGCGCTGCCTCCCGCCGAGACCGGCGCCGGCGCGACGTCGTCCTTCTTGGTCTCCTTCTTACATCCGATCAGGCTTCCCGCGGCGAGCGTCGCGAGGGCGATGGCTGTGCATGTGCTTCGCATGGCGCGCCGAACATGGCGCAACTGCCCGGCGGTCCGCAAGCGGCGCCGATCGCATCTCCGCAATCCCAGGGCGAGACCGGGCTATGATGGCCGCTGCGAGGCGACCGCATGCCCGGGACCGACGAGCACACTGCCAGCGATGCGGGTTCCCCGCGGGCCACCGCTTCGTTCGGCGAGTCCGGCGTGACCGGCTCGCTGCCCGCATCGCCGCCGGCCTCGGGCTCGCCGGGGGGGGCGCTGCGCGGCATCTCGCTCAAGCGGCTCGTGCTGGTGCCGGCGGTGACGCTCGGGCTCGCCGAGCTGTTGCTCATCGCGTACCCGCTGTGGATCGCGTTCGACCTCGCGGCGCTGGGCAAGGATACGCTGCTGCGCGCCGTGGTGCCGGTCGGGGCCGGCGCGGTCGTCGTGTGGTTCGCGGCGACCATGACCTGGCAGTGGCCGCTGTGGGCCGCGGTCGCGGCGCGACGGCGGGGCGAGCGGGTCCCCAAGGAGCTCGCGGCGCGCGCCTACCGGATCACGCTCAAGGGGCCGGTCCGGGTGCTGCTGCTACGCACGGGCCTGTGGACCTCATCGGCCGCGCTCGCCGGTGTGTTCTTCCACCTGTTCGGCGACTGGCCGATCGAGCGGGTCGCCGCGCTGACCGCGATCGCGGGCATGCACAGCTACATCCTGGCGTGCGTTCGCGCGATGTGGTCCGCGCAGATCCTCGGCGCGATCCGCGAGCGGCTGTTCGCCGCCGGCTCGCCGCTCAAGCGGTTCGACGACCACCACTTCCGGCGCTTCATGCTGGTGTCGATGATCGTCGCCGGCGGCGTGCTCGCGTCGCAGGCCGCGTTCGCCTACTACTTCGTGCCGATCTCGTTCGCCCAGTACCTGCAGTTCGAGACCTACGTCACCGTGGGCACGCTGTGCGGGGTGACGCTGTGGCTGGGGTTCGCGCGCACGATGACGGGCGATCTGCGGCGCTACCTCGCGGCGTCGCGCGGCGAGATGACCGACGCCGCGCCGGCCGCTGCGGTGATCTACCGCCGCGCCCAGGCGCTGCCGTACCGGCTCGCCGTGCTGACGATCCTGGTGTGGCTGGTGATCTCGAGCGTGGGCCTGCTGGTCGCGCGGTTCCACCTCGTGTTCGATCTCGACGACGCGATCATCCTGTCGACCTCGACGCTGGTGCTCGCGGTGGCGGGCGCGATCTACGAGCAGCTGTGGCATCGCGACGTGCTCCGCCCGCTGCTCGCCCACCTCACGCAGCGCTACCGCGTGCCGGTGCGCAACATCGCGCCGTCACTGTCGTTGCGCTCGAAGCTGCTGCTGTCGTTCGGCGGCGTCGTGCTGCTGGCGTGCGGCATGGCGCTGCTCTGGGGCTTCGTCCAGTACAAGAAGCTGGCGACCGCGGCGGCGGGCCAGCAGTCGCGCCTGGGGCTTGCGTGGATGCACGCGGAGCTGCAGCGCGACCTCAGCAACGACCCGGTGCGGCCGTCCGCGGAGAGCGTGCGCAACGCGCTGCACCGGATCGTCGCCGCGGCTCCGGAGGCGCCGGTCATGTACTACCTCGGCACCGATGCCGACCTGCTCGCGGTCGGCGGCGGCCCGATGGGCGCGCCGAAGCCGCCGTGGTATCTGCGCTACGAGCTCGCGCGCGGCACCGAGGAGCTGATCTCGGTCCACGCGGCCGAGCTGGCGGGTCGATCGCAGCGGCTGGCGCTGGCCTGGCACGGCCAGACCTACGACCTCGGCGCGATCGCCGTGTTCTATCCGAGCTACCGCGGCCGCGGCCAGTCGATGGAGCGGCCGCTCAAGGAGCTGCTGGTGTTCTTCCTCGTGCTGTTCGGCGCGTGCGGCGGCATCGTGACCTTCACCGTCGCGCAGTTCATGTCGCCGATCCGGCGGCTCGAGCAGCGCGCCGACGCGATGGCGCGCGGCGAGCTCGCCGATCCGGTGGCGGCGGGCGGCGAGGGCGACGAGATCGGCCGGCTGACGCTCGCGCTCGAGGACATGCGGCGCGCGCTGCGCGACAAGCTGCGCTCGACCGAGGAGGTCAACCTCGACCTCGAGCGCGCGGTCCAGATGCGGACGGCGGATCTCGCCCGCAAGAACCGCGAGCTGGCCGAGGCGCTCGACAAGCTGACCCGCGCCCAGCAGCAGCTGGTGCGCTCCGAGAAGCTGGCGTCGATCGGCCAGCTGGTCGCCGGCATCGCCCACGAGATCAACAATCCGGTCAACGCGATCGTCAACACGGTCGGCCCGCTCGAGGAAGCGGTCAACGACATCGACAACCCCGACCCTGCGGCGCGCAGCGAGGCCGCCCGCGACGTCCGCGAGATGGTCCGCGTCGTCCAGCGCGGCGCCCAGCGCACCAAGGCGATCGTCACCGCGCTCCACAACTACTCGCGCACCGACGACGAGCACGTGGTCGACTTCGATATCGACCGCTCGCTCGACGACTCCCTCGAGCTGCTCCGCCACCTGCTCAAGGACAAGACGGTCACCAAGCACTACGGCGACGTCGGCCGGGTGCGCGGCCACGCCGGCCAGGTCAACCAGGTGTTCATGAACCTCCTGACCAACGCGGCCCAGGCGGTCACCGGCAGGGATGGCGCGACCATCACGATCGAGACCACCGGCGACGCCAGCGATGTCGAGGTCAAGATCCGGGACAACGGCCAGGGCATCCCCGCCGAGGTGCTGCCCCGGATCTGGGACCCGTTCTTCACCACCAAGGATGTCGGCGAAGGCACGGGCCTGGGGCTCTCGATCGTCCACGAGCTGGTCGAGCGCCACGGCGGCACGATCGAGTGCGCCACCCAGCTGGGCGCCGGCACCGAGTTTACCGTCAAGCTACCGCGCCAGATCCCGGGCGCGCTCCGCAAGCCGCGGTCGACCGAGCTGCGCGAGCCGCGGACCTAGGACATCGACAGTTTTGATCGCGGAGGGATCGCAGCGCTGTGCCGGTTCCCCAGCTGGGCCTGGACGCTGCCGCCGCGGACGCCGCTGCCGGCGAGCATCAGCGGGCGCTGGGCCGTCGGTCCGCACCGTTGCCGCCGCCATCGACGTGGCGGGTGTCCGCTCACCGGACACGCGATCGCGCTTGCGCCACGCGCCGGCCTTCCGATGGCACTTCGCGGCACGAGATCGTCGCCCCGTGCTTCTTCCACCCCTCCCGCAACAGCCACGTACCGGGCCGATACACCCACAGCGGATCGTAGGTTGGCGGCCGCTGCCATAACCACACCTCGTCGCCGTACTCGGTCCAGTCCGGGAACATCGCAGCGCTCGAGTACCAGTCGATCCGCCACCCGCGCGTCACATCGCGACGATCCTCGCCGTGCTTGCGCCAGTTGTTCAGAACATACGACAGCGCGTGGCGCGCCTGCCGCGGCGACGAGATGATCTGCGCGTGATAGCGATCGGGGAACACGGTGCCGCGCCGCCGCGGCCCGGGCCTGCCCTTGCTGATCGCCGCGTTGATGTGCTTCGCGGCCGAGATCTGAAACCCCTGCATCCCCTTGGCCAGCGCAGCCTTGCCGTTGGCCTCGACGAGCAAATGGACATGGGTCCGCTGCAAACTGAGCTGGACGATCCTGATCTTGCCAAGCCGCGCCGCCGTGAGCGTGGCCTCGCGGACCGCCCGATACACGGCACGGCGGCGCAGACTCCCGACCGCCGCGACCACGCGTAGCACAACGTGGACGGGATACCTTGCAGGTAGGGCGGGCCGCGTCTTGTGCGGCGATCCCGCTCTGGCGCCCGTTGGGGGACGGCCCGCACCGCGCCGCTTGCCACCACGCTTCTTGAACAGCCCGAGCTGCTCCGGCCTGGCGCCGGGGCGCTGTCTTCGGCCTCGCGATGCCGACGTGCTCCTGACCTCCACGAAATGACCATGAGCGTCGAATGGAGCTCATGCAATAGAAATCGCCGATATTTACTCCGGGCGCGCGGGCGGGGCACGGTCACACGGGGCACGCGGTCACACGGGGTACGGGGTACGGGGTCACACGGGGCACGCGGCTACACGGGGCACGCGGCTACACGGGGCACGCGGCTACACGGGGCACGCGGGGCACGCGGTCACACGGGGCACGCGGTCACACGGGGCACGCGGTCACACGGGGCACGCGGTCACACGGGGCACGCGGCCTGGCCTGATGGATACGGCCGCAGCTATGAATAACCACGTGCACGCACGCGCGAACATGAACGTGCGTGGTGGTGGTTATTCACAGCTGCTTGAAGACCGCGCCGGCTCGATCAGCATATTCGGTCGCGGTCTTCACCGTCTCCACAGGCCCTACTACTAGCCGGATTTTTCCTTTTTTTTCGGAGAAGAGAAGGCTCGCAACGCGCACGCATCGCGGCGGCGGTGGACGCGGCGCAGGCGATCGCGGCGCAGGCGGTCGCGGCGCAGGCGGTCGCGGCGCAGGCGGTCGCGGCGCAGGCGATCGCGGCGCAGGCGGTCGCGGCGCAGGCGGTCGCGGCGCAGGCGGTCGCGGCGCAAATGGTTGCGGCGCAGGTGGACGCCACCAACAGTGGTTGCGGCGCCTATGGTTGCGGCGAAGACGGCGGCGATGGACCCGGCGCAGGTGGTCGCGGCGGCCGGAGAATTCAGGCTCGCGAACTCTCTGTATTCTCCGTCCGTTCCGAAAAACAGAACGAAGTTCTCCGGAAAAGCGGAGTTGGCGCAGGCATCTGGGCTGTGGGCGGCGGCGCCGTTGCTGTTGCGCTATCGGGTATGTCGAGTGCCGCCGTCCATCAGGCCGTCCACGGGATCTCCCGAGGTCGCGTGACGACCTGGCCCGCCGAACGTGCCGCCCTGCGGAAGCGATGTCGCCGATCTTGCCGCGAAACCAGAACGAAGTTCTCCGGAAGGGCGGAGCTGGCGCAGGCATCTGGGCTTTGGGCGGCCGTCCACGGAGTCTCCCGAGGTCGCGTGACGACCTCGCCCGCCGAACGTGCCGCCCTGCGGAAGCGATCTCGCCGATCTCGCCGATCTCGTCGCGAAACCAGAACGAAGTTCTCCGGAAAGCCGGAGCTGTCGCGGGCATCCGGGCTTGGGCGGCCGTCCACGGGGTCTCCCGCGGTCGCGTGACGACCTGGCCCGCCGAACGTGCCGACCTGCGAAAGCGATCTCTCCGATCCAGAACGAAGTGCCCCGGGAAGGCGGCTGGCGCAGGTATCTGGGCTGTGGGCCGCCCCTGCGAAGGCGATCTCGCTGCGAAACCAGAACGAAAGCGGAAAGCTGGCGCAGGGAGCCGGGCTGTGGGCGGCGCTGCCGTTGCTGCGCGCTATCAGGGATGTCGCTTGCCGCCGTCGATCAGGCCGTCCGCGGGGGGGCCGAGTTGTGACGACCTCGCCATTACGTCAGCCGAGCGTCCAGCGCTGCGGAGCCGAGCTCGCCGCGGCTCTTGTTCGCCAGTTTGGCAGCGGCCGGTGCCAGACATGACACGGTGGCACCAGGTTCGACGACGAGGCGGTCCGAGGTGAAGAAATTCTAGGTACTTGGCGGAATCGAACCTGGCCCGCGGCTTGTTAGGCAAGCAGCTGCATGTGGAACCAGCCTGCCCATGGTCCGTTTCGACGGTTCGCCGCGGCGCAAGTCGATGGCGCTGGGGGCGGTGCACCGGTGGATGATTCGCAGGAGGTCACCAAGGCCTACGACGGCGGCATCGTGCTGGTGGTCGATGACGAGCCGGCGATCGTCGAGTCGCTGATCAAGATCTTCAAGCGCGAGGGGATGACCGTGCTGTCGGCGACCGACGGGACCACCGGCCTCGACGTGCTGCGCCGCCACCGCGTCGGCGTGCTGCTGACCGATCTGATGATGCCGAACACCAACGGCATGGACCTGCTGCGCGCCGCCAAGACGATCGCGCCCGAGACCGAGGTGGTGCTCATGACCGCGTACGGCACGGTCGAGACCGCGGTCGATGCCATGAAGGAGGGCGCGTACGACTTCGTGACCAAGCCGCTCAAGCGGGCGCACGTGGTCCGCATCGTGCGCAACGCGCTCGAGAAGCAGTCGCTGCTGGTCGAGAACCGCAGCCTCAAGGCGCAGCTCGCCGAGAAGCGGCGGCGCGCGATCATCGGGACCTCGTTGGCGTGGCGCCGCACGATGGACATCATCGCGCAGGCCGCGCCGTCGGAGGCGACCGTGCTGCTGCTCGGCGAGAGCGGCACCGGCAAGGAGCTCCTGGCGCGCGCGCTGCATGATAACAGCACGCGGGCGCGCGGCGGCCGGGTGACCGACAGCGGGCGCGATCCCGGGCCGTTCGTGCCGGTCAACTGTGCGGCGATCCCCGAGTCGATTCTCGAGGCCGAGCTGTTCGGCTACGAGAAGGGCGCATTCACCGGCGCGACCACCGCGCGCGATGGCCGGTTCGAGGCCGCGAACGGCGGTACGCTGTTCCTCGACGAGATCGGCGAGATCTCGCGGCACGTTCAGGTCAAGCTGCTGCGCGTGTTGCAGGAAGGCGAGATCGAGCGGCTTGGCGGCAGCGGCAAGCCGCGGCGGATCGACGTGCGGATCGTCGCCGCGACCAATGTCAACCTCGCCGAGGAGGTCAAGGCCGGCCGGTTCCGCGAGGACCTGTTCTACCGGCTGAATGTGATCCCGGTGTCGGTGCCGCCGCTGCGCGACCGCCGCGACGATATCTCGCTGCTCGCGCAGCACTTCGTGCAGGTCTACGCCGAGAAGAACGGCAAGGCGATCGCGGGCTGCTCGGCGGCCGCGATCGAGCGGCTCACCGAGTATGCTTGGCCCGGCAACGTGCGCGAGCTGGAGAACGCGATCGAGCGGGCCGTCGTGCTGACCCGCGCCGGCCACACCGTGATCGACGAGGATGCGCTGCCCCGCGAGATCCGCGACGCGACCCCGGGGACCGCCTCGGCGTCGTCGTTGACGTTCCCGATCGGGATGCCGCTCGCCGAGATCGAGATGCGGGTGATCCACGAGACGCTGCGCCACACCCGCGGCGACAAGCGGCTGACCGCGAAGCTGCTCGGCATCGCGCCGCGTACGATCTACCGCCGGCTCGAGACGCCCGATCCCGATGCGACCCCGGAGCCGGAGGCTCCAGACGCTCCAGACGCTCCAGACGCGCCGGACGCTCCCGCGCCCGGCGTTGCCGGCGAGCCCGCCGATCACCGCGGCGCGCGTGCAGAGGAACACTGATGCAAGACCTGATCAAGCGCTACTTCTGGCTCCTCGGCGGCGTGGTCGTCGTGGTGTGCGCGGTGTTCGCGGCCAAGGCCGCGGCGAACATCGTCGAGGCCAAGTTCCTGGTCGACGCAGAGCACGGCCCGAAGATCGCGGTGATGGCGCCCCGCCCCGAGGTCGCGGCCGCGCCGATCCGCAGCAAGGAAGGCGGCCAGCTCGCGAGCCGCAACATGTTCTGCTCCGACTGCACGCCGCCGGTCGACGTCGCCGTCAAGTCGTCGGATCCGTCGCAGATCGCGACGACGTCGCTGCCGCTGGTGCTGCTCGCCACGAACATCGGGCCCAAGCCCGAGGACTCGTACGCGACGATCCTCAACAGCGAGAACCAGAAGCAGGGCGCGTACGCGGTCGGCGATGCGATGCCGACCCCGAACAAGGGCAAGATCAAGTCGATCCACTTCAAGTTCGTCGACTTCGAGAACGCCGGCCGCACCGAGCGCCTGGTGCTGTTCGGCGCCACTCCGCCGGTGGTCGCCCCGGTGGTCGAGACGCCGGTGGTCGTCAGCGACGAGAACAAGGACGACCTCCAGGCGTCGGTCGACTCCGGGATCAAGAAGATCGACGAGTCGAACTACGAGATCGACAAGTCGCTGGTCGAGAAGGTGCTGCTGAACCCGATGGCGATCGCCAAGGGCGCCCGGGTCGTGCCGTCGATGAAGAACGGCAAGCCCGACGGCTTCAAGCTGTACGCGATCCGGCCGAGCTCGGCGTTCGCGAAGATGGGGCTCACCAACGGCGATACCCTGCAGGCGATCAATGGCTTCGAGCTCACCTCGGCCGACAAGGCGCTCGAGGTCTACACCAAGTTGCGCGACGCGACCTCGCTGGAAGTCGAGGTCACGCGTCGCGGCAAGCCCGTCACCCTGAAGTACTCGATCAAGTGAAGCCCATGCACCAGGTACGTCGTTCGGTCATCGCCAGCGCGCTCATCGCGGGTCTCCTCACGGGCGTCACGACGCCGCGGGTCACGGTCGCGCAACCGGTCGCGGCGCCGATCCCCGGCGTGACCACGCCGCCGGCGGCCGGCGAAGACGAAGCGCTGTACAGCTGCAAGAAGCGAACGGGCCAGGTCGCCGTCACGTTCAAGCCGGAGACCGAGCTGAAGGATCTCATCACCTGGGTGATGGGCTTCACGTGCAAGAACTTCATCCTCGATCCGCGCATCGTGTCGACCGGCAAGAAGGTCACGGTGATCGCGCCGAACAAGATGAGCACGAACGAGGCGTACCGGGTGTTCCTGGTCGCGCTGTCGACCATGGGGCTCACGATCGTGCCCAAGGGCAACGTGCTGCGCATCGTCGAGTCGGCCAACGCCAAGAGCGAGACCGTGCCGATCTACAAGCGCGGCATTCCGACCGACGAGGATCAGGTCGTGCGCTACGTGCTGCGGCCGACCTACACCCAGCCCGAGACCTTGCGCCAGGCGCTCGACTCGATCCGCTCGCCGGCCGGTAACGTGCTGGTCGCCGGCACGATGCTGGTGATCACCGACTACTCGAGCCAGGTCCGCGACATGATGTCGCTCGCGCGCTCGATCGACGTGCCCGGCGGCAGCGACGGCATCTACACGATCCCGGTGCACCACGCCGACGCGACCCAGCTCGCGCAGAAGCTCAACGACATCCTGGGGATCGCGGCGGCGAACTCGGCCGCGGGCGGCGGCGTTCGCCCCGGTCAGCGCGGCAACCCGGTGCCGCAGCCCGGCGTGCCGATCGTGCCGGGCGCGCAGCCGACCGCGTTCTCGTCCGATGACGTCGGCAGCGCGGTACCGTCGAAGATCCTGGTCGACGATCGATCGAACACGCTGATCGTCGTGTCGAGCGAGGCCGGCTACCTGCGGGTCAAGGGGCTGGTCGATCGGCTCGACATCTCGCTCGACACCGAGTCCGGCTCGGCGATCCACGTGCTGGCGCTCGAGAACGCGCTCGCCGAGGAGCTCGCGACCACGCTCAACAACGCCATGGGCCAGGGCGCGCAGCGCACGACCACGCCGGGTCGCCCGGGCCAGCCGGGCCAGCCGGCGAACATCCCTTTGCCCCAGCCGACCCCGCCGCCCGCCGGGATCAACGTCGACAACATCGGCGCGGCGCTCGAGGGCCAGGTCCGCGTGATCGGCGACAAGCCGACCAACGCGCTGATCGTGATGTCGACCGGCCGCGACTTCCTCGCGATCAAGGACGTCGTGCACCGGCTCGATCAGCCGCGCAAGCAGGTGTTCATCGAGGCGCTGATCCTCGAGGTCCAGCTCGCCAAGGAGCTCGACATTGGGACCAGCTCGCACGGCGGCGTGCCGGTCGATAACTCCAACGCGATCGTGCTCGCCGGCGTGCAGACCCCGAACCTGCGCTCGATCAGCGCGGCGACCTCGCTCGCCAGCGCGACTGGCCTCATCGGCGGCCTGCTCGGCTCGCCGCTCGAGAACTCGCAGACCTTCCTCGGCACCAGCATTCCGTCGTTCGGCCTGCTGTTCCAGGCGCTCGCGACCCAGGACAACAGCGACATCCTGTCGGCGCCGAACATCATCGCGATCGACAACGAGAAGACCGAGTTCTCGGTCGGCACCAACATCCCGTACAAGGCGGGCCTGTCGTTCGGTGGGTTCGGCCTGCCGGCCACCGGTAGCACCGCGTCGCCGACCGGCTCGATCGGCCAGAACATCCAGCGCCAGGACCTGAACCTCAGCCTCAACGTCACGCCGCACATCTCGAGCAACGACATCGTGCGGCTCGAGATCGAGCAGGAGACCAAGGACATCGCCGGCCAGAGCCTCGACCTCGGGCCGACCTGGTCGCAGCGCAAGCTGAAGACCCAGGTCGTGGTCCACGATCAGCAGAGCGTCGTGATCGGCGGCCTGATCCAGGAGCGCGACGTCTACAGCGTCACGAAGGTGCCGCTGCTCGGCGACATCCCGATCCTCGGCTACCTGTTCAAGTACTCGACCAAGCAGAAGAAGAAGACCAATCTGCTCATCCTGCTCACCCCCTACATCGTCAAGGATCAGCTCGATCTGCAGGCGATCCGCGAGCGCAAGATCCGCGAGCGCGAGGAGTTCGTCGAGTCGTTCTCGTCGCTCAACGAGATGAAGTACGAGCCCAAGGTCGACTACCGCAGGAAGCGCGGCCTGGTCGAGGAGATCAACCGCCGGATCCAGGCGGTCGACGAGGACGTGAACGCCGCCAACGCGCTCGGCCACCGGCGCTGGGTCGATCCGGGCCCGATCGAGTACGGCCCATCGCAGATCGAGTCGCCGGAGGACGGTCACGGCGACGGCACCACCCAGCCGCAGCCGCCCGACGCCAGGTCCGGCCCCGGGGGCAAGCCCGGCGCCGGTCCGGCGGCCAAGCCGGCCGCCAAGCCGGCGGCCCCGGCAGCGCCCGCTCGAAAGGAAACCAAGTAATGGCTGCGCCGGGGTTGCCCCCGAGTCCGTTTCGCCCGGGTGCGCCCGACGCAGCGCTGGTGCCGAGCCCGAGCAGCCAGCTGATCGGCCAGGTCCTGGTCGCGCACTGCGGCGTCGCGCCCGATTCGATCGAGCGCGCGCTCGGCAAGCAGCGCGACGAGGGCGGCCTGCTCGGCGAGATCCTCGTGCGGCTCAAGCTCGTCGACGACGACCAGCTCGCGCTCGCGCTCGCGCTGCAGTCCGAGATGCCGTACCTGCGCGAGCTGCCGCGCTCCGAGGACATCCCGGTCGAGCTGATCGACAAGCTGCCGATCAACTTCGCGCGCCAGCGCCTGGTGCTGCCGCTCGGCCGCTCGGCGGCCCGCCGGGTCACGGTCGCGGTCGCCGATCCCACCGCGGTCGACGTGATCGACGCGGTCGCGGTGCTGCTCGACGAGGCCGTCGATCCGGTCGTCGCGTCGGCGGCCAAGATCGTCGATCACATCAACAAGACCTACTCGCGGCTGCGCGGCAGCCACGAGCTCGAGGAGGGCGTCAAGAAGGACGACGAGGAGGACGCCGAGTTCCAGTCCGAGGAGCTGGTCGACATGCTCGACGCCAACGACGAGGCCCCGATCATCCGGTGGGTCAACTCGCTGATGTTCCAGGCCGCCAAGGAGCGCGCCTCGGATATCCACATCGAGCCCGGCGAGAAGGAGGTCGTCGTGCGCTACCGGGTCGACGGCGCGCTGCGCGAGGCCAAGCGCGCGCCCAAGAAGTTCCAGGCGTCGATCACCGCGCGCGTCAAGATCATGGCCGGGCTCAACATCGCCGAGAAGCGGCTGCCGCAGGACGGCCGGATCCGCCGCAAGATGGCCGGCAAGGACGTCGATATGCGCGTCGCGAGCGCGCCGACCGCGGGCGGCGAGCGGATCACGATCCGCCTGCTCGACCGCAGCTCGGTGCTCCTGGGCCTGGCCGACATCGGGTTCGCCGATGACCACCTGGTCACGATCCGCAACATCATCAAGCGGCCGCACGGCATCTTGCTGGTGACCGGCCCGACCGGCTCGGGCAAGACGACCACGCTGTACGCCTGTCTCTCGGAGATCAACGCGCCCGATATCAACATCCTCACCGTCGAGGATCCGGTCGAGTACCAGCTCGAGGGCATCTCGCAGACCCAGGTCAACTCGAAGATCGACCTGACGTTCGCCACGGGGCTACGGTCGTTCCTGCGCCACGATCCCGACGTCATCATGGTCGGCGAGATCCGCGATCGCGAGACCGCCGAGGTCGCGATCACCGCCTCGCTCACCGGCCACCTCGTGTTCTCGACCGTCCACACCAACGACGCCGCCGGCGGCATCACGCGCCTCATCGACATGGGGATCGAGCCGTTCCTGGTCGCGTCGTCGCTGGTCGGCCTGCTCGCCCAGCGCCTGGTCCGCCGGCCGTGCTACGAGTGCGCCCGGCCGGTCCGGCCGTCGGACGAGATCCTCCGCGAGCTCGGCCTCGATCCGGCGATGTTCTTCGCCGGCGCCTACGAGTTCCCGTCGGTCAAGGGCCTGCGGCCGCCGCCGGTCGGCACGGTGTACGAGACGGTCGGCTGCCCGGCGTGCGGCCACCTGGGCTACCGCGGCCGGACCGGCATCTACGAGCTCCTGATGATCTCCGATCAGGTCCGGCGGCTCAGCCTCGAGAAGGCCGACGCCGGCACGATCCGCAACGCCGCGATCGCCGCCGGCATGGTGTCGCTGCGGTTCGACGGCGCCCGCAAGGTCGTCCAGGGCATGACCACGCCGGAGGAAGTCCTGCTCATGACCGCGGAGGGCGACTGATGCCGATGTACGCGTTCAAGGGCGTCGGCGCGTCGGGCAAGAACGTGTCCGGCGTGCGCGACGCCGAGTCGCCAAAATTGCTGCGCCAGATCCTGCGCAAGGACGGCGTGCACGTGATGAGCTTCGAGCTGTCGCGCGGCGGCAAGCTCGCCAAGGAGCAGAACGCGAAGAAGGGCGGGCTGGCCCGCGAGGTCGATCTCGGCGGCCTGCTCGGCGGCGTGAAGAAGATCGAGATCGCGACGTTCACCCGCCAGATGGCGACGCTGATCAAGGCCGGCATCCCGCTCGCCGAGACGCTCGGCGCGCTGGTCGATCAGGTGCAGAACGTGCGGTTCAAGACGCCGCTCTCGGAGGTCCGCAGCGCGGTCAACGAGGGCAGCTCTCTGGCCGACGCGCTCGGCAAGCACCCCAAGCTGTTCGACGACCTCTACGTCTCGATGGTGCGCGCCGGCGAGGTCGCCGGCAACCTCGACGACGTGCTCACCAGGCTCGCCGAGTTCCTCGAGAGCTCGCAGAAGCTCAAGTCCAAGGTCCAGGGCGCGATGGTGTACCCGATGGTGATGGTCGTCGTCGGCGCGCTCATCATGGGCGTGCTGATGGTGAAGGTCATCCCGAACATCACGTCGATGTTCAAGCAGCAGGGCAAGACGCTGCCGTGGAACACCCGGCTCCTGATCTGGGTCTCGGACGTGATCAGCCAGTGGTGGTGGGCGCTCATCCTTGGCTCGATCGCTGCAGTCGTGTTCGGCGTGAGATGGGTGCGCAGCAAGGAGGGACGCCAGGTCTGGGATCGCTTCACCCTGCGGTTGCCCGTGGTTGGCGAGCTCGCCCGGACGGTCAACGTCAGCCGGTTCGCGCGCACGCTTGGCACGATGCTGCAGTCGGGCGTGCCGATGTTGCGCGCGCTCGAGACCGCCAAGCAGATCGTCGGAAACCTGTTGATCCAGCAGGCCATCGAGGACGCCAAGCGCGCGGTGACCGAGGGCGAGTCGCTGGCCCAGACCTTGAAGAAGTCCGGTCAATTCCCCGTGACGATGATCCACATGGTCGCGGTCGGCGAGCGCGCCGGGCAGCTCGAGCAGATGCTCGAGCGCGTCGCGATCACCTACGACGCCGAGATCGATACCAAGCTGTCGCGCTTCACCTCGCTGCTCGAGCCGCTGATGCTCGTCGTGATGGGCGGCGCGGTCGCGTTCATCGTGTTCTCGATCCTGCAACCCATCATGGACCTGGGTCAGCTGTCGGGTCCGAAGTAAGCCGCCAAGGAGACAACATGCAGATGCTACGCAACCGGTTCGCTCGCTCGTTCGCCCGTGGGTTTTCTCGTGGTCGTGCTCGCGGGCAGAGCGGCATGACCCTGCTCGAGATCATGATCGTGCTGGCCATCATCGCCCTCGTGATGGGCCTGCTGGTCGGCCCGCGCGTGATGAAGCTGTTCGGCCAATCGAAGGTCGACATCACCAAGTTGAAGCTCAACCAGTACGCCAACGAGGCGTTCCCGTCGTGGTCGACCAACCACCCCGACAAGGCGTGTCCCGAGAAGGTCGTCGACCTCAACGAGTACATGAACAACAACGACGCCAACGACGCGTGGGGCCGGCCGATCAAGCTGCTGTGCCCGCCGCCCGCCGGCGCCAAGGGCATCGGCGTGACCTCGATGGGCGAGGACGGCAAGGAAGGCACCCCCGACGATCTGAAGTCGTGGGAGTAGCCCGCTGGCGCTGCGCGACGAGGACGAGGACGAGGACCTGACCCTAGCCATGAAGCCCCCCCGATCGATCCGCCCGGTCCGCCGGCAAGCCGGCATGACCATGCTGGAGATGATGGTCGTGCTCGCGATCATCGGCGGGCTGGCGTTCATCGCGCGCTCGGGGTTCCGCCTGGTGACCCGGGCCGATCTGGTCGAGGACGCGACCGGGCTGACCGCGGTGATGCGGCGCGCGAGCCAGCTCGCGGTCGAGCACGGCGAGTTGCACCGCGTGGTGCTCGATCTCGACGCCGGGGGCTACGTCGTCGAGGTCTGCCGCGGCCAGGTGGCGCTGGTCCGCAACGAGAAGGTGCGCAACGACGACGAGGCGACCAAGCGCGCGCTCGAGCTCGGCAAGCAGCGGATGAAGAACCTGCCCGCCGACGCGCTCGCCACCGGCGATCCGGAAGAGGCGACGAAGCGGGCGACCGCGCTGGCCGGCCACCACATCGCCGATCGGACCTGCGTGCCGGCCACCGAGGGCATCACCGGCGACGCGAGCGGCAAGGGCTGGGCGCGCAAGCTACGCAAGGCCAACGGCATCAAGTTCAAGGAGATCTGGGTCCAGCACCGCGACGACAGCGTCACCAAGGGCCAGGTCGCGGTCTACTTCTTCCCGGTCGGCACGGCGGAGAAGTCGGTCATCGAGCTCACCGATGGCAGCGAGGTGCTCAGCGTGCTGGTGTTCGGGCTGACCGGCCGGGTCGAGCTCCGCGACGGCCCGCTGCACGACGTCAACGACCACATGTTGAGGAACGTGATGGGCAACAAGGACGCCAAGCGGGAGGATCAGCCATGACCTCGGCCCGCGCGCCGCGCGGCTTCACGCTGCTCGAGGTGATGATCGCCCTCGCGCTGCTCGGCCTGGGGCTCACCGTCCTGGTCAAGAGCGCCGCCAACAGCATCTTCAGCACCCAGCAGGCGCACATGATGGGCGTCGCGACCGATCTGGCGCGGGCCAAGATGTACGACCTCGAGGAGAAGCTGCTGAAGGACGGGTTCTCCGATACCACGCAGGAGGAGGCCGATCAGCCGTTCAGCGACGAGGGCTGGCCGCTCATCAAGTACTCGTACAAGATCGAGGTGGTCGAGCTGCCGAGCTGGGACGCGCTGCAGAAGCTCGCGATGAACCACGGCGCGGGTTCGGGCGCCGCGGCGACCGGCTCGGGATCCACGGGCGCCGGCAAGGCGCTGGGCTCGGCGGGCACCGCCAGCCTCGATCCGGGCGTCGGCGCCGGGTCCCAGGACAGCAGCTTCGCCAACAGCACGCTGGGCGGCATGCTCGCGCAGTTCGGCGCGTTCGCCGGCGCCGGCGGCGGCAGCGGCAGCGGCAAGGGCAGCGCCGACGTCAACGACTTCGCCGGCGGCGCGTTCGTCCAGAGCCAGTACACGATGTTCCAGCAGATCTTGAAGTCGTCGCTCCGCAAGGTCTCGCTGACCCTCAAGTGGCAGGTCATGGGCAGCGACCGCGACATGAAGGTCGTCGCGTTCTTCACCGACGCCGCCAGCATGGACAAGGTGATAAACGGCATGGGATCGCAGGATCTCGACGACGCCAACGCCGCCAAGGGCAGCGGTAGCGGCAGCAGCGGCGGCAGTGGCAGCGGCAGCGGCAATTCCCACCCGGGGAAACCATGACGCCCACGCCGCGGAGGCGGGCGGGCCAGGCAGGCATGACCCTGCTCGAGATCATGATCGCGATCGCGATCCTGGCCGTGATGATGTCGCTGGCCTGGAAGACGATCGCCAATACC
>Ga0302321_100000252_pt1 | contig 47721 bp, 45 predicted proteins | sample Fen_T0_1_FD_202505 | JGI IMG/M metagenome (GOLD analysis project Ga0302321, IMG submission 202505) | Peat permafrost microbial communities from Stordalen Mire near Abisko, Sweden - Fen_T0_1 | ecosystem: Environmental > Terrestrial > Soil > Wetlands > Permafrost | place: Sweden: Abisko... | reverse complement strand
GGGAAGATAAAGGTAGGGTAAAAAAGAAGAATAGCTATGAGTGAAATTGAACCTTTTTTATTGACGGTGCTTCAAAACGAAATACATACGTCAAATAGTCAAAATCTGAATAATCATGAAATTGAAGTTGCCAGTTGTACACTTAAAGATTTATTCGATTGTTTAAACACTCCAATACCTCATACTTCTATTTTGGGTCAAATAACAATTCCTGAATATCAGCGACCGTATGTATGGAGAAAAAAAGAGTTACAAAAGCTCATTAGAGATATAAAGGAGTATCAGGTCAATACAGAAGATAATAAACCATTGTATTATTTAGGTAGTTTAATCTTGCATAAAGATTCCGACAACAAATTGAATATCATTGATGGACAACAACGTATAACGACTATGCTACTTTGGTATTGTCTGCAAAATCCAGAGTTTGATTTACCGATCGTTTTCAAATCACCTGTTAGTATTGATAGAATAATTAAGAACTCATCTTTTTTTAAAAATCAGTTTGAACTTCCTAAAATCAATTTTGATGATTTTAATGTAACATTAGTGGTTACGTCAAGTGAAGATGATGCTTATACATTTTTTGAAACACAAAACACAGGTGGTGTTCGTCTTTCTGGTGCTGATATTATCAAATCTCATCATTTAAGAGCAATTGAACCAGCCCTATTAAATAGTAATGCCATAGATTGGGAACGATTGAGTAATTTATCTTATGTTATTGATTTATTGGCTAAGGCGAGATATTGGAATTTTCTCCAATGGAGAGAATACCCCTCATTTCGTAACGAAAAACTAATAAAAGAATCAGTAGTTGATGAATTTACTGAAAGGACAAAAAAAGAGAGAAAAAACATTAGCTATCGTCAGATAGAGTTAATTGATATTGATTCGCAGCAACAAATATTCTTCAATCAAAAGAGTAAAAGTGTTAGACAGCCATTGTATGATGGAACAAATTCAATCCAGTATTTTAAAGAAATGGTTGAATGTTATGAAAGTGTCTTTATTTCTGATTCAGATTATCGGGTAAATCCGGAATTTTACTCCTTCAGAAATATATTGCTAAAAGGTTGGAACGGAACAGTTTTTCTAAAAGAACTTTTTGAGTTAGCAACAGTTCTGTACGTTAACAAGTTTGGTTATACACAATTATCTGAATTTTCACTTTGGGCTTTTCGTTATATATATTCCAAACGAGTAACAAACGACAGGACTGTGAGAGAAAACACTATTTTTAGTTTTATCAAGGATAATAGATTGCTTGATATTCTTGCTAATGTTTTTACACATGATGAAGTGATTGATTTTCTAAAAGCATTTTCATATCAATTTAATGAGAAGAATATAGATAAAAATAATGTAAAAGGAAGATTTATTATAGGCTTATCCGGTTATTTCTCTGAGGATTTTAAAAACTCTGAGAAATATAAATTTGAATATGATCATTTATTACAAAGCGACATTTATGCAAAACTCAAATAAATTCAGCACAGATGTTATTAGTTTGGAGAAGGTTTCAACAGATAGGTTTGTAATTCCAACTTACCAACGCCCTTATGTTTGGCAGGAAGAACAGATTAATAAATTGTTGAAAGATTGTGCTGTGGCATTTATTTCAAATCCAGAAAAACCTTATTTTATTGGTACTGTTTTGACCAGTAAAAGGTCAACTTATCATGAATTAATTGATGGACAGCAACGGTTTACAACATTGTGGCTTATAGCAGTTGTTTTTCATAAGCTTGGGATAAATAGTTTATTAAGGAATTATCTTAAAGCGGGTGATAAGTTGCGTTTAGGTTTTGAGATAAGAACTGAAGTGGAACAATATTTTAGCTTATTAGAGGCTAATCCGGGTGACGCGATCAAGAAGTATTCTGATCAGGAATTAGAAAACTCACTTTATTTAAAAGATATCTCAAAAGCAGTTTCAACCATTGAAGGCAAATTACTCTCTTTAGATAAAGATTTGAAACAAAAGATTGAACTGTCGGAATTTGGAGACTACATATTCTCGAAAGTATTAATGATAAACAATGTAACACCAAACAATATAAATTTAAATAAACTCTTTGCAACAATTAATAATTCAGGTGTTCAGTTAGAACAAACAGATATTGTGAAAGCTAACTTATTGAAGCTGATCACAACTGATAAACTATTATATAGTAAAATCTGGGAAACATGTGAAAACATGAACGATTATTTTGAACGAAATATTCGTAAAACATTCACAGAAACAGATTGGAATTCAATTACATCAGAGACTTTCTCTAAGTTTGATCCAATGATATTTAAATTTGTGGATACAAACGAAAATGTAGATTCTAAAAACCAAAAAACATTTACAATAAGAAACATTATTGATAATTTCAAAGAGACTGTAAATCAACAACAGACCTCTACTACTCCAGAAAAAAGTAATGAAATATATTGTCGTTCAATAATCAACTTTGGACAATTACTATTACATACTTATCGTATTTTTTTGAAAAAGAAAGGTGAAGCGGATTTTGACGGCGTCTTTCATGTTAATCGTTTAATAGAAATATTTAAAGAACTAGAGAACCGCTCAGAAGAAGATGTAAAGTTGTTTTTTGAAATACTTTGGAAAGTGAGATATGTGTTTGATTCAAACGTAATAAAGTGGATTGTTGATTTAGATACAAAAAATGAACACTTGGAATTGACCAATGTAACTGAAAATATCTCTAACAAAACAAAGCAATTTCAAAGAAACGTCATTGTTCGAAATAATAGCGTAATGCTACAAAGTGTTCTTTATTTTACTGGAGATTATTTAAGACAATACTGGCTAACTCCTTTTTTATATAGATTGCTAGATACAGATGTAGATTCAATAATAATTCTTGAACCTATAGATAACACAATGTCATTAAGTCAATTAAAAGACAAAGAGATTTCATATAAATTATGTAACGACAAATATGATGATTTAGAGCCAATTAATTTAGAAGCGGAACTAAATGACCCCAAAGGAACAGGCTTCAAACATTACTGGTTTCAAAAATTAGAATACATCCTTTGGAAAGACTGGGATAAAAATGACAACAAAATAAAGGATTTTAGAATTACTTCTAAAAATTCAGTTGAGCATGTTTTTCCACAACATCACGAGTTTAAAGAAGAATTAGAAATTGATATATTAAATTCTTTTGGCAATTTAGGCTTGTTAAGTGTAAGTCAAAACTCATCTTATAGTCATCAAGATGTCAAAAAGAAAAAAGTGGATTTTGACAAGAAAAATGTATATGATTCATTAAAACTAGCTCATATTTATAGAGACAATGAAATTGATAATTGGTCAGAGAAACAAGTTATTGACCATCAGAATGAAATGATTGAATTATGTAAGAAGCACTATAAAATAGGTCAGATTATTCAGCAAAGCCTAGAAAATGTTTGAGTACAGAAATTTGAATTAAATACACTATTTTTGTAATGTAATAAAACCCATACAACAATGCATCCATCAGAGATAAAGATAGGACAATATGAATTATCTGTTTATGATCTATATACAATGATCAAAAACCAGATGATTGTTATTGAAAGTGATCCAAGTTATTGGATTATAGAGCGAAAAAGCAAGTCCATTGAATCAATATTACTCGGCTTGACTATGACACCTATATACGTAGATGCATCACGCCCAGAAGAATGGATAGTTTTGGATGGAGGGAAAAGGCTGAGTGCAATATATGAATTTATAAGTGGAAATTTCCCGTTAAAAGGACTAGAGTTTTTAGAAGACCTTGAACCTAAATATTTTGACAGTTTGCCTAGACCTATTCAACGAAAATTACAGGAAGCAAAATTGACTATATATAGTTTTAATCAGGGTATTTCTCCAGAAGTCAGATTGAGTTTAATAAAAAGAATTGTACCAGATATAAAAAAAGGATTATCACCTAAAATGCTTCAAAGATTATTATCCTATGAAGCACAAAACTTTATTGACTCATTATCAAGTTCTTATTTTGAAAATATTCTTAAAAATTTAGATAGACCAAGAAAAGATTTAGATTACTTTTTGGATAAACTAGACTTTTTGAGTTTATATTTCGTGTATACTAAAGATGTATATTATTACGATTTTAATCCCAAAGTAAGTACAGATGCATTTGTACTTTATATAAATGAAAGGACTAGTTTAATCCGTAATATGGGAGTAAAGCAAATATGGGAGGAGGGATTGAAAGCTTTAAATGTAATAACCTCAAATTGTGAGATTCCAATAGATGTTAACAAGTTTATGTCAAAGAATATTGGATATTTTATCATTTCTTTAGGAGACAACTTAACTGAAGATGAAGTAAACAAGTTTCATGATATAAGACAAGAATTGGTATGGGATTTAGCTGAGTTTTTAAATGATGAGGAAAATATAAACCGATTTAGAAAAAACTCTAAACTGCAAAGGATCAATCAACTAAATAAAGTAATAATTAATAGGACAGAATAATGATTAAGCACATAAAAATCAAAAACTTTAAAGCAATTCGAGATATCAATATTGAATTGTCTGGTTTGAATATATTTACAGGTTTGAATGGCATGGGTAAATCTACACTAATTCAATCATTGTTGCTCATTCGCCAATCTGCTTTCTCAATAGATAGAGAGATTATTTTAAATGGAGAATATGTAAAACTTGGAGAATATCAAGACGTTTTTTGTGAATATCCGACAGATGATGAGCTTTTCCAAATCAATATCCAATATGAAGATGACACTTTCCTGAATATTGAAAGTTCTTATAGAACAGAGAAAAAGCAAGAAAAGATAATTGATGTTCAAAGTTATAGAAATTCATGTATGTATAAGTCTATATTTGGAACTGACACCTTTACTTATTTAAGTGCTAGTAGAATTTCACCTTCCGATTCTTACGACACAAACTCAACCAGTATCGGAAAACGTAATTTTGGTATAGATGGTAAATATGCACCCCATTATTATCATCTGAATAAGAATAATGATATTACGATAAAAGGGTTGGCTTTTGATGTTGAGGATACAGTATTCTCACTAGAGAATCAATTGAATTTATGGATGGCGGTGATAAGTCCAAAAGTACAGGTACTCACAGAACAAAAAGAAAATTTCATTTTACTTCGATATTCTTACATGACACAAGGATTGAATACCACTCCATTTAAACCCCAGAATGCTGGATTTGGGTTGACTTATGTATTCTCAGTTTTAGTGGCTATATTAAGTTCGAGACCCGGTGATCTATTAATCATAGAGAATCCTGAATCACATATACATCCTAGTGGGCAATCACAGTTGGCCAGATTATTAGCTTTAGCAGCTCAAAATGGAGTACAGATATTAATAGAAACTCATAGTGATCACATCATATATGGTGCGCGAATTGCTATAAAAGAAAAAGATATTGCACTTGAAAATACAAAGATCTATTATTTCGACAGGGACGAAGTTGAGCATTTCTCAAAAGTATCGGAAATTGTCATTGATGAATTTGGACGTATGGAACGTTCTGTTCGCAAGTATTTTGATGAGTATGAATCTCATTTGAATCATTTAATGAGTTGATAATATGAGAGATTTGTATTTTAATGAATTATCTGTGGATTACTCATTCTCTGTTCAACCTAAAGATGAAGCTGAGGCAAAAAAGTTACTATTGCAATTTATTCAAGTATACTTTACTTATAAAGTTTGTGCAGGATTAGAATCAGTCAGTGTTTTATCTAACGAAAGATTATCTGTTACAAAAATTATAGATCTACATAGAAATGATCTTTTTTTTTCAGCTTTAGATGAATTTGAAGAAAAGGACTTGATTTCTGATTTTCAAAAGAAAATGTTTAAAGCTGCGATTGCAGAATCATTTTCAAATGATTCCTACCCTGAATTCCAGTATTCAACTAAAGTGGTTTTTGGTTTTGGAAAAGCCGTTCAAAATAACAAATATTCTATAAGCTACTCAACTGATATTTTAGGCATTAAAGGATCTTGGAATAATTTTTTATTTGAAGTCCAGGAATATATAATTAATGAAGAAGGTAGCATTATATCAACAAAAAGATTAGCAAAAAATATTGCAACCCAATCACATGTTATTGAAAGACATGAAATATGGAAATCATGTGGTTTTAAGAACAATGATACTTCAAAATCATTGCTGCCAAAAAAACTAGATTCTGAATTTATTATAAAAGCATTTTTAAAAATAAATTGGATTGACTTTTATGCAAATCAGCATACAATAAGCGATGTAACATTAAAGAAGAAAATTGGAACTGTTGTTGCCAATATTAATGGATGGAATGACTTCAGGACATCTGATGGTCGCAAAACCTTTCAAGCTCAAAACAAATATCTGGCTATTGATACACAGCATTCGACATATGAATATTACATAGGTTTAGATGATCATAAGGGTGAAATTAAGTTTAATGATGACACAGTGGATAGTTCAAAAGCGGATAAGACACGAAGAGTTCAACCAGCATAATAATATAGCTAAACTATGACCAGCCATACTAACGAACAAGCACTCGAAGCAGCCATTGAAAAATGCTTAACAGGAACTTGCCTTGAGGAAATCAAAGCAGAAAAGGAAAATGGAACAGTAGTTTCTGAACGGATGCCGATTTACACTGGTGGTAATGGCTATTATATGGGTTTTCCAAGTGATTTCAATGCAAAGTATGCCATTGATACTTTTCACTTCTGGAGTTTTCTGGAAGAAACACAACCGAAAGAACTCGCCAAACTGCAACGATCAAGCAATTGGAAAGCAATAGTGTTGGAACGGTTGGACCGTATGATAAAGAAATATGGAATTATCTCTTTGTTGCGTAAAGGCTTAGAGGTGGAAGATGCTCATTTTACGTTATTCTTTCAATTGCCACTTGCAAGCAGTGGAGAAACTATCAAAAAGAATTTTGAGAAAAACCGTTTTAGTGCCACCCGTCAGTTGCGGTATTCGTTGCTAAATCCGTTGGAAGAGATTGATATGGTATTTTTTGTAAACGGTTTGCCTTTTTCTACCATGGAACTTAAAAATCCGTGGACAGGACAAAATGCAAAAGTACATGGTCAGAACCAATATAAACTCAAACGGGATATAACACAGCCTTTGTTGAACTTTGGGCGTTGTATCGTTCATTTTACAGCTGATACCGACGAAGTATATATGACCACCAAACTGAATGGCGCAGATACTTTCTTTTTGCCATTTAATCTGGGTAATAACTATGGAAAAGGAAACCCGCCAAATCCATTTGGTCATAAATCCTCTTACTTATGGGACGAAGTGCTTACCCGTTCTAGCGTTGCCAATATCATTCAGCATTTTGTTCGGTTCGATGGAAAAGACAAAGACCCACTGAGCAAAAAGAACTTATTCTTTCCACGTTATCATCAATTGGATGTAGTTCGTAAATTAATTGCCGATACTTCACATTATGGAGTTGGTAAAACTTATCTCATTCAGCACTCTGCCGGTTCGGGCAAATCAAACTCTATTACTTGGGCAGCTTATCAATTAATAGAAACCTATCCCGAAAGCGATAGCGTTCCGGGAAGTAAAGGCATAAACAATCCTTTGTTCGATTCTGTAATTGTAGTTACCGACCGCCGTTTGCTCGATAAGCAATTACGGGATAATATCAAAGAATTCTCTGAAGTAAAGAACATTGTTGCTCCTGCCTATTCATCGCAAGAACTGAAAAAAAATCTGGAAAGCGGAAAGCGCATTATCATTACCACCATTCAAAAGTTTCCATTTATTGTCGATGGCATTGCCGATTTGAGCGACAAACGTTTTGCAGTTATCATTGACGAAGCCCATAGCAGCCAGAGTGGTTCAGCAGCCGATAATATGAATCGGGCAATGGGTAATAATAACACCGATGAAGAATATTCCGATGCTCAGGATTTGATTATGGAAACCATGCGTTCACGTAAAATGAGAGGAAATGCTTCCTATTTTGCTTTTACGGCTACACCTAAGCCAAACACCCTTGAGAAATTTGGTACAAAGCAAAAAGATGGAAAATTTAAACCTTTTCATCTTTATTCTATGAAACAAGCCATTGAAGAAGGCTTTATTCTGGATGTACTAGCTAATTATACAACCTACAAGAGCTATTACGAAATAAAAAAATCGATAGAAGATAATCCTGAGTTTGAAACTGTAAAAGCACAAAAGAAACTCAAAGCCTATGTTGAAAGTCACGAACAAACTATCGGGACAAAAGCAGAAATCATGCTGGATCACTTTCTAACAAGGCTTGTCAATACAAAAAAATTAAAAGGGAAAGCAAAAGCAATTATAGCTACACAAAGCATTGAATCGGCTATCAACTATTATCATGTATTAATTAAACTACTGGCCGAAAGAGGAAATCCATTCCGAATTTCCATTGCCTTTTCGGGTACTAAGAAAATTAAAGGCATTGAATACAAAGAGGATACTATAAATGAATTTCTAGCATATCTGGACACTGCAAAGACAACAGATTCCGGTTATATCAGCGATAAAATTGCACGGTATTTCGATATGGATGAATACCGCATTTTGGTAGTTGCTAATAAATACCTGACCGGATTTGACCAACCCAAATTGACAGCCATGTATGTAGATAAAAAATTACAGGGTGTTATGGCTGTACAGGCTTTATCTCGTTTAAACCGTTCGGCAGATAAATTAGGAAAAAAAACGGAAGATTTGTTTGTGCTTGACTTCTTTAATTCTACCGAAGATATTAAAGCTGCTTTTGATCCTTTTTATACAGCAACTTCACTTAGCGAAGCGACAGATGTAAATGTACTTCACGAACTGAAAGCAGCGATGGATAATGTGGGTGTTTATGAATGGGAAGAAGTGGAGGACTTTGTTGAAAAGTATTTCCGAAATGTAAATGCGCAGGAGCTAAGTCCTATTATTGACTTTGCTGCCGACAGATTCAATAATACGCTAGAGTTAAGTAATGAAGATAAGGCTGATTTTAAAATTAAAGCCAAACAGTTTGTAAAGATATATGGTCAAATGGCTTCTATTTTACCATACGAAGTACTGAAATGGGAGAAACTGTTCTGGTTTCTGAAATTCCTGATTCCAAAACTTATTATTGTTGATCCAAAAGAAGATACCTTAGACGAACTTTTAAATTCAGTCGACTTGTCAACCTACGGTTTACAAAGAGTAAAATTAAATACCACCATCGGATTAGATGAATTGGAGACAGAACTTGACCCTCAGAACCCAAATCCACGTGGAGCTCATGGCGGTGGAGGTGATGATGATCCACTGGATTTGATTATTAAAGGTTTTAACGAGCGATGGTTTCAGGGTTGGGAAGCCACACCGGAAGAGCAACGAGTAAAGTTTGTAAATCTGGCCAAAAGCATGCAAGCCCATCCGGACTTTAAAGTGAAGTATTCTGAGAACAGCGATATCCAAAACAGAGAGATAGCATTCAAAAAGATATTTGATGACATTATGTCCAAACAACGCAAAAGTGAGCTGGACTTGTATCGTTTGATTGCGAAAGATGAGGCATTTAAAATAGCCATGCAGGACACATTGAAAAGGATATTGAGTGCGTAAGTAAATAACAAATTTAAAGCGTTTAATTATGTCCTACTCATTCGCAAAACACTTACATAATTATGCTTGTTGGACTGCTGCACGAGCAGTTCAACGTAATTTCACTACCACCAATAAGATTATCAAAGCAATTGAATCTTCTGATTTGGTGAAAGTTGAAGAATTACAGATTGAAACTGCGGATGAATATGACCGATTTCATAAAGTTTGTTGTAATCAAATTATTGATTTCTTTAAGAATCAGCTAAACACCACAGCAAGTTATGGTCGTGCAGCCAAGATAATAGCTATCTACTTAAAAACAGCGGTAGTAATACGTTATTCAGGAGAAGGAAAACTGGCTAGAATAGCTCACCCACCCATTGATAGAATTCTTCTTACTAACCTTTATAAAAAGCACCCCGAATTAAGTGTTGATAAAACAACTTGGACAAAGCTTGATGAACAGTCTTATTTCGATTTAATCTCAAAAATCAGAAATTTACAACTGAATAGTTTCTGGGAGTTAGAAGAGTACTGGGATGCATCCAATGAAAAATACGAAAAGTAAATGAGAATACTAATATACTACATAGTACAAATAATTCTACTTTTGACAGTTGCTCTTAGTTGTTTCGCTATTATAAATACTTCTGATTTAATCAAGTACACAACTGATACAGAAGGTGGCGTTACGTATGGTGACACCAACTATTATTTATATCGGGCTATATGGATTGGTGTGTGTATCGCAACAATAGTTTTGATGATAATATTGAGTTTTTATAAAAATAGAATTTTAAAAAAACGCTAAACCCCTTCTGGCGCACTTTCATAAAGTGCACCAGAATAAAGTTATTCCCCGTTCCGGCAAAAGTTGATACTCATATTAAGTAAATAATTTACTCATCATCCTTCTCTAAAATTTCTTTAATTAATTCGAGACAATTCTCAAACGTTTCATTTTTTTTATCAGAATTCACATTGGATGAAATGATATAGAAATTGAAAATTAACAACATGGTAATTAAACTGATTTTTAAGTTATGCATATTCATTTTTATTATAAATATGCAAGAATCGAATAAAATCAATAAATTTGAAAAAAAATTATTATTTACATAAAAACTTTTTTAAAGAGGATTTAAGCTCTCGTCCAGGTTGTGTTATGACATTTTGGACAAGGTGGCAAAGTGTCAGTGTTGTCATTCAAATAAATAACTTCACCATCCTTTGTACAACGATAATGCCCCTTTCCGGGCTTTTCACCAGTTTTATACATAGTAACATGTTTATGAGTTAATACTATCCTTCAACCTACGACATGAAGGTTTGTCAGTGTTATTTCTTGTATTTCTTCTTTTTATTACGCTTATTCTTCTTAAAAAAATTAATCCAAATCGATTTTGGTTCGTCATAGGTTTCATCCCATTTTCTGGCAAATCTCACAGCATTATTTGTAATAAAATAGTGCGATTTACAAGCAAGATTCCAACTGCCAATTGATGGAGTTAGTGAAATGGTTTCACCATCAAAAATAAGTTTCCAACCTTTCCTTGAAATTGGAGTTACCACCTCATTATCACAGCCACATACGCATTTGTGCACCGCTGTACAATAATTCATTGATATATATAATATCCCCGATTCAAGCTCATCGGGGATATATTCTACAAACTTATGAGTCAATATCATCGTTAGTTAGTTGAGAGACGTTAATTGAGTAAGTGGTATTATGCTCCTTTTTTAAATCCTGATAAAAACCGGATAGTTTTTTCCATTTAATAACAGCCAGCACTGCATTCAGCGAATTCAAATCTGCAATCTGAATATTGGTTGCATACTCATTATTCACATCGTCACCATAAGATATTCGATTTCCTAAATGGTCATGCTTACTGCTCGTCCCTGTGGTTACCCTTAAAGTTCCTACCAAACAATCATCAACTGTATTTACCCCAAGTCCAACATCAAAAAATGGAATTTCGTGCGATAGCAAAAAGTCTATAATCGTCTTTTTGACTGCTTCCTTATCAATCGCCAAAAATACATACGATACTTGAGCTATTTCTGAAATATTTGCTTCATCAATATAATACGGATGTGAGTAAATATGCTTATGCATATTCGAATAAATAGTTTTATAATAATCAGTTTTTGCCATACCCTTTTCCAAATCTTCAACAGATGCAGCACCTGGTGAACGAAAAGCGTTATGAACCAGAAAACTGTCTCCGTCATACAGATGAATTTCTGAAACTGGAGTCTTCGCCGCTAAATCTAGAATATAAGCACCGGTTCCACCTAATCCGATAATTGCAATTTTCTGACCTTCAAACTTTGCACTTATCATATTGATATTTGCTCTGCTCGAATTTGTATCCACATATTGAAAAACGTTTATATCTTCTTTGTCTACAATAGGTCGAAATGTTCTGGCAGTAGCACTTTTGTCCAATGAAATAGCTGGAGCTGATATCATTTCAACATATCTTGTCACTTTCAGATAGTAATTTGCATACCCTTCAGGAGGCTTATTAGAAAATGAATGCTGAATAACTATATCATTTGCAAATGTCTGAGCTCTTGACTCATGCTGAATCCCAGTCATTTTTAATCCGGTATTTTCACATGGATGATCGCCAATAAAATAAATCACGTGATTCTCGGGAGCAACTACTTGTGAGCCATTCATATTTAATGTAGAAACCAATGTGCCGAATTTCACTTCCTTTGAAGGATTTACGTAAGGTATATGGTGGATAAGTAAATATCCACCTTTTACCTCAATTTCGAAACCTTCATCCCTGAGTTGCTTCAAATCAGGACTACGAACGATTAGTTGGTGTAACATTGAATATCATTTGATTTTTTACAAATACGACATCTCCCTTTACCATCGAGCTTTCTTCATTTTGTTTAGGACCGTTAGTGTAAGTAACAGTGTAAACAATGGCCTCATTTTCCACATAGTTTGGAAAAGCAAGCTTTACCAACTGTTCGTAGTTGATTTTTCGCTCAGCCCAATTCTTTGGTCTGCCGTTTACTACAATGACCACATGTTCAAAATCATCGTGTGGTTTTGAATAGAATTTCTCAATTCCAGGACGAGCCAAATCAACTTCGGTGTCGTCCGAAATCAGTTCATCTTCCCAAGGGCGTTTAATCGCCAGAAAAAGTTTGTCACTCTGAGGAATATTCCCCAATTGTTTTACCTGAGCTCCAGTTATAAACTGATGCTCCCATTTGTAATTTGTCTCATTGACAATCAGGTGAAGAACATGTTCTTCGTTTTTTGGGTTCTGATTTTTTAAATCTTTTTCCATTACCTTAAAATTTAATTATTATTTATTTTCCTCATGTTATCTATCAAATAAAATGTTTGAGGAAGAACATATTATTTGTTTTTGTGATATAAAAGTCGTCATCAAATATATATGCTAAAAATCAATTGATTTTTGCCACTATCATGCTTTTTTTTTATAAAAAAGTATATGGCGATACATTTTATCACTCCTTTCAAATATATATGCTAAAAAAATGTTTATTTTTGCCATTACTGGCAAAATAATTTTATACTTTAGCATATTAATTTGAAAACCCCTAAATATGAATGTATATGATGAGTTTAATGCATGTGATTTAGATCACGTTATTGACCGTATGGTATCTTATGCGTGTTATAGATTAAATAATGAGGGCATTAAAGACTTTGATGGGAAAGACCCTTTAGATTTTGTTAGTGATATTTTCTTAAAAGTGTTGGAGGGTAAAAGAGACTGGAACAATGCTAAATGTCCATTTGTTGAATTTCTTTTTGGATGCTTAAAAAGTGATATCAGCAATTTCTTTAAAACTATCAAAAGAAAAATTGATGACATCGAAATTGAAAATTTCCCAGATAATAATTTTGAATCAAATGAAGAGCAAAAAAAGTTAATTGTACAAATGCTTATTGATGAAAATGCAGATGATGACGAGTTAATCGTATTTGACTATTGGATAGATGGCATAACGAAACCCAATTTAATAGCAAAAGATCTTGGCATATCAGAGAAAGACGTCTACAACATTATTCGTAGACTTGATAGAAAAATAAAAAAAATTCGACTAAAAGCAATTAAAGTATTATGAACTCAAGAATAGATAAGAATATTGATGACGCTTTATTTGATTTTTATTTAAAAGCAGATAAAGAAATTATTGATAATGTTATTAAAGATAACATACAGAACTATGAACAATACTCTAAAAGGAAGAAACAAATAGCATTTATAACTAAAGCAATTGCTAAGCAAAAGCATAATAATGAATTACTAGAATTAGCAAATCAATTGAAAGATGCGATTAATAAAGATATTGAAAAACCAATTTCATATTTAAAAGCAAATTATCAGAATAATTTTTCTCCAATGTTTTTTAGGAGTCTAGAATCTCTTTCAAAAGAGGATATTATATTGATGATTAAAGATAATAACCTCATCGAATTATTAGAAAAATTGGAAAAGGATGGCAAGGTTGACTAATGGACATGTTCATGCTCAAAAATTATTATCAGATTTAGGATTTGATGACATTATTGATATACCTATTGATATTTTTGCATCTGGCTTATATGAAGTAACTGGCCTAGAAGTTATTGTCATAGAAGAGCCTCTCACAAATTGTGATGGAAAGATAATATTTGGGAAAAGCAAAGTCATAATCAAGGTAAATTCCGATATTCAATTCGAAGGTAGAAAACGATTTGTAATAGCACATGAAATTGGTCATTTAATTATGCATAGACATCTTCAGATAACAGATGATTCTGGATGTAACTTTGAAATTTTTCAAGGCATGGAGAAAGTTTTAAAAAATGGCTTTCAAGAAATGGAAGCTAATGAATTTGCGAGTGAATTACTTATGCCTGGTAGCATTTTCATTTCTGAAGCACAAAAAATTAAGAAGTTTTCACCTTTAATGATCAAAAAGCTTGCTATCAAATTTAAGACAAGTATAACAGCAACTACATTTAAGTATATTGACGCGAATTTACATCCAATATGTGTTTTCAACATTGTAAATGGCAGAGTTAAATATTGGAAGAAGTCAACTGATATGAGAGTAAAATTATGTGATTTTATTCACTTGCCACCACCAAAAGATTCAGTTGCTATGGAGTATCTTGAAAGCAATTATGAATACCTCTATTCCTTTGAAGATAAGCCACAAGAGATAAGTAAATCTACTTGGTTTGAACTAAGCGAATTCGATAAAGAAGATTCAACTTTCTATGAATTTTGTATCCCAACTAAAAGCTTCAGTACAATTCTAAGTATTATCTGGGAAAATTAAATCAATAGTATTAAATAGAAGCAATCATGACATTCACTTATTATCATAGCCATCGCTTCCGCAGATTTGTTATACATGCCAAAGTTATCGTTATAGAATCGTATAGTCGCTGACCTGTAAGGTGAATAAATTGTAACTTGATATATCCGCCTATAGATTGAATATACCCAATAATCTAAAATAATATACTCAATTGAGCGTATTTATATATTAGCAGCATTAAAGAAAAAATTAAACATAGAACCAAAATGTCGATAATTAACGAAGAAGAATTAATTGGAATTAAAAAGGCAAGCGAAGCTGTTGCCTATACACTCAAAGAAATGAGAAATTATGCAAGACCAGGCATGACAACCAAACAGTTGGACGACTTTGGAGGACAGCTATTGATGAAGCTAGGCGCTAAATCAGCACCTTTTGTAAGCTATGGCTTCCCGGGTTGGACATGCATAAGTGTCAACAATGAGTTTTGTCATGGCATCCCGTCTGACATTAATGTATTGCAAGAAGGCGATTTAATAAACATAGATGTTTCTGCAGAATTAAATGGTTTTTTTTCTGATAACGGTGGCTCATTTGTATTAGGGAGTGACAAATATCAATATCAAAATCTTGTAGATGCATCAAAAGATATTCTGTATAAAGCCATTCATAATATAAAAGGCGGAGTACGCATTTCGGATATAGGGCTTTTAATAGAAACAGAAGCAAAAAAACGGGGCTACAAAGTAATCAAAAATCTGACTGGCCATGGTATCGGAAGGAAACTCCATGAAGCACCGGACGAAATACCTAATTTTCGAGATAAATATAATACCGCACGATTTCGGAAGAACTCAGTTGTTGCTATTGAAACATTTATATCAACAACCTCAACTTATGCCGAGACTTTAGGAGATGGTTGGACCATGATTGGAAATAAAGGTGGGTTTATGGCTCAACATGAACACACTATTATTGTAACTGATGGGAAGCCAATTGTCCTCACTGAAATGAACGAGATTTGGAATTAAACTGCCAATACATCGAATTTCGTGGGGTCTGGACAACCCAGTATGAAAAATAAGAGTTGCATGTACTGGAAATAAATGAGTATATGACCTGATAGCAGAAGGAGAAAACTTCCTTATTTTCAGTATAAGACTCCGTATGTTCAGACCCGAACTATTCAGGGAAAAGGTTAGATTTGATAATACAGATTAAAATGATATTAGAATATAACAATGAGGAGATAAAGCAATCTGCTATAAATAAAATTATTGAAGAAGTTAATAGCATTGTATCTATGCCTGAATCGGATATAGAGCTTTTAGTATCTATACTTAAAAGCAAGAAAGTAAAAAAAGATGAGTATTTATTGAAAGAAGGTGAAGTTTGCGGAAATGTTTATTTTCTGATTAGCGGTTTTTTTAGAATGTATTATATTGACCTAAAAGGAAATGAAATCAATTACCGGTTCACCGATAAAAGTAATTTTCTTGTTGACTTCCAGAGTTTCATTACTCAAAAACCATCCCGTTTCTTCTGGCAAGCCACGCAGGATTCTGAATTACTCGTTCTGCCTTATCAGCAAATTCAAAATGCCTATGCTACATCCCCTATTTGGAATAGCTTTGGAAGACTTATAGCTGAACAAGTTTATCTGCAATTGAACGAGCGGGTTGAGATGCTTCTATTTATGAGCCCTGAAGAACGTTACTTGCATCTGCTGAATACCAATTCAAAGCTATTTGAACAGGTCTCCCAGTTTCATTTGTCTTCTTATCTGGGCATTAAACCTGAATCACTGAGCAGGCTTCGTAAAAGATTATGGAAAAAGTAATTTCTTAACCGAAGTCAACGGTTGCCGAGCCGATTATTCTCAATTTTGTGTTATAATTAAAAATTAAATTATTTATTATGACTTCGAAATTATTTCAACAGAAATCGCTTGACACTAAATACAGTGCAAGGTGTGTAGCTAGTTTTCCTATAAACCTAGCTTCGGAAAAAATTGATTTGTACAAATGGGTAACCGAAATGACAAATGCCGATTACGGCTCCTATTCAAAAGCACACTTGGCAATGGGCAGCTTTTTTAAAGACGGTAAATTTTGTATGATGAATGTAGAAAACATTGGTAATGAAACTCTTGTTCAGCATTATGAATTGGAGTTTCATGCTCCAAACCATATTCAGTTTTATTCTTCACGTACTAAGGCTTATGTAATGAGATGGTTTCCTGCAAAAGTCGGAGTGCCATGGGAAATGCAGATAATAGCTACATCGGCTACTACTTCTGAATTCACCTGTATTATAGGTGCAGATTTTCCGACTCTGTTTTTAAAAGTGGCGGCATGGTTGAATGGTTTTGGTGGTACATTTCTCCATAGGCATCTTCTAGAAGAAGGGAAAGCTTTTGCGAATGATATTGAGAAAAAATTTGCCACAATTTGATGGTTTATAAGTATGGGGATTACCTTTCAGGTTATCCCCATTTAATTAAAGCTGAAGCGGCTATATTGTTTCGGTTTCATCCCAATATGCTCTTCAAAAACCCGTGAAAAATGGCTTAGGTTGGTAAAGCCCATTTGATAGCCCACATCTGACACAGATAATTTATTCTCTTTCAATAAACGAGCGGCTTCTTTCATTCTAAACTCTTGATAATAATTGAAAATACTGTTGCCAAATATTTGTTTGAATAGTACCTTTAGTTTGGTGGGACTCATATTGGCTATTATAGACAATTCTTTGATAACGGGAGGTTTGCCCAAATTCACAAATATTTGTTCTTTTACTTTGTAAATAGCTTGGATGTCGCAAATGTTTAACGCATAAAGGCGTCTTTCGTCTCGTTTTTCGAGTTCCATTAATAGCTGACATAACAATTCTTCGGCTTTTATTCTCAAAAAGAACAATTCAAATGTTACACCAACTGTTTGATTAATAATTTCATCAACTATTTTCTGTAAAGACGGATAAACCATTTGTTCGAATAGTAATGGTTGCGTATTTTGCAAGAGACTTTCTAAAAGCGGTGATTCCCCTCGAAAATCAAGTAGTCCGCTCAAATAATCGGCATCGATTTCGATATTAATCGTCGATGTATTTGTATGAATTGAAATAACCTCGTCGGTATTCATACGACTGGTTGCAATTAAGACCGAAGGCATTCCAATTAAATTCTTGACGGATAATTCTGTTTTTATTTCAGGAAAAATATTATGGAACTTAAAAAATATCATCTTCTTCGAAGCATTGATTTCCTGATTTTCAACGATCACATCCTCATTTAATATATAATTACTGATAAGCATTCGGATATGTTCATTGAATACAAATCCGGTACAATAGCCCTTACCATATTTTTCAGGGATTGCTAATCTTCTGCTTTTTACTTCCGTTCCCAACAATTCAGCTAGCTTTATAAGAACATTGGGTATTGTTTGTAATTTTGGGTCTTTCATATTTGTCTTTTACGACTATTTTATCGACAAATATAGCTATTTTATTTCTATTTTGCACTGTAATTTTGTATCGCAAATTGGTTAACACCGAACATTGTTTGAAAACGTAGATTCCTTCGGGGTTCGACCAAAATAAAATGGTATCACAAATAAATAGTTAGATAATGGAAACAAATTACGACAATTTCAAAGAAATGAATTTTAATGAACTATTCACGCAAATTTCTCCGGAAGAAATTTGTAACTCATACAATGTGTTCACATTAATGGGAAAAGATTTCTTCGCGGTTACAGCAGGCAAGCAAAATCATTATAATTCTATGGTAGGAAGCGGAGGTGGATTGGGACTTTTTTTCAAGAAACCAACCGCTTGGTGTCTTTTTAGAAAAGACCGTTATACACTTGAAATGATTCAAGAACAACAAACCTATACGCTCTCTTTCTTCCCCGAAAAGTATAAAAATCGATTGCTCTTTTTAGGAAGTAAATCGGGTCGGGATAGTGAGAAAATGCAAGAAGTTGAGTTAACAAGCATTCAAACACCTTCAGGAGATATGTCTTTCAAAGAAGCCAGACTAATTATTGAATGTACATTAACGGCGATTACAACTCCCAATCCCAATGATTTTTACTCTCAAGAATCTAAAGACTATATTGACGAAGCTTACAAAGATGCTAATGAATATCGCAAATTGGTATTTGGAGAAATCACTGATGCTTGGGTAAAAAAATAAAAAGCTGAAATGAAGTCGAAGAAATACAAATTATGGATTATTATAAGCATTGTGGCACTCAATTCTATTGGATTTTCCATCGTGCTGCCACTTTTGCCCTTTTTGATAAGCCAATACCTTCCCCCTCATCAGGTGGTAGTAGGTATGAGTGTACTTATGTCGGTATTTGCTGCCTGTACGTTTTTTGCCGCTCCCGTTTTTGGCGCATTAAGCGATCGATACGGACGAAAAAATTTGCTAATAATTAGTATGTTGGGCTCGGTAATTGGTTATGTGCTGTTCGGGATTGGTGGAGCGATGTGGGTTCTTTTTCTGGGACGAATTATCGACGGGCTTACAGCCGGCAATATCAGTATCTTGTTTGCTTATATTTCCGACACTACCGAGCCAAAGGAACGTTCCAAATGGTTTGGTTATATCGGTGCTACAATGGGATTGGGAAAAATAGGAGGCCCCGCCTTGGGCGGATTATTGGGAAGCATTTCGCTTTCGTTGCCATTCTATATTACTGCCGGATTGTTGTTCTTTTCCGGTTTAATGGTTCATTTTCTGTTGCCCGAATCGTTGGTTCTTGAAAAACGGACTACACATTTGACCCTGAATAGTTTCAATACTTTTTCGCAGATAAAAGATATTTTTAAATTGAAAAAAGTCAGATTACTCCTTATTGTAGGTGTATTTTTTTATGCAGGGCTGGGAATTTTTCAATTTAATTTTACGATTTTCCTGAAAGATATTTATCTCTGGACACCGGCACATATCGGTGGTATACTGACCTTCGTTGGCGTAAGTGAAATTCTTACCCGTGCGGTGTTTTTACCCTGGCTTTTAAAACATTTCAATGAAAAAAATATCGGAATAGCAGGTTTGGTGATTTTTGGTTTTGGCTTAGGATTAATTCTGGCAAGTATCTTCATCCATTCTGCTGTTGTTATTTCATTTGCTGTAATTTTCATAATTTCGGGTGAAGGTTTATTCGACCCGACATTCAACGGGAAATTGTCCCAATCAGTGGACGAAAGCCAACAAGGAAAACTACAAGGCGTGAACCAAAGTTTACAGGCTGCCAATAACGTGCTCGTTCCACTCGGTGCAGCTGCTATCTACTTCTTCAATCCCGGGATATTGTATGCAATGGCAATATTTATTATCCTGATGGCAATTATTATGTATGTAAAAGTTCTGCCCCACTCCAAAAGACTAAAGACTTCATAAACTCGGTAAATAAGTCCTCGTCATTCAATCTCCCCACTAGCGCAGCTTTATAAACTGTGTTGCCAGAACCAAAAATCAGGTTTTGCCGTTTTAGATGAATTATCTGTTCACTACTTTTAGTTGTTCATTGTCAATGAACAAGTGTTTTTAATGAACAAATCAAAGTGGCATGTTTTGTCAAGTATTTTGCGCCATTTACTTGTCAAATTAAGTTTTATCTATTTCGAAACATTGAAAAAATGCATTCGCCAGCAATCATATAAAAATTTGTTTTTTCGTTTTTACAAGGCAATAAGTGCACATAAATTCAATTTAGACAAGTCAATAAGTGTACTATGATTTTATACAAGGTAATATTCATATTCTCACTCTCATCCTCTTGTAACGACACAACCTTCAAGCTAAGATTGCAAATGTTTGGTCTTCAGGTTGGATGACCATTAGATAATAATCCAGAGCAACGCTCTGGATATAGATTAGCAGAACTGTATTGAGCCCTGAATTGAAAATCTGCGTAGCCAACGGGCGAAACAATATCTATCTCCTTCTCTATTTTAGTTTTCAATATTCATATTAAATTATTATTATATTTTTATATACAATACACCCCGATAAAAGGGGTGTATTGCATATACTATTTTCAATTAGATTGTATATGGTGAGTCACAAAATTAACCAAACCTGAGATTAGACAAAGTAAATCAGGTATTGCAGTGTTTGGACATCAACTGGATCCAGTAATAATAAATCATGCAGAGTAAAATAAAAAAAGCGGTCAGGCTTCGCCTGTAAGTTAATAACGGGCAGCTCCGCAAGGCAATCCCCAGCCGCCAAAAATCCCCGCCCCTTATCTCCAGGTCAGCAGATTTCACCGATTGCTGAGTTTGTCGGTCGCTGAGCCTGTCGAAGCGGGGCTTGCACGGTATTTTTGTCGGCTTCCGCACAATCAACACTACTGTTGTTTTTTCTGTCACACTTTTACAATCCACGCGCAATTGGCACATTGCTTTTTCTCGTTCCTCAATAAAGATCAATAAGCCAATCCAAACACAAGGCAAAAAGACGTTTGCACTCCAACCGCCTCCACCGTGCTACACTTGCGCCAGAAAAAACAACCCGAAGCTATTATACATAACATGTAGTTATGGTCGTTCCCTTGCCCGAAAGCAAAGCAATAGGGAAGCCCATAACCTAATTATGTATAATAGCCGCACAAAATCAACGCCTTTGCCATGCTCCGCTGCCCGAAGAGCCTCAAGATTTCCCCACCACCCATTAGTTGTGCCGAAAAATAAATACATACCGAGTTGATTTTACATGCGCTTTCAGCCGGTGAAATACATCCGCATCAGCACCGCACAGCTTCGGTAGTCTCCCTCCTTTCCATTCCGCAAGCTCCATTAATTCAGTCAGTCACTACCCAAGCATTTTCCCCACGCATTTCCAGTGGTCTGTATTTATTTTCTGCAGCGAGTTAACCCCATAATAAAGAACCTCAATTTTCCCCACCGCCCTGTAGTTGTTGCAGTCGCTTCAGGCAATGGTTTATTATTTCATGTGCTTGCGGTCGGTGCATCCATTCCGGCTTCATTGCGCTTCAGGAACTACGTTCGTACCTCACTCCGAATCCCTACACTCCATTATGCCTGCATTCATGCAGCCACCTCAGTAGCCCACGGCATAAGTAGCTCCTTTCTCACTCCACATGTTCCGTTCTTTCGTCCCTACCCATGCCATTCTCCCACCCATTTCCAACGGTTGCCTTCGTTCCTGCGGCGAGTAAGCCCCAATAAAAAGAATCCTTTTTTAGAATTTGATAAGGAATGGTTTCTTTTCCAAAAGGATTCAAAAAGACAAATACAACAAGGATTTTTTGAGTAGATTATTTACCGACAAAAAAATAAAAAATCTAGCAAAGATAAGGCGGCCAACACAGACCAACGCTTTGGGCAGTAAAGGTCGAGCACTTCGTGTTTTCGCCATAATCTCCACACTTCGTTTCACTTCAGGTAGTATTTTGCCGAAAAACCTTGACAGCCCAATCCGGCCGCCTAAGAAGATGGCTATATTTTTCTTTTTTTTCTTCTTCTTTTTTTCTTTCTCTTTTCTGGTGGTAAAATTATTTACGGGCGCAGCAGCTTTAGTTTCTAACCCTTTAATTCCTCCAGTTTATGAGCACTTTTAGCATCAAATCACATCGTCCGGGCGTAGCTTATAATATGCCCCATTTCTTCATTTTAAACAAAGGAAATAACAGCGGAAAGCCTTTATTCGCTCCCTGTCCAAATTGTTTTGTAATCCGCTTTCAATGTGAAGAAGAAAAGGAACAAATCTACTGGCTATTGTATAGTTTGTGGCAATCAAAAGCCTTTTATCCATTTTTGCGGGGTTCGGTCATTCCTTTTGTTGTTCTCCGGGATGTAAAATCATGCATTTGGGATGGCTTAAATAAAGTAGGTCAAAATCCGGCTCAGTTTGAAAAAGCCGTGGCAGCTCTCCGCAGTCTGGAAGCCATGGAAAAGCAATACAAACAAAACCTGCTTTTAATCTCCAATGCAAAGCGAATACTGTTTTACAAATATGTTTAAATAGGTATCGACAAAAAAAAGCCTCCCTTTTTGAGGGAGGCCATACTACTACAAAAGGTTACCACACCGGAAAGTAGTAGTTTTTTTTAGCGATTCTTACGCCGGATAAAATTCTTCAAAATCAACGAAACAACAAAACTAACAACAGCACCGACAACGGCTAAAACAACTGTACGCACCAGGTCTTCTACAAATACATTACTGAAAACTGACAACAACATTCCGCCACAAGTACCTGCATACACATTGCCATTAGTGGTTGTTTCAAGGAGCTTCATTTTCTGTTGTTTTTGAATTGGTAGTATCAACTGCCGTTTGACTTACTGCCGTCATTACACCGCCCGCCAGTGCAACGTAACCGGCAACTGAGATCACCGCAGCGGGTAATGCAATTGGAGCTGCTAAAAGAGCTCCACCGGCAGTCGCCAACGCTAAACCGATTGTACGCAAAATTTTGAAAAACTTTGGAGTTGGAGCTTTCACTCGTTGAACGACGTTCATTTCGTTAGGATTGCTTACAGTAGCATTATTCTCATTTTCCATGGCTTAATCTATATGGGAATTAAACAACTTCAACAATAGCCAACACGTTGTAAGCATTGTTATTCAATGAATAATCTACGTTATTTACCGATTGAATAAAATCAATCGATAACAAAACGAACTTGATTCCGGCCAGAACAGGAACAGCTACAGGTTTAATTGAAAGAGGTTGAGCCGCAGCATTTATTGCGACACGAATAGGGTCAGAAACTGCAATTTCAGAATCTCCTGTTGAAAAATCAACACTTGCGCAACCACTTTTGAAAATAATATGGGTAGCTCCGGAAGGAATGCTGATATCATTTTGTGGATTGATTGAAGCGATACTGATTTCACCGGTAGCGATATTCACTTGGTATGGGCTGTACAAAACAGCTCCCAAAACAGAATTGACGTTGAAATTAAACCCTTTCAACAATAACTTAGCTTCGGCCTTTGCCATGCCCTCAGCTGCGCTTCGTTCGCCCCTGGCATTGGCTTCGTCCATGTTTTTGATCTGTGCCATAACCTGAGTAAGCCTGGCGGTTACACGTCCATCCGATGCATCTTTGCCCAATACCCGAACGGCATCACGCAATAACTTTCCTGCTGAAGCCGCATTAGCGAACTCAGCGCCGTTTTCACGGGTTCGGGCAAATCCCGGATCATTGGCAATTCGGGAAGCATCCACGCCACCCTTTTCCCGGGCCAGATAACCATCTTGTGATTTGTAGAACGTAATTCCGCCAATGGTTCCTTGTAATTTTAGAATACTTTTTTGTTGTGCCATAATTCTATGTTTTTAAATTATTGGAACAAAAGTATATTCACAAATACCATTTTCGAGCATAGGCACTTCCGGCAATGTCTATATCTGCCGTTATTGCCTAAAAAGGTTTTATTAAACGCATAATTATTTGTAAATTTGCATTGAAAATAATGACACAATGGAAGTCAAACGTATTTGCATATACCCGAAGGATGTGCAACGCATTACAGGCAAAAGCGAACGTTACGGCAGATCGTTGCTTGCGCAGATAAGGAATCATTATCAAAAGCAGGAACACCAATTCGTCAGCATTGACGAGTTTTGCCAATACACCGGACTAAAAGCCGAACAGGTACATCCCTTCATTACTGGATAACAGACAACAAAAGCATACCAAAGGTTAGTTATCTTCCTAAATAATATATTCAAACTACACTAATAAATAGTCTGCAAACGGTCTTTATCAATATCATTAATCAGCCGCAATATAAAAACAGATCAAGCTTTGAGCAATATAGTAGACATGAATATCCGACTCTTTAAATCTGTTTTCAATGGCAGAGAAGATGTGTTTGCAGTGCGTTGGGAGAATGGCAAGAAAAGTGGTTATATGCCTGCATACGCTTACGACCCATACTTATATCGTGCACATAAAATGCGAGGTGGCACTTTTCAGAACTATTCAGACAAAACATATTTGCCTTTATCTGAGAAAGAAATTGAAAAGCATCTGAAGGGTGAACAATTAATCGGAATATACCCATTACTTCCTGATAATACTTCTTGGTTCATTGTAGCTGACTTTGATGACGATAATTGGTTAGAGGAATGTAAAATATTTTTGAAAGTTTGTCATGAGAACGAAATACCAGCTTATTTAGAACGCTCTCGTTCAGGTCAAGGTGGACATATTTGGATATTCTTTGAACAAACATATCCTGCCATCCGAAGCCGAAAAATTATTCTTTCTCTGTTAGAGAAATCGGGCGTTTTTTCTGTATTCGATAAGAGTTCAAGCTTCGATAGATTATTCCCCAATCAAGATTTTCTTTCGGGAAAAGGATTAGGCAATTTGATCGCATTGCCGTTGTACAAAAAGACATTTGAACAAGGGAATAGCTGTTTTCTTGATATAGAAACCTTTCAACCAGTTCAGGAGCAGTTTGAATTTTTGAAAAATATCCACCGAATCACAATTGAGAAGCTCGATGAGCTTTATCAATTAATCTCGACTTCAACCACTTTTGCTTCAAGTAATCCACTCACTGATGATACGATACCTTCTGCAACAATTTGCAATAAACTGACAATCACATTAAACAATGTGGTCAGCATTAAAAGAAATGGTTTATCAACCTCATTGATAAACTTTTTAAAAGAAGAACTGAATTTTGCAAACACTGAATACTTTATCAAAACGAAAGCGGGTAAAAACACCTTTGAAACTGATCGTTATTTAAAATTTGTAGAGGAAACTGAAAACGAAGTTATTGTTCCGCGAGGTTTTATTGGCAAACTAATACGATTTTGTCAAGCAAATAATATCGAATATAGTTTCAATGATTTAAGAAAAAAGCTGAATCCAGTTGAATTTCAATTCAATGCTCAACTTAGAGAACATCAGCTAAGTGCTATAGAAACTGTAGCTAAAAAAGATTTTGGTGTAATAGTAGCACCTCCCGGTTCAGGCAAAACGATAGTTGGACTAAAAATTATCTCGGACAGAAGTCAATCGGCATTAATTATTGTTCACCGTAAACAATTGGTAGAGCAATGGATAGAGCGAATTGAAACATTTCTGGGCATTCCTAAACATGAAATCGGAAGAATTGGATCAGGAAAGAGTAGGGTTGGTAAAAAGATTACCATTGCAACAATTCAAAGTCTATCCAAAGAATTAAATAACCTGGAATCAGACAGTTTCACAAACTCAATTGGAACTATTATCGTAGATGAATGCCATCATATTCCAGCCAAAACATATAGAGATGCAATTGCCAAACTGCCGACGTATTATTTGTATGGTTTGACCGCTACACCGTTTAGAAAATATAACGACGGTAAGATTATTTTTTCTCACTTAGGAGAGATTATTGTTGAAATAAAGCCAACAGAGATTTCGTCCTATAAACAAGCTAAAATTATCATCCGAAATACGGAACTTGACATTCCATTTAATTCAAAAACGGATCAATTTGAAACCCTTTCAAAAATACTGATTCACGATTCTACGCGAAACAAACTCATTTTAGAAGATATTTTTGCTGAGCTAAAACTAGGTAAGAAAGTGGTTGTTATTACTGAAAGAAAAGAACATATCGATACTTTAAATCAATATTTGAAACAATCGTATGAAACGATAACTTTAAGTGGAGACGATTCAGAAAGTAGTCGAAACCAGAAATGGAAAACACTCAAAGACGGAAATTATCAAGTTCTCATCACTACCGGACAGTATTTTGGTGAAGGATCTGATTTGCAAAATGCTAATTCTCTTTTTCTGGTATATCCTTTTGCATTCGAAGGAAAACTAATTCAGTATATTGGCAGAGTTCAACGGTCGGAGATTACTCCCACAATCTATGATTATAGGGATATCAAAATCGATTATCTCAACAAACTATTTCTGAAAAGAAATACCTATTATCGGAAAATAGAGAAACAAGCCTCATTGTTTGACGAGCCGACAGAAGAAATATCAATTGCTGAAAAAAGTCTGAGAATAGAGATGAAAATAAAAGTCTCAATTGATGACCTTGATTTTCGTTATGGAAGTGTTTTATTCAAGTATATAATTCCAGAAATAGCAGAGCCGGTAGAATTCGAAATTGAGAATCTTCAAATCAGACCTGAATTTGAAGTTTTAAAACCCTATTTTGCAAAGACTTTGAACTCAAAGCTTATTTCATTTGATATTTATGCAGAATTTGAAAATGGAGAATTAGTATCGCAATTAGCCACATCTACTGACCTACAAAAAATTAATCAAGAAGTAATTGAGGGTGTTAGATTTAAATTCATTACAAATTCTTTTCTTGGCATGAAGCCTCAAACTGATAATAATCTCATCACTGTTGATGAATTATTGAAGAAGGACAATGATAAACCGAAGCTTTATACAGATGGACAAGCTTTGTTAGACGATTTGTTGACCCACAAAAAATTTAAGCATTCAAAGCAATTAAGATACTTAGCTGAAAGGCATGAAAGAACAATTCTAAAAATCAGGTTTGTTCTAAGTCCTTTTTCTTTTGTGTTTTTACTCTCAGGTGAAAATCAATTTCATATAGTTTTGGAAACACTTGACACCGAAGAAGCAACTTATTTATGGCACATTGAAAAAGATAAAACACAACTTAGATCCAAATTAAAAACAATAGACGAACAACTTTCAATTATTCGTAATAACGGAAGACAAACATTCCTTGAAACAAAACCGGAAAATTTCAGTAGAATTCTTCACGACTATTCAGATACCAAAAAAGGATTTGTTATTTGGAAAGATTTGTTAGAGGAACAAATAGACTAAATTTGTTTTTAATTTAAATCTCTTATTTTTAGTGCTTTATATTTGTGGGTAGTTCACAGAACATTCAATACAAAATGATTAGACCCGAAATGCTCTTGCTTTCCGTTCTATTTCAGAAGGAGATATTTTGTACTTAGCTGCAACCTTTCTCCATAAGGAAACCGCCTTAGTTACTTCTTCTTTTATTTCTGAAGCACGTTTGTCGGATAGCAAATAGTAAGGAGCGGTATTCATAACTAAATCAATATCTAATGAGTTATCCACTTCATCAATATTCAGTTTAAGCCCTGTTCCGGTTTCGTTTGCATTAATGTCAAATGCTGGTGACAGAGTCCAACCGTCTTCAGTGTATAAAAACCCATGATTTCGCAAATGATCATCCGTATTGGAAACGCAAACGGAAAATAGAACTCTTCGGAAAAGCTCTTCCAAATTTGCTGTTGTATCTGTACATTCAGACTTAATAAATGAAACTAAATCTAAATAACTTACTCCACTGTCTGCATCGTCTCCATCTGTCCGTTGTAGCAGTGTCATAGCTGAAGCATAATGAATCCGCTTTTTGTCTTCTGTCCTGTCAAAACGTTGGGATAAATAAGTATGATAAGGGGAAGCAAGCTTTTTTATAAAAGCATTTGGAACCGTAATTTTAGCTTGAATGGCTAGTTCATGGACAACCATTTCCCACAACCCAATATCAGAATCATCTTTTTTACTTGGGAACTTAGCGATCCACTGTTTTCCGTTTGTGTCAACAACATCTGCTTTAGGGCGAGCTCCTCCCAGCGATGAACCGGGAGCAATGAGTTGATTAATCCATTTCAGGGAAGCTTCATCTAACTCGTCAGCATTTTTTTCATATTGTTCAACCGCGTATTCAAGATCTCTTAATGATGTCCAGGGTGGAGCTGCTAGTCGTTGGTCATTACTCATAAATTCACCCTGTTCAGTTTCTTTAAAACGCAATCCTCCCATGCGATGACTATCGTGTACACCCAATAAAAAATCAATTCCAAATAAAGTGCGAGGTACTGTATTGTCAATTTTGGACAAGAGAATTTCCCTGCGTTTCATCAACAGTTGTCCCCAACGGTCGGGTGAAGAATCTTTGAAAATGCCGAAATTATCATTTGAGGACGCATAATGTAACCCTGAGAAAAGAGGCAACTCTGGATCAATAGAAATGCCGGTCTTTATCCATTCATTGTCATATTCAAAAGAATACACAGCTTTGCCCCGAAGAGAAGCAAAATATAATCTTCCTATCAATTCAGGTGAATCGAGCATGTACCAATCCGCATACACAAGTATTTCTTTTTCTTTATTCTGTTTCATAATAAATTAGTCAAATTTAGGTTTTTCAGAATTTCCCTTATCAATAACATGATCAATAGCGGATATTGTCTTGTTCTTTTTCGGGGCTCTTTTTTTTACTATCAGTCCGGCATCCTGAATCTGTCTGCCTACCGGATCTTTGTCTGCTATCAATAATAAATCATCTTCAAGCCGTAAAACAGATAATACCTGCAAATAGCTACCTAGTGAAACCGATGGAGAACCATCTTCTATATTTCCCAACGTAGATGTAGCAATACCGGCTCGCTCAGCCATAGAGCGAATAGATAGCTTTCGGCGTAAACGGGCTAACTTTATATTCTCACCTAATGTGGCAAGGATATTTTTCTGTTTTTGAATGTAATTTGTTCCTTTTGATTTCATAACAACTGATATTTCAATACAAAAGTATATATAATAACTGATATATCATGCATTATAAGTAAAAATATAGAACAAATAAAAATATACAATCAGTTTATAGCGTTTCAACCATACTAAAAAATAGCCTTCAATTCTTTGCATTATCATGGAAATTTTGTATTTTTGTATACACGATTTTTCGATTAAAAAAACTGCTTTTATTAGTGAAAATTTTTCGGGTGAAAAATCGGGTACCCAAGCATTTTACTAGCATAACTCACTGACATACATAATGAAACTTAGCGGATACAAGAGCCTCTCTCTCCGCCCAGAAGCTACGACAGTTAGCGACAAAAAAGCGTAAAACCCTACAAATCCAGTGATTTGTAGGGTTTTTTCTTTGTTTTATCCTTTCCCGAAAAGGACAGAAAAAGGACAAAGATTGACCTACTTGATTTCCTAATTCATACCCCTTTCCTATTTTCCCTATTTGGGGTACGATTTGTCCGAAATAGGCACTTCCCTGTCTGATATTGGCAGTCTGCATAACTCTCATAAACAATTTATTAAGTCTAACTTTGTAATTCAATTTTGAGATTATGAGAACAACATTTAGCGTACTTTTCTTCCTGAAAAGAGACAAACAAAAGAGAAATGGGAACGTGCCACTTATGTGCCGCATCACCGTTGACGGAAACGAAACCCGCTTTAGTATGAAAACTGAAATTGACCCAAACCTATGGGACGTCAAATCAGGAAAAATGACTGGTAGAAGTACACATGCATCAGAAATTAATGCTCTTATCTTCAACACGAAATCGGTTTTAAACAGAATCTATCACCAAGAACTGGAAAGAATGCAATCAGTGACCGCAGAGAAAGTCAAGAATATTTTTCTGGGCATCAATACAAAAGACCACACCTTGCTTGAATTATTCAAGAAACATAATGCAGATGTAAAAAGCCTTATCGGAATAAGTAAATCCAAAGCTACTTATCAAAAATATGAGGTAACGCTGAAACACACTACCAGTTTCCTGCGGAAAAAATACAATTTATCCGACATTCCTTTTGCTGAAATAAACCACATGTTTATCTCTGATTTTGAAACATTTTTACTGGTCGACTGTCATTGTCAGGCTAATACTACTGCCAAGTTTATGCAGTTCTTCAAACGAATTATTCTGATTGCCCGTAACAATGGTTGGCTCCTTCACGATCCTTTTTCCAATTATAAAATACGATTGAGTAAAGTTGACCGAGGATACTTGACTAAGGAAGAGCTGGAGTGTATCGTGAAGAAGAAAATTGATATTCCAAGGCTTGAACATGTGCGTGATATTTTTGTCTTTTCGTGCTTTACCGGACTAGCGTATATTGACGTGTATAACCTGAAAGAAACCAATATCCGTACTTCTTTTGACGGCAACCTATGGATTATGACCAAACGCCAGAAGACAGATGTAAACTCAAACATTCCCCTTCTTGAAGTCCCTAAAATGATATTAGCAAAATACAAAGGAAAACTTCCTGAAGGAAAGATTCTGCCAATTACAAGTAATCAAAAGATGAATGCCTACCTGAAAGAAATCGGTGACTTGTGCGAAATCAAAAAGAATCTGACTTTCCATTTGGCCAGACATACTTTTGCAACCACAATAACACTGTCGCAGGGCGTACCCATTGAAACAGTATCGAAGATGCTGGGACATACGAATATCAAAACCACTCAGATTTATGCCCGGATAACGGATAATAAAATTGGTCATGATATGGGTATTCTTTCAGGAAAACTTAAAGAAATGGAAGACTCTTTTCAATTATAAATCGATCAATAATATGGAACTACAACTTATCCAAAACAAAATTTTTGAGGTCAGAGGACTTCGTGTTATGCTGGACTTTGATCTGGCAGAAATGTATGAGGTGAAAACTAAAGTACTGAAGCAAGCGGTAAAGCGAAATGTCAATCGCTTCCCTCCTGACTTTATGTTTGAGCTGACAAAACAAGAATGGAATGAACTGGTCACAAATTGTGACCAGTTTCCAGAGAGCCTTAAACACAGCTATATTAATCCTACTGTATTCACAGAACAAGGGGTAGCGATGCTTTCGAGCGTGTTACGAAGCGAAAAAGCGATAGAGGTGAATGTACAAATTATCCGGGCATTTGTTATACTGCGTCAATATGCTTTAGGTTATGTGGAACTAAACCGCAAGCTAGAAGACTTTATGGTAGAAACCAATATGCAGTTCAATGATATATATCAGGCATTGACGGAACTGGCGAGCCAAAAGGAATTGGAAAGTAAACCGAGGAATCCGATCGGATTTATTCTGAAAGAGTAATAGAGTAGTATTTTGAGAGGTTTTGAATGAAAGCTGTATTGTTGCACCAATACGGCTTTTTTCATACACTATGTAGGGCGTTGATATGGCTTTGTCCTACTTCATCCATACATAAGGAACTAACCCGCAATAAACGGGGCAACCTGATCAATTTTCAATCCGGTGTACCGGCAGAATTCGTCTACTGTTACGAACTGGTGTTCTTCCTTTTCGTTGCGTTCTTTTATCTTAGCAAGCAACAACCTTCCGTAACGTTCACTCTTTCCTGTGATACGTTGGATATCTTTCGGGTAGATACAAATACGTTTTACTTCCATTTCTCTTCATATTTGATACAAAATTACAAATTTAATGCATATCTAAATAAATCTGTTTAGGAAAAAACGGAAAGGATAGACAAAGGCGGAAGTAGCTATGGTATATAATGGGGTTTACAACTATACTTTTGTTCCAATAATTTAAAAACATAGTATTATGGCACAACAAAAAAGTATTCTAAAATTACAAGGAACCATTGGTGGAATTACGTTCTACAAATCACAAGATGGTTATCTTGCCCGGGAAAAAGGTGGCGTGGATGCTTCGCGAATTGCGAATGATCCGGGATTTGCCCGAACCCGTGAAAATGGTGCAGAGTTTGGTAATGCAGCTTCTGCAGGAAAGTTATTGCGCGATGCCGTTCGGGTATTAGGCAAAGATGCATCGGATGGACGTGTAACCGCAAGGCTCACTCAGGTTATGGCACAAATTAAAAACATGGACGAAGCCAATGCCAGGGGTGAACGAAGCGCAGCTGAAGGCATGGCAAAAGCCGAAGCCAAGTTATTATTGAAAGGGTTTAACTTCAACATCAATTCCGTCTTAGGAGGTGTTTTGTACAGTCCTTATCAAGTGAATATTGCTACCGGCGAAATCAGTATTGCTTCAATCAATCCACAAAATGATATCAGTATCCCCTCCGGAGCTACCCATATCATTTTCAAAGGTGGTTATGCAAGCGTGGATTTCTCAACCGGAGATTCCGAAATTGCGGTTTCTGACCCTATTCGTATGGCAATAAATGCTGCGGCTCAACCTCTCTCCATCAAACCTGCAGCTATACCTGTCCTTGCCGGAACAAAATTTATTCTATTGTCGATTGATTTTATTCAATCGGTAAATAACGTAGATTATTCGTTGAATAACAATGCTTACAACGTGTTGGCTATTGTTGAAGTTGTTTAATTCTAATCAAGATTAAGCCATGGAAAAAGATAATAACGCTACAGTTAGCAATCCGAATGAAATGAACATCGTACAACGAGTGAAAGCTCCCACTCCTAAGTTTTTCAAAACCTTACGTACAATCGGTTTAGCTCTGGCAGCTGTAGGTGGAGCAATTTTAGCTTCACCCATAGCACTGCCGGCCGGACTGGTTGCCGCAGCCGGATATGTAATATTGGCTGGCGGAGTGGTAACAGCCGTTAGTCAAACGGCAGTGGACACTACTAACAAAACTGAATCGAACAATGAAACTCCTTGAAACAAACAGCGACGGCCAAGTGTATGCCGGTACTTGCGGCGGTATGTTGCTATCAGTGTTTAGCAACGTGTTTATAGAAGACCTGGTCAGGACTATTATTCTTGCCGTCGTAGGCGCTGTTGTGAGTTTTGTCGTTTCATTGTTTTTGAAGAATTTAATCAGGCGAAAAAATCGCTAAAAAACTACTATTTTCCGGTGCGGTAACCTTTTGTAGTAGTGAAGCCTCCCAGATCGGGAGGCTTTTTTTATTGGCCCCTAACCCCTAAAGGGGGATCTTTAATTACAAATATTTGCAAAACAGCATCCGCTTAGCATTAGCAATTAAAAGCAGGTTCTGCTTATATTGTTTTTTCAAGACTTCGAAGAGCTGCCACGGCTTTTTCAAACTGAGCCGGATTTTCAGCCACCTTATTTAAACCATCCAAAAGGCAAGACTTTACATCCCTGAGAACCACAAAGGGAATAACCGAACCCCACAACAGCGGATAAAAGGCTTTAGACTGCCACAAGCTATACAACAGCCAGTAGATTTGTTCTTTTTCTTCTTCGCCTTGGAATTGAATTACAAAGCAATTCGGACAGGGAGTGATAAGCGGCTTGCCGCTGTTATTCCCTTTGTTTAAAATGAAGAAATGGGGCATATTATAAACAACGCCCTGACGATAAGATTTGATAATGAAAGTACACATGACCCTGGGATTAAATGGTAAAAACTAAAAGCAGCTGCTGCGCCCGTAAATAATTTTTACCCCCAGAAAAGAGAAAGAAAAAAAGAAGAAGAAAAAAAAGAAAAATATAGCCATCTTCTTAGGCGGCCGGATTGGGCTGTCAAGGTTTTTCGGCAAAATACTACCTGAAGTGAAACGAAAGTGTGGAGATTATGGCGAAAACCCGGAGGGCTTGACCTTTACTGCCCAAAGCGTGGAGTTGTGTTGGCCGCCTTATCTTTGCTAGATTTTTTATTTTTTTGTCGGTAAATATTATACTCAAAAAATCCTTGTTGTATTTGTCTTTTGAATCCTTTTGGAAAAAGAAACCATTCCTAATCAAAACCAAAAGGATTCTTTCTATTGGGGCTAACTCGCCGCAGAAAATGAAAACATGCCACTGGTAGAGGGTTGGAGAAAGGCTTGGGTAGTGACTGACTGTATGAATGGAGCTTGCGGAATGGAAAGGAAGGAGACTACCGAAGCGGTGCAGTGCTGAGGTGTGTACATGAAATGAAAGCGGAATGAAATGTAAGGGTTCGGAGTGAGGAACGAACGTAGTTCCTGGAATGTAATGGGCTAGAATGAATGCACTTACCGCAAGCACATGACCATAAAACACGGAATATATTTATTTTCTGCACAACTAATGGGTGGTGGGGTATTATTGTGGCTCTTATATTTGCGGAACGCATAACAACGCACCGATAAGGTGTAATTACTTTCCGCTCTGCCTTTAGGCGATTAATGGGGCAAACTCTACGCAGAAATGAAAAATATACCATTGGAAATGCGTGGGAAAAGGGCTTGGGGAAAACGGAATGAATGAGCTTGCGAAATGGAAATGAGTATTTCCCGAAGCCGCGGGGTGCTGAAGTGTATGATTGGAATAAAAGTGTAATGAAGTATCAGGGGTCAGCGTGAGGAACGAACGCAGCTCCTGGAACGGAATGGAGCGAAAATGGAAATCATATACTGCAAGCACATGGCAAACAAACAACTACATGTTTTTTATTTTCTGCACAACTAATGGGTGGTGGGGAAATCTTGAGGTCTCCGGGCAGCGCAGGGGCAAAGCGTTGATCTTGTGCGGCTATTATACATAATTAGGTTATGTGCTTCCCTATTGATTTGCCGTCAGGCAAGGGAACGAACATAACTACATGTTATGTATAATAGCTTTGAGTTGTTTTTTTCTGGCGCATTTCAGGCACGGTGGTGGTGGTTGGAGTGCCTGATTTCTTTTTTGCCTCGTGTGCGGATTGGCTTATTGATTTTTTTGAGGAACGAGAAAAAGCAATGTGCCAATTGTGGGTGGATTGCAAAAAGTGTGACAGAAAAAAAACAACAGTAGGGTAGATTGTGCGGAGGCAGGCAAAAAGACTTTGCAAACCCAGCACTTCGGCATGCTCAATGACCGACGCTTCGACAGGCTCAGCGGCCAAAGGGCTAAATGAGCTGACGAGAAAGGGTGAGGATTTTTGCCTGCCGGTGATTGCCCCGGCGGAGCTGCCCGTAATTTACTCACAGGCATAGCCTGACCTTTGGTTCTAACAACTTGGCATTGGCACACTTTACAAAAGTGCGCCAGCAAAGGAAGCCTGACATTAAAAAATGAACAAACATTATTTTTAAAGTTTTCAATCTTAAATACCGATAGCCCTTTCTTTATAGCCTGGTGGTTTTGCTTTAAATACTCTATCTTTATCATCAGTCGACTTTTGAGCTTCATCCAATTCTTTTACAGGAAGATTAAGAATTTGAGTAGTAAATAGCTTACCACCCTCATGCTTATAAATATATCTTTTATACTCTTCTTTATAAAGAGAGAAGACGATGCTACCACCATAGAACCCTGTATTACATATAACTACATTACAATACACCAGACGAGAAATTGCTTCTGCTAAAAAATAGTAAGATTTTACGTCTTTATTATAAGCGATAACAATCATATGGTGAATATTTCCTCTATAAATAAGGAAGCGTTCAATATCAAAAAAATCTGAACAAATTGCTACACCGATTCTGCCAAATGACCCAGCATCCAAAATATACATTGCAGGCCAAGGCTTCCCTATTTTAGTCTTTTCGTCGAAAAATGTTTTCTCTTCATAAGAAAAAAATGTTTTCCCAAAATAAAACTTATTTACTCCACCAAAAGATGGAATATTAGGCCATGATTTGGGAATAAAAACAACAGCCTTATTTTCTACTTGTCCATACAACTCATTAAAATCCAATCCAGCAATAATTACAGCTCCTATTTTGCTTGCAATTCTTTGAAGTTCAATTTCTCTTGATAAAGGAATGGTTAATTCTGGTAAAATGATAATGTGTGGCCTATTATTTTCAGGTTCTGACTTTAGATAGCTAAAACCTTTCTTTATTTCGTTCCAAATACGTGATTCTTCCAAATGTGACATTGTAACGGGGGTGTGAGCAGTTGTATCCCATGCCAAATCTCCATCAAGAGATGTTTGTATAAGACCTATTCTTAGATACTCTTCTTTTTCTGTTGTTTTCATTATTTATCGTTATTAGTCTCAGAATCAACAAACGGATTATTTTTAACTGATAGTTGTTCTAAACTTATTGGCAAAAGTTGTCTTGGAGCATTATCCTCCATCGATAGTTGATATCTTACGATAATACTCTGTGCCATTTCGACATATTTACTTAGGGTTCTAACATCATGTATTGGGGGAACTTCTTTTGAAATATCACTCTTAATATTATCCATTTCTTTTGACCACGAGAACATCTCTCTATTCTTGGAAGAAAAGCAACCTTGTAAAATAAGTAGTGTATAAGAAGAAATAGGAGAATTCTGAATCTTTTTATAATATAAATTTTCCATAACTAAACTTTTATCAGTACTATTCCAAACCCAAGGGAAATCTGTATTGTGTGTTATCAATTGTAATAACATAATTCCTAAAGCATGAACTTTTGCGCTTTCACCAGCCTTCTGCTCAGATTCCAATAACCCTTTAGTAATGTAGCGTTCATCTATAACTTGATAGTCTGCTTTTATAATATTAATGGCATTGGTTTCTTTCAAGATTTTACTCCATTCATGCCAACTAAAGACTTCAGATGTCTCTTCTGTAAAATTTTTAGATATGATAAAATTTGCTGGATGTATTTTTTTATCGGGGTTGTCCATGAAAAAATCTACTGCATCTCCTTTTGTTTTCTCAATGATCTGTCTTATAATTTCAAGTGAAGTCCATTCTGACAGACGCGGATCAAAAAAATGTTTAAATGTATCAATTTCTTTTTTGTTTACATATGTTTGGACTAATTTATCTTTTTGCCATTGAATAAAATCCCAGAGGTTCATATTTTCCGAAAAAATATTATTGTATAGATTAGGATATTTTCCCTTAAGTTCATTTTTAATTTCTACGCTTAAAAAATTTTGTCCAGTCTTGAATACTTCATAAAGCCAGCCTTCATCAAATCCACTATCAAGAATGAATTTAATGAATTCATCATTGTTTTTAGGCAAGTTATTATAATTAGGAAAAGGTTGAATTAATGGTTTGAATGATGGCTTGGAATAATCAATATGATGTTGTAGTTTTTCCCAATAATCAAGAGGTTGACTTGAAGATTTATCATGTGTTTTAGATAGCAGCCAATAAAGCCAAGAGTTTATGTCTTTAGAACTATTCTTAAGAATCCATTCTTCTGGATTGTTAGTCCAGTCAATTAAATTATAAACCTCTATTGTTTTTTTATTTTCCGTGATACAAAATTCTGTATCTTTTAGGATGAAAATTATAGACCCTAAAACAAATTTATAAAACACATAGGTTTTATTATAATACTCTTTATTTTCACTATTTTCTTTTTCAAATATATCTTTAAGAAAATGATCTTCAAATACCATTTTAAGGAAAAACTTTGTTGCTTCAATATCTTGTCTAAAAGTTTTATTTTTATTTATAATTGCGAAAACTGATCGCATTATCCTATCTGACAATACATTCATGAAAAGAGTTTGAAGAAATGAGACTGAAAGGATATGTATATTTTGACCTTTAAGTTCTTCAATTTTATCATAAGTTTCTTTCACATGACAAGAACCAACTTTCTCACAATAATCAATAACACGTGACCAAACTCGTACTTTTTCTGGGTTTTCGGTAATTGCTTTAATCAATAATTTATATACCCGGTTTTTTTGAGATCTATTTTGGTCATATATTAGTGATAATAACCATATTTCCTTTTCCTTTTCTAGCTTAATGTTATCAATTGCTTCTTTTCTCTTACTTGTATTATCTTTAAGTTTGATTTCATTTTCCCAATTGGTAAAGTATTCTTGTGTATTTATTGATTCATTGAATATCAAATCATGGAGTTTGCTTGTAATAAATTTTTTATCAGCCCACTCAAATTCTTTATGATACGCTTTTATTTTATGATGAATTTTTTTTTGACATTCATATACGCTCGTATAATCATCTTTTGTATTAGGTACTATTCTTGATAAAACAGAAGCTGCAAATGAGACTCGAGTATCTTTACGCAATTCATGATCTGGAAAGTCTGTCAATAAAAGGTGCTCAAGATCTGATATTAACTGTTGTTCTTCGTTATGAGAAAGAAATTCAAAATCACTTTTACTTATTGCAGATACTTTTGCCAATGTCTGCGTCATTAAAGGGGCCGGAAATAAGGGATCGAGAGAAGATTCTTTTTTTGCTTTCTTTTTTTCAATTTCTAGTTCTTGATCTGTTACCGAATTAATCCATTCTGAATTCAGTATATTGGCAAGCGATTTAGGTTCAATTTTGTCAAAATTAAATTCGGCTCCAGTATTCGCTTCTTCTAAATACCGTTTGTATATTTTTATCCATTCTTGTAGTTTATCAAAGTCGTAAGCTAATACGACATGATCATCTACAAACCTAAAATGAGCGATGTCTCTATTTCTTTCTAAATTTTCAGATATTTTTTTATCTACACTAAGCAATACGACATTGGCTAAAAAACCAGCAACAAATAATCCTGTCGGTAAACCTTGGAATTTTTGCGGATCAAGATCAATACCATTTTCTTTTGACAATTCTATGTTGTTCCAATTAGTTGAATCAATATGGAAGTCCATCAGTATATTTATGAGATCTTTGAATTCTTTATCTGTATTAGCGCCTTTAGTATATTTTAATATATTTTCAACAATTACATGACGTTTGATCTTGGGATAAAATTTGCTAAAGTCAATTGTACCCCAAAAGAGTTCTTTTGCAGATTTCTCCTTCCAGTAATCTTTTTCCAAATACTGCGATTTGAACTGAGTTGGTAAAAATTCATTATTTTTATAAACATTATATTCAGCATCATCTAACTCTACTTCATTATTAGTTCCGATTTCTGTTTTATCTGTTTTATCACGGCACATAATTTTTGCAGTAAGTGAAATATTTCGCCTGAAGAGTGGCCAACTTTGATTCCATTTTCGGTATAATTGTCCTTTTGAGTGTGTGTACCATCCAATTTCCCATTGCTCTCTCTCATTTTTCCAAAGAGGAACATATAACCTATGCCCATAGCTCCACGAAGGCATTTTATAATCTAATGAATTGCCTATAACATTTACTACTGCCATCCACACTACCTGATCCCTAATGCTTATATCAAAAGTTTGTCTAACCCGAGGTTTGCCATTTTCATCGCACCCTTTAGGAAAAGGAAGGGGTTTAATTAAATTTAAAACAAAATGACCTGTTATGATTTCCTCTTTGATTTCCTCCAATTTTTTATATAGGTTTGCTTCAAACGATGATAATTCAATTTCGTCATACCATATATCACCAACCTGAAAACTATTTTTTACTTTTTTCCAAGCCCAATGAAGATTCTCTGTTGTAATTATTTTTTCAATCAATTTTCCCATGATTCCATTTTTCTATATAGTATTCAGAAATATCTTTATATCCTGTTAATGAATACACATTAATTGTTTTTCCAATAGATTTAAATTCTTCACAAATTTTATCTGCAAACTTTTCACCGGTTTTATTTTTATCATTATCCGGTATTACAATGATACTAAAATTTTTTAGCAGTTCAACATATTCCTTTTTGAAACCATGCGCTCCAATAACACCCACTGCACTCTTCCCCATTAAACAACATGATATACAATCTGTTGCCCCTTCTGTAATTACCAAATTGTCACCAGTATTTAAAGTATCTAATATCGTTAAATTAAAGAGTGAGGTTTCTATACCAGCTAAATTTACATATTTGTAAACTTTCTCGAATTGTGGATTTAATGTTCGCCCTTGAATATAAATAATGTCTCCAACACTGTTGTAATAGGGAAAAAACATGGTATTAGTCCACCACGTAAAACTGTATGTAATTTCTCCAGTAGTTTCATTTACCTTCTCTTTTGCTAAACCACATTTTATTAGTCTTTCAATTCCCCATTTCAATTTGCATTTCTCAAAGAAAAATTCACAATAATCAAGACCTTTCAGATTGTAATTTTCTATAATGCTATCAGGATATTTACGAGCTTTGATAAATTTTCGAACATTTTCAGTTACACTAAGATTATCAAAGAACCATTTATAGATTTCAGAGTCTACTTTGTACTTATCATCCTTTTTTAAAATCATTGCTCTCTTTCTAATGATAGGTTGTTTTATATGGTAATTTGTAATTCCAAATGCATTTGAAAGCCACTTACATGCTTCTTTGAAATCACTTTTATTATATTCTTCTACCAATTTTATTACACCACCACCTCTTCCACAACCAAAACAGTACCACATATTCTTTTGAGGATATATTGAAAAACTAGGAGTCTTTTCATCATGAATAAAGCAATTACATTTATTCTTACGTAATTGTAACCCTAGTTTTTGAGCAACAGTATCTATCGGAAGTCCATCTAACCTTTTAGTATCAAATTGATTATTCTTCATTTTGTTTCATTTCTAAATGCTCTATACTATTCGTTTGCAAATGTAAAAATAATTATCTACAATGTAATCTAAAAAGAAGAAAATCCTTAATTTATATATTGGCAGGCTGTTGTATTACTTTGTTATTTCAAGCACTTTACGCATAAAAAACTAATAGTATTTCTATTCTATATTCTCGTTCAACATCCAAATATTCTTTTATTGACAAAGATCAAACTACTATTGGTGCTTATGTAAGTAGTTGTACAATTGAATTAAATAGACTATTTTTGCACGAAATACTAATAAGTATACAACACAAAAGACTAATAAGTGTACATCATGAAAAACTAATAACTGCACAGCGTAGTAAACTAGCAATTACACATGATTTTAATGGAGTGAATATAGATGCTTAAATACATGGATATATTATGGCAACAATACAAGAAAAATTAGCTGATTCTCTTCAGGAATTGCAGAGGTTTCAACAAGAGAATAATCATACTATTATTAAATCTTCGGAACTATCGAGGGTTCATTTAGTGCGACTTGTTGATAATGGCTTTCTTCAGGAAGTGATGAAAGGATGGTATATTGCTTCGCGACCTGACAGTACGCCCGGAGATACTACTAATTGGTACACTTCGTTTTGGCAATTTATTTCTGTGTATGCTCAATCCCGGTTTGACAATGAATGGTGTTTAACGGCAGAACAGTCTTTAGCATTGCATAGTGGTAATCGGACTGTGCCTACACAAGCCATTATTCGTTCCCCAAAAGCCACAAACAATGTCAGAAGTCTACTTCACAATACCAGCTTGCTTGATATCAAAACTTCGATTGGAAGTCCAATAATAAAAGAAGCTCAGTATGGGTTGAATCTATATTCTTTAGCTGAAGCTTTGATTGAGTGTAGTCCGGATTTTTTCAGGCTAGACAGTATTAGTGCCCGGACTTGTTTGTCGCTTCTGCCAGATGCATCTAATATCCTAACTATATTACTTGAAAAAGGACAAACAACAAAAGCAGGCAGACTCGCAGGAGCATTCCGCAATATAGGTAATGCAGCCATTGCAGATGAAATTATAAACACAATGAAAAGTATAGGTTATGTTGTTCGGGAAGAAGATCCGTTTACAGATATGACTACCATTGCTTATACACGCACCTCTTCACCTTACGCCGTGAGACTAAAACTGATGTGGAATACCATGAGAGAAGTGGTATTGGCAAATTTTCCAAAGACAACTAAAGTCTCTATAGATATTGAAACTTACATGAAGCATTTGGACGAACAATATAAACTGGATGCTTATCACTCGCTATCAATCGAGGGTTATAAGGTTACTGACGATTTGATTGAGAAAGTAAGGAGTGGAAGCTGGGAGCCAGAAAACAATATTTCTGACATGGAACAAAAGAATGCTATGGCAGCCAGAGGATATTGGCAGGCTTTTCAAGCAGTAAAAGAAAGTATTGTGAAAGTTATTGAGGGTGGAAATGCAGGGGAGATTGTTGATGACGACCATAGAACCTGGTATCGGGAACTATTTTCGCCTAGCGTTGTAGCCGGCTTGCTCAAACCAACAGATTTAGCAGGATACAGAACTCAACAAGTATATATCCGTGGCTCTATGCATACTCCATTGAATCCCGATGCTGTACGGGATGCAATGCCTGTTTTATTTGATTTGTTGAAAAATGAGCCGGAAGCATCTGTTCGTGCTGTGTTGGGTCATTTCTTTTTCGTATATATTCACCCTTATATGGACGGAAACGGACGTATTGGCCGCTTTCTAATGAACACGCAACTTATATCAGGTGGGTATGATTGGACTATTATACCTGTAGAAAAAAGAGCTGTATATATGGCTGCTCTAGAAAAAGCAAGTGTACAGGGCGATATTACTGATTTCACTTTATTCATAGCTTCATTGATACCCAGTGAATCAGAACAAGAAAGTGTCAAGTAAACGACGCATGACACTTGATATTTTACCTAAATTATCAGCAGTAAATTTGAGTTACTGCCGATAATTTGTCGCAAATATTGCAAATAATTGCGACAAAATATACCTGATTGGCTTTTATTTGAAAGGAATACATTCTGCTTTTTTTATTCCATTATCTGTTTGCTAATTATTAGTTGATTATCAACCACACTATCCAAATACCTTTTAAACAAGATAATATTTTCCACAAAAAAGAAAGTTCAAGGATTTAGTAGAAAATAATTTCCACGAAGAGTCTTTTTCAAGAAAGTATTTTCTACTAAACTGCAAGTAAGCAGAATTTAAGTGGGAATAATTGGGGTTTAAAATAAAATGGCAGCGATAATAACCGATTTCCGGATATTATCGCTGCCAAAATGTTAGAAAGCTATGATCGTTCAATCCCTTCGCAATAAATCACTTTATCAGGTCAAGTTCAACCCCGTCCGGGGTTGGTGTTAGTGGGCGAGCTTTATCCCCCAGTTGCACTTCGTTTACTGGTTACTCATATTTAGCTACTCTGTAGCAAAGGAATAATGTAAAAGGTTACCCATGACCAATAATGAAATAGTTTGTTTTGCCGGGATCTTTGAGGATAATGTCTTTTTCGCGCATGAATTTGATATAGCCCTTGGCGGTGCGTTCTTTTACGTCCAGGTATTCTTGCAGCTTGTCGGTTAGTTCCTGATAGGTGTAGTAGCGTTTTTGTGCAAAGATTGTTTTGGCGGTGGTGGTTAGTTCGTTTTCTTTGCGCTTTTCTTTTTCTTCCTTGGTTTTCTCACCCAAATAAACGTGCATTTCTTCTTTCTTGTCCCATGCAAATTGAATCAGTGGGACATCCAACGGACTTCCATCACGAACTTTCAGCACTTTTACGACCGAGACTCCAGGTTGGTCGTCTTTTTCAATGGAAAGAATACCGGCGGATTTTCGTTGGAGTTCCGAACCTAAATGGCCGCGGAGCTTTAACCCGTTCGGGATAAAGTGCAACACACAGACAATGCAGGTCTGATATATTCCTGCCAATCGGTAGAGTTCGTCTACAATCCTGATGCTTTCGGCTTCATCATTGGCCGAATGGATTAAATCGGCAATACCGTCAATGATCACCAAATGAATACCACCGAACTCATAAAAGAATTTATCCATACTTTGGATAATTGCTTGAAGTCGTTCTTTTCGGGACATACCCGTCAGGCAATAAGCCCTGAAGCTCTCGGGAAAGTGTTTCTGCTTTGCCCGTCTGAGGCTATTCATGGTGTTTTTGTAAAGCTGTAGTTCTGACTGTTCGGTATCGTAAAGCAAAACGGCCTTACTCTGCCGGTTGGCTTTGATATGAGTTCCCAAGGTGTCTATATCATCGTCCTCTGTATTCAGCGTTCCTGCAACTAATGCACAGATGTAGTTACTCTTGCCTGTCCCCTCTCCTCCTGTTATACAGCATAAGTTGCCTTGAGTACCAAGCGGGACGTTATTAATTGAAATTATCATTTCGGCTGATATTGGTGGTTTGGTGAAATCTATTTCGCATGATTTAAGAACTGCCATTGTTTCGGCATAGATAGTATCAAGAAATTGTATGAATAGCTTTTGAAAATCTTCCTTCCTATTTCCGAGTTTGAAGAAATCGGAAATATCTTTTTCATCTTTCGTCCCCTTCAGGGGAAGAATCATTCGTTTCACTCCAAGGGATGTAAGCTGCTGCTCGTGTTTGGCAGAAGCTTCCATCCCTGTTTTATCGCAGTCGTATAGAATAACGACATGCTTAAAGCGGTAAGTCAGTTTTCGGATTGTACCTTGGGGAATGTTGGATGTTTCGCTATTGAAACATATTGCCGCAAAGTCTTTTGAAACCAGACTTAATACATCCTTCTCACCGCCGGTGACAAAAAGGATATTTCCTTTGGGTGGCAGCTGCTCCAGTCCGAAACAATATTTATCGCCCAGATCACCAGCATACTGAAAACGAACAGCAGAAAAAGGTCTGTAGAGTTTCAAGTACCGTTTTCCCTGATAAGCAAAGATTGGTTCCTTGTCAGAGGGTGTAAGCTTGTAGGGTTTGTCTTCGTTATTTTCAGAAGCGAATTCTTTTAGCGAGACAACCTGGTATCTCTTCAGAATTTCTGGTGTTATTCCGTATTGTTGCCAATAGTTCAATTCAAAGTCTGAAAACGGTTTGACTTTAATGGAATAAGGTTTTATTGGTGACCCCCAACCCCCTGAAGGGGGCTCTAAGATTTGAGACTTTGGGGACGATTGGGACAATGACCTCTCCCGGCCTTCGGCCACCCTCTCCCAAGGAGAGGGAAAAGAGTTGGAGGAAGGGTTTTCCATACCGAGAGTTAGATCCTGATTGATTTTTTGGAGGATTTCAAGGAAGCTGTCTGGATGACGGCAGTCAGTTCCAAGTATTTTTCCAACAAAGTGGAAGCAATCCCCGCTGTAGTTGTCGTTCCCGTAGTCTTTCAGTTTGTACTGATCATTTGCTCTATCGAAATAGACATTGCAGGAAGCTTTTTTATCTTCGTACAATGGATTGAGAAAATTTCGCCCAACACGAAACGGAAACGGTAGATAATGTTTGAAGACATTTAAGCCTTTATCTGTTCGCGCGAGTATTTCTTCTTTGCTCAACATACGTTTTATGGCTTTCGATTAAGTTGTCAAGTGCTTCCTGATTGCTTTTTACCAACCGTTCTTTCAACATGCGTTTTACCTCCGCAATGGTGTAATAGGTTTTGCCTGAAATGATAGAATATGAAATAAGCCCTTTGGTGCGAAGGCGTTGTAGGGTACGTTCACTTATTTTCAAGAATGTACAAACTTCATAACCATCTACCCAAGCTTCTTCTTCGTTGATTTCTTCGGGTTGATAGTTGACTACAAATTTGGCAATGGTATTGACCTTTTCCATTAGGTCTTTAAATGCTTTGGATTCAATTGTGATTACTTCCATGATAAATAATGTTTACCCCCAACCCCCTAAAGGGGAGTATGAAGGAGTGAGTAGATGTGATGATTATTAGGAATGATATTCTAATGTGCGGATAATCCAGCCGTAAAGGTATTTTTTGTTGGCGGGACGTTTTTTGATAATGGCAATGTAGTGGGTTATTTTGGCAACGGTAAAAGCAGGTTGGAAGTAGCCAAAATCTAACGAATTGAGTTTTTTAAGCGTTTGGTCACCTATTATACCATCAGCTTTGGTGCCAATAATGGATTGCGCCAGCAGAATGCTTGTATTGATACCGGCATTGACGGCAAAATCAAAAATGGAATCGGCTGTAGTTTGGTATTGAATTTGGTCTGCTTTTAATGGCAACCAAAATTCATACAGATAAAAGAGTTCGACTTGCTTTTCCAAATCGACATTGTTTGCCAGACTGAAAGGAAAATTGGGTTTGACTTTGTACTGATCAATAATAGACCAACCTTTCCAATCACCATGGTTTGTACGTGAGATACCTCTGTAGGTTTCTTTGCCTGAATCAACAGGATCGTTGACATATTCGCCTTCATGGGCGAGTGTCTTTTGAAGTGAAATTTTGAATTCTGCCATAATATTAATGTGATAATTTGAAAATATGCTAATGTGCCAATGTTTGGAACAAATGCAGATATTATTATATTTGGCAAAATTGGTCACTTTCAGCGGATAATACCCCCAAGTTCGACCCAATTGGGGAAAGAAAAAAATGGGAATAAGACACAAACAAAAAGCTGTAAGAATTTAGAAATCCTCTTCCATTTTTCGAAGTAAAGCAGATTTGAGTGAATCTAGAAATTTGGTAGGTGTAGAACGTATCTTTATTTCAATATATGTATGATAAACATCTGTAAATCTGACATTAAATATCTGCTCAAAGAACGCAGAGAGTTCGCGAATTTCGCAGTGTCCATTGTTGAGAACACCAGCAGCATGAAGTGCGTAGATAAGTTCAACCAATGATGTTTTGCTATCTGTCCATTGTATATTTTGTACGGAATCCCCAATATGTCCCCAATTGGGACTATTGGTTTTAATGGACAAAGCATCTAACTCAGTCTTTAAAAATACTTCGAGTCGATCGTTTGCAATTATTTTGGCTACCATATAATCATGACTGGTAGAAAAATCCGGATCAACATAAAACATGAGGGTGTCTTGATATAAGTGTAAATTCTCTTTTCCCCTCATGAAATATCTATCATCGAAGTAAGTTGAATCCATACGATAATATTGATAAAATTCCAGGTGATTACTGAAGAAGAAGGTGAGCTTTTCGAGTTCATGTTTCAGATAAGCTTCTTGAATCTCTCGGCTTCCGGTTGGTCTGCAACTTTCGATATTGAAGATTTTTACGTAGTAAATAAGTTTACTGAAAAGTTCAGGTTTCGTCTTTTTGAAAAAATCGATTTCTTCCTGTTCGCTGCTAAATTTATATTGAACACAAAATGCCTTGAGTTGAGTCAAGGCATTCTTTATACAGAGGGTAGATTTCTGTGCTTTTTTTATAAGATCTGATTCCTCCAGATCAATAGTTTGTAATTCGTTGTTGAGAGCCTTATTGAGTTTTGTGACAAATTGGTTCATATTATTCAATACATTCCGGTTGCTTTCTGATAGTTTATTTTTGCAATTAAGTAGTCGTAAACTCCTGTTATATATTCCTGTTCGGTGGTGCTAAGCGATTTCTCTGTATCTAAGAGTTTCTCGTATGAAAACGAGCCCAAACTGTATTGATGCTTCTTTAATTCATATACCTTTTGCGAAAGAAGATAATTGTCGTAAGCAACGGTCAGAT
>Ga0302321_100000251_pt1 | contig 47909 bp, 43 predicted proteins | sample Fen_T0_1_FD_202505 | JGI IMG/M metagenome (GOLD analysis project Ga0302321, IMG submission 202505) | Peat permafrost microbial communities from Stordalen Mire near Abisko, Sweden - Fen_T0_1 | ecosystem: Environmental > Terrestrial > Soil > Wetlands > Permafrost | place: Sweden: Abisko... | reverse complement strand
GAGATTCTTAGCGGCATCAAGTTGACCAAATAATTCGCGCGCCTTGTCGGCATCGGCAGGTGTTCCACCAAATGGCGAAAGTGCATCTGGAGCAATTACTAAAAATCCTTCCAATGCCATCCTTCGAGTCACGTCTTCAATGTGCGGATTAAGTCCCCGGTTTTCATGAATGACCATTACTACCGGATATTTTTTTTCTTCTTTGGGTCGCGCCACATAAGCCTTCATTTCAGTCCCCTCGCCAGGGTATGAAATTTTTTCTGTAATCAGACGATCATCCTGATCCGGGATTGTTGCGGCATGAGCGTAGTTGACTTCCAGCAAAGGGAGTACGGCCATTGCTGCTGCCGTGCTGCCCGTAAGTATTACTAATTTTTTAATGAACACGTCACGACGGAGAGGCTTGTGGGTGTATTCGTCAAAAAGATTGATGATGCGCTGATCCATACGCTCGAAAATTTAGGTGTAATCAAAAATAACAGATTTCCTCTCCTCTGCAATTGGAAATTACATGAAGGGAAGCAAATGGAGGGTAAAATTATTCCTAAGTTTGATGGACAAGAAGGGTTCTTAAACGATCAAAATGAAAACATTGCAAACAATTTTCTTTGTTAGCCTTTTATTCATCTCCCGTTTATTATCAGCACAAGGTTTTTTAAAAACTGACGGGCCGCAGATTGTAAACGAGAAAGGTGAGAAAATAATTTTCCGCGGCATGGGCCTTGGCGGCTGGATGTTGCAAGAAGGATATATGCTTCGTGTGCAAGGTATCGGGCAACAACAGAACGTAATTCGGGCAAAGATTGAAGATCTCATTGGTAAAGAAAAAACTGAAGAGTTTTACAATACCTGGCTCGCCAATCATACGCGCAAAATTGATATCGACTCAATGAAGGCTTGGGGGTTTAACTCAGTGCGTTTGCCAATGCACTACAATCTCTTCACACTTCCGGTAGAAGAAGAGCCACTTGTTGGTTTGAATGCCTGGAATCCTAAAGGATTTGCATTAACCGATAGTCTTTTGAAGTGGTGCACTGCCAACAAGATCTATCTCATTCTGGATTTACATGCTACGCCTGGTGGGCAGGGCAACGATCTAAATATTTCTGATCGGGATCCATCAATGCCTTCGCTATGGCAGAGTGAGGCAAATCAGAAAAAAATGATTGCACTTTGGCGCACGCTAGCAGAACGCTATGCTAGCAATCCATGGATCGGTGCTTATGACATCATCAACGAACCGAATTGGGGCTTTGAGAAACCGGAGGACAAAAATGGTTGTGCAGAACTAACTAACATTCCGCTAAAAAAATTAATGGTTGATATCACCAACAGCATACGCGAAGTTGACGCCAACCATATCATCATTATGGAAGGCAATTGCTGGGGCAATAACTACAATGGAGTTTTTCCTCCGTGGGATAAAAACACAGCGATCAGTTTTCATAAATACTGGAACTACAATGACCAAGCGTCAATCCAAAAATTTATTGATATACGAAAACAATACAATACACCCGTTTGGTTAGGTGAGTCAGGCGAGAATTCAAACCTGTGGTTTCGAGATGCAATCCGTTTGATGGAGAAAAATGAAATTGGTTGGGCCTGGTGGCCATTAAAAAAATTAGGGTTCAATAATCCGTTGGAAGTAAAAACTCCTGCCGGATATCAAAAGATCTTAAACTATTGGGACAACAAGGGTGAAAAGCCATCTACGGATGAAGCTTATCAAGGCCTGATGGAGTTGGCAATTAATTTAAAATTTGAAAATTGTATTTATCACAAAGATGTTGTCGATGCCATGTTTCGTCAAACACGCACGAATGAAACCGTTCCATTCAAGAAACATCTAGCGAAATCGGGGGCGTCAATACTTGCGGTTGATTACGATATGGGAAGAAATGGGTTTGCGTATTTTGATAAAGACACCGCCAACTATTGGGTAGCCAATGGTGGCAAACACTCGAGTTGGAATCAAGGGCGCACCTACCGCAACGATGGTGTTGATATTTCAAGACAAGATGGTCAAGTCTATGTAGATCATTTTGAATCGGGCGAGTGGCTTCAGTATACAATCTCATCACCCCAGGGGAAAAAATTCAATCTTTCTCTTTTGCTTAAAAATAAAGTGGATGGAAAAATTATCTTCGAGTGCAATGGTAAAAAACACGAAGCTGATGCAAAGTCAAATGATCTATGGCATGAAGTAGTCATTAAGGATGTTTCTGTTGGAAAAGGGAAAAACGTAGTTCGAATAAAAGTATCGACCGGAGATTTCAATTTCAAGTCGATACATTTTAAATAATTGGTCGAGTAAACTTTTTGATCCCTATCTTGGTTAATCTGCTACAATTTTAATTTTACACATGAGCGCTATTAAATCCATCAAGCCACTCGGCTTCCCGTGGCAAACACAAGATCCGTTTTTATTTTGTGTTCACCACGAAGATTTCTATCCAAAAGGAAATGATGTAATGGGCCCTGCCGCATCGTTGGCCGGTCGCAATATCGGGCAGGATTTTAATCCGAATGAAAAATGGCGCATGTATCATGGCCAGAAAGTGCCAGGCTTTCCGGCTCACCCGCATCGTGGTTTTGAAACGGTAACGGTTGTGACCAAAGGTGTAGTCGATCATTCGGATTCTCTTGGTGCTGCCGGCCGGTTTGGATTTGGTGATGTACAATGGATGACGGCAGGCAAAGGTGTACAGCATTGTGAAATGTTTCCCTTGCTTCATAAAGAACAAGAAAATCCTCTGGAGCTGTTTCAGATCTGGCTGAATTTACCAAAAGCAAAAAAAATGGTGGCACCGCATTTTGCCATGCTGTGGAGTGACTCTATTCCAACTTTTTCATCGAAAGATGAAAAAGGAAAGGCCACGTCCGTGCGTGTGATTGCAGGAAATATTGAAAACGTGAAAGCTTCGGATCCTGCACCTAATTCATGGGCTGCTGACGCTAGTAATGAAGTTGCCATTTGGACGATTAAGCTGGAAGCGAATGCGAATTGGAAATTACCAACTGCATCACCGACTGTAAATCGATCACTTTATTTTTATCAAGGTAACTCCATCCAAATTGCTGAGAAGAATTTCACTTCACATCAAGCTATTGAACTCCATGCCGATCAAGAGGTAATTTTAAAAAATGGTGAAACCGAAAGTTATTTATTATTACTTCAAGGCAAGCCTATTGCCGAACCTGTAGTGCAACATGGACCGTTTGTCATGAACACAAATGCAGAGATTCAACAGGCGATGAATGAATATCGTCAAACAGAATTCGGTGGGTGGCCCTGGGATAGCTACGAGCACGTTCATGACAGAAGTAAAACCCGTTTTGCAAAATATCCGGATGGCCAAGAGGAAGTAAAAGAGCTGAACTAGTTCACTTCAACTTTGGAAGTCTTTTTATTTGGAGCCCACGGAAAGGTGACTGACTTTTCCTCGTTCGATTTCCAATTCAATGGCTGCAAATTTTCAATTGTTGTTCATCGCAGGGCTGTTAGGAACAGGCGGGCCATTCGTGGAATGACGTTAGCAGCCTTTAACTTGAAGACAGAAGTATTCACGTACGCAGGAAAAAAAATCCTTACCAAAGTTTCGGAAGAGCAATTTAAATCGATTGTGCTGGTCCTCGTTTTGATTACAGGAATAATTACGCTTACGAAAATAGTAATGTCTACAACTTCATGGGAAGAGATTACATAAATGTTAAATAGTTGCTCTTGCCGCAGACGCAAGAATGTTTTGCTTAATTTTGATAACATGAATCGCATTGATCGGCTTACCGCAATTCTTATTCAACTTCAATCTAAAAAGATTGTGAAGGCGGAAGAAATTGCTAATCGCTTTGAAATTAGTCTGCGCACGGTGTACCGCGATGTAAAAGCGTTGATGGAAGCAGGCGTTCCCATTGGCTCTGAAGCCGGCACCGGATATTTCATTGTCGATGGTTATCATTTGCCACCGGTGATGTTCTCTCAAGATGAAGCAAGTGCTATGATGATGGCAGGAAAATTAGTAGAGCGGATGACTGATCAATCCGTACGCACAGCTTTTGATGGTGCTTTGTTAAAAATAAAATCAGTTTTGAACGAAGCACAGAAAGATCACTTGGAAAGCTTGCAGGATCATATCGAAGTATTCAGGCCGCAGATGAACTTACCTGCTCAATCGGGCAACTTTCTTACTGACTTGCAAAAGGCAGTTGCCGGCAAGCAGGTTGTTTATCTTGATTATTTCAGTAGCAATCAAAATGAGCAAACACAACGCGATGTTGAGCCCATTGGCTTATTCTATTATAGTGCAGCCTGGCATTTGATCGCGTGGTGCCGCCTGCGCAATGGCTTCCGCGATTTTCGTTGCGATCGAATCAAAGAAATGAAAGCTACAGGGCAAACCTTTGACCCACGAAGCATTTCTACGATGCAAGAGTATTTCAACAGTTTACAGCAAGCCAATACGGAAATGAAAACGGCCACTATTCTCTTCGATAAAAGAGAATCACACCATGTGAGTAACTCGCGGCATTACTTTGGGTTTGTGTCTGAGGAAGATGTGGATGGGCAAGTTCGGATGAAATTTCTCACCTCTGATTTTCAAATGATAGCGCGCTGGCTGCTCTCCTATGGGCGCGGCATAGAAATAGAAAGCCCGGAAGAATTAAAAACCATCGTTCTTGAATTGGTAGAAGAATTGCAAGAGCATTACCTTAAACTGGTCGGCCAGCATTGATTTTTCATCCCTACTGACATAGGGTTGTCAGTCCGCTACAAAAAATAATTCAATTTTCTTTTCTCTCCTGACATAGGGCTGTCATGTCCTGATCGTTGATTTGACTATTAAATCAAACGTCATGAAAAATTTACAGCACACACCAGTAGAAAAAGAGATTAAACCAATCAATTTTCTTTTTCATCGCGCTGAAGTCAAGATAAACGACTTGATCAACCAAATACCGATTGCCAAAGAACTTTTCAAAGAAGCGGTGAAGCTGGATCTACATCCGACAGGCCCTATTCACTGGCACTACATCGGGTTTACTGGTGTTGCCTCAAAACCATTTCTTTTGGAAGTATGTCTGCCCATTGCCAACGTGCCAAATGACTATGATGGTTCATTCCATTTCAAGCGTACTGAAAACTTCAAATCCATTTCCATTTTGCATGAAGGAGGTTGGGATGAAATTCCAAAAAGCTATGAGATATTAAAGAAATGTGTTGAAAAACACGACTATCAACCGATCGGAATTACACGTGAAGTCTATATCAATGCGGACTTTGCTGATCCCCAGGCTAATGTTACAGAAATACAAATGGGAATAAAATAAATAAAACGATTATGGAAGTACTTGTTTTCACAACCTCTGTCCAATCTACTGATCAGGTTAAATCATTGGCTCCGTTGATTGATTCCCTTGCCGGGGAAAACCGTTGGAATTTTGCGTTGGATGATCGTGACAAAATTTTGCGTATTGTTTCCGATAAGGTGAACCCAACTGCTGCAATTCATTTATTAAAACAAAACGGATACCGCTGTCAGGAACTCCAGGATTGACATTAAAGCTATGAGAAAAGTAATCCTTAGTGTTGCCGTGAGTTTAGATGGAATGATAGAAGGCCCCAATGGTGAGTACGATTTGTGCCCTCCTCCATCAAGAAAAGAAATGAGTGATTTTCTCAATAAAGTCGATGCGATCTTTCTTGGCCGCAAGAGTTTTGAACTTATTGGAAAATCCATGTTTCCAAAAAAGGAGCACTATGTTTTTTCAACGACACTAAAAAAGGCAATCGACTTCCAACTGATCGGGAGTGACGCCAAACAAAAAGTAATTGACCTGAAAAAGCAACCAGGCAAAGACATTTGGCTTTATGGTGGAGCTAAGCTGGTAACATTTTTTCTCAACGAAAAACTTGTTGATGAAATGTGGCTCGGCGTAGTACCCATTATTTTAGGCAAAGGCAAACCATTATTTTCTAATATCAACCAGCGAACACACTTCAAGCTTGTTGAGGCAACTCCCAATGAAGGATATCTTCCCCTCTATTATAAACATGAACCAAAATAATTATTCAATCCAAACTAATAAATTATGACAACTGACCTGACCTTGAACATCTCCGTTACCATTCATGCACCCAAATCCAAAGTATGGAGTGCGCTTACAGACCCTGAACAAATTAAAAAATATCTTTTCGGAACAGAGACCACTACCAATTGGAAAGTAGGAAGCCCTATTACCTTTAGTGGTGTGTGGGAAGGAAAATCTTATACTGACAAAGGGACGATACTGCAAATTGAAAAGGAGAAAGTACTGAAGTATAACTATTGGAGTTCGTTTTCAGGAACAGAAGACAAGCCCGATAATTATGCTAACGTCACCTACAAACTTGAAGACCATAATGGGAATACTGTTTTTCATCTCACGCAAGACGGTATCAAAACAAAAGAAGCACACGAACATTCCGAACAAAACTGGAAGATGGTATTGGATTCATTGAAAGATTTGTTGGAGAAGTGAAAAACAAGAGCCATCCGATGTTTTCTGGTGGCTCTTGTTCAAAGAATATTTATGGCTTCTATTTCTTACTTTGTCAATTTAAAAAGTATTGGCATTACGTATGACACCCTGAGTGGTTTACCATCTTGTGTGCCCGGATTCCAATTTGGCGACATCTTCATCACACGCAAAGTTTCTTCATCCATTCCATAACCAACACCTTTTACAATCTCTACATTCGTTACGCTACCGTCCTTTTCGACTACAAATTTTGAAAATACTTTGCCTTCAATTCCTTTCTTCTTCGCCTCCTCAGGATACCTTAGGTTTTTGGCGATGAATTCATACAGTTCTGCATTATTCTCTTTCTTCCCAAAAGATGGTGCTTCCTCAACAAAGGAATATATCTTATCATCAGGGTCATCTTTCTGACTGGTTTTGATCTGGGCAAAAGCAATATCATTGCCCACTACCAAATAACAAAAGGTTGAGACAATTCCAGCAAGGAAAAATATTTTCCGTCCACTAATTTTTCTTTTCATTGTTTTCATCATTTCAATGCGTTTAAGAGTTAAAGAATTTGTAAAGTGATTGGCGAGTTGATACCCGGAAGAATTTAATGCAGCCTTCGCCAACAAGCTACAATACGAGTCCACTTCATCATTCTCGACCGAGCGCGCATCGGCTTCAAATTCATGAAGTTGAACAAAAGATTTCCGGTAGGTCTTTATAAACGGATTGAACCAAAATAATACACCAAGCAGGTTGACAAACAAAATATCAAACGAGTGGTAGTTATCTATATGAACCTGTTCATGACGAATGATTTGTTTCTTTTCAAGTTCGGAAAGCTGAAGTGATTTGCTGATCAATATAAACTTGAAAAACGAAAACACTTCGCGGTCATCTTGTAATTCGATTAGCCAAACGGATCCATTCCTAATCATTGGAGATTGATAAACTGCTTTAACTATTCTCAACAACCGAATAAGAAATACTAAGAAGAAAAGACTTGCACCCAAAGCATATATCAATGTGGCCCAAAACCAAAACGAACTAAGCTGGATTACAGCGTCACCCTTTGCAGGAGTAATTTGAATTTCCGGCAACCAATAAGTAGGAAGTGTATTTTCAAAAGCAAGAAATGAGGGTACCTGAACATGTAAAAGTGGTAATGCCATTGAAATCATTAATGCAATTAAGAGATAGGCTCGATTGAACCGATGATCCGTTTCCTTGCTCAACAGAATCTTATAAATCAGAAGAAAAAAGCAAATGCTGAGGTTTGTTTCAATCAGGTAATTGATAAAAGAGTTCATTGCTTTTCTTTTTTGATTTCTTTCAAATGTTTCATCAACTCATCAATTTCATTTACACTTAATTTATTCTCGTTAGCGAAGAATGAAACTAAATTATGAAGCGACCCCTCAAAGTGTCCTTTCATCATGTTATTCAGATAAAAGCGAGTGTACTTATCTTTAGCAATCAAAGGAAAATACTCGTGTGTTTTTCCATAAGCTTTGTGATCCACGAATCCTTTAGTCTCTAAAATCCGAACGATAGTACTCACTGTATTGTAAGCAGGCTTGGGGGCCGGAAGGTGATCCATAATGTCATTGACAAAAGCTTTTTTAAGCTTCCACAAGATTTGCATGATTTGGTCTTCTGCTTTGGTTAATTCTTTCATAACTATTAATTACGTTATAAAACTAAGTATTTAGTTATAAAAAACCTAACAAATTCTAATAATTTGATTATGGTCTTAGAAAGAGATTGAGTGAACGAGAAATTCAGTTAGCAACAATCATTTACAATACTGGTCAACTGAATACTTTGCTTTTGTATCTCCCAGTTGTACCGCTTTATTCCAGTCGCTGCAGGCTTTATCCTTGTCTTTCAATTGATAATGAAAGTTGCCTCGTTGTTTGAAATACGAAGCATTTTTTCCATCCAGTTCAATGGCAGCATCCATATCCGCCAAAGCGGCACCGAAATCATCCATCTCCGCTTTGCAATTACCACGACCGGCGAGTGAAGCGGCATCCTTAGGATTTAGTTTGATCGCTTTGTCATAATCCAAAATAGCTTGTTCATATTCCTGGCTTTCTTCTTTGATCACTGCGCTATTGAAAAACACATCAGCATTATTCGGATCAAGGGCAATGGCTTTGGCCAAATTATCAAGCGCTGATTTTTTATTCCCCAACCCAAGATAGGCACGGGCCCGATCTAAAAATAACTGAAGTGTATTTTCGCCAGCCTTGAGCGCTTCGTCAAAATCTTTCACAGCAGCCTGAAAATCCTGTTGGTGTAAATTACACTCCCCTCTTTTAAACAATACATTCTTTTCCTTATTTCCACCCTCTACTGCTTTGTCTAAATAACCCAGCGCCACAGGATAATTTTTCAATTCAAAATAAGCTTCGCCTAATTTTTGATAAAAACCAGGATCCGGCTTTTCAGTAAGCTTTTCCATTTGCCGCATGTCTTTCACAGCCAGATCATATTTATTTATTTTTAAATATGTATTCGCACGATTTTCGTAAGCACGAACATAATCAACCTTTTTAGTGATCGCTGAAGTAAAATCACTGATGGCATTATCGTATTGATCTTGATTGAAATAGGACTTCCCCCTATTATTAAATAAAACTGGATCAACTAAACCAAGATCAATTGCAGTTGTGTAATCTTGCGAAGCCCCCAAATAATTATTGTTGCGAAAGCGAGCATCGCCGCGATGATAAAATGCTGAAGCCAGTTTGGGATTCTTTTCAATCGCGGTATTAAAATCAGTTAAGGCACCTTCCACATCTTTGTTGTCGAGTTTACAAAAGCCCCGTAGATCATAAGCCGGAGCTTCGGCATATCCTGCATTGATCGCTTTATCCAAATCCATGAAAGCATTTTTATAATCTTCTGCATTGAAACGACACGCCCCTCGCTTGAACAAAATTTCAGGAGATGTTTCCCCTAGTTCAATGGCTTTCGTAAAATCAGGAAGAGCATTTTTCAGATCGGCTGTTTCATAGTAAGAATCACCACGGGCAACAAATGTCTGCTTATCATTGGCCCCACTCGCAATGGCTTTGCTTAGATCTTCAATAGCACTCGCATAATTTTTCAAATTATACTTCGCAACGCCTGAGAGAGAATACTCATCGGCACTAGCTTGATTAGCTGAAATGACTATCGCCAAGTCAGCAACTACTTTTGCCCACTCTTTCAGTTGCGCATATGCTGCTGCACGGTTTTTTAAGGCTTGCGGATAATTGGTTTTAATTTTCAATGACTGATCAAAATCAGCCAAAGATTCTTTCGGCAAGTTGGAATTCAGTTTTGCTTTTCCCCGATTGTTATAAATCAATTCATCATTGGCACCGAATGAAATTGACTTGTCGTACGCTTCAATCGCCCCGGCAAAGTTGTTGTCCTTGAACCGGCCGTTGCCTACCTGAAAATATACACCCTTGTTTTTGCTTCCGGCAACAATTGCTTTCTCCAAATTGGTTAACCCTTCTTTGTTCTTTTGTTGTTGCAGGTAAGCCAAGCCAAGATCTTCGAGGGTTATCACATCGGGCTGATCTTTCTGCGCAACTTTTTCTAAATCAGTTATAGCGTTAATGAAATCTTTTGTTTCAAAAAGTGACTTGCCTCTTTTCTCATACAATTCAATTTCCTTTTCGCCTCCGGCTTCAGCAACGTTCATTGCTTCTGCGCAACCTCCATAATCTTTCGCATCAAATCGAAGGTAGCCAAGGTATAAATTGGCCTTCGCATCCTTTGTTCCTGCCTTGATTGCTCGCTCTAAAAATTCTTTTGCAGCGTCGCGTTCCTTTAAATTGTATTTGGAAACGCCAAGCATTCTAAGCAATTCTGCCGACTCACCTTCTGTGCTCCTTACTTTGTCCAGGTCTTCGGCTGCACCCGAATAATTGGCAAGATTGAATCGCACCGTTCCTCGATTCAAAATGGCTTTGCTATAATCTGGTTTGAGCGAAACGGCCTTGTCAAAATCAGCAAGTGAACCTTGTAAATCTCCCACCGTGGATTTTGCTTTTCCGCGGTTATTAAAAACCACAGCATCTGTTTGAGAAATGGCAACTGCTTTGTCGTAATATTTAATTGCGCTGGCAAAATCATTTTTTAAAAATTTGCAATCGCCTAAATTTTTGAAAGCATCATAGTCAGAAACACCCAATGAAATTGCCTTCTCTAAATCTTTGATCGCGTTATCAATATCCTTTTGTTGATATTCTGCATTTCCCTTGTAAAGAAAAATTTCTTTGGTATTAGATCCCAAAGCCACAGCCCGGCCTAAAGATTCAACAGTACCTTTAAAATCTTTCGTTTTGTATTGACAAGTGCCAAGTTGTTCAAAAACTTCTTTGTCACTTACGCCCATCGAAACTGCAGAAGAAAGCGCAGTCACAGCACCAGCCAAATCGGTATTAACGAGGCTTAACCCCAGCATTCGAAAGACCTCTTTGTCTTTTACTCCTTTGCCAACAACTTTATTTAGTGACTCTGCCGAGCCCTTATAATCCTGGACATTAAATTTTGCAGTTCCAGATTTTTGATAGAACTCTGTATCACTTCGACCGGAAGAAATTATTTTATCAAAATCGGTAGCTGCGCCTTTCCAGTCTTTGAGTTGATAGCGTGTCTCTGCCCGGTTTTCCAAGGCTTTGTCATAATCCGGTTTGATAGTGAGTGCTTCCGAGAAATCCGCACTAGCTCCCGTAAAATCTTTGAGCAGCATTTTTGCTTTGCCCCGATTATTGAAAAGAATGGCATCTTTTTTTCCGGCAGCTATGGCCTTATCATAATTAATGATGGCCTCTTTATAATTATCTAATCTGAATTTTGCGTTACCCAAAATTGCAAAAACCTCTGCCCCTTTGGCGCCCATCGAAACAGCTTTATCCAGATCTCCGGATGCACCCGCGAAATCATCAAGCTTATAGCGAGCAAGGCCGCGATACTCAAAAAGCTCTTCCGTATTAATCCTTACCTTAACTGCTTCATCAAAATCGGCTTTTGATTTCGCATAGTCATTGGCCATGTAACCCGTGATCCCACGTTTTACAAAAACTTCTTTGTTTGAAAAATTATTTGCGATCAACTGAGAGAACTGGGCCGAGGCTTCTGCATAATTGCCGTCCTTTAATTTCTGTAGTGCCGACTGGTAAATAACTTGCTGAATAGAATCTTGATTCTGTGCTCTCAACGACAAAGTTGAAAGCGTTACAACAATTGCAATGGTCAATCGATACGCACGCATATAAATGGGTTATGATGTAAAACCAAAGTTATGGATTTGAAAGCAAGTATTTCGGCAAAATCAGGCCAATCCTCACATCGGAATTAACCTAGCTAACTGAACTCTATTTGAAGAGCTTGTCGAAGAGATTAATGGCGATAAGTGTTATGACAACCACGAGCGTGAGGTATCCAAACACCTTAGCTCGTTGATAATAGCTTTTTACAGATATGTGTCTGTGTTTAGACATCAGTCGAAAGTCTGAAATAAAATCGAACTGAGTAATTTTCATAACATACTGATTTCAAATAAATTAATATAAATTACTAAAGAATAATTGAAATGAAAATATTTTTCGATTAAATGTCCTTAAACTCCTTTGTAAAGTATATTCAAGATGCCCAGCTTTAAGCTGATTTAAATAGGCATTAATGACTAGTAACTACTGTTTCTAACAGTTGCCTTCGCCAAAATAAAAATTGTGCCTGAAAGGAATTTTCGGCCAATCCGGTTTTATAAATGGATCACTTCACCATACGCGGCCGCTGCAGCCTCCATAATGGCCTCACTCATCGTTGGATGTGGGTGCACTGATTTAAAAATTTCATGACCCGTGGTTTCCAGCTTTCTCGCAACGACTACTTCGGCAATCATCTCCGTTACGTTTGCACCAATGAAGTGCGCACCCAACCATTCGCCGTACTTAGCATCAAAAATTACTTTAACAAAACCATCGGGCGCGCCGGCCGCTTTCGCTTTGCCTGATGCAGTAAATGGGAATTTACCCACTTTAATTTGATAGCCCGCTTTCTTCGCTGCTTCTTCGGTATAACCTACCGAAGCAATCTCTGGCGAGCAATAGGTACAGCCTGGAATGTTGTTATAATTAAGGGGTTCTGGATTTTGGCCGGCAATTTTTTCAACACAAATAATTCCTTCCGCTGAAGCCACGTGTGCTAGTGCCGGCCCCGGGGTAATATCACCAATTGCGTAAATACCTGGCACATTGGTTTTATAAAATTGATCAACCACCACTTTTCCTTTATCCGTTTTTACTCCTGTCTCTTCCAAGCCAATGTTTTCAAGATTTGTGGAAACGCCTACCGCAGAAAGCACGACATCTGATTCAATTTTAATTTCTCCTGTTGGGGTCTTAACGGTTGAGATGCATCCTTTCCCTTTGGTGTCAACCGCAGTGACTTCGGAGCTTGTATAAATTGTAATGCCTGATTTTTTAAATGATTTCTCGAGTTGCTTGGAAACTTCTTCGTCCTCAACCGGCACTATCCTCGGCAAGAACTCAACAACAGTAACCTCTGTTCCCATCGTATTATAGAAATAGGCAAACTCCACGCCGATCGCACCAGATCCTACTACTAATAATTTTTTAGGACGTTCGGGCATCACCATTGCTTCACGATAGCCAATAATTTTCTTGCCATCAATTTTCAAGGCTGGCAGCTCACGTGAACGAGCGCCTGTAGCTAGGATAATATGTTTGGCGTCGTAATCTGTTTTCTTTCCGGTGGCATCGGTCACTTCTACTTTATTTCCTTTCTTCAACTTTCCGTTTCCGGCAATATGATCAATCTTGTTCTTCTTGAACAGAAATTGAATTCCTTTACTCATGCCATTGGCCACTTCGCGACTCCGTTTCACAACTCCGGCAAAATCCACTGATGCTTCTTTCACATCGATGCCGTAATCTTTGGCGTGCTGAATATATTCAAATACGTTCGCGCTCTTTAATAATGCCTTGGTAGGAATACAACCCCAGTTGAGGCAAATGCCACCAAGTTCGGCTTTTTCCACCACCCCTACTTTCAATCCCAATTGGGAAGCACGGATAGCTGCAACATAACCACCAGGGCCGGAGCCAATAACAATCAGATCATACGATACCATAAAATATTGATTTTAAAACGTGGCAAATTAACCTAAAAATTGATGCAGAAAAAAGATTAGTTTTGGACCGTTTCCCTTATAAAAAAAATTAAACCAATCGTTATATGTGAAAACCAAGTGAGCGTTTTTTTAGTTTCTTTACCACATAAAATAGGAAGACTCTACTCAAGTGTTAACACAAAACAAAATATCTCGGGTATAATCACTTACCAAATAAACAACTGAACACTAACACAAATAGAAAATGAAATTGTTACAAAATAAAACTGCACTCGTCACAGGCGCATCAAAAGGAATAGGCAAAGCTATCGCTATAAAATTTGCTGAGCAGGGCGCTAACGTAGCTTTCACTTATTTATCAAGTGTAGAACAAGGCCAGGCATTGGAAGCAGAGCTTGCCTCAAAAGGCGTAAAAGCAAAAGGGTATCGTTCAGATGCTTCTGATTTCGCGCAAGCCGATAAACTTATCAATGATGTGGTGACCGAATTTGGATCGCTCGATATTTTAATTAACAATGCAGGCATTACGATGGATAACTTGTTGTTGCGCATGAATGAAGAAGCATGGGACAAGATCATCAATGTCAATTTAAAATCATGCTTCAATACCGTGAAGGCCGCTTGCAAACCAATGATGAAACAAAAAAGTGGATCGATTATTAATATGACATCCGTTGTTGGCTTGAAAGGAAATGCCGGTCAAGCTAATTACGCAGCGTCCAAAGCAGGTATTATCGGCTTTACAAAATCAGTAGCATTGGAACTTGGCTCACGGGGAATTCGCAGCAATGCCATAGCGCCAGGATTTATCGAAACAGAAATGACAGGCAAGCTTGACGAAAAGGTTGTGCAAAGCTGGCGCGATGCAATTCCATTGAAACGCGGAGGCAGACCCGAAGATGTCGCTGATGCGTGTGTTTTCCTGGGTTCAGAAATGTCGAGCTATGTTACTGGTCAAGTAATTCAGGTTGATGGTGGAATGTTGACGTAACCATAACCGTCGAAAAAAATCAGTTGGCTTTCATTAAATTTAGTTGATCGGATGTTTACTTGTTATCCTTTAAATTTCAATGAAATTTTTCACCTCCCTAGTTCTGGTTTTCCTACTCCTCCTTCAATTTAAATGTTATTGTCAAAATCGCATAGCCGACAGTTTAAAAAAACAGTTGAGCCAACACGCTCAGGAGGATACCACTAGGGTTATTTTGCTCAATCAACTTTCTTCTGAAGAAACGTACGATCACCCAATATTGGCCGGCAACTACTCGTTAGAAGCTCGCTCACTAGCTGAAAAATTAAATTATTCTGAAGGTGTTGCTTTGTCATATCGTTTCATGGGTAATGCATTTTGGGCACAGGCCAATCAAACTGCAGCCCTTGATAATTTTTTGCGAGGTTTAAAAATTGCTGATTCGATTCATAGTCCTCAAATACAAGCTGACCTCACAGGAAATTTAGGAATGGTTTATAGCGACCTGGGTGATTACAATAAGGCTCTATTCTATTATCGTGCTTCACTCACAAAGCAAAGAGAATTGAAAAATGCACTTCGGGAAGGCGTGATGAATATCAATATAGGAAATGGCCACTATCACTTAAATCATTTTGACAGTGGTCTCTATTATTATCAAAGGGGCCTGAAAATGATGAGGTCTTTCAAAAATGTCAAAACCTTAATCGACCTTGGCACGATAGGTGTTGGTGACGCCTATGCCGCTCTTGGTAATTTTGATGAAGCCTTGATATACTATTACGCAGCAAAGAGGTCAAGTGATTCTACTAGGCACAGTAGAAGCCGGGCACATTCACGGTTTTCATTGGCCAATCTATTTGTCAAAAAAAAGCAATACGATTTGGCTGAGAAAGAGCTCCAGGAGTGCCTTTCAATTGCCAAGTCCGTCAATTTAAAAACTTATGTCAGGGATAGTTACGAACTGATGTCTAAAGTGGCTGAGCTGGAAAGACACACCGCTGCTTCGTATGAATATTATAAACTGTATAGGGCCTACAATGACAGCATCAAAAATTCTGCGGAGGCTTCAAAAATTGCGTCCCTTCAATTGGAATATGAACTTCAACATAAACAACTTGAAATAAATGGATTAAAAAAAGACAAGCTGTTAAAAACAGAAGAGCTAAAGTTCAAGAATACTTTGCTCGTCTCAGCAATTGGTAGTTTTTTATTCATCGCACTTTTTCTGCTTAGCACCATACGCAATAACCACACACAAAAAAAATTAAATACAATGTTGGCCGACCGAAATGCAGAAATAACAAAGCAACAAGTCGAATTATCAAAACAACATGATGAACTTAAAGCCTTAAATGAAGAAATCCGGGCACAGCAAGACAAAGTGATTTTACAACGTGATGTTCTGGCAAATAAAAATCAAAGCATAGAGAGCCTTAACCGGCAAGTGACTGAAATCAATCAAAACCTTGAAAAAATTGTTGCCCGCCGCACAGCAAGTTTGCAAGAGCAAAATAAAAAACTTGAAGAGTATGCTTTTATCAACGCGCACAAATTGAGGTCGCCTGTAGCAAGTATCATGGGCCTCGTCAATCTTTTGCAAAAGGGCAGTACTCCTTCTGAAGAAAAAATGATGATTGGCCTTTTAAAAAAGTCATCCGACGATATGGATAAAGTAATTCGTTCCATCAGCGACACGCTGCAACAGGGTCTCATAGCTTACGATGAACAAAATAAGGAACCTGATCTAGGAAAAAAATAAAACCCCGGAAAATTTTATTACTAAACGATTGTAAGGCAACAATTTGTACTTTTTTTCTAAAATAGAAAACTTTCCGAAAGGAATAGATTGGGCGCAGCCGCATTGAATTTTCATATCATGTATAAGCCTCTTTTTTCCCTTCATGTACAATGGTTATATTGCTTGCGTTTACAGAGGGCGACAGATGGGCGATTCAACAAAGGTTTCCGTGAACACAAATACTTTCTCATCAGCTTCAAAGCTGAAGACTGCATATGACTTACGCACATCCGATTTAAAACAAAGCATAAAGCTTACTCAAGAACTACTTGATCAATTCATTGATCAAGATGATCGACCACTAATTGCTAAAGCAAAGAATCACCTTGGCTTATTTTTTCTTATTCAGGGTGAATTCGAGCTCGCTCAAAAATATTCTGATGAAGCGTTGGTGTATTTTGAGTCGGTGCGTGACGCTCAGGGTATCGCAGATGCCAAATATAATATCGGGAGCATTTATTACCGAACCAACAATTACCACCAGGCGCTTCTTCTTTTAGCGGATTGTTTGAAGATTTATCGCGAACACAATGATTTTTACAATCAGGCCCGTACGCTTAAAAGTATAGGGACAATTTATGAATACTTCAGCGATCAGGACAAAGCGATTGAGTCATATGAAAAATCGATAGAAGCGTGCCGAATGATCAACGATTTAGGATTAGAATCCAATGCTCTTAATCCTTTATCAGCAATCTATTTTGATCAAGGTAAACCCCTCTTAGCGATTGAGACCATTGAAAGAAGCATTCGACTAAAAAAAGAGACCGGAGATATAAGAGGGCTTGCCTACGCGCTATACGGACGCGGAAAACTTTTTATTAAACTGGGGCAATATGAAAATGCGGTGACCGACTTGAAAGAGACCGTTGTCATCTCAGACCATGCGGGTGACAAACTTGGCTTATCTATGGCTTACAATAAGTTGGGTGCTGCTTATATGGGATTGGACCAACACGTTGATGCAAAACATTATTTTTATAAAGCACTGGAGATTTCCGATTTATATCATATTGAATTTATGCTCTTCAAAGTATATTTCAATCTCTATCTGTTGGCCAAAAAAGAAAAAGCATCGCAGTTGGCTCTTGATTTTTTAGAAAAACATTTAGCTCACAAAGAAGCTGTTATCAATAAAGAAAACTACACGTTGATCAAACGCTATGAAGCCGTGAACCGAATTGAAGCGTTGGAGCGTGAAACCAAGATTCATTTGGAAAAGAATCAAATCATAGAAAATAAAAATGCAGAGTTAGACTCTTTTTTCTACCGTGTTTCGCATGATTTGAAAGGCCCCATCACTTCGCTACAAGGATTGCACAATCTTGTAACACTGGAAGTGAAAGATCCTGCTGCTCTGAAATATTTTGATATGTATCGGGACCAGGTAAACCGGATGTACAACATCGTGATGAGCTTGATCGACTTAACCCAGATGAAGCACATGGAGAGTGGTAAAGTAAAAATCAATTTCCCCGCCCTGGTCGATGAATGTATCAGCTCCTGTAACTACCTGGAAAATTTTAAGAACACACAGTTCATCAAAGAAATTGGCGACGTTGATTTTCATTCGGAGTGGGCCATTATTAATACCATCTTACAGAATCTGATAGAGAATGCCATCAAATACTCAAAACCAAATGATCCCTTTGTAAAAATTTCAGTTCATCAAAAAAGTGACTTCATCCAAATTTCAGTAGCTGACAACGGAATAGGGATTGACGAATCTCATCAGGCTAAAATCTTTGACATGTTTTTCAGGGCAAGTGAACGAACAAAAGGCTCCGGGCTTGGCCTATATATATTAAAGCGTGCCGTAGAGCGGCTAAACGGCACCATTGAACTTAAAAGTAAACCGCAAGAAGGCTCTACATTTGTTGTTACACTCCCCGTCTAAATCCCACGAACGATTGTCAGGGACCAATTTTTTTACAATTTTTTCACACAACCATTTGGAAACTCTACTAATCTGGTATACGTTTGTGTCATCATAGTCGGTGAAGCATTTGCTCAACCGATTTATAAAGAAGCGCGGAGAGACAGGCTCTATGAAGCGCTAGCAACCCCCGAGAGGAAAGGTGCTAACTCCTGAAATATAAACCGGTTAAACAACATGAAAACACAAGACACCGCTCAACATCCAAGCCTTTCAGGCTTCAATTTCCAAAGCCAAAACTTCAGAATTATTCAGCGCATATGCTACGCTTGTTGTTGCATGTGCGGTTGCTGTTGATTTTCAAGCGTAGCGCTTCAAGCAACAAACTAGCCTAAGGTCAGCCATGTGACAGGTATGGTTACGGCTAAGTCAACTCCAAGAAATAAATCATTTTACTCATTATAAAATATTAATATCATGTCTAATTTACGTTTTGAAACTCTTCAACTCCATGCAGGACAAGAAGTAGATCCTACTACCGGTTCACGCGCCGTTCCGATTTATCAAACTACCTCTTATGTATTCAAAAACTCTGAGCACGGAGCCAATCTGTTTGCTTTAAAAGAATTTGGAAACATCTATACGCGCATCATGAACCCAACTACCGATGTGTTTGAGAAAAGAGTAGCTGCGCTCGAAGGTGGTGTGGCCGCTTTGGCCGTTGGATCAGGGCAGGCTGCTCAGTTTATCGCGCTTAATAATATATTACAAGCCGGAGATAATTTTGTTTCCACTTCATTTTTGTATGGTGGAACTTACAATCAGTTCAAAGTCGCTTTTAAAAGACTTGGTATTGATGTTCGCTTTGCCGAAGGTGATAGTGTTGAATCATTTGAAAAGCACATTGACAAAAAAACCAAAGCACTTTATTTGGAAACCATCGGCAATCCAGGTTTTAATATTCCGGATTTTGAAGCCATCGCAGCCCTTGCTAAAAAGCATGATCTTCCATTAATCGTTGACAATACTTTCGGTGCGGCCGGATACCTTTTTCGTCCGCTGGAACATGGCGCACATGTAGTGGTTGAGTCTGCCACCAAATGGATTGGCGGTCATGGCACTTCTATTGGAGGTGTAATTGTTGATGGAGGAAATTACAATTGGGGCAACGGAAGGTTTAGTCAATTCATTGAACCCAGCGAAGGTTATCATGGGTTGAAATTCTGGGATGTGTTTGGCGAAGGAAATCCACTCGGCTTACCAAACATTGCATTCATCATTCGCGCCCGTGTGGAAGGCCTGCGCGACTTTGGTCCCGCCATCAGTCCATTTAATTCTTTCTTACTGATTCAAGGACTGGAAACTCTTTCACTGCGCGTTCAGCGTTCTGTCGACAATGCCTTCGCGTTAGCCCAATGGCTGGAACAACATCCCAATGTAGAAACAGTAAATTATCCAGGGCTAACTTCAAGCACGTATCACAAGCTGGCAAAGAAATATTTAAAAAATGGTTTTGGTGCCATCTTATCTTTCACGGTAAAAGGAACAAAAGAAAACACAACAGCCCTTGTCGATAACCTGAAGTTAGTAAGTCACCTCGCCAATGTTGGTGATGCTAAAACGTTGATCATCCAACCATCGGCCACCACCCATCAACAGTTGAGTGACGAGGAGCAAATTACATCAGGCGTGCTGCCAACCTTGCTTCGTGTGTCCGTCGGCATCGAGCACATCGACGATATCAAGGCTGACTTTGTCCAGGCATTCGAAAAAGTATTTAAAAAAGAACTCGTCAAGTGAATAAAGTAGATCACCTATTTCATTACAATCAAAATTTTGAATTGGAAGCTGGGGAAACACTCCCTGGCTTTCAGCTCAAATACACAACACTGGGTCAGCTCAATAGAGAGCGCAACAATGTGGTTTGGGTTTGTCATGCCTTAACGGGCAGTTCAGATTTTACCGACTGGTGGAAAGATTTCTTCGCAGAAGGAAGTACCTACGATCCGAAAACACATTTTATTATTTGTGCCAACGTGCTGGGCGGATGTTACGGTTCTACGGGACCACTATCCAACAATCCAAAAACCGGAAAAAATTATTTTCACGATTTCCCGCTGATTACTGTTCGTGATATCGTTCGATCATTGGATTTGCTGCGGATTAATTTAGGTATGGACCGAATTAATACATTGATTGGTGGATCACTTGGCGGACAGCAAGCGCTAGAGTGGGCAATCATTCAACCCGATGTAATTCAAAATTTAATTATCGTTGCCACCAATGCTCAACACTCACCTTGGGGAATTGCATTCAACGAAGCGCAGCGTATGGCCATTGCTGCCGATAATACCTGGAAAGAAAATGATCCACGCGCAGGCATAGAAGGTATGAAGGCTGCTCGCGCAATAGGAATGATTTCGTATCGGGCGTACAAAGGTTTTGAGGAAACGCAATCCGAAAAGAGTTCAGAAAGCATTGATGATTTTAGGGCCTCATCCTATCAACAATATCAGGGACAAAAATTAGCTAATCGCTTTAATGCATTTACCTATTGGCTTCTATCCAAAGCCATGGATAGCCACCACGTTGGCCGTGGGCGGAAAAGTATTGAAGCTGCTTTGCAAAGCATTAAAGCAGAAACATTAGTGATCGGGATTGAAAGCGATATTCTTTTTCCCGTCGCTGAACAAAGATTATTAGCATCTATCATTCCCAACGCTCGATTTGAAAAAATTGACTCGTTGTTTGGGCACGATGGCTTTTTAGTGGAAATCGATCAGTTTAAAAAAATAGTAAAGAAGTCTGGCAGCTCAAAGAAATCCGAAGCTGCAATTTTGAAATAACTTATAAAACGAAAATTATGTCATTACAGAATTCAAATACAATCACACCAACCCAACATAAGCATTTAAAGTTGGGATTATTTGGCTTCGGCTGTGTGGGCCAGGGTCTTTATCATGTGCTTAACGAAACACACGGCATCAAGGCTGAAATCAAAAAAATATGCGTTAAAAATCGCGATAAGAAAAGAATTCTCGAGAGCGCTTCATTCACCTTCGATAAAAATGAAATCCTTAACGATCCTGAAATCAACGTTGTCGTTGAATTAATTGATGATGCTAAAGCAGCATTTGAAATTGTGAAAGCAGCTTTGCAAAATGGTAAGCATGTTGTAACGGCCAACAAGCGCATGATTGCTGAAAACCTCGAAGAAATTTATCACCTCCAACAAAAACACAATCGTTCAGTTTTGTATGAAGGATCAGTGTGCGGTAGCATTCCAATCCTTCGCAATCTCGAAGAATACTATGACAACGACTTAATTACAAGCATTGAAGGGATTTTCAATGGAAGCACCAATTACATTCTCACCAAAGTCTTTGAAGAAAAGAAAAGTTATCTGGAGGCATTAAAAGATGCACAGGATTTAGGTTTTGCAGAAAGCGATCCCTCTTTGGATGTAAAAGCCTTTGATCCAAAATATAAATTAACAATCGCCATCGCCCATACCTTTGGTGTGTTCCTCAAACCGGAAGAGATCATTAACGTTGGGATTGATAAAATTTCACCTGTTGATTTAAAATATGCCCGAGAAAACAACCTCACGATTAAATTGATTGCGCGTGCTTATAAATTAAATGGAAAGATTCTGGGTTTCGTTGCTCCACAGTTCATTCCACTGGATCACATGCTGGCTTCTGTTCGTAATGAGTACAATGCCGTTTTGGTGGAAGGCGCATTCGCTGAAAAGCAAGTGTTCATCGGCAAGGGCGCAGGGGGCTATCCAACAGGTTCTGCTGTTCTTTCTGATATTTCTGCGCTCACTTATGACTATCGTTACGAATACAAAAAATTCACACAAGGCGAAGGACTTCCCTTCTCGAATGATGTATTGGTAGATGTAGTCGTGAGCTTTCCACAAGGTTCGGTCATCTCACCGAAAGACTTTGAGAATTTCAAAGGCGGATACCAAGGCAGTGGCCATCAGAACATGACAGGCTCCGTGAAGTTGGAGAAACTTAGAGAATGGAGCGAGTTGGCTGATGCAAGTGTAATCCTTGCACCTGAATTGAATTTAGTTGACGCAGATAAAAATAAAAAAGAGCTGCAGTACGCCTGAGATTTTTTGATCTGTAAAGTGAACTAACGGGGTAACTTTTTATTTTCACCAACCTCTTTTTTGTACCTTGCGGGATAGTTTTGCATGCCCGACATTATCCAACTCCTTCCTGACGCTATTGCTAACCAAATTGCCGCTGGTGAAGTGGTGCAGCGACCGGCTTCGGCGGTGAAAGAGCTGATTGAAAATGCTATTGATGCCGGCGCAACTTCCATCAAACTCATTATTAAAGAATCGGGTAAGGCACTCATTCAGGTAATCGACAATGGTCAAGGGATGAGCGAGACCGATGCCCGTATGAGTTTGGAACGTCATGCCACCTCCAAAATCCGCACGGCCGACGATCTGTTTCGACTTCGAACTATGGGATTTCGTGGCGAAGCACTCGCTTCCATCGCCGCTGTTTCGCAGATGGAAATGAAGACTCGTTTGTCGCAGGAAGATCTTGGCACCCTTCTTTTAATAGAAGGATCTGAGGTGAAAAAGCAGGAACCAACCGCCTGTGAAAAAGGTACGAGCATCAGCGTTAAGAATCTATTCTACAATATTCCTGCCCGCAGAAATTTCTTGAAATCCAATGGCGTGGAGATGAGTCACATCACCGAAGAGTTTCAGCGGCTTGCACTCGCCCACCCGAACATTGCCTTCGCTTTAATTCAAAGCGACGAGTTACTTTTTGATTTACCGTCAAGTAAATTAAGCCAACGGATTGTTAATCTGTTTGGAAAAAATTACCAAAGCCAGCTCGCACCCGTTCAGGAAGAAACTTCTCTTCTAAAAATAACCGGCTACATCGGCAGGCCCGAACTTGCCAAGAAGAAAAGAGGCGAGCAATTTATTTTTGTTAATAACCGTTTCATCCGTAATAATTATCTGGGCTATGCTATCACCAGTGCTTATGAAGGACTATTGCAAGAAGGAAGTTTTCCATTCTACGCTTTGTTCATAGACATCGATCCAAAACATGTTGATGTGAATGTGCATCCCACCAAAACTGAAATAAAATTTGATGATGAGCGTGCTGTGTATGGTGTAGTGTGGAGTGCAGTAAAACAAGCGCTCGGTGCACACAACTTGTCTCCTGCAATTGATTTCGCCAACGATGTGAACCTCATGGGCAAACTTCATAGTCAGCCGCTATCCCGAGAACAATATTACGATGAACAATTCAACAACTCCTTGCAACGATCAAACCTTCAGAACTGGGAGAAAATATTTGAACAAGAATCTCCTAATTCAAGATTGTTTGACAAATCTACTACTGAGCAAAAAACTACAGTTCGATTCGAAAGTTCCATCAACAAGCAAGAGTCTTCAATTACCAGTGAAACTGAAAAGGGATTATTTCAGTATCAAAATAAGTACATCATCCGGGCTACCCGCAATGGAATCATGTTCATCGATCAACAAAGCGCTCACGAACGAATTCTCTTTGAAAAATACCTGACACAACTAAAAGGCGTGCCAGGCAACAGTCAGCAAAGTTTATTTCCGCAGACTCTAACACTTACCGCACCCGACTTTGCATTGGCGATGGAAATGGAAAGGGAAATTGTGGCGCTTGGCTTTCGCTTTGAAATTTTTGGCAAAAATGCATTGTTGATTTCAGGGATGCCTGCTGAAATCTCCGGAAGCGAGAAAGAATTATTCGAAGGATTGATTGAGCAGTTTAAAAAGAATCAATCCGAATTGCAGTTGCCTATCCGCGAGAACCTTGCTCAAGCCTTAGCCAAACGAGCCTCCATGAAATCGGGGCAAAAATTATCGCTAGAAGAAATGGAAGCATTAGTGGAAAGACTGTTTGCGTGCCCCAATCCTAATTTTTCTCCTGAAGGAAGCCCAACCTTTTTTATTTTTGACTCGTCTAAGATCGAAAGTTACTTTACCCGATAACCATTTGTCATGTTCAATATCACACCACTTGTTCGTACGCTGATCATCATTAACGTTGTAGTTTTTCTGTTGCAGAATTTTGCCTCACAGTATTACCTCACAGAATACCTGTCTTTGTGGCCTTTAGGCACACCTTATTTCGGGCCCTACCAGTTTTTCTCTTACATGTTTGCACACGGAGGTTTTGGCCATATTTTCTTCAATATGTTGGCCTTCGCCTCGTTCGCTCCTATCCTTGAGCAATACTGGGGCGAAAAGAAATTTTTGTTTTTCTATTTGGCTACCGGTATCGGTGCCGGGATAATTTATGGAGTAGTGAATTACTTTTTCTTTCCGGGCCAGGTTGGACCAATGCTTGGCGCATCAGGTGCACTCTATGGAATTCTGATGGCCTTTGGAATGGTATTTCCTGATTTGGAATTGATGTTACTTTTTCCTCCTATTCCGATTAAAGCAAAGTATATGGTGTTCGTCATGGGCATCATTACCTATTCGATGGACCGATCAGGCACGGTGGCCCATCTCGCGCATTTTGGCGGAGCATTTGTTGCATTTATCATTATCAGTTACTGGAAAAGTCAAAATCGCGGACGGTATTAATTTTTTGATTAGCCTATTTGCCAACGATCAATTAAATTTATTGGTAAAAGCAATCCCGAAAATCCAAAAATCCTGATTCGTGTTAGAAGAATTTAAAAATGCATTCGGTAAGCCCAACAATGGCCACATTCAGTTGATCATCATCAACGTGACATTGTTTGTGGTACTAGGGATATTGTATGTCTTTTCAAGAATAGGAGGATTTGAAAACGTGTTTATCGCAGTTCATGATCAATTCTCTATACCGCCTGTATTCTCAAATTTCCTTACTCGCCCCTGGACAATCATCACCTATGCTTTCGCGCACAGCCTGAGTGATATTTTTCATATTCTCTTCAACATGCTGGCGTTGTATTGGTTTGGTAAATTATTTGTAGAATATCTGGGAAGTGATAAGCTCGTGGCACTTTACATCTTGGGTGCACTAGCGGCCGCATCATTTTATCTTTTAATTTATAATACGGTTCCTTTTTTCAAAGCGCAATCCGATTTTCCAGGAATGGTCGGTGCTTCCGGTGCCATTTATGCCATCATGGTTGGAGCCGCCACGCTGCTTCCTGATTACACTTTCTTTTTGCTTTTCTTTGGACCTGTTCGAATAAAATACATCGCCGGCATTTATATCCTGATTTCTTTTTTAGGAACTACAGGAGCCAATGCGGGTGGCAATCTTGCTCATCTGGGTGGCGCATTGATAGGGTTTGTTTACATCAAACAACTGCAAGCAGGCGTAAATTGGGGCGGTTGGATCACCAGCGTTCTGGACTGGATTAAAAACCTGTTCAAGCCACAATCCAAAGTGAAAGTCACTTACCGCAAAGCAGACTCAAAATCCAAATCAAAACCTTCTGGTGCATCCAAAGCATCACAGGAAGAGATCGATGCCATCCTCGATAAAATTTCCGATCGCGGTTACGAAAGTCTCAGCAAAGACGAAAAAGAAAAACTCTTCAACGCCAGCAAAAAATAAAATGGACCTGATCGATTTAAGCCACTCGATTGAGCACGGCATGATTACTTACAAAGGATTACCGGCCCCGATCATCTGCGATTATTTGAGTCGAGAAGACTCCAAAAAAAATTATGCACCTGGAACTGAATTTCAAATCGGCAAAATTGAACTGGTGACTAACACCGGCACTTATCTCGATTGCCCGTTTCATCGCTATGCCGATGGCAATGACCTTTCGCAAATCAATTTGGAAAAATTGGCCGAGCTTGATGCCATTTTGATTGACGCAGAAAACCATCAATCAATTGGAATAAATTTCTTTGAAGGAAAAAATCTTTCTGGTAAAGCCGTGATCGTCCATACAGGTTGGAGTAAACACTGGCGCACCGATGCCTATTTTGAAAATCATCCATTCCTTACCGCAGAGGCGGCTGATTATTTAGTCGCCCAAAAAGTAAAACTCGTGGGCATCGACAGTCACAACATTGATGACACAAGAACTAACAGCAGACCCGTTCACACAGTGCTGCTCAGAAATGAAATTTTGATTGTTGAACACATGACGAATTTGAATTTGCTTAAGGAGAAGAAATTTATTTTCAATGCGGTGCCGCCAAAGTTTGTAGGTGTTGGCACTTTTCCCGTGAGGGCTTTTGCTAAAATCGTAAAGGCGTCTGACACCTCTAAGGTGTCTTGACGCCTTATAATTTTTTAATATGACACTCGAAGACATCACCCAACAACTTTGGCAGGCATCAGAAGACAAGTTGCTTTGTAGGTTGCTTCTTCAGGGTGAACCATTGACACGCACAGTTTGCCCCTACGGAATTTGTACCACATCAAAAAATCAGATCGTATTAGTGTGTTGGCAAACCATTGGGTTCACGAAAGCCGGAGGCAAAGAAGGCTATCGAAATCTTCTTCTCTCTGATATTATAGAAATTGAAACGCTCGAATCTCATTTTCAAAAAAGAGATGATTTCAATGCTACTGACGGCCAGTACAAAGACTGGGTTTATCACCTTTAACGAGTTGTTCAACTAGTTCGTATATTCACATCCACAAAACACAAACCCTTATGAAAAAGAAAATCTTAATTGGCGTAGGCGTAGTTCTCTTGGCTTTTATTCTCTTCGTTGTGTATCTCAATGTATTTCCTGCAAGTCCCAAAAGAACTGCATCAATTAGTGACAATGGACTTGATATTAATGTTAAGTATTGTGGCCCCTTCAAAAAAGGTCGCTTGATTTTTGGTGAAGAAAAAGATAAAGCCCTTCAGCCTTTCGGTAAATATTGGAGACTCGGTGCCAATGCTGCTACAGAAATCACTTTTAGTAAAAATGTAACATTTGGAGGTAAACCGGTGAACGCCGGAAGTTACCGGATGTACGCCGTGCCTGGACCAACTTCGTTTCAGGTTGCATTGAATAGTGAAACGGGTGTTTTCTTGGCTGTGAGTGAGCCAGATTACAGTAAGGATGTCCTCAAAGTAGATGCTCCTGTTACCGAAGCTCCTGAAACAGAACAGTTCACCATCAGCTTCGCGAGTGATTCCACGGGAGTGAACATGAATTGCACGTGGGACAAAACTCAATTCAGCGTTCCTATTAAGGCACAGTAAATCTTTTTGTTCATGCGCTTCCTAAAAAGATGGGTACTGTTACCCATTGCCGTTGTTGTATTTCTCGGATTGACCTATTGGCTCATTGGCCGGATTCAATATCGATTAAATGTGATGGATGTAGAAGAGTATGAACCAGTGTCCACATTGAAGGTTCCTCAACATTTGCTCACGCATTCGAAATTTCCATTCATCGATGTGCACAATCACCAGTGGACCATGCCTATTCAGAATTTAGGAAAACTGGTGACAGAAATGGACTCCCTGAACATGGCCGTGATGGTTAACCTGAGCGGTTTTCGCGGAAAATATTTAGAGTGGTCGCTGGACAATGTCAATAATCATTTTCCCAAACGGTTTGTCTTGTTCCTTAATATCAACTTTGAAAAGCTGGATGATGCCGGTTGGCCGGATGAAACATTGAAACTGATGGAGGAAGCCGTGAAGCAGGGAGTGAAAGGATTGAAGGTTTACAAACAACTGGGATTAACTGACACCGATAACAATGGAAAACGAATTTCTATTGATGATCGACGACTTGATCCGATCTGGGCCAAGTGTGGTGAGTTGGGTATTCCCGTTTTAATTCATTCGGGTGAACCCAATTCATTCTGGAACCCGAAAGACAAATACAATGAGCGATGGCTGGAACTAAAGCAAGAGCCAGGCCGTTATCGCTCCCCTGATAAATATCCATCTTTTGATTCTATCATGAGCGAGCAACATCATGTGTTTCGCAAACATCCTAAAACAAAATTTATCGATGCCCATTTGGGTTGGTATGGTAATGATTTGGGGAAGCTTGGGAAATTATTTGACGAGATGCCTAACGTTTACACAGAATTAGGTGCTGTGCTGGCTGAACTTGGCAGGCAACCTAAAACTGCTCGTGCATTTATGATCAAATACCAGGATCGTGTGATGATGGGAAAGGACACGTATAAGAAAGAAGAGTACTACACCTATTTTCGAGTGCTGGAAACTGATGACGAGTATTTTGATTACTACCGCAAGCGGCACGCGCACTGGAAAATGTACGGCCTCGCACTTCCAGACTCGGTGTTACGAAAAATCTATTACAAAAACGCATTGAAAGTTATTCCGGGAATTGACCAGAGTTTATTCATGGAAAAATGATTTTGAATCAATATCTTAAGTATGATGAAACACTAAATCATCTTTTGGTAAACTCGGTATCGTTTGTAAATCTTTCCACCTACATTCTCACACTCCGCCTGCATACGCGAGTTGGTTTCTAAAATCAGATGACTGTCCATGGTTTCAAGTCCGCATTTGGAAGCTGTTTCCATCAACGATTTGCCCAACATCACGGTTAATCCTTTTCCACGGAAATTCGATTTTACGGCACCAAGAAGAAGATCAAGTTGCTTTGTTTTTTTTGCAGAGCCAAGTATGTGCAAAAATCCGAACGGAAAAAGTTTTCCCTTTGCTTTCTGAATGCCTTTGCTCATATCCGGCATGGAAACCACGAAAGCAACCACATCATTTTGCTGATCAACAATTACTTTGACAAAACCAGGATCCAGAATAGGTAGGTACTGCGCCGCAAATCGTTTCATCCCTTCCTCGCTCATCGGAACAAATCCAAATAATGGTGTGTAACATTCATTCACCAAACGAAACACAGGAACGATGTAGGGCTTCAACTGCTGCTTGGATGAAAACTCAATCAACTTAATTTTTTTGTTGGAACAAACTCGTTCATAGATTTTACTATACATTTCCGGAAAAGATTTTGGAATAGGCATTTGGTAGGATAAACAATCTATTTCTTTCCCGTAACCTTCACCTTCTACCAATTTTTGCAGATAAGCAGGATTCGTTGGTGTAGCAATTACAGGCAAATGGGCAAAGCCCTCAATCTGCAATCCTTGTGGATCTTTGTCCGAAAAACCGTACGGACCGATTACCTTATTCATTCCTTTTAGCGTAGCCCATTTTTCAATCTCATCGATTAAAGCGTGAGCAACATCCGGATCATTAATGCAATCAAGCTGAAAGAAACGGGCCGTTTGTTCACCATGCTGGTCATTATATTTCTTATTGATGATACCCATAATACGCCCGACGGCCTGGCTACTGCGGTACGCCATCAGTCGAATTCCTTCTGAATATTGTAGGGCGCTGTTTCGCTTAGGGTTATGAAAATCAAACTCATCGGAATAAAGCGGAGGAACCCAATGGGAATCATCTTTATAAATGGACCGTGGAAAGTAAATGTATTCCCGTAGCTGACGGGAAGTGGTGATTTCTTTGATCTCAATAGACATGAAGTGAAGGTAATCGAAACAACAGAGCACAAAGATGTAAAGAGAAACCTAAAAAGTGAATGTTTTCAGGCTTTAAAAAAGAAAAGCCGGGACATAGTTCCCGGCTTTCCAGTCTAAAAAAACTTACGGTCAGCGCAGCAAAAAATCTAAACTGCTTTTCAACTCTCTGACCGAGTAAGAAGGCACACCGACACCGGCAAAAAATTATTACTTCCAACAACCACTACGAATGGAGTAAAACCAGTCGTGTCGGATATGCCATGCCTTTTCGCCTCACCTCCTTCTCCTCTCCCGTTGGGGAGGGGTGTCCGAAGGACGGGGTGAAGCCTAATCCACATTGTCATGCAAGAATTTATTATTTCCCAACAAGTTGTTATCGTCGTTCAAATTGTAACGTGAAATGAACGGCTCAGAAGAATGTGGCACATCATTATCCACCTTCACACCTCTGCGTAAGTAGGCAGGTAGCGTCCACTTTTCGTTGAACTCTTCCTTGGTCATCTCTTGCTTCTTGTTGGCTTTCAGTTTTTCTCTGCGCTCTTTTGCTTGCTGCTCCAGGCGCTCTTTTGTTTTGCGTACTTCCATAAGGCCTTCGTCGTTTATGATTTGATCAGCTGCTATTTCATTACCAACTTTAAATTCATCATCTTCAACAAACAGGTTTTCTTCTTCTTTCTCTTCGCTGAAGTTTGAAGTTGTCGTTTTAAATTCAAAAACATAAGAACGTTCTTCCGATGCTTCTTCGCGTACGACAGGTTTGTCTTCTGGCTTATGTAAAATCGGTCTATCACTCGGTCTCTGAACAATCGGTTTATCCACAGGTTTCTGAACGGTAGGCTTTTCCGGTACGTGAAGAACAGGTCTGTCTCCGCTGTCTTTCAGTTTCAACTCAATCTCCACACCGCGCTGGTTCACCGAGTTATCAACCTGACCAAACAAGGGAATTTGTGATTTATCAAGCTCAAGCGTTTTTTTATCCGTCTTCTTAGTCATCTTTCCTTCGCTCGTAAAACCCGTAGCAATCACCGTTACTCGAATGCGATCACCCAAAGCAGAATCCACACCATGACCAAAAATCACTTCAGCTTCATCACCTGCTTGTCCTTGAATATACTCTGTTATCGTTGTGAGCTCATCCATTTGCAATTCTGCTTCTTCACCGGAGATGATCGAAAGCAAAATCTTTTTCGCTCCCATGATATCACGGTTATCAAGCAATGGAGAAGAGAGTGCTTGTTGTGCTGCCTTCACGGCACGATTATCACCACGTGTTTCCGATGAGCCCATTACGGCTGCACCAGCACCCAACATCACCGTGCGCACATCTTGAAAATCAACGTTCACATATCCTGCCAGCGTGATAATTTCGGCGATACCTTTCGCGGCTGTTGTCAACACGTTATCAGCTTCACCAAAAGCCTGGCCGATAGCGAGGTTGCCATAGATTTCGCGAAGTTTATCATTCAATATTACAAGCACGGTATCACAGCACGCCCGAAATGCTTCAATGCCTTCCTCGGCTTGTGTTAATTTTTTCTTGCCCTCGAAGGAAAATGGAACGGTAACGATCCCCACGGTGAGAATGTCCATGTCTTTAGCAATCTTCGCGATCACCGGCGCAGCACCCGTTCCCGTGCCTCCGCCCATACCCGCAGTAACAAAAATCATTTTCGTGCCGTTGAGTAGCTCGCGGATTTGTTCCTTGCTCTCGAGTGCAGCTGCGCGACCTACTTCAGGGTTCGCTCCGCAGCCGAGACCTTCGGTGAGCGTTGCTCCAAGCTGCAACTTATTTGGCACGGGGCTGCTGTTGAGTGCCTGCAAGTCGGTGTTGGCCACAACAAACTCGACATCCTTGATGCCTTGTTTATACATGTGGTTCACCGCATTGCTGCCACCACCCCCCACACCAATCACCTTGATGATCGATTTGTGGTGTTTAGGCAGATCAAATTTGTATGATCCTGTTTCAAACATGACTGTAGTATTTAGTAGTGGTTTGTTCGTCTAATTGTATTGAATAAAAAGTTCTAAGTAATAAGTGATAAGTTCTAAGTTGTAAGTCCTTTTGGGCGGCTGCCGGGCTATTCGCTACAAGTCCGTCCACACACCTGGTCACACACTTCGGACTTTTCGCTTCTATCCCTGCCGCAAATCGTACCTCGTAGTTCATACCTCGTACTTTTTTAATATTCATTCTTTCCGTCAAGGTCATCAATCAACAAGCCTTTCGTCTTGTTCAAAATGTTAGAAAAGAAATCCGAAGTCGGATTTACCTTTTTCGATTTAACATTTGGTTTCACTTCCGCCATTTTTTCTTTATAGCGATCTTCACGTTCATCCAGCGAACGGAAGCCAGCCAAGACCAATCCAACCGCCGTTGCATACATCGGACTTTTCACTGCTTCGATTTTACTTTTACCGAGATGTTCGTTCGGATAGCCGATGCGCGTGTCCATGCCGGTCATGTATTCCACCAACTGTTTCAAACAAGCGAGTTGGGAGCCACCGCCAGTAATCACAATACCACCGGCCAATCGATTTTCATAACCCGAGTTGATAATCTCCGTGTGCGCCATCTCAATAATTTCTTCCATGCGAGCCTGTATAATGTTACTCAAACTCTTTACTGAAATTTCCTTAGCGGTTCTATTGCGAATGCCAGGGATTGAAACAATCTCATTGGGGCTTGCTTCTTCGGCAATTGCTTTTCCAAAACGAGTCTTTAATTGCTCGGCTTGTTTTGCCATCACCATAAGGCCATGCTGGATGTCCGTCGTCAAAATATTTCCACCGAAAGGAATCACCGCCGTATGCCTAATGATGCAGTCATGGAAAACAGCTATGTCGGTTGTGCCTCCACCAATATCAATAAGACAAACGCCCGCTTCTTTTTCTTCTTCACTCAATACAGCAAGACTTGAGCTTAGCGGCTCCAAAATCAAATCTTCAATTTCCAAGCCGCCGCGTCTAACACACTTATTAATATTATTGATGGCACTGGTCTGTGCAGTGATGATGTGGAAGTCAGCTTCCAACTTCACTCCACTCATACCCACGGGATCTTTGATTCCTTCTTCATAGTCCACTGTGTAATCCTGTGGCATCACATGAATAATCTCGCTGCCCGGAGGAATTACAATACGATACATGTCTTCCGTGAGACGATTTACATCTTCAATACTCACTTCTTCATCATTAGAGGAACGCGTGATACTTCCGTGGTGCACCGTGCTGCGAATGTGCTGACCAGCAATACCCACATTTACCACACCAATGTCAATACCACTCATGTCGCTGGCTTCTTTGATCGCTTTACCGATAGCAAACACGGTCTTCTCTATATTAGTGACGATGCCTTTGATCACTCCCTCGCTTTCGGCTTTGCCCATTCCAAGTACTTCGAGTTTGCCAAATTCATTCTTGCGACCTACGATGGCACAAATTTTCGTTGTACCGATATCGAGGCCGACTACTATTTTCTCGTTTTCCATGACTCCTTATTTTTAAGTGGTTGTGTTGTAATCGTTATTAGTTGTTCGTTATCCGTTTAATCGCACTTCAATCTTCCAAATTTTCAAATTGTTAAACCATCAAATTACTCTGCAATTACTTGTCCTTCGTATTCTAAATTCACTCGTTCGTATTTTGTCCAGCCGCGCTGTGGCAAAATTTCCTTATAAAAAATCATCAGTTTCTTAAACTTCTCTTCAATGTTTTCAGCCTTTCCAAATTCTACTCTCTGACCTGTTACTTGCGGAAATAATGAAATTTTACCTTCTGCATTAATATCCATTTGAGCTATTTGTGCTTTCCAGAATTTATCTTTGTTAATAAACCCAATCATTTCTAAAATCTGTTTCCCTCCTTCATCCTTTTTTAAGTCTTGCATTTCAATCATCTTCTTTACAAAAGGCCCGCTGAGGAGCATCACACGCGAAGTATATTTCTCCGACACAGGCATAACTACTCCATCTTCTGAGATGTAAGCATCCAGTGCATCAGATTGAACGATCCGGGCAATTGGCCTGCGTAATTCTACATTCACCACCAAGTTGCCTTTCAAGTCACCGAATAGTTGAGCACTCAATATATGTTTGTCGTATTTCAATTTTGCTTCTATCTCTTTTAAATTGATCCGATCTATCCCCGTTCCAATGATAGCTTGACCAGAATTCTCCACCAGCTTCATCAAATCGGACTCATCGAGAAAATGGTTTTCGTTAAGATTGTCCAGCTCAATGACTACATCTTTACACACGCTTCCACCTTGTTTGCGTTCGCCAAATGCAATCAAAAAAGAAACACCGATCAAGGCTGCCACCACCTTCACTTCCGTCCTTATGTTCAACTTCCATTTCATTGCTTACTTCACATTTTCTTTTTTAATAATTCTTTGATCGGCTTTACCATTGTATCAATGTCGCCTGCTCCCACTGTTGCTAACACTTCAATATTCATCAACTCTAAGTTTTGTACCAAATCCATCTTTGTGCATCTGAATTTTATTGGGCTCGTGATGTCTTTAAAAAGCATATCACTTGTAACCCCAGGAATTGGTTCTTCGCGCGCTGGGTAGATATCCATCAACAATACTTCATCCGCAACGCTCAAACTTTTTGAAAATCCCTCAGCAAAATCGCGAGTGCGCGTAAACAAGTGCGGCTGAAACACTACCGTAATCTTTTTACCCGCATACATCGATTTCAGTGATTTCAAGAATGCCTCGATCTCAGCAGGATGATGCGCATAGTCGTCTATATATACCAACTTCTCTGTTTTGATCACAAATTCAAATCTGCGTTTCACTCCGGTGAACGAAGCGAGAGCCGCACGAATTGTTTTGTCATCAATACCTAATTGCATCGCAACAACAGTGGCCGCAATCGCATTTTCCATATTATGGAAACCGGGGACGCCAAGCTGAATTTTTTCGAGCTTCATGCCTGGGCCTTGAAGATCGAATTCAAAAAATCCGTGTTGTGCTTTTACATTGCTGGCAAAAAATTGTCCCCGGTTAGTACCATAAGTCTCCTTTGTAATATGTTTTGTCTCGTTGGCCAGTGAAGCGATCGATTCATGAATTACCAAATGCCCACCTTTATTAATCTGGTTGATAAACTCTTTATAGGCAGAAAGCATTTGCAGGTGGTCTCCATAAATATCGAGGTGGTCCGCATCCGCCGACGTAACTACTGCCGTCTGTGGAAACAGTCGCAAAAATGAACGATCAAATTCATCCGCCTCCGCCACCATGATCGTTTGAGGGCTTACTTTTCCATTCATCACCAAATTGGAATCATAGTTGGCAGTGATCCCGCCTAAGAAGGCTACCATGTCTTTGCCTGCCGTCTTTATAATGTGTGCGATCAAGGATGAAGTTGTTGTCTTTCCATGCGTTCCAGCAACAGCAACGGTTTTATAATTCTTTGTTAACATTCCTAATACTTCCGAACGCTTAACAATAGTGAAGCCACCTGCCTTGAGATAGTTGTATTCTTTATGATCCTTTGGAATAGCCGGAGTAAATACAATCAACGTCTTCTCTTTCGTGAGATAACCTGGAATCATTTCAATACGATCTTCAAAATGTATTTCCATTCCTTCCTCCATCAACTCATGAATAAGCGGAGATGCGGTGCGATCATAGCCTGCAACTTTTAAGCCCGAATGCCTGAACCACCGGGCAAGTGCACTCATACCGATACCGCCAATGCCTAGAAAATAAATGCTATCGTAATTTTTCAGGTTCATGCGTTAACTATTTTTTTATAAGGACACATGGAATGCCCATACTCTATTAATATCTCTATACCAAGAATTGTTGATGGGCATTTCATGCGCCAATTAATTTTTCAATTTCATTAACTATCTCTTCTGCCGCGTTGGGCTTAGCCAACTTGACTATGTTTTCACTCAGTACATCACAGCGATGCAGATCAAAAATTAATTTCAACGCCTCATTCACCAGAACATCTTTAGCCTCCACATCACGCACTAGTACCGCTGCATCAATATCGACAAGCGCCATGGCATTTTTGGTTTGATGGTCCTCGGCTACATTGGGTGAAGGCACCAGAATGCTAGGTCGCTTCGTCAGGCATAATTCAGAAATCGCTAGTGCACCGGAACGGGAGATCACCACATCTGCAGCTGCATAGGCAATATCCATCTGGCCGAGAAAATCATTTATTCGAATTCTTTTCAGGTCTTTCTCTTTCGTCTGCTCCTTTATGTTTTCAAAATAAATTTTTCCTGTTTGCCAGATCACCTGCACTTGCGAATCAATTAACTTATCAATACCCATCAGAATACTTTCGTTGATCGTTCTTGATCCAAGACTTCCTCCTAAAATCAAAAGCGTTCTTTCATTCGAGTTGAAGCCGAAATAGGAAATAGCACGATCGCGTTTTGGCTCCGTATCGAGAATGTCCTTACGTACAGGATTGCCGGTAAACGTCATTTTGTCTTTCGGAAAATATTTTTCCATGCCATTGTAAGCCACGCAAACCCGCTGCACCTTATTTGCCAGTTGCTTATTAGTAAGCCCGGCGTATGAATTTTGTTCCTGGATAAGAGAGGGGATTTTTTTTCTGGTAGCCGCCAACATGATTGGTCCGCTTGCATAGCCGCCCGTGCCAACTACCGCATGAGGCTTGAAACGCCTCACTATTTTTCCGGCTGTGAAATAGCTGCTTAACAATTTGAAAGGAAAAAGTAAATTAGAAAGTGTGAGCTTGCGTTGGATTCCACTGATCCAAAGTCCAATGATCTTATAACCTGCTTGTGGAACATAGGTCATTTCCATTTTTCCTTTCGCGCCGACAAAAAGAATTTCTGCGTTGGGATAACGCTCCATAAATTTATTGGCGATGGAGATGGCAGGAAAAATATGGCCGCCGGTTCCTCCGCCGCTAATGATCAGTCGATATGGTTGTGTTCTGCTCAATTAATCTTTATGCTATTTGTTCTGCCCATCTGTTTGAAGCATGTAGCGAGTAGCTCGAGGCCAGTTTTCAAATTTTCAAATCGCTCCATTTTTAAATTAATCATGCTGCCTTCGCTTCCATGTTTTTACTCTCACCTGAAGTATGCGATTCGGCTTGTCCCCAATTTTCTTCTTGCTCTCCACGACTCACACTTAATATTATTCCTATTGAAATCCCTGTAAATACCATAGCCGTTCCACCCATACTCACGAGCGGCAGCGGCTGGCCGGTTATTGGACCGAGACCAACCACTACGCCCATATTCACCATCGCCTGGCATACCAAATCAAAACTCAAGCCCGCAGAGAGCAGTCCTCCAAATGCGCGCTCACTGTTGTAAGCAGCTTTCATTCCTCGATGAAGAAGAATTAAATAAAGGATCAATACAGTCACACCGCCAATTACTCCATATTCTTCAATGACAATCGCGTACACAAAATCGGAATAAGGATGCGGCAGAATATTTCTTTGATCACTGTTACCCGGTCCTTTGCCAACTAAGCCTCCTGTCGCTACGGCAATGCGACCGTGTTTGGCTTGGAAGGGAAGTTCACTACCATTAACAAAGCTCATGATCCGGCTCTTCGTCGTTTCCCATCGTGTACCCATTTTCAAACCGATGCCTCCCATCAACAAGCCCACCAGCACAAGCATGGCCAAATATTTTACAGGCACGCGACCAATGAACATGATCAACATACAGGTGGCGAAAAGCAACACAGCCGAGGAGAAATTAGAAAGCGCGATGAGCCCACAAATGCTTCCGCACCAAAATAAAATTGGAATCAATGATTCTTTGATGTCATCAATATTCTGCTGACGCTTCGAAAGCATGCTGGCCAAATTGATGATCAAGGCAAGACTGGCAAAGTCAGATGGTTGGAACGAGCCGAAGATCGGAACTTTGATCCAGCGAGCCGCTTCATTCAAAGACGTACCAAACTTGAAAGTGTATAACAACAAAGGAACACTCACCCACAATGCAAGGCGCGAAAGTTTGGAATAATAACGATAGTCAATTTTGTGCGCTATCCACATGGCTCCAAGACCCAGCATCACCATGCAGGTGTGCTTTAATAAATACCACTCAGGGCTCTCGGTTTTTTTAAAGGCAAGTGTACCAATGGAGCTATACACTACGAGGATACTGATGAGGGACAACGCGAAAACCACTGCCCAGATTACTCGGTCACCTTGCAAATTTTCGTCAGCCCATGTTTTAAATTTTTTCATATCAATAATTTTTATTGATGAATAAATTCGTTTTTCTTCTTCAGCTCCAGAACTGCCTCCCTAAACTGATTTCCACGGTCCTCATAGTTCTTGAATAAATCAAAACTGGCACAGGCCGGAGAAAGCAAAACCACGTCGCCGCGCTGAGCAACTTTTAAAGCAAGGGCAGCAAGCTCCTTCACACTTTGTGTTTCATGAATCTCTTTCACCACACCATCAAATGCTTTATGAAGTTTTGAATTGTCTTTTCCAAGACAGATTAACACGCGTACTTTTTTGCGCACCTGGTCCTCGATTAATTTATAATCATTGCCTTTATCGATACCGCCGGCAATCCACACGAGCGGACCTTCATAACTTCCGAGACCGTAGACGACTGAATCTACATTCGTAGCCTTAGAATCGTTGACAAACTCAATTCCGTTGATAGTAGCAATTGACTCCAGTCGGTGAGGCGCATTTTTAAAAGTTTTCAAGCCAGCTTTGATTGAATCAACAGATACTCCGGCTAAGCAGACTGCAGCAACAGCTGACATCGTATTAATCAAGTTGTGCGGACCTTTGAGCGTAGTGTCTCGTTGGAAAATATTAAATGAATTCTTGTTGAGATTGAAAATCATTTTACTACCATCGAAATGTGCCGGAGTCGATTGCCCTTTTAATGACACTTTTAAAGCTAAAGGAACAATTTTTCTTTTACCAGCCTCTCCTTCAACAATGACATCGTCAGCGTAATAAATAAAATGATTGTCGGCCTGCATCGCCCGTATCAACCTGAATTTTGAGTTGATATAGTTTTGCATTTGATATTCGTAACGATCGAGGTGATCCGGCGTGATGTTGAGCAATATGCCAATGTGTGGCTGAAAAAAATTTGTTCCGTCTAACTGAAAACTGCTCACCTCCACCACGTACCAATCATGATTTTCAAATGCTACTTTACGGGCAAGGCTTTCACCAACATTTCCTGCAAGCGCCACATTCATTCCTGCTGACTTCATCAAATGATAGGTCAGCAGCGTAGTTGTTGTCTTTCCATTTGTCCCTGTGATCGCAATGACTTTCCCTTTAAGAAATCGGAAAGCGAATTCCAATTCATCTATAATTTCAATTCCCTTAATTTTTGCTTTTTTAATCATCTCTGCTTTGTCTGGAATACCAGGGCTTTTGATAATTAAATCACCATTTAAAATCTTATCTTCAGAATGTTTTCCTTCTTCAAATTCAATTTTGTTCGCGATTAAATCATTCTTGTATTTTTCTTTGATCAATCCCTGATCAGACACAAATGCATTCAACCCTTTGACTTTCGCCAAAAGCGCGGCCCCTGTTCCACTTTCTCCTGCACCCAATATGACTACTCTCTGCTTCATCTAACTTTAAGGGTTGCAAGACTCACAATTGCCAACAATATTCCCACAATCCAGAAACGTGCTACAATTTTTGGTTCTGGAATATTTTTCTTCTGATAATGGTGATGCAATGGAGACATCAACAAAATTCTTTGGCCCACACCAAATTTTCTTTTCGTGTATTTGAAGTATGAAACTTGTAACATTACCGAGAGCAATTCGACAAGAAATATTCCACACAACGACGGAATCATTAGCTCCTTCCTTACGGCCAATGCAAGCACGGCGATAATCCCACCTAATGATAAACTCCCTGTATCTCCCATAAACACTTGTGCGGGATAGGAGTTGTACCACAAGAAACCCAGGCAAGCTCCTACAAACGCTGTGCAGAAAATTACCAACTCACTCAGGTTTGGAATGTACATGATGTTGAGGTACGAACTAAAATCGACACGGCCAGAGAGGTACGCTAAAATTGCGAGCGTCAATCCGATAATAGCCGAAGTGCCTGCAGCCAGTCCATCAATGCCATCGGTAATATTGGCTCCATTCGAAACGGCCGTGATAATAAATATTACAAACAATGTGTAAATGATCCATGTGTAATTCTTATCCAACCCAAACAACAGACTACTGTAATCCAATTCGTTGTTCTTTAAAAAGGGAACAGTCGTTCTGGTTGACTTAATGTCTCTGTAGTTTATTTTCGGTTGCGATTCTTCTTTTACAATTTCTATACTGGCCACCGATGACGGGGCAACTTCACGAATCACGACATGGTCATTGAAATAAAGTGTGAGGCCAACAATCAACCCGATCGTAACCTGGCCTACAATTTTAAAGCGACCTGCTAATCCTTCTTTATTTTTTTTGAATACTTTAATGTAGTCATCCAAGAAACCGATTGTTCCAAGCCAAACAGTCGTCCCTATCAACAGGATCACGTAAACGTTGTCGAGCTTAGCCATCAATAAAGTGGGGACCAGAATAGCAGTAATGATGATGAGTCCACCCATCGTTGGTGTTCCTTTTTTTTGCAGTTGACCTTCCAGCCCTAAGTCACGGATATCTTCACCTACTTGTTTTCTTCTCAAAAATGAAATCAGTTTGCTGCCAAAGGTGATGGTGATCAGCAACGAAAGCACGGCAGCAACACCAGCGCGAAAAGAAATATATTGAAACAATCCTGCACCAGGAAGATTAAATTGTTTGTCGATATAGTTGAATAAGTAATACAACATTTAATTTTCAATTATCAATGAATCAATTATCAATGTGGAGAAAATAATGAAACTATTTCCATTTTTCCTTGACGTTGAAATGATTTTGGCTAATACTTTCAATATGCTTTCGACATCTTTCAGCAATTTGCCTGGCTTAGGATAGTTCTTAGCAAACTCACATAACTCAAGCCAGTATTCAGTTTCTTCAGCCTCTTTAGCCGCAATCTTCAATTTGTGAATGAAGTCTGCCTTACTCTCTGCATTCTGAGCTTCTTTAACATTGGCTCCAACTGAACAGCCTGCCCGTAGTGTCTGATCCGCAAATGAAAACCTCTTTTGTTCTCTGAGAATTTCTGCAAAGTCAATAACGTCCAAGGCGAACTGAAACGTTAGCTTCACAATTACATTATCTTTATAGTTCCTTGTCATCTGCACATTTGCACATTTATAATTGAAAATTAATTAGCAAACATTTTCAGCATTCGATCTAAAACTTCTTTATCGTCAAATGGATACTTCACTCCTTTTATTTCCTGATAATTTTCATGGCCTTTACCTGCCACGAGAATAATATCTTTCTCTTTTGCCAACATACACGCGGTTTTGATCGCCTCTTCACGGTCGGTCATTACTAAAGTTTTCTTCGCCTCACTTGGCCCAACTCCTTTCTGCATTTCTCTAATGATCTCCATCGGATCTTCACTCCGCGGATTATCAGAAGTAAAAATTACTTTGTTAGAATATTTACAGGCGATGGCGGCCATCAAAGGACGCTTGGTTTTGTCGCGGTCACCACCGCATCCAACTATTGAAATCACTTGTTCAGCGCCAGTCCTGAAATGCTCAATTGTTTCAAGCACATTTTTCAACGCATCAGGGGTGTGGGCGTAATCAACGATGGCTGTGAATTTTGAACCGGGTCTCACTAATTCAAATCTTCCGTTCGCTCCCGTCAGCGATGACAAGCGCATCAATGTCAATTCAGGGTCCTCACCCAAAAGAATAGCAGCACCGTAAACAGCAAGAAGATTATACGCATTGAAATCGCCAATCAATTTGAACCATACATTTTTATCGGCGATATCCAATTCCAAACCAATTATGGAATTGGTGATGATCTTCGCTTTGAAGTCGGCCATCTTTTTCAAGCCGTAGGTTTTCTTCGATGCTTTGCAGTTTTGCACCATCACCATACCTCGCTTGTCGTCAATGTTTACAAGAGCAAAGGCATCCGATGAAAGACCATCAAAGAATCCTTTCTTCGCGCGGATATAGCTTTCAAATGTGTGGTGATAATCCAAATGATCGTGTGTGATGTTGGTAAATATTCCTCCAACAAAATGCAACCCTTCAATGCGACCTTGATCAACAGCATGCGAACTAACTTCCATGAAGCAATGCGTGCAGCCTGCTTCAATCATTTGCACCAACAACTCATTGATCTGAATCGGATCGGGTGTGGTGTGTGTTGCTTGAATATCTTTGTCAACAATCTTATTCACAACTGTGGATAACAAACCCACTTTATGATTGAGCGAAATGAAAAGTTTATACAACAATGTGACTATTGTCGTCTTACCATTGGTGCCGGTTACTCCAGTGATTTTTATTTTTTGCGATGGGTTGCCATAGAAGTTGGATGCAATAATTCCTAATGCTTTTGCACTTCCCTTGACAGTGATGTAGGTTGCTTTATCTGAAATTTCATCAGGCAATTTATTGCAAACAACTACAGTTGCTCCGTTGCTGGTTGCCTTCTCAATAAATTCATGACCATCCGCTTGATGTCCTTTGATTGCAACAAACAAAAATCCGGGCTTCACTTTTCGCGAGTCGAAGGCAATACCATTTACTTCCATATCCATGTTGCCAGATGTGGAAGTGATATTGACTTTATATAATATGTCACGCAACAATGCCATCAACTCAGTTTTAGGTAAATTCTGCTCCCTTTTGAAATTCTTGTGCCTGGGCTTAGTGATTGTTCTGCAACCCGACCTTTACCACCATAGTAAACTCTCAATCCGGACTTCTCTAATAAATAAATTGCATCACGGAACGTCATTCCCGTTACATTAGGAACTAAATCCTTTATGATTGGATTTTTCTTCAATGCAACAGAGCTCTCTTCTCTTGCTGCACGGATCCACTCTTCATCGGTAGTGGAATGATTGGAGATACCGAGTTCATTGCATAACATGGCTACCTCCTCGTGTTTGCCAGCGCGAACAACAGGAACTACACCTGGCTCGGTGATTTTCCTTTTCTCCATTGCCATTTGCAAGTTGAGATCTTGCGCATAAATGTTATCGGCAATGTCTTTGAATACCGGACCTGCCACGCTATTGCCATACTGATAAATTCCCCTTGGGTTTTTTATCAAAACAATAGCCGAATATTTTGGAGCATGTGCCGGAAAATATCCAACGAATGAAGTGATATACTTCTTCTCGTAATGACCATCTTTTAAAATTACCGCAGTTCCTGTTTTGCCAGCAATGCGGTAGTAGGAATTTTTTAAATTCTTTGCTGTGCCATATTCAACAACTCCTTCCAATAAAAGCTTAAGTTGGTTTAATGTTTTGGTCGAACAGATTTTGGGGTTCAATGTCTCTGTTTCAAATTCGGTAATCGTATTCTCTGCTTGCTTCACCGAGGTTACAAAAATCGGTTTGATCATTACGCCATCGTTGGCTACTGCATTGTATAAAGCCAATGTATGTAATGGAGAAATTTCAAATCCATAACCATAGGCCATCCATGGAAGAGTGATGCCGCTCCACTCCTTATCTTTCGGACGAGTGATCTTCGGATACAATTCTCCGCTAATCTGCAAGCCTAATGGCCTTGACAATTTCAATTCATCAACGTAGTTCAGGAATTTTTCAGGCTTTGTTTTAAAATGTCTGTCGAGCAACTTGGCCATCGCGATGTTGGACGACTTTTCAAATGCATCTTTAATAGAAATTTTTCCATAACCACCCTCCTCATGATCACGAACTTTCTTGTTGTAGAAAGTAAATTCGCCTTTACCTGTATTAATAGTATCGGTCAATTTGATGTTGGTCTCTTCCAGCAGTGCCATCATGGTCACCAGTTTGAAAGTTGAACCAGGTTCAAACAATCCACCCACTGCAAGATTTAATTTCTCAGTATAGTCACCTTCTCCATCTTTACTCAAATTCGAGATTGCTTTGATGTGACCCGTTTTCACTTCCATTACTACCACCGTTCCTTCATCGGCATCGTGTGCACGCATTGCTTCAAACAAAGAAGTTTCCGCTACATCTTGAAGATTAATGTCGATGGTTGTCTGAATGTCCATTCCATCTACCGCACGAATGTTGTTGCCATCAAACACGGGCTTCCAAACTCCTCCAGCAATTTTTTGGAAGAGAGCTTCACCATCTTGTCCACCTAGTGCTACATTGAAGCTATACTCAAGTCCGGCACCTTTTTCATCTTCATTCACAAACCCAATAGTTCTGCGACTTAAATTTGAAAACGGTCGATAACGCACATCCATCCTCTCAAAAATTACTCCGCCTTTGTACCTTCCTTCACGGAAGATCGGCCATGAGGTCATTTCCTTTTTCGTCTGATAGTTGATCTGCTTGCGATTGATGGTGAGGTATTGTTTACCAGATGATCTCGCGTCCTTCAACATCTCTTTATATTCTTTTGAAGAACGATCTTTGTAAAATCTGGAAAGATAGTAGGCCAACGAATCTACTCCTTTCTTAAATACTTCATCCCTAGGTAATGTTGGATCCATCGCCACTTTGTAAAAAGGCAATGAGGTAGCGAGCAAACTTCCATTGTCTGAATATATATTTCCTCGCGTAGCGGGCACCTTCTTATAATCGAACATGATCTCTTCCGCCATCTTAGACCACTTCTCTCCTTCTACAACCTGGATGTGACCAATTTTTGCGGCCACACAAACCGCGAAGATGAGCACTCCTAAAAATGCTATGCGTACCCTTACTAATATGGACTTCTTAATATTCACCTTTCTTCACAACAACTTTAAATGGTGGTCTTAAACTTTCTTCTAACCCAATCGACTTAACTCTTCGAGCCACTTCGCTTTGCTTGCTGGCAAACATAACATCTGCTTTGAGCGTGGTAAAGTCTGCTCTTAAATCTTCTACATCGCTTTGTGCTTTCTCAATGGCACGTGTTGTTTTATCCGCATAATGCGTGTTGCTGATGTAGAGCAATCCTAAAAAAACCACGAACAAAATTTTTGGCAGGTATTGAACCGGGAAACCTTCTTCAAAATATGATTCGAGCTTCAACCGTTTTTCCAAGCCAGAGAACATGCTCTTGCCATCGCCTTTGGAGGGCTTGACCTGTCGTTCGTTCGCTCTCTGTTGCGACTCGATCCTGAATTTATTTTCCATACTCCTACTGTTTACAGTCTACTTCCTACTCTTAGTTTCGCGCTCCGCGCCCTGTTATTTTCCTCTATTTCTTTTTCCGAAGCTTCGATCGGTTTTCTCGTCACTGCTTCGAACGGCCTTATCTTATTTCCAAAAAAATCTTTTTCCACTTCACCAAATACCTTACCCGTATTGATATAATTCTTTACCATTCTGTCTTCCAACGAATGATAACTCATCACCACCAGTCTTCCTTCTTTTTCCGTTACATCTCCACATTGGTGCAAAAAATCTTCAAGTGCCTGCATCTCTTCATTCACTTCGATGCGCAACGCCTGAAACACCTGGGCGAAATATTTATTCTCCTTGCCCCTTGGGGCGATGGATTGTAATCCCACTTTCAAGTCGAGGGTTGTTTTCAATGGCTTAATCTTTCTCTGTTCAATTACAGTCTTTGCTGCTGTCTTCGCGTTTTTCAACTCACCATACATTCCAAAAATCTTATGCAACTGCGCTTCGCTACACTCATTCAAAATTTTTGCCGCTGTAACTTTTGAGCGTTGATCCATTCGCATATCGAGCGGCCCGTCGAAGCGAGTGGAAAACCCGCGCTCAGCTGAATCAATCTGGTGCGATGAAATCCCCAAGTCTGCTAAAATGCCATTGACTTTATTCACCCCATGCAACTTCAAATACTGTTTCATGTATCGAAAGTTGGCCTGACAAAATGTAAAAGAACGATGTTGTATTTTCTCTGCTTCCTTTTTTGCGTCTTCGTCTTGGTCAAACACAATCAGCTTTCCGCCTTTCAGTTTTTCCAACAGGAGTAAGCTATGTCCACCTCCACCGAAGGTTGCATCAACATAGATACCTTCGGGATTGATGTTCAGTGCTTCGAGGCACTCGCGGAGCATAACGGGCTTGTGGTAACTTCTGGATTCCGGATTCTGGCTTCTCGTCGGGCTATTTTCCATTAACGTCCAGTTTCCAATATCCAGCTTCCCGTGTCCATCATCACTCGTTTAAGTACTTCTCTGCCAGCTTCGACAATTCACCAGGGTCTTGGATCTGATGCTTTTCATAAATCGTTGGATTCCAAGCCTCAACTTTGGCACCGGTACCAACCAGCATAACGTCTTTGTCGATGTTGGCGTAGGTCAACATGTTCTTTGGTATGAGAAAGCGGCCGTTGCCGTCAAGCTCTACCGTGACCACACCCGACAAAAAGTTGCGCTGGAGTTTGCGATACTCTTCGTTGAATTCGTTTAGTCCTGAAATTTTTGAAAAGATCTTTTTGAACTCCACCAGGGGATAAATGATGAGGCATTGCTCGAAACCCTTGCGAATAACCAATTCCTGGCTATCCCCTTCGGGAAGCTGGGATTTGATCCGCGCAGGCAGAACCAGTCTGCCTTTGGCATCAAGCTTACACTCAAATTCACTGGTGAAGAAAGTCATAGACGTAGTGGTTGTCTTATCCTCCTTAGCAAAAATAGATATTTTCTAACCACTTCCAACCACTTTCACCCACTTTTTACATTTTAAGCCATATTTATTGTCACTTCTAACATATTGTCATTTCTCACAGAAGATTAGACTCGACCAAAGTAAAGTAGACTATTACCTAACTAAAGTAGACTCGAAGTGCTGGATCTTGGGATCAACATGAGCCAGGAGGGCTGGAAAAATTGCAGATAGATTTGAGTTAGAACTATTGGGTTCTAATCCCAGCTGGATCACGCAATATGCCTCCTAGATATTCCAGGAGGCATTTTTATTTGGACTGAATCAAAACGTATCAAATTCCTTACTTTTTGTGCTTTAAAACATTTTGCGGCTTCGTCAGCATCTTGTGGCCACCAGGCTTCGATTTAAAAAATTCTCTTTAAGAGACTATCTTAACGATCAGTCACCCCGATTTGGAATAGTTAGCAATAGGAACTGGTGAATATTTTCATGTTAAACGTTATGTCTAAAATCACTTAAAAAAGAAAAAGAAGAGGTGTGAATCATATAACAACCGTTCTCAAATTATAAAACGCAGTGGTGGGATTTTCATTTCTTTTAGTTACTCGTCCGGCTGCCTTACAACTTTCCATATCATCCGTTGTTCTGTTTCACTCGTAAGACCGTAGCAACCTCATACTCTCACGGCACTTTCACGAGCCTCCTTATCAGTTAATTTTAAAATTGCGAAAGAATTTTCACAACGTACAAAACTTATTGTCTTGGCTACACAGTGCCTTACATAATTTGAACTCATTCCCCGAGTTGTCATTTGGAAAATTAATTGATTGTTGAATAGGATTATTTCATGCGCTGATTAATCAAACTGAAAAAATGAATATCACTAAAACTCTTGATCGTAAATAAACAATTATTTTGTCCAGATCTTATCATTGCAGAATGTGGCATTCATGTAACTAATTTTAGAAGTTATGTAAGACTTCACAGAACTTGCAGATTCACTTTGCAAGATAATTTAAAGAGCCACAATGACAGTCATAGATGCACTCAACTGGCGATATGCCACCAAAAGAATGAATGGAAATATTATTCCAAAAGAGAAAATGGAATCTATATTAAAGGCAATCTCTCTTGCTCCTTCATCATTGGGATTACAACCATATTCAATTATTGTTATAGAAAATCCAGGCATGCTTGAAAAAATTAAACCGATTGCAAACATGCAACCACAAATTACCGAGGCATCGGCTCTGCTTGTATTTGCGGCGTGGGATAACCTTACACAAAAAAGAATTGATAAATATATTGCCAGGATTTCATCGGTGAGAGACGTCAATGAAGAAAGTTTAAGTCATATAAAACAATTACTGGAAACTCAACTTAAAAACACAGTTGAGCAAAATTTCATTTGGAATTCAAAGCAGGCATATATTGCTTTAGGGGTTGGATTAGTAGCTGCCGCAG
>Ga0302321_100000250_pt1 | contig 48029 bp, 38 predicted proteins | sample Fen_T0_1_FD_202505 | JGI IMG/M metagenome (GOLD analysis project Ga0302321, IMG submission 202505) | Peat permafrost microbial communities from Stordalen Mire near Abisko, Sweden - Fen_T0_1 | ecosystem: Environmental > Terrestrial > Soil > Wetlands > Permafrost | place: Sweden: Abisko... | reverse complement strand
TGCGAAGGGAAGTCTTGCTGGTCATTTTTGGCTCGTCGTGTTTGAGTTTCGGGAATTGGGTTCGAACAACTTGCAGCTCGTGCGAAATACGTGCAGCTCGGCGGCTTCACTCTCTAAGCGATGCACATTGCCCCGCATTGTGCCCGGACATAATGGGTGTAGTCAGCCGTACTCAATGGCTCAAATACTCACTGGTATTGAAGTTGCGGCAAGGCCAGCGTATCTGGTTTCCAATTGGACAACAGAAAGCCATATTCGCACGGACTTCCGGTTGTGCGTCATGGGTGCGGCTCAAGTTCAACTCAAGGGGCGTGGCAGAGCTTCTTCACCGTGTCGCATACGGTTTTAGACTTGTCCGAACAAGTCCCACATTCCCCATCGTTGAAACACGAGCAGTAGCCTTCCACCTGAAGCGATGGAATTGCTAGCCCCTGAATTCTGAATTGGAGCACCCCCGAGGAGACCGCCTCTTCACCAACGGCGGTGCGAGTCACTGTCAGCTGTGGGAAACCTGCAACACCGAGCTCGATGAGTGCGGTGATAAGGGTCGCCGGTATGGTGTAGGAACCAGTGTCGCTTACATCGCAGCTCAGGTAGCCGGCGCTGCCGCCATGCTTACTGATGTTGAGCCCAAGATTCATTTTCGCGCCCACCGCCGCACTGCCAGGAGTCCACTTCAGTTCGAGCGGCGCCCCCTTGGTGATCATGTAGCTTGCCGCACCCAACGCAACAGGCGCGATGCCTTTCGCCGTGACGTCAAAAGCGGGATAGGTGTCGCCAGTTGCGCTTAGCGTGATCGTGTCGCCTTCGGCAAACCCGGGATAAATGATATCGCCTGCGTATTGGTAGTTTTTGTTGATGTTGGAGAGCTTCAGCACTGTGCTGCCAATGCCCGTCATGGTGGCGTCACCAATGCCAGCTAAACTCGGGTTGTCTTTGCAAGTATTTGCTGCGACGCAGGTCTGCGTGGTCAAGCAAGCCGGAACGCAACTATGCTGAGAGTACGAAAATACTTTGCACTCCGAGTTATTCTCGACCAGGGTTTGAATCACCGAGCTCAGCACCGGGCCGGTGTAGGCCGTCCCGAAGATCGTGGTGTGCTCGGGCTGACTGGCATCGGCCGGGTTGAGCGCTACCGTAAATGTGCCGACAACGTTCGAGGTGGAGCTGGAGGAATCGCCGCCGGCCGAGCCCGCTGGATTGCCCGAACTGCTCGAAGAGCATCCACCAACGGCGGCTGCCAAAAATGCGGCTGTGACGATGAGGCCTTCAAAGGTCCCTAACTTGAGGACTGCTGTCTTCACTTCGTGACTCCAATCTTTCGAGGAAAATTCCAAGCCAGGTTCACTACGGGTCAGGTCTGGCCTCACCACTATGTCGGTCCGATGGCTTCGCTCAAGTGACTATAACAACGGGGCATTCCGCAGTGCCGCAACGCGCATCGGGCAGCTCAATATTGCGACGAACGAGTGACACCTATTCGACGCCAGCGTGATTGAGAGCCCGATTTTGGGATCAAGGCGCAGTTGGCCGCTCGGCCTGTCACTGAGCTGTGCTGGGCCCAGCCTGGAGCAGGTGTTGCCCGAAAGGTCGCCGGAGCAAGGCAGGGCGGCCTCGGAAGTTGATAAGCTCTCATTTGCGCGATCGGCGCCAAAGCCGCGACTTCATTTTGAGTTCGAGCGCAGCGCTCACTGCCCGTCTCGTCCGATCATCTTTGGAGCTTTCTGTGGTGCCGAGTCGAAGTTGTCGACTCCACGGAAACTGTTCGATATTTGCCGTTGCGAGTCCCGCCTCGGCGTAAAAAGGCCTCCCACCCTTTTGTATCGAACGCCGTTGGCACTGTGCTTTCGAGCTAGGCAGCCCTCCGACGAATGCAATAGCCTGCGTCCATGGGCTTTGTCTGCTGCCTCTGCCACTTCCGCTCAATAGACATCGTGCGGCGCAGAGCTTCGCGACCTTTGGGCACACCACTGACCGTGCCGTAAAATGCCGCTCATATTGTCCATTCTCGCGCTTCTCGCGGGCTTCGTAGCCTGCTTCGCGCTCGGTAACCTACTGACCTGGCACCGCAACGAGCAGGACCACTCGGCTCGTTACTTCGGGCTGCTATGTCTGGGGTTCGCGACTTACGCGCTGCTGCAGCATGCGATCCTTTCTGCGCGAGACGTGGCTGCGACGTCACTACTGCTCAGGTGGCAGGGTGCTTCCTTTGCCTTCATGTTCGTTTCGCTGGTGCGCTTTGGCGTTGAGTTCGGGAAACGGCAAGTCGACAAACTGGATCTGCTGTTCATCAGTGTCTACCTATTCTTGGGCGCTTGGTCGCTGATAAGTCCGAGCGGGTACTGGTTCGCGACCGTGACCGCACTCGAACCGATCCCCAATGCCAATGGCCACCTCTATCATCCGCGCGGAACAATCGCATGGACCTACTACCTGTCGATCGTCGCCCAATACCCGTTGCTCATCCGCCAGATTGCAGACGGACGCCGCGCCGTGCGTTCGGGTTCGCGCATCGATGGCTGGCTTTGGATCGCCTGCATCGCCAGTGTCTTGCTATGCGGGACTCACGACCATCTGGTGGATTTCGGGCTCTTCGCTCCACCCTACCTCGCAGAGTATACGTTTCCGTTGGCAATTCTCGCCATGGGTACCCGCTACGTGCAGCGGCGCAGCCGCGAATTCGTTCGTTTGCACGTGCTCCAAGAGGCACTTACGACGTCAGAAGCCAAGCTCAGGGAATTGTACGAGAGTTCCAGCGACGCGATCTTCATTCATGACGCCGAATCGGGAGCCATCATCGACGTCAACCGAACGATGTGTGAGATGTACGGCTTCACGCGTACCGAGAGCCTAACGCTGTCCGTTGCCGATTTGAGCTCCAACACCGATGAATACTCTGAGGCTCGAGCAATCGAGCGCCTGGCCGACGCATTGCAAAATGGCGTGACGACTTTTCCGTGGAAGGCGCGGCGCAAGGATAAATCGACGTTTTCGGTTGAGGTGACGCTGAAACGAACGGAACTTGGTGGCAGAACTTGCGTCGTCGCCAACGTTCGCGATCAGACCGAGCGCGAAACAACCACCAATGCACTGAATCAGGAGAAGGAATTCGCCAGCAAATTGCTGGCCAGCCTGCCTGGCACCTTCTACCTGTATGATCGCGAGCTGAGACTCGTACGCTGGAATCGCAACCTTGAAATGTCGTTGGGTTACTCTGGCGAGCAGCTGGCTCACAAGCCCATGACGGACTGGTACCCGCCAGGGCCTGAACGTGACGAACTGATGGCGTCAGTGCGTCACTGGTTCGACCACGGCCAAGAGAACATTCAGCGCGAGACGCGGATGTTGCGAGCCGATGGATCTGCGGTCGCCCACCTCATCACTGCGACGAAACTCGACACTCCCAACGGTGCGATGCTGATGGGCGTAGGCCTCGATATCTCCGATCTAGAACAAGCCCAGATACAGCTGCGCGAGGGCGAAGAACGCTACCGCACGCTGTTTGATAGCGCGGGAGACGCCATCTTGCTAATGCTCGGTGATCGTTTCGTCGACTGCAACGCGAGCGCGCTCAGAGTGTACGGATGCAGCTCGCGGGCAGAACTAGTCGACCACACACCGATCGAATTCTCCCCCGAGCTGCAACCGGGCGAGAAGGACTCTGGCACTGAGGCGCGCCTTCGAATTACCGAAGCTTTGTCCGGAAAGCCCCAGCGCTTCGACTGGATGCATCAGCGCGCCGACGGAACGCCGTTCTTGGCCGAGGTTAGTCTCAACCGCGTGGACCTTCGGGGGACCAGGCACCTACAGGCAATCGTCCGCGACGTAACCGAGAAGCGCCGTCTCGAAGAGCGGCTGTGGCACGCGCAGCGCCTCGAGGCGATCGGGCACCTGGCGGGTGGTGTGGCCCACGATTTCAACAACCTTCTGACCCCGATCATGGGCCATGTCGAGCTCCTGCTCGGCGAGGTTCCCGCCAACGATCCTACCCGTGATGACCTCAACCAGATCCTGTCCGCAGCCAAGCGCGCACGCGGGCTGACGCAGCAGCTGCTCACCGTTGGGCGTCGCGGCGTACTCGAGGTTCAGCCGATCGACGTTTGCGCTTTAGTGCTGGGGATGAAAGACTTGTTTGCTCGACTGTTGCGTGAGGACATCAAGCTTCGGCTCGAAGTTGATCCCAACGGCGCGGTGGTGACCGCCGATCCGTCGCAGCTCGAACAAGTAGTGATGAATCTGGTCGTCAACGCGCGCGATGCTATGCCACGGGGCGGGCAGTTGGCAGTGTCCGTCGCTCAACACGAACTCGATTCGGAGATTCATTCGAGCCTTGGAGACTGCCCGCGTGGTCAATACGCACTCTTGTCGGTTTCCGATACGGGCCTCGGCATGACGGAAGAGATCAAACGCCGCCTGTTCGAACCCTTCTTCACGACCAAGACCATGGGAAGAGGGACCGGGCTCGGGCTGGCAACGGTACTCGGTATCGTCCAACAGCACCATGGTACGCTAACGGTCAGCAGCGAACCAGAAAAGGGGACCGCGTTCAAAGTCTACCTGCCCATTTCGGGCGAGCTCATTCGGACCGACGGGACCGCACTTGCAACGGTTGCGCAAGCCAATGGCACGGAAACAATCTTGCTCGTGGAAGATGATGATGCAGTGCGCGCATTCGCTTGTCGCGCACTCGAGCGACATGGCTACACGATCCATGTCGCGGACTCGGCCGAGAAGGCGCTGGAAGTGTTCGCAAAGCTGGCAAACTCGCCACAGCTGGTGATTACCGATGTGGTTCTGCCCAAACTCAATGGGCGCGAGCTATTCGAACAGTTGCGAGGTGCGCAAAACGACATTCGGGTGCTCTACATGTCGGGCTACTCGGGTGACACCATCTCGCATCATGGGATCCTTGACACGGGCGTGGTCCTGATCCAAAAGCCGTTTTCCGTCGACGAGTTGCTGTCAAAGGTGCGGGCGGTGCTCGATGGCTAGACGCGGTGGAATTTGCGGCAGTCCGGCAAAACGCGCTCGGAATAGTTCGTCACTGCAATTCGGTTTGGGCGTGCTCGGCACTTCGTCTATCGTCATGCTGACGCGCACAACTCTCGCCGAAGATGTCGAGTCAAAGGAGACTGGCCCTGCGACAGAGAACGCGCCCGAGCCCGACACGCTTCCTTACTTCAGCCGGGGCGAGCCAAGAGTATTCGCCTCAGGTAGAGCGGTAGCTGGTCTTGGCGTGGGTCGGCTAGCCCTAGAGGGTGGTTACGGCAAGCCGCATTGGGCGTGGGTCGGTACCGAGACCATCAGCGCGATCACGCCGTACTTCTCTTCGTTCCAGGCAGGGTTGCACGCCAGCTTGGTAGTCGTAGATGCCATGATCACCTGGCGCCGCACTTACTCGTTTAGTCACGGTTTGATAGCGGAATTGGCCAGCGTCTCCGCCGCGGATCTTGAGCGCTCTGGCACCTCGAAGCTACAATATGATGTCCTCGACGCCAGTCTGTGGGGGTTCATTCCGTATCGCCGCCTGTTGCTGACTTGGGAGTTCACCTACGTTCTGCCATTGGCGTTGGACACCCGAAATCTACTGTATGAAGAGGTGCAGCGCGCGGTCGTGTCACGACGCGGACTGTGGACCACTAAGGTTGCCCCGATGCTCAAGCCCGTCCGAAATCGCGCGTTCTACGCTGGGGTGCTGGTCGAACAATTGGCCCTGATGGGTCGCAGTCGGCCGCTTGAGCTCCGTGCTGGGCCGTCAATTTGGGCCAATCTCGGTGACCATTGGGATCTGTATGGTTACCTGAGCTGGCCCGTCGTCAGCCCTGACTCACTGGGATTTTGGGGCGGTTTGTATGGGTCGGTGGGGTTACTTTTTCGCATGGCTACGGGTGAACCAACGGCTGTGAGGCCATAGCCCGGACGTGACCTGGGCCAAGCGAAACTAGGGGCGACCCGCCAACAGCAGCTGACCCGCGTTGCCGGTGTTCGAAATGTAGTTGGGCCCGGTTCCACTTGAAACCAGTAGCGCCGTTAGGTCTGTGCCGACCGAATAGTGCCCGTCGGCATCGGCGCCCTGCTGATTGGCGTCCCAAGTATTGCCTACCGCTTTGACGACCACACCCGCCGAAAGGTAAAAACTGAAATTGGCGGCGTCAGGCTGCAGGCTGAGATTGTTGTTGCGAAAGACGTTGTTTCCGGGTGAATCGAGGGTGCCGAAATCGAACGTGTTGTTCGAATCTGCGGTTAGCCCGACACCAGAATATTGTCCACCCGTTGCCGTGGTATTGCGCACCTTCACAGAAAGGCCGGCAGATGAGTTCGAGAACAGCATCGCTCCCCAGCCGGCGATGAAATCAACGTGATTGATTGACACCGCACCGGGGCCACTGATCAAGACAGCCGGTGAGTCGACACGAGTGAACGAACTATTGGTGATGGATACGTCGCAGCCACTACCAGTAATGTTCACCCCGAGGCTCTTCATGTCCGTCACTGTCAAGCGATTGATGCTGACCTTGGGTATGGACGTGCTCGGCGCTTGGGACACGATGATGCCGTTGGCGCCATTCTTGAACGTCACATCGTCAAGGGTCATCTCGGTGGTCACTGTGCCACCGAGGATGCACAAGGACGTGTAATCGAAGGTCGTTCCTCCGTCCACTTGGAGCCGAGGCGTACCACTAGGAAGGTAGATGGCCGAACCTGCCATAGATGGTGCATCCTGCGATTGGATTGTCACGCCATGCAGGGTCAGTTGCGCATTGCCCTCGGCCCAAAACGCCATCGCTTGGTAACTGAGCGTGCCCCCCTCGACGGTCAATGCACTTTGCTCCCGAAGGACGGCAAATTGTGGATTCGGACCCTCTGCGTAGTCCGAAAGGTTGCCCGGGCGCAGCGCGACGGCGGCCGTACCACCAATATCGAGACCGAAATTGCCGCAACTGCGCCAACTGCTACCCGTTATCACCAGAGCCCCTTGGCGTGTCTCGACGGCGGGTCGCCCCACAAGGCAATCGAAGTGGATCCCCTCGAGCGCCCCGCCATTCATGCAGATCCCATGATAGCCGCTGACCTTGATTCGCGCCCCACTCGGAGACACGGCACGCAAGCGGACGTTTTGCGCAAAGGCCACGCCCGAGTCGATCCCACACTCCGTCGACATCGCGTTGCCGAGCTGCGGATCAATGCTCGAGTCCCAAGTACCGCCAAGCAAGCTTACCGTGTCGCCAGATTTTGCGGCAATTGCAGCACAGGCGAGAGTCTTGAGCGGTTGCCCGAGCGTGCCGGGTCCCTCGTCCGCGCCAATCGTCGCATCGACGAACCACTCCGAGCTGCTCGCACCCAACCCAACACCCGCCGCACCGGCAAAGGAACTCTGCCCGGCGGAAGCCACGGTGTTCGCGCCCGCTGCGCCATCTGTGCGGCTTGGATTGCAACGCGCTGCTCCACCTGTGCCCACGGTACCACCGGATCCACCGGTGGCGCCTCCCAGGCCAATGCCGCCCCCTCCCACGCCAATGCCGCCGCCTCTGCCCGCCAAAGCGACGCTACCGCCACCCGACGTGGTGAAGTTCCCGCCGATGCCTGTCTTGCCAGCAAGGCCAATGACACCACCCGTGCCGCCTACCACGCGTCCGCCGCTGCTCACGTTGCCACCGGTATTTCGAATTCCGCCGGTAGTGTTGCCGCCAGTCGTACGACCACCGGTAGTGTTACCGCCAGTCGTACGACCACCGGTAGTGTTGCCGCCAGTCGTACGACCACCGGTCATCACCACCGCTCCCCCAGTAGCGGGTGTACCCCCCTTGGCAACCGACGTCGTCGTTCTTCCGCCAGCAACAGTGGCACCACCCAATTCGCCAACGGGGATTGCGCCTATCTCGTCTTGCTCAAGCGTTGAGCTCCGACCGCCGCAGGCCAGGGTCGATACCACCGCCGTCAATAGCCAGAAATCGTGTCCCTCACGCAACCTCGCCCGAGTCATGACGTACTTCTACCCGGCCTCGGCCTGGCTCGCAACGCTGACCCGCAGTTGATGCAAATTGGGCGCTAAAGGTTCAAACCCACGTGAGACAGCACCCAGAAAGCCGCTGCAGCAAATACAGCGCTCGCGGGCAATGTCACGACCCAAGCCACCAAGATGCGATGCGCGACACCCCAGCGGACAGCGCTAAGTCGTTGGCTGGCTCCGACACCCATGATGCAGGCATTAATGCAATGGGTCGTAGACACTGGGATCCCGAGTGCACTAGCGGTGAGAATCGTGGCCGTGCCAGCGGTCTCGGCGGCAAAGCCCTGGATCGGCGAGATCTTGATGATCTTCGAGCCCATGGTCTTGATGATGCGCTTGCCGCCAGCAGCCGTGCCAAATGCAATGGCGAGCGCACAGGCCAACATCACCCAACGCGGCACATCGAAGCTACTGCCATGCTTGGCGGGTGCAAGTATCGCCGGCAAGAGCGGCTGTGCGCCCGAGGTAACGTAGGACACCAGCGACAACGTGATGACTCCCATCACCTTCTGCGCATCGTTGGACCCATGCGAGAAGGCCATGGCGCAAGCCGACACCAGTTGGAGTCGCCGCGCGTTGCCCGTTACGACGCTGTGGCGCATGCGGCGTATCAGCCAAAGAATGACGACCATTAGCACGAAGGCGACGACAAACCCCATTAAGGGCGAGAGCACCAAGGGATAGATGACCTTGTGCACGAGGTTGCCCCACTTGAATGCTGACCAACCCGCGTGCAAGACGACGGCACCTGCCAATGCGCCGATGAGCGCATGGGAGGAGCTCGACGGGATCCCGTACCACCAGGTGACGAGGTTCCAGATGCTCGCGCCGATGAGTACTGCCAATACCATTGTCTGCGTGACTTGGCCGGGGTCAGTGAACCCACTGGCAATCGTCTTAGCCACGGCGGTGCCTGTTAGCGCACCAATGAAGTTGAACAGCGCCGCGATGAGCACGGCGGTGCGCAGTGGAAGCACTCCCGTTGATACTAAAGTAGCAATCGCGTTGGCGGCGTCATGAAAGCCGTTGATATAGTCGAAGATCAGCGCAAAAACGACGACGGCAATTAGGATGCTAAGCATGCTTCACCGCGACGTTCATCAACGTCTCGGCCACGGCGTCACAGCTGTCGACGGCCGTCTCAAGGTGATCCAATACCTCGCGCGCTCGAAGAATATCCTTCGCATCAACGTCTGGATCATGAAAGAGGCGGCTAAGTTCCGTACGGAAGATCTGGTCCGCCTTCTTTTCAAGACCGTGAATGCGTTGGCAACCCTGAATTAGCGTGTCGTACTGCTTGTTGCGCAGACAAGGCATAATTTCGACCAACACGTCACAGCTCTCTTTTAGCACCTCGAGTTGGCGAACCATGGGCTCAGTCGGGCGCTGCAGTGCAAAGATGACCAACGAGCGAGCCGTGACGTTCACGTAGTCCAATATGTCGTCGATCTTCTTGGATAGGCGCTGGAGATCCTCGCGATCGATCGGCGTCACGAAGGTGTCCTGGAGCCTTTTGAGCACCTCGTCGACGATGCGGTCGCCTTCCTTTTCAATCCGCGTGACCTCCTCGCGAATGGCCACATAATCGGCGCCCTCTTCCACGAACCGGCCAAGTACGGGGATTGCCTGTTGGGCCACTCGAGCTTGTTGTTCCAAGTACTCGTAAAAGTGGTCTTCGCGCGGTAGCAACCAATTGATCATGGACTGAAGTGACATGGCGGGGACGACTCCGTTGCGCTCTCGTGACGTTTAGTGACGTTTGTGACAGGGAATAGCTCAACCATTAGTTGCGGCCATGCCCCCTCAGGGGTTGTCACGGGATTGTCACAGAGCGCTCGATTCCGCCCCAGTTGTTGCCTGAATGTCACAGAATCGTTACATTGATAGCATTGGGCCTATGGGACGAGAGCGGCCGCATCGAGGAAGGTTTTGAGCTGCTCGCGGTCGGTTTCACCCAGGTGCCAAGGGCGACCGCACACGTCGATCCAATGATCGGAAGCGCCGTCGACATCAGTCGCGGGTGAAGCCGCCAAGCTCTGCAATTGTTCCAGCGCCGCTTCGGCCTTGAGCACGGGCACGGTTCCGTTCGCGGTAATTCCCCGCGCCAACGTTGCGGGGAGTGAAATCTCAGGCTGATAGGGTGCGTTCAGTACGAGGTGCTTGCAGGTCGAAAGATTTGAGTCTGGCCTTGACTCGCGCAACACGATGCTGACCGTTTGGGTTTGCCCGACCTTGTTCACCACCAACAGGGCCGAGCGTGTCTCCCCGAGTGAGAGCGACAGTCGCGTGGATCTTGTGGTTTCCGTCGTGACTGCGGGGGCTGGTGCAACAGGCGGAGTTGATGCAGGAATTGACGCGTTGGCTGCGGGCGCATTGGCTGTTGGCGCGCTCGCTGAAGCCAGCTGTGACTGTGCTGGCGGTAAGCCTGCAACAGCAGGTGTCGGTACTGGCAAAGTTGGTGAACTCGATGTCGGTGCCGTGGTCTTTGGCTGCGCAAAATCCAGGTCTTGCGGGGACGTTCGCTGTGGCGGCGCTTCCCGCGGCTCACCACCAAACCATAGCGAAAAGCCCACATTGAGCATGAAAGTCATACCCGAGAGTTCCAGATCGTTCTGTCGCCCCGTGGCACTGATGGTCGTAGACGTGCTGGTTACCGTCGCGATCGGATCGATCGAAAGCAGATCGCTCGCGTGCAATCGTGCGCCAAAAAGTACGCCGTAGTGGGTCGAAGATACTGAGGACTTGATGGTAGACGCTGGGGTAGTCGCGCTGCTCGGGGTAGCCTGATACGAGGTGTTGCCTGCCGCAATTCCAAGCAGGCCCCCCGCGGTGAACCGTACGCGTGACTCGCGATTGCCCGAGATGTAGGCAACGTAGGGACTAAGGGCATACTCGTCGAGCGTGACTTCAGGTGACGTAGCATCACTTCCAGTCTTGGTCGTCGTGTTCGAATAGCCAAAGCGAGCCCCCAGATCCACGACGTCACTTATCACGACACCAAGCGATAGCGCCTGTGCCCCAGGCAAACCATATTGCGTGGAACTCGACACGTATTTCGTCGAAACAGGCGCGGCACTGGCGCTTGTGATGTCCGTCTGGGTGGTCTCGGTGGATCGACTGGTGACAATGGCCGTCTCAAGCCCCAAGTGAACCCTCGCTTTGCCCGCGGCCAGGCTTGACGTAGACCAAACGCTCAGGGCGGCGAATGCGAGGACATCACCGAAAACCGTCCATTTCAACATATGCCATCGGTAGTGAAGTTCGATCGCCCAGTCAATCCGGAATCAATTTCGCGTCTAGAAAGCCTGAGGAACGCCGACGAAGTGTCGAAAACAAGCCGCTCCAGGGTTGAGTCGACAACAGTTTTCCGTGGAACAGTCCCCCCTCGACTCTTCCGCGGACGCCCAAGCGACCTCAAGATACCTTCATGCTTCTGAGTAGTTCCGTTTGGGCCGAACGAGGGATCCAGTGAAGATCTGCTGAAAGTGCAACGGTTCTCGGCGCATTCCTTGACCGCTAGGTTCCGAGTCCCATAGTTGCTCCGGAAGCCCTCATGGCTTCGGACGGCCTATGTCGAATCGACCACTATATGGCGCACTGTGTCACCCGCCACAACACTCGACTCGAGTGGCACTCGTCGCGATTGTTTTGCCGCTGCTGGGCATCGCCTGCAACAATTCGACTGCTGCCACGGACAAGCGCAGCCAACGACCGCTGCCCGCGGTAGTCGTCGTACCAGTAGAGGTTCGTGACGTCCCCGTCGAGATCGAAGGCCCCGTCGATTTGCGCCCGCTTGAGCAAGTCGAGGTCGGCTCGAAAGTGCTTGGGTACTTGGACGCGATCCTCGTCGATCGAGGCGACCGAGTGAGGAAGGGTCAGACCATTGCGCTGGTGCGACCCAGTGATTTGCCCGGGCAGGTTGCGGCCGCCAAGGGTAGTTACGCGCAAATCGAATCCAACGCCGCACTAGCAAAACTAAATTTTGCTCGAGCGCAGAAATTGCAGCCTGCTGGCGTGTTGAGCGATCAGGAACTAGAGCAGTCCGCTGCTGCCGTAGCATCGACCGAAGCCGCAGAAGCCGCAGCCAAGGCGCAAATGCAGGCCTTGGCCGTTCGCCTCGGCGAGACCCAAATCACTGCACCCATCGACGGATTCGTGGCCTCTCGGAGGCTCGATCCGGGTGCGCTAGTTGGGCCCACCGCTAACAGCGGCTCGATAGCAACTATCGTTCGAGTCGATCGCTTGCGCGCGTTCGTCAATGTTACCGAGCGGTACGCGATGTCAATGGCCGTGGGTATGCCCGCTCGAATTGAGCTAGATGCTGCGAATTTGATGATCGAAGGCCACGTCGTTCGTGTCTCGCCCGCGGTCGATCCGAATACTCGAACGCTCGAGGCCGAAGTCCAGATCGCCAATCCCGACGGAAAGCTGCGCTCGGGAACCTATGGTCGTGCCTTCATCCGACTAGCGCTCCACAGCGGCGCCATTGTCGTGCCTGTTGCTGCAGTGCAGATCAACTCGAGCGGGCAAGCGGTGTGGGTCGCCAAGAACGATCAAGTCACCAAGCGGATCGTGACGGTTGGCACAGAAGTCGATCGGGGACAGAGCCTCGAGATTGTTTCGGGCCTGACCGTAGGCGAGCAAGTGGTCATCGCCGGGGCCGATGGTCTCTCCGACGGTTCCAAGGTGAGAGTGCGCACGCAAAACTCGCTGGAATCGAGGCCTGTTGAGCCCGCCGGTTCAGCCAATGCTGGCGCTATTCCCACGCGGTCCGCTGCCTCAGCTAGCTCCATCGCTACCCCTCAACAGCCCGCACAAGCAAAGTGACTGTAGGACGGATCCATGTGGTTGACCCGACTCGCACTCAGAAATCCGATCCTCATCTTGATGCTTTCGCTGATGTTGATCGTTCTCGGCGGTGTATCGCTACAACGCCTCAGTGTGGACCTGTTTCCCGAAATTACCATACCCACGGTTCAGGTCGCGACGTTTTACACTGGAGCCGGGCCCGCCGACATCGAGAAGAGCATCACCGAGCCGATTGAGCGCGCGGTTTCGGCAGCGCCCGGCGTCGATCGAGTCGAGAGCCGTTCGCGACAAGGGGTGTCGGTCGTCACGGTTTGGTTCGGCTATGGCGTCAATCTCGACAACGCCCAATTTGAGGTGCAGCAAAGGGTAGCGCAGATCCAGAACACGCTGCCACCTGGGATCCAGCAACCATTCATTCTGAAGTTCGACATCACCAACATTCCGGTGGCCCAGATCGCAGTCAACTCGGACTCGCTCGACGAAAAGCAACTGCGCGATTTGGCCTACAATACGATCGAACCCCAGATTGAGCGAATCCAAGGGATAGCCAGCGCTTCGGTGGGTGGCGGCAAGACGCGCGAGATCGGCATCCGTGTTCAGCGCGACGCGCTGTTTGCCCGGAGCCTCGGAATCCTGGACGTAGTGAACGCCGTTCGCTCGTCCAATCTGCTGCTGCCAAGCGGTAATTTACGCTCGGGCGGGCGCGACTACAACGTTTTCTCCAACGCCCAATTCAAGGACATCCCGCCGATTGGCGAGGTCGTGGTTCGGCCTGCCCGCGGCGATGTCGGTTCAACGCTGAGCGCAGGCACCGCTCCGGTGCGCGTTTCCGACGTGGCACGGGTCGAAGACGGCACTGAAGACCAAACCGAAGTTGTGCGCATCAATGGCAGACGAGGCGTCTACCTGCGCGCGCTGAAGCAACCGGGTGCCAACACGATTGCAGTCGTCGACGCACTCAAGAAGGCGATTCCGAATCTGCGCAACGTGCCGGACACGGTTCGAGTTGAGATTGGGTTCGATCAATCGAAGTACATTCGCTCGTCTGTTGCAGCCCTCGAGCATGAGGCCGTACAGGGCGGACTACTCGCCATTTTCGTCATTCTGGTCTTCCTGCTCAGCATACGCGCCACTGGGATCGTGGCAGTGGCGATCCCGCTGTCAATCGTGACGACCTTCGTGTTGATGTTCTTCACTGGGTTGACACTCAACGTGTTCACCCTTGGCGGCCTCGCGCTGGGGGTGGGTCGCCTGGTGGACGACTCGATCGTCGAGCTCGAGAACATTCATCGGCACCTGGAACGGGCCACAGACGTCAAAGCTGCCGTCCTCGCAGCTGCACAAGAGGTAGCGATGCCAATTCTGGTGTCGACCATCACGACCATTGTCGTGTTCTTTCCCGTGTTGTTTATGTTCGGGATCGCTCGTTACTTGTTTTTGCCGCTAGCCTTGACGATCAGTTTCGCTTTGACTACGAGCTTTTTCGTGTCGCGGACGGTCACGCCACTGCTCTGTTACTACTGGATGAAACCAGGCCAGGACCGCCACCGTTCCGCATTCGTGCGAGCAATCGCCAGCGCACTCGATCGCCTGGATGCCGTCTACGCTCGCGGTCTCGGCTGGGTGCTATCGCATCGCGCAGTCACAATCGGCGCCATCGTCGTATTTTTTGTCGCTAGCCTTAGCCTCAAGAGCAAGATTGGCACTGAGTTCTTTCCGGAGACCGACGAGTCGCAGTTTACCGTAAGCTTTCGTGCTCCGATTGGCACTCGTGTCGAACGCGCCGAGGACGCCTCCGCCAAGATCGAAGCTGTCGTAAGAAAGGCGATCGGAAAGTTCGACGGAGAGTCGGATGGAGGACGCGTGGTAAAGACCGTCGTTTCCTCGTGTGGCGTGCCCACGGGTCGCGCGGCGGTATTCGGTGGTAACACCGGGCCGCATTCAGGCTCGGTGTCGGTCAACCTCGTATCACCGATTCAGCGTAAGGAATCCGACGTAGTACTTGCAGAAAAAGTCCGTGCTGGGCTAAAGGATGCGGTCCCCGGCACCAACGTATTTTTCTTCACCGGTGGGCTCGTCAAGCGCATCCTCAATTTTGGTTCGGCCGCACCGATCGACGTCGAGGTTCTCGGCTACGATCTCGACGATGCCGCTCGGTTCGCCGCGCAAATTGCGGACAAGCTGAAGAAAGTTGGGGACAAGCAGGGACAGCCGATGTTGACCGACGTGCAGCTTAGCCGCGAAGAGAACGCGCCGGAATTGAACGTCGAAGTGGATCGGCAGAAGGCTGGCCTCTTGGGCGTAACCGAACAGGATGTATCGCAGACCATTCTGACGAGCCTGGTCGGCAATTCGCAATTCATGCCGATCCCGTTCAACGATCCGCGCACTGGCAATCAATACGCCATCAACGTTCGCATGGACGATCCTTACCGTAACGAGGTGTCGGATCTGCATGACTTGTTCGTCAGAACGCCCAAGGGCAGCCTGGTCACACTCGACTCGCTCGCCACGGTCAAACGCGGCAGCGGGCCAGTCCAGATCGAGCGCAAATACTTGCAACGCATCGTTCACGTGACCGCCAACATCGCACCCACGAGCGACCTCGGTGCAGCTTCCGATGCGGTTTCGACTGCCTTGAGTCAGATCCAAGCCCCAGAGGGCTTCTCGGCGCAGTTGGGTGGTCAGAGTGTCGAACAAGCCAAGGCCTTCTCAGGGCTGGCAATTGCGGCGCTGATGGCTTTGGCGCTCGTCTACATGGTGCTGGCATCCGAATTCAAGTCGCTGCTCGACCCACTCATCATCATGTTCAGTGTGCCTCTTGGCATCTCGGGCGTGTTCGTCATGCTGTACCTAACTGGCACTAAGCTCAGCGTTAACAGCTTCATGGGCATCATTATGATGATCGGCATTGTCGTCTCGAACGGCGTGCTACTGATCGCCTACGCCAACCAGCTGCGCGAACGTGGTCGTACGCTGGAAGCTGCGACGATCGAAGCCGGTCGCACCCGACTGCGGCCAATTCTGATGACCACGATTGCCACAATATTTGGCCTCCTGCCGATGGCGCTTGGGATTGCCGAGGGCAGCGAAACCAACCTGCCGCTGGCACGCGCTGTCATTGGCGGGCTTACTGTGTCGACGTTTTTCACGCTCTTTTTGATCCCGGCGCTTTATACATTACTCGATCGATTTGCCAGGCGCGAAGTTGATCCAGAAGAGCAGTTGAGTTTGGTTGAAAATGAGAGGTCGTAGAGTGAAGCTGGGCATTCGGACTTTTCTCCTGGTTGGAGGCGTCGCGTCTACGGTCGCGGCACAACCCGCGGTGCCGTCGACGCAACCCGCAGCGGCGGTCGCGGCGACATTGGAAAGTGTAACACTCGATCAAGCCATCGAGCGCGCCCTGCAGCGCAACCCTGCGGCTCAATCAGCCGCTCTCGAGATGGATCGTGCCGATGCGCTCGTGCGCCAGGCGCGCGCTGCATCGTTGCCAACATTGACCGGCAATGCCACCTACACGCGTCTCGATGCCGATCGCACGCTCGGTCTGCGTTTGGTGGCGGCCAGGGATCAGCTCAATGCCAATCTTGCCTTGGCCGTGCCGCTAGTCGCCCCGGGGAAATGGGTACAGTGGTCGCACGCCAAGGACGACGCCAAAGTCATCGGCCTGTCGAGTGAGGAAGTTCGCCGTCAGCTTGCCGTCTCGGTCGCGCGAACGTTTCTCGCTGTCGTTTCGCAAAAACGTGTCGTTGAAGTCAACGAACGAGCGCTTGAAACTGCGCGCGCCCACGAACTTTACGCGACCGAGCGGCTCTCGGGTGGTGTTGGTCGGCGAATCGACGCAGTGCGAGCCACGCAGCAGGTGGCAACCACTGCCGCGACAGTTCAGCGCGCCAGCATTGCGCTGTCGCGCAGTCAAGAAGCATTGGGGATCCTGTTAGGCGAGGAGCGGCCCGTGAGCGTCGCGGTGGATCCTGAGCTTAGTGCCACCCCGGATGTCGCCGTTGCCACGACAGAGTCCGAACATCGCACGGATATGAAAGCAGCTCGGGCGCGTCGCGAAGCGGCCGACAAGCGCGTGCGTGACAACTGGGTCGACTATTTGCCGTTGCTTCTTGGTCAATTCCAACCGTTCTACCAGACACCGGCAACACTAACGGTACCGCAAACGGGCTGGCAGGCGATGCTGCTGCTCTCTTTGCCAATTTACGACGGCGGTGCACGTTACGGCGCTCACGATGAGCGGACGGTGCTGCGTGATCAAGCGGACCTTGCCCTCACCAATCTCATGCGTCAGGCTCGTTCAGAAGTGCGTGTCGCCTTCGAGGCGCAGCGCAGCGCGAACGCTGAGTTAGTCTCTGCCAGAGCTGCAGCGCAGTCGGCGCACGACGCAGAAGAGATGACTACCATGGCATATAAGGCTGGTGCCTCGACGAACCTTGAGGTCATTGATGCCGAGCGCCAAGCGCGAGACGCCGATACCGCAGTTGCAGTGGCAGAAGACTCGTTGCGCCAAGCACGGCTCGATCTGTTGATTGCGTCCGGGCGATTTCCGGCGCGGAAGTGAGGTTAGTGCCTCTGCTGGCTCGGCCGCATCTTTACCATTGGGGCATGACGCGCGACGGCGGTGGCCCTAAGGCTCCCAAGCAAACCGATACCCGGCAACCGAGCGCAGCCCGCGGTAGAGGCTCAACGCCGCGACATTGTCGTTCGAGTCTGGGATTTCGGTAGTTTCACCTTGGCCTACAGCGAAGGGTAGCTGCGCGAAATCGACGTCTGCGAACCAAACCTTGGGGTCGACGCGCAGCTCGAGGTGTCCCGCATTCGACGGTGTGATGTCGATCGGAATTGGCGTGACGATGCGTTGTTTGCACAGTGGGTTCGCGCCGGGTGTCGCGGGATCCGGCGAGCTAGCGGCGCGATTCTGGCTGATCGTGATCACGCCATGAAAACCAAGAACGGCAACTCCACGGATCGCCTTGCCTGCCACTTCAAGGATGGACGTGTCGTCGCTGGTGGCATCAATGCGAGCACCGGTGAGCCACACCTCGCCGGTAAGGGCTCGGTCTAAAGTGCCACGGCCTTGGACGTCGAATTCGACGAGTTCGGGCGATAGGGCGTCAATCACAGCTCCGGAAGTGACCTCGGCAACGTAGGCACCAGGCAACATGCAGGGGGTTTCCTGGGCACCCAGTGAAGGGCGGAACCGATTCAAATACACGGCCCCTATTGTCAATTGCGCGCGCTCAAGCTCCACATGATAGCCCATAGCGTTTTCGAAAACATAGGGCGGCCCGATGGTTGCCCCTTCGGGACCAGCTGCAGAAGCCGAAAACGTAATCAGGCCACTGCCAGTACTTTCACTGCAGCCGAATAGACCGAGCGCAAATAGGCCGAGCAAGTAGCGATGCCTCATGACTGCTCTCCAAAGCTGATGGCAAAGGTCATGAAGAACATGCGGGGCGGCCCGGCCGAGAAGTGGCGCATGGGCACCAGCGTGGGTTGTTCGGCACTGTGGAAGTCCGACGCGTAGTTGTACTCGCCCAATCGGTAGCGATTGTCGAACAGGTTCGTCACCTCGAAACCGAGTTCGAAGCGTCGCCAGTTGAAGGTTGCTGAGGCATCTACAGTAAATACCGGATCGCTCAATTGGTCGTAGGGCAACGGCCGCCTACCAACGTAAGTGACACCCGCGCCAGCAGCCGCGGTAACCCTGTGTTGCCCTAGTTTCCAGGGCAAATCACGGTGTAGCGCGCTGTCCGAGCGCACCACCCAATTCGGCACGTACGGCACGGAGAGCCCGGTGTCGTCGAACCGCGACTGCACCAAAGTGGCGTTCAGACTCTGGTCGAAGAACGAGCCCGTCCAGCGCAAGGCCGCAAGCATGCCGTTGCGCGTGGTACCATTGGCCAAGGTATTGCGCCCCGCCGTCTCGTTGAAGATGAGATCCTGTGCCACATGAGTGCGAAACGCGGTCGCCCGAGTCACCAATTGCGTAGTCGAGAGCGTCTTCGAGTAGACGATGCCAGCTTCGTACGCGTCGACGCGAGCAAACGGGGTTTTTGTGTCTTGCGAGACGTAGATTGGATCAATTGAACGCACGCCTTGGCCGTAGCTCATCGAGAGCACGAGCCCCGGAGCTGGAGCGAGAAGGACTGAGGCACGCGGCAGTAGCGTCGTGGTGGCAGTGGTCGAGCGTTGCGTCGGATCACGGTAGTAGCCGAAATCCTGCTGATCGAGGCAGCTCGCATCACCCGGAGGATTGGTGCGCGAGGGCTGACGCACCTCGGTTTGGGCGCAGTTGTTGAGCACGTTGTAGGCAAAAAGGTTCGCACGCACGCCACCACGCAGCATCAACCAAGAGAGTAACCGCAGGTTTGCATCTGCGTAGAGCCCAAGGTCACCAAGCGCGTATTCTACGTCGGCATCGCGATGGTAGGGGACCGAGTTGGCTGCCTGGACGCGCAACTGCCTGCCGCGACCAAAATCGCCGCGCGCCGAGTAACCCACCTCGAGCTCTTGCACCAGACCGCCGATGTGTTCTTTGACCCGCGATGAGCCACGTGAACCAATGGTCCAGGATTCGACTGACAGGTCGATGCCATCACCACGCTGCGAATGCAAACTCTGGCTCGGCGCCTGCTGATCGAGCAGGTACCCGGTGTAGTTCTTCTGCAGTCGGAGATCGCGACGAATGACGTAGAGCTGCTCACGATATAGGATATCGTTGATACTCTCCTCGAGATCAGCCGCGATCGAATAGCGTGACGAATTGCCACCCTGACGTCGGTCGTAGGTGTCGAAGAAGCCCACACGCCCAGCGCGATAATCATCATCGCGCAGTACACCCGCCGAGTGGTAGTTGGCGGAGTAGGCTTGAGACATTACGCGATACGAGCCGGTATCGCCAAACTTGCCCTCGTATTGGGCCACCGCCGAGGCACGTTGGGCATCACGATTTTGTCCAAAGCCATCGGTCTTGTAGATCTCGGCAGCGCCAAAGGTGCAACGACTCAACCCGGCTGGACCCCAGAGCCCGAGCATTCGCTGTGTACCGTAGGAGCCGAGCGTGCTCTTGAGCGTAAGCCCACGCCGCTCTAAACCCAAACGATAGTCGGCACTACCTGCAACCGCGAAGTTGCCCTGCCGCGGATCGAACGGCCCTTCAAGCACACGCAACGAGAGCACCGTCTCTGGGATGATGAAGTTCGCGTCGGCATGACCGTTCCCATGCAAATTGCCGGCCTCGTTGATCGGCACGCCATTGACGGTAAACTCGATGTCCTGCCCTTCGCGCGCGTCGAACCCACGCAGAAATACCTGTTGCGCGTGTCCTTCGCCGCCCTCATTGGTCAGCAGGATCCCGGGCGCCAATTGCAGCATCTCGGCCGCACTCTTGCGCGGCACTTGCGACAGCTGCCCCACATCGATGTGAAAGTCGCCGCTACCGCGCGACGGCGCGCGATAGTGCCCCTGCACGATGACCTCGGTCGAGGGTGGTGTCGCTGGAACGACTGGAAACGTTGATGGCGGCGCCACGACCACGGCAGGTTGTGGATTGGTCGGTGCGTCGTGGTGCTCATCAGCGAGCGTAGGTTCAAGCGGTGGCGCTGCGGGGCGCCCGGGAAACGTGAATGGCACGCGGATCCGCACGGGCAATGGCTTGCCGTTGCGCATTGCCGGCGAGAAGCGCCAATGCGCCACCGCTGCACGCGCGGCCTCGTCGAACATCGCGCCGCCCGACTCAGCCACTTCCGCGGTTGTAACGTGCCCGTGAACGTCGAGAGAAACGAACAGCACGACGGTGACGGGTGTCTCCGTGGCGGCCTCTACCGGATACGCTGCATCGAAGCGCTCGACCACCTCAGGCATCGTGACCCCGCCGCTCTGAGCGAGGCCGAGCTCGACGAACAGCAGGGCAGCAACGAAGGCTCCCGGGGCGGTATATCGTCGAACGCGGCGCGACATGGGACCCTAGTTAACGCATTCGCAACTCGGTTGCAATGGCTGGAACACTGGATTCAACTTCGAGCGCACGCGGGACACAGACCCCGAAGCTGGATTTCTGCGACGCGAGCACGCAATTGGGCGTCCTTCAGACCGACGGAATTCTCATCCAAGCACTTCACGTTCCCGCAGGCCGTGCACACGAAGTGCGGGTGCTTGCGGTGTTCTTTGGCGTTCTTGCTTGGCAGTTCGTAACGCCATACGTTGTCGCCGAGCTGGGTACGAACCAGGAGGCCAGCTTCGGTCAAACCGAGTAAATTCCGGTAGATCGTGGCGCGGTCGAGCTTGCTCTGCGACATGCGTTCAGTGAGCTCGGGGTGGCTTATCGGGACGCGAACCCGGGACAATTCCGACAGCAGAGCAAGCCGCTGATCGGTCACCCGAATGCCGCTTTCCTCCAAAAGTCGACGAAAGTCCACTTTGGTTGTTCTCGCTGGTTTCGTCGGCATGCGCGTAAATCTGGTCCTCTGGAGTCGCGTTGGCAAGGGGTTGGGTGCCAGGGTTGGCAGTTGCCTGAAGTTGATTTCGTTGCCCTCGATGCCGGGCGCGGCCTGTGCGCATCTTCTGAAGTGCACGTCGTTGCACAAAAGCGTTGGTTCTGAAGGTCCTACAACTTAGCTACTTCCGACGCGCTTTTCCCGTCGAGTCCCGCAATCGCCTCCAGCCACTCGAGACGCGGTCGAACCCTGGCCATGATCGCGCGCCGCGGCGCGTTCTGCATCTCGCCTTCCCAGCTGCGAATCCGCGGTTTGCCAGCGTTGGCTGCCAAAAGTGTGGGCATGGCCGTCGCTGGATCCGAAGCGAGGATGAAAAATGAGTGGTAGTGTAGCTTTTCGTCATCGCGGGGCCCAAGAATCGCCACGATGTCGCCGGGTTGAAAGTCGCTTCGCAGCTCGAAGAGGCGCCGAAAGAACCGAGCGCGATCGGCAAGCACAACCCGCTCCGTTTCGGGGATGAGCAGAATCTCGAACCATTCGGGATGGGCAGTACCAAAGTCGATTAGGTTCTCAACGCTGCGTCGATTCTCGATCCCCATGGCGTCGAAATCGAGTCGCCCTACGACACGAGCGCGCCCCGCTTCACGTGGCTGCCAATGCGTCCCCGCCAAGCGCTCCAAACTGTCCGTGATGAAGTCGACACAAACCTGCGGCGTGCGTGGTACCCCGCGCGGACCGAACACCGGGTAATCGTCGCCGTTGAATGTGTATTTGTGCTGGCCTTGTAGGTACGCTGTTTGCCACTCCTGGCGCAATTTGCCGTCTTGTTGGCCCTCCTCGGTTTTGGGTTCATCGAAGGGCAACCCCTCTTCCACCTGCTCGTTTACGACGACTCGCAGTTGTGCGATGACTCGGTCGCGGCGTTGGTTGTGTTGACGCGCGATTTCGACAGCCGCTTTCGATTCGGGAGCAATCGCTTCACACTCGAGCTCCAATCGACCGTTCTTAGTGCGCAATGCTGCCGGCACTTCGTGCTCGGCATAGACCAACCTGGCCAAGATCCCGCTTGGCGTCAGGCGTTCGATCTCGATGCTTGTCGCGCCCAAGCGTTCGCGTAGGTCGCCAAAGCTGATGTGCTTTGCTCGGCTGAGTGACTCACCTCGGACCGCAATGCGATCAAAGAGCCACAGGCGAGCCAATTGTCCGGCTTCGGGCCCCTCTGCCCAAACATAGTCGCCATTTTTGCGCAACGCGCGCCGCGTGGTGTCGCCGCGCGTTACGTCCAGGTCATGCTCCGTGAACAGCTGATTGAGTGCGATCCCACTGGACAGGAGCGCCGCCAGATCGGGCTTTTCCGCGTACAGGTAGCCGTCCGTCAGCAACACTTGTCGCAAACGTTTGGGCGTGCGCTTCAATTTGGAAAAGATGTCGTTGAGCGCCTGCCAAGGTACGCCGTCTCGAAACAGTTGGGCTCGCAATGCAAGAAGGTCTTGCGGCAACGCGCCGGCCGCTGGAGGTTCGAAAAAGATGACCGGTTCGGCCTTTGCGCGAGCCACAAGTTCGGCTCGCGCGGTTTCGAGCGCCGGAACCCCAGGCAGCGCTACTTCTTTGAGTAGTTCCCGGCGCCGCAACTCGCAGCGCTTGTTGGCTTCAGCCTCTTCGGTTGGTGGCGGCGCAATCACGACGGGGGTCGGTCTTGCGGCTTGGCGGTAGCGCACGATCCCAAACGTTGCCACGGTTGAAAGACCAACCAGAAGCAGCATGGAAGTGGCAAGGCGACGGTAAGACAAGCGCCAACCTTAACGCTTTCGGAGCTCCAGCGTCAAATGCGCAAGGCTTACCCCGTCCAGAATGCGCCGCCGATAGTCTTCCACCGTCAAGTTTAGGTCACTCTCGATTGTTACGACGCAATTCATGCGCCCATTACCCATCGGCCAAACGTGCAAGTCCAACAGCCGCACGCCAGCGTCAATTGCTGAAATGGCGACGCGGATCTGCTCCTCAATGTGGCTTTCGGTTGTGACGTCGAGCAACTCGAAGGCCGTGGTCCGCGTCAGTTCGTAAGCCCACTTGAGGATCACGATGCTCCCAACGATGCCGGTCATTGGATCCAGCCAAGACCATCTCCACTGCCGCGCCAAGAGCAACGCGACGATGGCTAATGCACTGGTAAAGGCATCCGCTAATACGTGAAGCAACGCTGCTCGATGCCCGTGGTCGTGGTGGTCATGCGTTGCGTGCTCGTGACTGTGCTCGTGCGGATGAGCGTGGTCGTCGTGCCGATGTAAGAGTGCCACGCTAGCTAGGTTCACCAGCAGCCCCACGACCGCCACAGGCAAGGCTTGGTCAAAGTTGATCGGGTGCGGTGCGAGAACCCGCAGTGCTGACTCGACCAACATTGACAGCGCCACAACCGCAAGAAGGATCGCACTCGCAAAGCCGCCGAGCGCATTAACCTTGCCAGTACCAAAGGTAAATGCTCGATGAGTCGCGTAGCGTCGAGCGACAAGATAGGCGATGGCAGTAATCCCCAACGCGCCAACGTGGGTCGCCATGTGCCAACCGTCTGCTAAGAGCGCCATCGAGTGGCTCGCGTACCCGACACTGATCTCGACGACCATCATGACGGAGGTCAACGCCACGACCCGCAGTACGCCGCGTTCGCGATGGCGCGGCACCTCGTGCAAGTTGCTGCGGCAATTGGGATTGGTAGCGTCGGCGGTCATTCGCGTCTCTTTGATTCCCCTGGGCCAACGGAAAGTTCAGGATTGTGATTCTGTGCGAATACGAACCAACCCGCAGGAGCGATCACGATCCCCGCACCCAACAGCGCAAGCCCAACCCGATTCTGCCGGGCGGTGCTCGCGCTGCAATCATCGCCGCATGGGCTCGTAGCCAGCAAAACTCCCCCGATGACGGCGCTCAGAAGTGCTACCGATCCTACAATGGCACCCAATGCCGGACGGTAGGCGTTCGGCTCGATGACTTGAACCTTTGAGTTGGCCTCGACCACGAACTGGTTCGTTCCGCCGACATACCCTCGGGACGCATTCGTGATGAGCCGATAGCGGCCCGGCCAAATGCGAAATTGGCAGGGAGTCCCGCAGATGAGGAGTGAGGCCCCCGTCTTGTCCGAGGTAATCTCGAAGTACGCGCGTTCATCGTTGCCGGTAAGCGTTACGTCCACCAAGAGTTCGGCCTCGGGCAGCTGGGACAATCGCGCGAGCTCGCCGCGGGGTTCGGCCAGAGCGCTTGCAGCACCAAGGCTCAAAGCGCTGGCCAAGACGAGCGAAGACGCTTTCATCGCTGCGAGCATAGCAGTCGCTGCGTGCTTGTGGTGCTTGTGTCAGAAACGATCTTGAAACTCTGCGTTTTTGTGCGACACAGACCTTAGATGCCAGGCGCCACGCCTCCAGACACCAACGATCCTGCTCGCGTGAGCGGCGAGTCTCGGCCGCTGGATGCCGACGAGACTCCATACCAGTTGCATCGGCGATTCGATCGACTGGCACGGCTCGTTGGTGAGCCCGCAGTCGAGCGCCTATTTCGTGCCCACGTTATGGTGGTTGGGCTCGGCGGCGTGGGCTCGTTCGCCGCAGAGTCACTCGTGCGCTCAGGGGTAGGCCGCGTGTCACTCGTAGACTTTGATCGCGTATGTGTCACCAACTCGAATCGTCAACTCCAGGCCCTAAAAGGCAACGTTGGTCGCGGCAAGGCTGCGACGCTGGCCGAGCGGATGCAGCTCATCAATCCGCAAGCCACGATCGAAGCTGTGTCGAAGTTCTACTCGCTTTCCACTTCTGACGAGTTGCTGGCGCTTGCGCCCGACTTCGTGGTCGATGCCATCGACAATATGACGGCCAAGTGTCACCTCCTCGCTACCTGTCGATCGCGGCAAATCCCGATCGTAACCAGCCTAGGCGCGTCAGGGCGCATTGATCCAGCACAAATCGCCATTGCCGATCTGGCGAAGGTGAAGGTGTGCCCCGTGGGGCGGGTCACACGCAAAATCCTGCGGCAAGAGTACGACTTGCCACGCAAGGGCGAGCTCGGGATCCCGGCAGTTTACTCAACCGAGGTCGCCCGAGAACCAGAACCAGTCACCTACGATGGTGGTCTAGGGTTTCGTTGCGTGTGCCCGGGTGGCAAAAACGATCTGCACTCCTGCGAGAAGCGTCGGGTGATTTACGGTACTGCCAGTTTCATCACTGGCACCTTTGGCTTGTTCTGCGCCAGCGTCGCGGTGCGCAGCATAACCAATGTTGGTTCAACTTGACACATCACTCGAACTCGATGAGCACCTGACTCTTCTTGACGCTCTCACCCGCGGCCACGCACACCGCCTTGACCCGACCGGTCACCGGAGAAAGGATATTGCTCTCCATCTTCATGGCTTCGAGCACCAGTATCGGCTCACCGACGACGACGTCTTGGCCAACCTTGGCCAGGACTGCAACGACGATGCCTACGATAGTGCTCTTGCAAACTTTGTCGTCGCTCGAAACCGGTTGGGGCGACGGCGTCTGTTCGAGGCCCGCTCCAGGCGATCCTCGCCGACCACTCGAACGCGCATGGGTAGTAGCAACCGGCTCGTGCCGCTCCTCTTCGAGGACCTCAATGTCCGCTTCATACTCTTTGCCGTCGATGTTGATCTTGAGCTTCATGGGGAAATCCTAGGAGCGTCGTACGTGCCGTTGTGCGTGCAAGTCAGCTCGGCCGACCTGAGTCCAACCACTCGCGTCAGCAACGCGCTTGACCGAGCGGATCTTGAAGCGTTTGCCAATGGTCGCCGCAAACACGGCGCTCATGATAGCCAGGTGTTCGTCAGGGATGTCTTTTTCGGCAGTGAGCTTGTCGACCTTATCGGCCAACCGCTGGACGAGGCATTTTAGCTCGTCAAACTCGCGGCGCGTCACGTGCGACTGCTTCAACTCGTCGATTTGGAGCGCCAAGTTGCGCAACTCTTCTGAGGTGGGCTCGGTCATAGCGGGATCAGCCCGTGCTTCTTGCCAGGACGCAGTTCGCGTTTGGTTTTGAGCGTCTGTAGCACCCGCGCCAAGTAGCCGCGGGTCTCGCCTGGCTCGATGATATCGTCAATGAGGCGGCGCGCCCCAGCAACGTAGGGCGACGCAAATGTATTGCGATACTCTTCGATCAGTTGCTTGCGGCGCGCTACAGGATCGGCCGCTTCGGCGATTTCCTTGCGAAATACCACCTCGACCGCACCCTCGGCACCCATCACGGCAATTTCCGCCGTGGGCCAGGCTACCGAGCGATCCGCGCCGAGATCCTTGGCGCACATGGCGAGGTAGGCACCACCGTACGCTTTGCGGAGAATGACCGTCAACTTGGGCACCGTAGCCGCCGAGTAGGAGAACAGCATCTTGGCGCCATGACGGATGATGCCACCGTATTCCTGCTGCAGGCCAGGCATGAAGCCAGGAACGTCGACGAAGGTGACTATCGGCAGATTGAAGGCATTGCAGAACCGCACGAAGCGCGAGGATTTGTCCGAGGCATTGATATCAAGCGCGCCACCCAGTACCGACGGCTGGTTGGCCACGATACCGACTGAATGCCCACCAATGCGGCCGAACCCAACAACGATGTTCTCGGCAAACCCGTCCTGCAACTCGAGAAAATCTTCACTGTCGACGACGAGGCGAATGATGTCACGCACGTCGTAGGGCTTTTTGGGGTCATCGGGAATGACGCTCTCGAGCGCTTCGACGTTCGAAAGGTCATAATCACCCGCCAGGTAGGGTGGATCTTCGGTGTTGTTCGACGGCAAGAAGCTCAAGAGGTGCTTGCAGATGCCGATCGCGTCCTCGTCGTCTTCGGCCACGAGATGCACGACTCCCGAGTAGTCCATCTGGGCCTCGGGGCCACCGAGCTGATCCATGGTGACGATCTCGCCGGTGACCTGCTTGATGACCGAGGGCCCGGTGATGAACATCTGCGCACGTTTAGTTTGGATGATGAAATCGGTGAGGGCTGGGCTGTAGGCCGCGCCACCGGCACACGGACCACAGATCAAAGAGATCTGCGGCACCAAGCCGGACAGCATCACGTTCTGGTGAAACACGCGACCATAGCCCGAGAGGCTGTCGATCCCCTCCTGCACGCGCGCGCCACCCGAATCGTTTATGAAGACGAATGGGGTCCCCATCTTCACCGATTGCTTCATGGCTTCGGCAATCTTGTCGCTGTGCACCTCGCCTGCGGCGCCACCGCCCACGGTGAAATCCTGACTGGCAAGGTGAATTAGCCGACCGTCGACATAGGCTGCACCGGTAACTACGCCATCGGCAGGAAAGTCCTTGCCCGCCATGCCGAACAATGTGGCGCGGTGTTGGGCAAACAAGCCGGCTTCCTGCAGCGAATCTTGATCGATCAGCTTTTCGATGCGCTCGCGTGCGGTCAGCTTGCCGGCATCGTGCTGCTTTTTGATCCGGTCCGGGCCGCCACCGAGTGCGATCTTGGCGCGCTTGACACGTAGTTCAGCGATCTTGTCTTTGGTGCTCATCGTCGTTGCCTATCTGGTGCGTTGGGCGGGCGATTGCGCGGCAAATCAACCTGGGTTCACTGTGACTTTGTGGGTTCGCCCGTTGACCGTCACGCCGTAGGTAACTGGTCCGTCGAGGGGTGCGACTTGGGGCGCAGCGTTGCCTGCGGGCTTACCGGGTGAGCCAACTTTGGCAGCGTCTGCAGTTGTCTTGGGATCCTTGCCCAGGTTCTTCGGGCCGTTCTTGCGCGCCGGGAAGAACTTCGGTGCCACCTGAGGAAACATTGCCGCCGTGAGCACGTCCTCGTCCGAACCGTTGAAGCCCTCGAGTTTGCTCGCGGTGAGCCGCAACTCTTCCCATTCGGGCTTAAGCAAGTCGGCTGGGCGACAAGTGATCGGTGGCTTTTTGGCGTGGAGTTCGGCTTTCTGCAACACGGCCTCGTCCTTGCCGGCCGCAGTCGTGCCGTAATAGCCAAGCATCAGATCGGCAAACTCACCGCTCAAAGTCTTGTACGGCCCCATCAACACGTTGAAGACGGCTTGCGTGCCCACGATCTGGCTGGTTGGCGTCACAAGCGGCGGGAAGCCCGAAATCTCACGCACGCGCGGCACTTCATTCAACACCTCTTGCAACCGATCGCCGGCGTCTTGCTGCTTGAGCTGGCTCTCGAGGTTGGAGATCATGCCGCCCGGGATCTGACTTTTGAAGATCTCGGTCTCGACACCGGTTATGTTCGACAAGAACTCCTGATATCGAGGTCGGATCTTGGCAAAATAGTCCTTGATCTTGCCGAGGCGCTGGGCATCGAGCAAAGTCGTGTACGGGGTGCCCTCGAGCATCTCGACCAGACTTTCGGTCGGATTGTGCCCGGGTCCCATCGATAACGAACTGATGGCCGTGTCCACGATGTCAGCTCCAGCCTCAATCGCCTTCATCAAGCTCACGAGAGTGACACCGGTTGTGGCATGCGCGTGGATGTGCACCAACACGTCGCTGCCGCACTGCTCCTTGATCGCGCGCACGATATCGTAGGCGGGCTGGGGCTTGAGCAGCGCGGCCATGTCCTTGAGACAGATAGAATCGGCACCCATTCCGACGAGCTGCTTGGCAAGGTCGACAAATCCTTGCACCGTGTGCACCGGGCTCACCGTGTAGCAGATCGTGCCTTGCGCGTGCTTCCCAGAGCGCTTAACAGCGCGCATCGCGACCTCGAGATTCCTCGGGTCGTTGAGCGCGTCGAACACACGAAATACATCCATGCCGTTTTCGGCCGCTTTCGCGACAAAACGCTCGACAACGGAATCCTCATAGTGCCGGTAGCCGAGCAAGTTCTGCCCGCGCAGGAGCATCTGCAAGGGCGTCTTCGGCATTAGCGTCTTGAACGTACGCAGGCGCTCCCACGGATCCTCGTTCATGAAGCGAATGCAGGAGTCGAACGTCGCGCCGCCCCAGCATTCCACCGACCAATAGCCAGCATTGTCGATGTCCTCACAGGCCGGCACCATATCTTCCAGTGCCATTCGCGTTGCCATGAGGCTTTGATGTGCGTCGCGCAGAACCAGTTCGGTGACTTCGATCTTTCGCGGCATGGGAGCAATATCTCAGAGAACTTGGAGATGTCAAAGCGTTACGACAGACTGCGCTAAACGTGCGTTTGGCGTTTTATACGGCGCCTGAGCTGCGCACTTCAGAGGCCGGTTTCGTCCGGTATTACCAGTGGTTGTCGCGTGATTTCGCCGATTCTGCTCGCGAATTCAACCACCTTGGCTAATCTTGGTTCCTCTACCGTGGCTGAAGCACCCCAAAACCCCGAGTTATCTCCGGCGCGTTCGCGCGACAATGCTTGGACCGACATTGCGCTGACGCTACCGATATTTCTGCTTTATCACGCCGGTGTCGTATTTTTGCCGATTCGAAACGCTGCCGACATCGTGACCTCACAGCTCGTCGAGTTGGCCGAGCGCAGCATGTTCTTCTACTTGACGCTCACGGCATCGGTGGGGGCAGTGGTCATCGTACTTTTCCTATTGCTCGGCCAGAAGCGCGCCCTACGCTGGCAGCGTTTCGCGATGATCACCGTCGAGGGCGTCGTGTACGCCGTGGCCATGCGTGTCGTGGCAGGTTACGTCGTTGGCCAACTTCGACTTGACGCTGGCGCGCCAACACACTTGGGTCTTTACGCCGGTTTTGTCATGTCGCTCGGCGCGGGCTTCTACGAAGAGTTGATATTCCGCGTGGGAATATTTGGTTTGCTCGGACAGCTCGCCATGCTTGCGTTAGTTGCCTCACCAGCACCCTGGAAGAAATTCCTGTTTTGGTTGGGTTGGGGCATGCTCACGTCCCTGTTGTTCAGCGGGTGGCACCACCTAGGTGAACTTGGCGAACCCTTCACGCTCTCTGCCTTCGTGTTTCGCTGGGTCTCAGGGCTCGTATTCACGCTCATCTTTGCGACGCGCGGCTTCGCCACCGCGGTCTGGACACACACGCTTTACGATATTTGGGTATTGGTTTTGTAGGCGCGGCGCGGTGACCGCCCGGATCGTGACTATTCGCTGGACGAATATCTTGCCTTCGCTCTCGCCGTCGCGCCCGTCGGAGCCGACTGTCCACCCTCGAGAGCCAGCCGGGTTCGCTGACGCTGGATCGGCTCATTCTCTCCCGATCAATCTCGACGGACTGACCATCAAGGGCGAGAAAGTTGGCGACTACTTCGACAACCTCTTGCCCGACAGCGACGTTATTCGACAACGCATCCGGTCGCAATATAGAATGCGCACTGGAGCCCGAACAAGTTCGTCTTCGTCCGACAGATATGCCAGTGCAAAGAGTCGTCCTTTCGGTTCTCTTCGCGCTATCTCCGCTACCTTCTGCAGTTTCGGTGACATGGTTTGCGGTGTCGATGCATCCGCCATGGTTCTCTCCAAAAGTTCGTACCAACACGGGCCGCCTTAGCTCCGCTGGGTCCGAGCGCCAACTCGTTCCCCACCTTCATCGCTCCTATTCGGCCCTCCGACTCCCTGCACTCGTCGGCCTCAGTTCTGGTTTCTCCCTCGCCTTTGACCTACCTGCATTCCCGGGAATTGCAGGGTCTCTCAAGTTACTGGGTCACCCTTTCCGTACGCGCCACGGGATAGTGCTCCACCGGTCGGCTCGCCCTAGCCCTTCCTCGGGCTTCGCCGTGCTGCCTTCGGGACACCTGAATCCTTGGGCTTCCGGAACGTCCTTTACGGAGCTGAATTACTGCGGCTCACACGCCTCACCGTCTTCGCATCGCCGTCGTCGTTGCCTCGGACGTCGCAAGACTCGTTTCCGACCTGCCGGCTCGGCTTTGGTCGAGCTGGAATCTCACCAGCCAGTTGACTGCTCAGAATTTCATGATGTTTTCGTGTTTCTCATTCCTTTCTGACCAACATTGCTTGATCGCACCAGGTGACGGATCCTTTGGCCATTCGACATTCGGGACTGTCACCAGGCCTCGCAAATATACCAATTTCACAATGGCCCAAGAACACATGACTTCGTAGGCGGACGTCTGTTGCGCCGTGCGCCAAACAGGCAAGGGCGTAGCGGTTGTCTGCCGGCAATCGCCGGCGTAGCGAGCGTCAACGAACAGTGCTACGAAGTCGGGTTCGTGCGTGTCCTTGCAGGGTGCAGTTGGTATGGGTGGAGCGGCGTACAATCGCGGATCTTGCAAACAGTCGCGAGCATCGCGAAGCTACCACATTCCGCAAGATAGACACGCGAGCGCGGAGAGGAATCGTTGTGTTACCTAAGTCCCTGGCTGGCCTCGAAGGTTACCGATTGAAGTTCCGGGCGCTGACTTCCGTGCCAGCGTCGGCCGAATATGCCGCCGTTGCCTTCGCTACTACGCTACTGCACGTCATGGTTGGTTATAAGGGCTACCTTTTCTGGTGGTACGCGCAATCCGGCCTGTCGCTTCTGCCACCGACCCGCCAATTCTGTTTGCCGCTCATATTCGGTGCAGACGCTTTTGCAGCAGGCGTGGTGGCACTACTGGCACTACCAGTTGCGACTTTGCTGCGCAGGCACAGAACACACGGTAGCTATCGCGCTTCGATTCCTTTCGTGCTTCTGTACGTTTCATTAACGCTTCTGCTCGCGGTGAGCCTGAGGATCAATCAGCTCTACAACCAACCGCTGACGTTTCGAATGATTCGGTACGCAGCACACGGAACGATTTGGACGACCATTTTGGCGTCCCTCGACGGGCGATTTGCCCTCTCAATACTCTTCGGTGTTGCCTTATGGCCATTGCTCTATCCGAGTCTCGAAGCGCGCCTTCCCCGCTGGAGAGTAGTCGGAACCCGCCTCGGCCTGTGGAGCGCAGTCGGGCTATTCGCAACGTTGATGTATGGCGCAACCATCCTGACTTTCCGGCACCTGCATTTCAACTGGGGTCTGCGCGGCAACGCGCTAATCTATTTCGCGCGTTCCTATAGCCCAATGCCAATTGCGCGAGACTTCGAATCCGAGCTCAAGTTCGCGAAGCGAAGCGGACTCATTGAAAAGGCCCAGACTTTCGACTTGAGTTCGCCGCAACGCCCTTCCTCCGTGAGGGGTGCGAACTGGTCGCGTCCGCAGGGCAGCACGCCGCTAAACCTGCTTTTCGTACTACTCGAATCTACCCCAGAGTCCGCGATCACGCACAGGATCACACCGCGTCTCCATGCACTACGAGAAACGTCATTGAGGTTCCCTAAGCACTTCACAACCGCTCCGTACACGTTCGATGCTCACTACGCGATCATTCACTCGCAGTTCGCGCGCCATGCCCAAATGTCCCTGCCTGCATTGTACGGCGACAAGCGCTCGCGCCAGTCGCTATTGGCTGCATTTCGCCGAGCTGGATATCGGACGGCCGTGTTTCAGTCGAGCTGGGGTAATCTTCTCGACATGCGTTGGCTCTACCAGCATGCAGCCGTGGAGACATATGTAGCGGCAGAAGATACGCTCGCGGGGCTCAAACCGGGTACGCCTTGGGGGGCACCTGAATCGCTGACCATCGCCCGACTCACGTCCTGGTTGTCGGGGCTGGACAATCACCCGTTCGCGGCGGTTTTCAACTTGGCAAGCCCACATCTACCATACGAGTTTCGTCCAGAAGACCGGGTCGTGCCCGGCGCTTCTTTGGTTGATGACTACTACAACGCTCTGCATGGAGCGGATACAGCCGTCGGAAGTCTGTTGGATTGGCTTGAGAATTCCTCGTTGGGCGAACGCACGATTGTTGTCGTCGCAAGTGATCACGGGGAAACCATCGGAGACGGCCACGGGTTCAAGTTTTCCGCCGATGAGCTACTGGTCCCGTTCTGGATAAGGCTACCGAAGTCTCTCGAAATCCATGCAACGCAAACCGTTGACATCGTGACGTCGCACATCGATATTGCTCCGACGCTGGCTGCGCTCTTTGGGATCCCACCCGACAAAGCTTGGCTCGGTCGCAACCTGCTCGAAGTGGAGGTCCAGAGGAACTGCGCGATGGTCGACCACGTATTTGGCGAGCAGGCTGCGCTCGTTGATGGTGCGCACGCAGTTCTCTTGGAACGTTCAAGTTCCATGTTTCAGGTACACGACTTTGATGGTGTCGCGTTTCACGCGACTCGGCAGCCGCTACCAGTCGACCTGGAAAAGCACTATCGACGTCTTCTGTCGCAATTCGACCGACAGATCATGCTCCAGCACTTCTATCAGGCCACGCAACCGCAATAGGTGCCACCCTGGCGGAAGCGGCAAACTTGCACTGTCTCCGCCTGATTGCGTGAGCAAAGGGTGGCGGCAGCACACTCGCGGTACAACGTAGTGACACATCGGCGCGAAAGGCGGCCACGTGATCCGGGAATTCCAACGTCGATGGACGAACCGAGGTTCGCATAAGTAGTAGGCGATTGTGCGGGTGCGCCGCTCCCGGATGGCACGTGAGCGTGCCACGACGGGCGCAGTTGCTCAATCGTCCCGTTGGACTGAGCCGAGGCGCGGTAGCAGCGAGGCGCTGCTAGTCGCTATGCACGAAGGAGCTCCCGGTTGGATCCGAGGGCGATTGGCCTACACGATATTCTGGACGGTTTTTGGAGTAGCCCGTCGTTCGGCAGGGACGCCTGGCGGTAAGAGCCAAGTTGGTTCGACACGAGTTTCGGCGCCAAACGGCAACGAAACCGGTCCGTTTCGAAGCGCAGAGTAGACAACGCCGTGACCGCGCGGGACGCAGCCTTCGTAGATGACCGAATAGTCAAGGCGTCGCTCATGCGGCCACCGATGGTGCTCGCTGCAAAGGTCGGCGCTCGATGGCATGACTACTGCAAACCGGACAACGAGTCACGTCAATCCCAGTCAGCTGCAGGAGCAACGCATGAAAGTCCGACGGCACTTCACCCGATGGCTGAGTGCTTGCTTCACTCAGAGTCGTTGTGTTGGAGGCTTGCCGGCAAGCGAGAATGTCACTCGCTGCTTTCAGCTTCGTTCTGACGTTGCCGGCAGCAAGCAGGCCGTGGGGCTCGACACAACCGTGGAGTGTTGGGTCTGGCGCCCGTGCAGTTACTAGATGGTCGCATTCGCGAGCGCCACCTACTACGTGGACAGCATTCGGCAGGTAGCCCATCATCGCCCTACGCGGCTGCGTGCCAGCGCCACGCAATATCGCCGTACGTCGGATGTCGTAGCCGTCGATTGCCTCAAAGCCGCCGAGACTATCGGTGGAACATAAGTGACAATCGGGGTGCGGAGTGCGATGTGGCGCTGCGCTTTCGCCGCCTAGGTGTCGAGTATCTCTTCCCGACTGCCTGGGCCCAGGATGCGATCGGCCACCAAATCTCGGGCTCACCCGAGTTCGCGTTGCGCAGCCGCTCTTGCGCCCACTCGGGGACCCCACCGAAGTTGGTCATAAGTTGGCCCCCGAGCAATGCACTCTGTCCGTCGTTTCGCGACGACGCTAGGCCGTGCCGATGCATCAATGAACTACAGATTGCAGCCGTAGAAGGTGAAGTTCGACGCCCCAACCCTGGTCTGCAAGGTAATCACATCCGTATAGGGAGAGATGCAGGCGCCGGTGTACGACAGGTCCAACTGGTCGCCGGTGCCGATCCCGGAATTGTTCACCAGAGCCTTGACGTTAGTAAGCTTGTCGTTTCTGCTCAGGTTGAGATCCGCCAATGCCGTGAGAGCGGAGAGCTCAGCGATATCAGTGATCGAATTTGCATGCAGATCCAGTGTCACAATCTTCGTGAGATCCTTGAGGGCCTGTGTATCGGTGATGGCGTTGAAGCTCGCATCGAGCGTTGTAAGCGTTGTAAGCGTCGAGATCCCGGCGATGCTCGTGAGCGAAGGATTGCCGCCGACCCGCTGGTTGCTCAGGTCAAGGTCGGTCAGCATTGGCAGGTTCGTTAGACTTACACTGCTGAGGCTGTTCTGACCCATGTGCAGGAGCGTCAGCTTCGGCAGACCGCTCAGTGAGACCGACGTTAGGTCATTGGTATCGACTTCGATCTTCTCGAGCGTCGGGTGATTCTGCAACGCCGACACTGAGGTGATTGCGCAGTTCATGGCCGAAAGCTCGCGCAAGTTCACGAGTTGGGCCACGACGTCGATGCTGGTTAGGGGGCCAAGATTTCCGTCGTCGACCCAGAGCACTTGAAGATTAACCAGATTCTTCAGTGGCTCGATCGAAGTGATCTTGTTGCCAATTAAAGACAACTTCTGCAGCGTGGTGAGATTCGCCAGCGGAGTCACGTCGCTGATGAGGTTGTCGCCAATATCGAGGTAGGTAAGCCCGGTCAGGCATTGCATCCCATTCAGACTGGTGATCGCCGGGTTTGACGTACTGATGGAGGGCAGCGTGTAGCTTTTGATGTTCTTTACCGCGTCCCAAGTAATGGGCGCACCTGACAGCAGACCAGCTTGGCTGCGAATGCTCTCCGCAAAATGCGTCGGCGTGAACACGATCGTGCCCTCGCAGCCGGGCGGCGGCGTCGTAACCGCAGTGCTCCCCGCGACACCCGTGGTGCCGCCCGTCCCAACACCACCAGTCCCAACACCACCAACACCCAATGCACCACCGGTAGCAACCACGCCGCCCGTCGACGTTCTCCCCGCCGTGCTCGTGACGCCGCCGTTACCAGTGCCACCCTGAGCAAAGCCGCCATTGCCAGTGCCGCCCGCAGTCGTGTTCCCGCCAGCTTGTGCACCACCGTTGTTCACTCCGCCATTGCTCGAGCCGCCTTGAACTGCCGTGGTCGTAGTGCCCGCCGTTCCACCACTCGAAACCGTCGTGCTCGTCCCGGCGACGCCGACAATGCCGCCACTCGAGTTGAGGGAAGTTGCACCCGCCGTGGTGTTGTTGCCGCCGAGCGACAATTTGGCGCTCCCCGCCACGCCACCGCTACTGTGGGTAGTGCCGGCACTCCCGGCGTCCGACCTCGGCCGACCAAGACCAGTATCCATCGCTGGTAGCGCACAAGCGACATTGAACGCAGCGCAACAAACCAAAGCCCAAGAAATTTTTCGCAGCATGACTCAGAACCTTCCGACCAACGATGCAGAACCGGGCATGAGCACCAACGCTGCCTTAGGGCCATTCTCGGCTTTCGGTGTGGTGAGGAGCAGCGTCACACCGGTGACTGCAAGAACACCACCCGCAATGAACCCAACCGAGGAGATAGTGCGTAGCGTGTTGTAGCTGTCAACGTCGCTGCTTTGGGTGTCGAAGCACGAATTTCTAACGCAACCGTCGTCGCTCAGGCTTCCACGCCTGGACAGCGCGAAGAGCCCCGCAACCGAACCCAACACGAGCCCGGCACCACCCAAACCAACGCCAGTCCAGCCGAGGATCCGTTGGGTCTTGTAGCCACTTTCCTGGGTTGGCGGCGTGGTCACAGGAATGTACTTTGGCGGATCTTTGGTCTTGGTTTCCACCGTGGGAACAGCGCTAGCCGCTTCGGCTTTTTCGCGCTTGAGAAAGCGCATAGTCGTCTGCTTGTGCTCGCCACCCGCGAGTTCCACCTCGGCGGACACCCGCTCGTCGCCGCGCTTGGCGGAGATAGTGCGCTTGCCCGGATCCGCCAATTGAGACGTGCCTAGAAGCGCCTTCGGCACGACCTGATCGTCGATCATCACTTCGACGTCCTGGAGATCTTCGCCCTCCACGGTCACGGTCAGTCGCGGGATCTTTGGCAACAGCTCCGCGCGCTCTTTGGTAGCATCGCGCTGAGCCTGCAGCTGAACGGACTCGGAGGGGCCCTTTGGATCCAAGCGCGTTGCCAGAAGGTACAGCTCGGAGGCGCGCACGAGCTTGCCCAGCTTGACGTTGGCCCGAGCAGTGTAAAGGGCCAGGGTCGGAACACCCACGACTTCGAGCGCGCGCGAGAGTTTTTCGTTGGCTTCCGCGTATCGACCTGCGTCGTAAGCGTTCAGCCCTTCTTTGGCGATCTCGCGAGCCGTAGACACCGATGCCTCGCTGCCGGCAAAGGCAGTGGAACAGACGAAAAGCGCAGCGAGCAACAGCTGGGTCGCGCTGCGCAGAATAGTACCCTTGGTCAAAAAACGACGAGCCACGAGCCGACGCTAGCACGCCTCACCTGGCCCGCTGCAATCCGATCGCCGAACCCAACCAAGAATGAGCAAATCAGAAGCCATTTCACGTGATTTCACCAGGGGCCGTCGAGGTTATCGCAACGTGCTCGTTGGCTTGGCCCTTGCCCAGTTTCTTCGGCGAATTTGGCAGATTTGGTCTGGTTTGACGCGGCGCAATTTGCACTATGCCGCCGTTTTCGCCGCATGCGGCGCGATGCTACTCTGAGCGGGTGGAGCAGGGAGACGAGTTTCGGCGCAGTTCACTGACGAACCGGTTGCCCTCGCGCTTCCAGTCGGGGCGCTCCATGGCTAGGGTTTGGCGCAGCCGGATCGCGGCAAGCGCGTGCTGCGCGGTAAACCGATCGGCCAATCTTGGCTTGTATGAGGGCGAAATGGTTGAATGAGTCGGAATGAAGGACACTCGCGCGGTGCAGAACCCTGGGTCTTCGAAGTCCACTGCCAGAATCGCGCCGATGCGGCGTTTGGCTGCGTAACTGTCGAACAGAAAATTTCCCAGTGAATAGGCAATCAACGACCCCGAATAGGTTTCAATTGCCTGAAGCACGTGGGGGTGGTGCCCGATCACGAGATCCGCACCAGCATCGACCAATTCATGCGCAACTTCACGCTGGAGACCCCCCGGACTTGGATCGTCCTCTTGACCCCAATGAACGAAGACAATCGCGAGCTCGTTGCGCGGGATCTCTCGAATCAGCGGGGTTAGTGTTGGTGCCAGCGCCTGCAGGGGCACATAGGGTACGCGCGCCTGATATTCTGAGTGTTCGAAATTCATAATTGTGGTGATGGCGACGAGCTGAATCGCCCTGCCGCGTAACAACAAGCGCTCGAAGCGGACCTGAGGCGCTTCGACTCGTGCAGAACCAATCGGGACCAGACCAACGCCCTTCACGTGAACCGACGTTTCTAGCAGACCTTCGGCACCCAGATCCTCGGCATGGTTGTTGGCAAGGCCAAGGTGTGTGAAGCCGAGCCGCGCAATCGGCTTTAGCATCTCAGGATCTGCTCCAAAATAGCTTCCTGGCCCACGCGGGCCCTTGACAGGTAGGGTCGAGGCGACGGGTGTCTCGAGATTGGCAAGTACCAGATCGCCTTCGAGCCACTCGCTCAGTCCATCCAATTTCGGCGCAATGGCAGCGAATTTGCGAAAGCCATCAACGCCATAGCGCCCCAACACGATATCACCGACGAACCGCAGTCGCAGCGGTTGGTGGCTGTTCGTCGAGGTGGAAACAGGCTTCGAGAGCGCCTTGGATGGCGCTGTTGGCGCAGCAGTGCGCGCGCCAGCCGTCTTGCACAGTAGCCCCGCAGCAATCCCAAGAGATACGCAGATACTTCCGATGAGCAACGCCATGAGACCGCGATGCCGTTGAAGTACGGGTGCCAGGCAATGACTACTCACGAGCCGTGCTTACCACGGGCCGGAGGTCCGAGACGTGGAGGTTTCTCGCCGACGGCGACTCCAATGCTCTTCAGGTCGCAGATGGCACGACCATTACGGCGCAAATCGGGGAGGTTGCCCTCGCGCAACGCTCGGAGATCACCCGAAGGCTCGAACTGCACTAAGACATTGCTCGTGGCGTCACTCAGTGGATGTCAGGCAAACGTTCCCTACGCGCGCGGATAGGATTTGAACGGAAGTGCCAGCCGTTTTCAACGGCATGATGGACCATTGCACGTCGTGAAACGGATGGATCAACGCGTATGCGGGAAACGACATATTGGCGGGCGGCCACGCGGCAAGGCCGTTTGGGTTGTCGAACCGGCCACCATCAAATTCAATCGTGACTTCGAATAGTTCCGACTGTCTGGGGTAATGCTCGTCGGCTCTGACACATGCCACAGTGCACAACTGGGCCACCGCGGGCGACCGCGACCTATTAGGATCCCGATTGACAATACGTTGCGCAGGACGCCATCTTCGAGTGCCTGGCGGAGAACGCGAATCATGACGAGCGCATTGGAACTCATCGAACATGTGCCCGTAGCGGCTTACGCATTCCGATTCAAAAACGACGACTTCTTGCTTGAGCGAGTGAGTGCAGTCGTGCGCAAGCGCAATCCGGAGCTGATGGAGTTTTACGGCAGACCGATGGTCGGCCTGTATAGCGATCAGCCGCACGTTGTCGAGGCTGCGCGACGCTGCATTCAAATGCAGGAAGTCACCAAGATCGAACTACCCGTGCGCCGCCACAACCGCAACGAGGCCACGCAGTTCTTGCAGCTCACGTTCGTGCCAGTACCGCCAGTTCACATCATCTTGTTCATGCAAGACGTGGCAAACGCGGAGGTGGCGAAGACGGCGCAAAACGAGAGCGAGGCTCGCTATCAGAGTCTCATGGCTTCTCTTCCCGACGGCGTGATGTTGCGTGGCGCGGACGGTCGGATCTTGTTTTGCAACGAGGTTGCCCTAAAGCTGTTTGGCGCCGAGAGCGAAGCGAGTTTGCTCGGTAATGTCGACGCGTTGAAGCCGGGCTACCAGGTGCAGACCGAATCGGGTGAGCTTGTGGAGCCCGCCAACGACCCCAGTCGCCAGGTACTTGCCACCGGCCAACCCGGACCGGGTCAGGTGCTGGCTCTCGTTGGCGGCGGTCAGTTGCGCTGGGTGCGTGTTGCTGCACAACCGATTCGATCGGCACAGGGAGTTCTTACCGGATCTGTCACAACGTACTCCGACATCACCGAACGCGTCACAGCCCAAAGCGCATTGCGCGAGAGCGCTGCAAGGCTCGATCTCGCGCTGTCCGCGGCCAGAATGGGGGTCTGGGAGTTCGATCCAAAGTCCGACGTGGGCTGGTGGTCACCCAACCTCGATTCTATCTTTTCTCTTTCTGGCCGCACCCGCGGCCTCGGCGGCTTTGTGTCGCACGTCCATCCCGACGATCGCCCGGCAATGCTGGCGAATGCCGAAAAGCTCATCCAGGGCGGTGATGGTGATAGTTTCGAGCAGGAGTACCGGATCGTTGGCGAAGACCAAGTGACCCGTTGGGCGCGCATTCGCGGTCGCTTGTCGTGTGCTTCTGCACATCGTGTTTTGAACGGTACCGTCGTCGACGTCACCGAACAGCATCAACTCGAGGAGCAGTTGCGGCGCGCAAGCCGACTCGAAAGCATTGGTCGGCTTGCTGGTGGCGTGGCACACGACTTCAACAACTTGCTGGCGGCTATGTTGGGCTCAGTCGAGCTAGTGGCTGAGCATTGCCCGGAAGCGGCACAACGAGACCTCGAGACGATCCGCCACAGTGCGTTGCGCGCACGTGATCTGACCCGCCAACTACTAGCCTTCGCACGCAAGCAGCCCGTGGAATGGAAGACTGTCGATCTAGCCGCGCTTGTTCGCAAGATCGAATTGATGCTTCGAAGACTCGTGGGCGCTAGCATCGAGATCAGAATCAAAATCGTTAGTCCCGTGCTGGTTCAAGCCGATCCGTCATTGCTGGAGCAGGTGCTGGTCAACCTCGTCGTCAATGCCGGGGATGCAATGCCCAACGGCGGCCTGCTCGAAATTCGCGTTGCGCGTGAAACGGCCACCAATGCGACGGACGACGCGGCCGTGCTCGAGGTTTCGGATTCGGGCGTTGGTATGGACGAAGACACGCGCAAGCAAGCGTTCGATCCTTTCTTCACCACCAAGTCCCACGGCACCGGTCTTGGGCTTGCCAGCAGTTACGGCATCATTCAGCAACATCGGGGGGATATTTGCATCGACAGCCGACCCGGACACGGCACGCGATTCCGCGTCACATTGCCCGCCCTTGATGCGACACGATGCGCGACTGAAACACCGGCGAAGGCTCCGTCGATTCGACCGTCATCTGGAACGATTTTAGTGGTGGACGACGAGGATATCGTTCGCGACACGGCCGTGCGTATGGCGCGGAGCCTCGGCTACGACGTGGTAGCGGCCGCGAGCGGCGCGGAGGCAATCGAGTGCATTTCGACCCATCCTGACGGTATACAGTTGCTGCTTTGTGATATCGCCATGCCGGGCGAGGACGGACCAAGTGTGGCAGCACGCCTACGCCTCCAATCGCCATCGCTCAAGGTGCTTTTCATGTCGGGTTACTTGTCGGACATGCAGGACGTCCAACTTGCTGGCGCCTCGTTCCTACAGAAGCCCTTCAGTCGTGTGGAATTGGCCGCGAAACTCGCCGAACTGCAGCGAAGTTAAGATCGACAGGGCCGGCGGCTACTCGACAACCTCGACTTGAGCAGTGGACTTGCGCAAAGTCAGCATCAAGTCATCGAGTGACAGGATCTCGACTTCGACGTTACCAAATGTCTTTCCTAGTGGGCGTGGCATGTCTGGAGCGACCACGTAATTGTGGCCTTGCGTATGCAGCCCTACACCGAGCAGTGTGCCTGGCCGGCTGGCATCCTGCCCGAGACTCTGCCAAGTCACCTCTCTCATGCCTTGGTATCGACATCCCGTCGCTGCAATCGTGATGACCCAGCTACTGTTCACGACCGGGGATTTGCTCGCCCGCGCGAACATGAAAAGGGGTGGGTTCGCGTTGGCCAACTTCGTGACGGGTTGGTTCTTGCTCTACACTCTTACCCGTACGATTGCTACCTTTGGACAGCTGTACGTTTTGGCTACGGTGCCAATAGGACGCACGATGGCCCTGTTTGGAGCGACTTCGATCACGGTCGTGAACCTACTTGGGGTCTTGCTGCTTGGCGAGGTGTTGTCAGCCTGGTCCTACGTGGGCGTGTCTTTGGCGGTGTTGTCCTTCGTGGTCATGGCCATTGGGCGCTAGCCGGGATCACAGGCGCTATACGATGTCAACTAAACGACACGTCTGGCCGAAGTTCTGGCGACTTGGCCTGGATTTGGGTGTCACCTAGCCGATCGGGGAATAGTCGAGACCTGGGCATCGTTTTCCGAAAATGCTGCGCCGAGCTCGGCCTAGCGCTATGGTCGACTGGTCCAACGATGGCAGAAACTGAATCCCTTGCTGGGCGGGTACTGGCCGAAAAGTACCTGCTCATCAGTCGCCTCGGAGAAGGCGGATTCGGTAGTATTTGGCGGGCAGAGCACCAGGTTCTAAAATCCCCAGTTGCCGTCAAGCTAATCGACCTCGATATGGCGCGAAAGGAAGGCGCAGTCGAGCGATTCCTGCGCGAAGCACAAGCGACCGCAGCCCTACGTAGTCCACACGTCGTGCAAGTGCTTGATTACGGCGTCGACGGTGAACAGCCCTTCATTGTCATGGAGTTGATGGAAGGGGAAAACCTAGCGGATCGCATCGCACGCGTCGGGCCACTACCACCGGTCGAAGTGGTTCGCATCGTCACCCACGTGGCGCGCGCCATGGGCAAAGCGCACGAACTTGGGATTGTTCATCGAGATCTGAAGCCCGACAACATCTTCCTCGTAAACAACGGTGACGAGGAGATCGCCAAGGTGCTCGATTTCGGGATCGCCAAATTCTCTGCGCCAGTAGACATTCAGCAGAGTACCTACACGATTACAGGCTCGCTCATTGGCACGCCGTACTACATGAGCCCTGAGCAAGCTCAAGGTAACAAGGCGATCGATCATCGGTCCGACCTTTGGGCACTCGGAGTGATCGCCTTCGAGGCGCTGACTGGATTGCGACCCTTTGATGGCGATGCACTTGGCGATCTCGTGTTGACCATCTGTGTCCGTTCGATTGCTGTGCCGTCAGCTGTGGCTCCTGTGCCGGCTGGGTTCGACGCGTGGTTTGCGCGCGCCGTGGAGCGCGAACCCGATGCACGGTTCCAATCCGCCCGCGAGATGGCGCTGGCGCTTCTGCGCGTTATCGCAGGGGAAGCAAGCGAAGGCCGCTACATCAGTAGCGATGACCGTCTCAGCCAAAAACCCCTGCTCACCGAAGGGGACGTGGGCGTCGACATTCCATCGCGCCCAGTCACGTCGGCTTTCGCGGAAACGATGCGCGATGACGCACTTGCCGTCGGGATGATTCAGGGCGGACAGTTGATTCCATCGGCAGCCGTATCGCCAGCTGCAAGTCGGATCGCCGTGGACGACATCGAGGACGACGAGGATCACCTCACGCCTTGGGCAGTGGCTGGCATTGCCTTGCTTGCATTGGCCTCCGGCGCAGCAGCGGTCTACGGCGTCTTCTTTCTGGTGCGTGCCCACGATGTGTCCAACGAAACCGTCGAAGTGATTAGTTCCGGAACGTGGCGTTCCAAAGCCACCCCGATGGTCTCGGGTTCGCCCAAGCGACACTTCGACGTCACCGCGTCGGGCAAACCAAACGGTACGTTGGATGGTGCGGCTTCAAAAGCAGTTCGAAGCACCGTTGGGTCGACTTCAGAATCCAATAAGGCACCTATTGCCGTTCCAGAACGACAAGAAGCCACGGTCGGTCCGCCAACACCACCTGAGGTCGCCGTGAGCAGTCCAGTGCCGCAACCCGAACCAATCCCACAGGCATTGCCCACACTGGTTGCACCGCCGGAAACCGTCGGGCCCCCGCCGGCGTCAACGCCCGGAGCTCCGCCAGCGCTGTCTGCCGATTCGCAACCACTTGGTTCACCTACTGAAGCGTTTGCTCCGAACGCGACAATGGCCCCGAATGGCCAGACGCGCGCCGCGCCAGACATCAACACGACGCAACCGACCGCAAATTAGCTCGTACTGCAACAGCTCACGCTAGGCGCTAGCGCCCTTGGCATCACGCTCGAGTTGCCGTGACGAGGCCGGTGCATCGTGCAGCCCGAGCAACTCTTCGACGAGTTCAATCAGCGCCACGTCGTTGACCACGCGGCTGGCTAGAACACTTCGATTGCCCCCGCCAACAACGACTCGGATCAGGCTCTGATGAACCGACTGAACGATGATGAATGGCGAACGCTGACCACTCTGACGAGCAATTGCCAGGATCCCAAGGCCAGTGCCGCCCGGCAGGCGGCTGTCGCTAAGCACGAGGTCGAAACTCCCACCCTGATGCAGCGCTTTGGCAAGCCCGGCTGCATCCTTGACTTGCAGAACGCGGGCATCAAGTGCTCGAATGATGGGCAACACTGCCAGCTCAACTTCAGCAGAAGCCGCAGCCAACAAGATTCGCTGACGATGACTTCCGGCCGCGAGTCCGCTAGGACCGGGCACCGCCTTCGCGGGAACAAGCCTGGCTTCGCTGCAGCCCGTGGTGTGTTCTGAGGGCACTGGACAGGCGTTGTGTATGCTACTGGGAGCGGGTTTTTCCATTTGGGAAGCTGTGAGACTCAACGAGCTCAGTTTGCTCGAAGGCCTTTTCGTCGCACAGACGCTCGCACGAAATGTGCCAGCCAATTCGTCCGATAACCCATTGAAATGATATTGCGGAAGTCGTGATCCGAACCGCCGCTTTCACCCATGAAAGCTTCGGATCTGAAACGTCCGCCGCCGCACGGTCTCGAAAAGATCCCGGCGTCAGCTTCGGTAACGCGAACGCTCTTGGGACTTCTGCAACGTGACTGAAAGGACTCGAGGATGCTTTTTCCAACACCATCAAATCTTGGGATGCTCACGCTATTGTTGGTGACAGTGGGCTGCGGCGGTTCAGGCGTGCAGAGCCATCGCGGCGCTGGGTCGAATCAACAGAGCCGAGCCGAAGCACCCGGCGATTCCGCACACAATTTGCTGCGCAACATGGATTTCGCATCGGGCTCGATGCTGCCTTGGCTGACGAGCTTCTCGCCACCCGCCCAAGGCGAGGGCCTGGTCAAAAGTGGTGCGCTGTGCGTCAACGTTCAATCGGGAGGCGCGAATCGCTGGGATGCTCAGGTTCGGCACCGCGAAATGGTGGTGCAGCAGGGCCACGAGTACGTCGTTAGTTTCAAGGCCTGGGCGTCACGGCCAACGAACTTGGCCGCGAAGGTCGGCATGTCAGGTCCACCCTACACTGATTACTGGACCCGCGGTCTGGCGCTGACGACCGAACCGAAACTGTTTTCGTACAAGTTCAAGATGAATCGCCCCGACGATCCAACCGTGGAGTTCGCAATGCATTTCGGTGGCCACATGATCCAAGGCGCCGGGCCCATCGACATTTGTTTTGACGATCTGGTGCTGTCGGACCCCGATTTTGTTCAACCTCCGCCAGTGAAGGCCGTGGAGATTCCGAAGCTGCGCGTGAACCAGGTAGGCTACGTTCCTGGGTTTGCGAAGTGGGCGACGCTTGTGACGGATGCAAAAGAACCCGTCGATTACCAACTTTTGGATGCTACAGGCAAGCTGGTTCACGGCGGAAAGACGCTGGTGTATGGCGCTGATGCAGCTTCAGGCGACCAGCTGCACGAAATTGACTTCACGGCGTTCGTGACACCTGGGAAGAACTACGTGCTCAAAGTGGGCACGCTCACGAGCGATCCCTTCGATATCGACCGGGGGATCTACAAGGCCGCCAAATACGATGCCTTCAGGTACTTCTACTTGAACCGAAGTGGTATCGATCTAGTGTTGCCGTTTGCCGGAAAAGCGGATTGGACGCGCCCTGCCGGACACCCCAAGGACGAAGCGTCTTGCAGTGCTGCCGCCCAATGCAACTACGCATTGGATGTCACTGGTGGCTGGTACGACGCGGGCGATTACGGCAAATACGTGGTCAACGGCGGCATCAGCGTTTGGACTTTGATGAATTGGTACGAACGCACCAACGCAGTGGCGGGCGATATCAAAGCGTTCGGCGATATCAAAGACTTGGTGCCCGAGAGTGGCAACAAGGTCCCCGACATTCTCGACGAAGCCCGATGGGAACTTGAATTCATGCTTAGAATGCAGGTTCCCGAGGGCAAACCCAACGCCGGCCTCGTGCATCACAAAATGCACGACGTCGACTGGACGGCACTCGGGATCGGCCCGCATGAAAGCAAGATAAGGCGCGAGTTGCGCCCCGTCAGCACTGCGGCCACGCTCAATCTCTCGGCCGCGGCGGCGCAGGCGGCACGTTTGTGGAAGTCCTTCGATCCAGCGTTCGCCGATCGCTGCCTGAGAGCGGCGGAAGTGGCCTGGGTCGCTGCCAAGAAGAATCCGAACTTGGTCGCTACCGCAGCGGATAGCAAAGGCGGCGGTCCCTACGAAGACAACCAGCTCAGCGACGAGTTCTATTGGGCCGCCGCCGAACTGTGGCTAACGACCGGCAAGATGGAGTATAGGAAAGAGGTCGAAGCGTCTGCGCTCGACCAGACAATCGATGCGGGCGGCGATGGCGTTCAGACGTTGATGACGTGGCAACGCGTCGATGGGCTCGGCAAGATCTCGATGGCGCTCGTCGCACCGAAGGGCGCCGCTGTCGAGCGCGAACGCTATCGGCAGCAACTCGTGAGCGTGGCCGACGCGTACGCAAAATTGGCCGATGCTTCGGGCTACCGGATGCCGTTCGGAACTGGCAAATCGAGCGAATATCCGTGGGGCTCGAACTCCTTCGTCGTCAATAACGCGCTCGTTTTGGCGCTCGCGTACGACTTCACCAAGGCGGCGAAGTATCGCGACGCGGCAGTCTCGGGCCTCGACTACCTCTTTGGTCGCAATGCCCTCGGGCAGTCCTACGTTTCGGGATACGGCGAGCGACCACTCACCAATCCGCACCATCGCTTCTGGGCACATCAAGCCAGCGCCAAGTATCCGTTGGCGCCGCCCGGTGCGCTCGCAGGTGGTCCCAACTCGGGGCTGCAAGATCCGTACGTCAAGGCTGCAGGCTTGACCGGCTGCAAGCCTCAGAAGTGTTACATCGATCACAGTGAGGCCTGGTCGGCGAACGAGATCACGATCAACTGGAATGCACCGTTGATGTGGATGTTGACCTGGACGGACGAGCAGGCACGTTAGGCCGCCCTTCGTCGGCGCTGCGACGCGCCGACCAAAAACCAGCCAAAATGCGGAGTTCTGCTTGACCGGACCCTGGGTTGCGGGCACGCTCCCGGCCGACCACCGTGCCCGCACCCGAGCATTCTCGTGAACCTCGTACAGTCGGCGGGCACCCGAAGCACACGACAGCGATGAGCAAAGCCAAAGCCCGAACGCTGCCGCATCTGGTGCTCGAGAACGTAACTCCGCTTCTCGATTCCGGCCGGCATCCCGTCAAACGTAGTCTAGGCGACGTCGTGCGCGTAAGCGCCGACATCATCAAAGACGGTCACGATCTGATCTCTGGTCAGGTGACCTATCGCGGTCCAGGTGACGTTGCCGATCGGCATGTTGCCCTGATGTACGATGAAGAGCAGGACTGTTGGCACGCTGAGTTTACCGTCGATAGGCTCGGAATATGGCGGTTCAGCGTTGAGGCATGGCCTGACCCTTACCGATCGTGGGTCACCGATTTGCGCAAGCGCATTAGCGCAGGGCAAGACATCACCTCTGAGCTACTTGAAGGCGCTTTGTTGCTCGCGCGAGCGGCAAAATCCCGTCAAAGTGAGGTGTCCCATCGGTTGCTCGATGCAAGCAAGAAGCTCGCTGATGCATCGAGTGGGATCGCTCCACGCCTCGAGGTTGCTTATCGGGAGAGCCTGTTAGTCGATCTCTTTGGTCCGCTAGTGCCCGAGGAGCGCGTCCAATTCGAATCCACTTCGGAAGTCTTGGTCGAGCGCGAACTAGCTCGCTTTGCCGCTTGGTACGAGTTGTTCCCTCGTTCACAAGCCAAGGACCCCGGGCGCCATGGGCGGTTTTCGGACGTGGAGGAGCGCTTC
>Ga0302321_100000249_pt1 | contig 48034 bp, 36 predicted proteins | sample Fen_T0_1_FD_202505 | JGI IMG/M metagenome (GOLD analysis project Ga0302321, IMG submission 202505) | Peat permafrost microbial communities from Stordalen Mire near Abisko, Sweden - Fen_T0_1 | ecosystem: Environmental > Terrestrial > Soil > Wetlands > Permafrost | place: Sweden: Abisko... | reverse complement strand
CGTCGGCGGCCTGCTGGCGGCGCTGGCGCGCGAGGCCGCGGTGGTGTGCGGCGCCGGCGTCGAGCGCGTCGAGCCATCCCCAGGTGGCGTCCGGCTGACCACCGCGCGCGGCGCGCTGGACGCGCGGATCGTCGTCGATGCGTCCGGGGCGTGGGCCGGCGGAGTGACCGGTGATCCGGCGCTGGCGTCGTTCAAGCGCCACGTCTATGTGCTCGAGGAGGTGGCCCCCGCGGGCGCGCCGTACTGGTGGCACCTCGGCGCCGGCGAGCTCTACGTCCGGCCCGATGCTGGCGGCCTCCTGGTGTCACCGTGCGACGCCGCGCCGACCACGGCGGCGGATCAGCAGCCCGACGACCACGGCCGGAGGGCGCTCGCCGCGCGGCTGGCAGGCACGGCGTGGAGCGCCGCGTCGATCGCGCGCCAGTGGGCGTGTCAGCGCGCGTTCACTCCCGACCGAGCGATGCGGCTGGGCCGTGATCCGGAGCGGCCCTGGTTGGTGTGGGCGGCCGGGCTCGGCGGACACGGCGCCACCGCAGCCGCAGCGGTCGGCGAGCGGGTCGCCGCCGCGTGCGTCAGCGCGCTGGGCTGATCAGCGTAGCACCGGACCGGACGTCTCAGGTCAGGTCAGTTCACGTCACGTCACTTCACTTCGTCGCAGCGGGCCATCGCTTCGAGATCCGAGGCCGCGAGCCCACACTCGACGCGCGCCCTCGACGTCTTGTGCACGCAGGCATCGACGAACTCGGTGACCTTGGCCTCGGAGACCGCCTTCTTCTGCCGCGCGCTCTCGGCCTTGGTGGCCTCGCTTGACGCGCCCGCGCTCGCGCCCGCCTTCTTGAACTCGAAGTCGAGCGTGCGGTCGAGCAGCTGCTTGCACTGGTCTTCCGACGGCGAACGCTGGCAGCCCCAGGCCCCGGCGCACAGACACGCTGCCACGATCCAGGGTTTCATGGAGCCATCGTATCACCGCGCTGCAGGGTTTGGCGGAGCTCTTCGATCCGCTTTTGCACGACCGGGGTGGGGCCGAGCGCGGTCGCACGTGCGAGGGTCTGGGCCGCGGTGTGCGGTGCGCCGTCGGCCGCCCACGCGGCGGCCAGGTGCACGAGGATCTCCGGCTCGAGCGGAGCGAACCGCGCGGCGCGATCGAGCGCGCGGACCGCGGCGCGGGCGTGGCCCTGGCGGAGCAGCAGCCAGCCCCAACTATCGAGGATCGCCGGATCTCCCGGCGCGAGATCGCGGGCATGGCGCAGGTAGCGCTCGGCGTCGGCCAGGCGCTGACGAGTCTCGGCGAGCAGGTACCCGGCGAGGTTCAACGCCGCGACGGTATCGGGCCGGGAGCGGATCAGCGGATCGAGCAGCGCGATCGCCGCGGCGACGTCTCCGATGCGCTCGGCGAGCCGGGCGCGTGCGATCGTCGCGGCGGGATGGTCTTCGGACGCCGGATCGACGCCGAACCCGGCGAGCCGGGCGCGCGCCTCGGCCGGCTTGCCCAGATCGGCGAGGGCGAAGGCGGCGATCAGCGAGCCGTCGAGCGCGCGCGCCGCGCGAGCGCCGAGCGCGACCAGCGCGCGCGCCGGATCGCCGGCGTCGAGCGCGGCGACCGCGGCGAGCCGGTGCGCCTCGTCGGCGCGCTTGGCCTCGTCGGCGATCTCGGCGAGCGCGGCGATCGCGCCGGGGCGATCGCCGGCGGCGAGCGCGGCCTCGGCGATCGCGATCGCACCGCGATCGCGGTCGAGCCGCGCGATCCGCGCGGCGATCGCGCGCGCCTCGGCGATCCGGCCCAGGCTCCGGTCGAGCCGCGCGATCACCGCCAGCGCGTCGGGATCGCTGCGATCGTCGTCGAGCAAGGTCAGCAGGTCGATCGCCGCAGGGCGGTCATCGGCCTCGCACAGCAGCCAGAACAGCTCCTCCGCGAGATCGATCGCCTGGCCGCTGCGATCGAACGCGTTGCGGGTCTGGGCGATCGCCTGATCGAGGTGGCCCTGGCGGCGCAGCGCGCGTGCCAGATCGAGCCGGGCGTCGATGTGGTCGGGATCGCGCTCGAGCACCGCGTCCAGCTCCTGGGTCGACGCCGCGAGCTCGCCGCGCCGCGCCAGCCGCACGGCCAGGCCGTAGAGGCCGTCGATCGAGGCCGGCACGTGGCGGAGGAGGATGCGCAGCGTGCGCTCGGCGAGATCGTCGCGCTGCAGCTTCGCGAGCCCCAGGTAGCCGCGCTCGTCGTCGGGCGAAAGCTCGACGGCGCGCAGGTAGGCCCGGCTCGCCGCCGCCGGATCGCCGGCGGCGAGCAGATCGCCCGAGACCAGCCAGACCTGCGGGTGATCCGGCCAGCGCGCGCGGGCGGCGGCGAGCGTCACCCGCGCGGCGGACTGCCGCTGCGCCTTCCACTGCGCGCGCGCGAGCTCGACGGCGATCATCGGCTGATCGGGCGCGGCCGCGGCGGCGGCGGCGAGCGCGGCGGCGGCGGCGGCCCAGTCGCCCTGGTAGCCGGCCAGCTTGCCATCGAGGTAGCGGGCGTAGGCCTGTGGCGCCAGCGGCGGCAACGCCGTTGCCGGCGGGGGCCGGGTGCACCCGGCGAGCCCCAGCCACGCGCACCAGGCGACCGCGCCGGCTGTCCGGAAAGCGGACATCATGGGTTTAGGGGCCGCTACAGCGGGATGTTGCCGTGCTTGCGCGGCAGGTTCGTCTGGCGCTTGTTGGCCAGGATGCGGAGCGAGCGGACGATCGTCCACCGGGTGTCGCGCGGCCGGATGATCTCGTCGATGTAGCCGAGCGACGCCGCCTTGAACGGGTTGGCGAACCGCTCGCGGTACTCCTCGGTGAACCGCGCCTTGGCCTGGGCGCGCTCGACCTCGTCGGCGATCTTGTCGAGCTCGCCGCGGAAGATGATGTTGACCGCGCCCTCGGAGCCCATCACGGCGATCTCGGCGCCCGGGTACGCCACGTTGACGTCGGCGCGGATGTGCTTGGACGCCATGACGTCGTACGCTCCGCCGTACGCCTTGCGCGTGATCACGGTGATCTTGGGCACCGTGGCCTCGGCGAACGCGTAGAGCAGCTTGGCGCCGTGCTTGATGATCCCGCCGTACTCCTGGGTGGTGCCGGGCAGAAACCCGGGCACGTCGACGAACGTGACCAGCGGGATATTGAAGCAATCGCAGAACCGCACGAACCGGGCGGCCTTGGTCGACGCGTCGATATCGAGGCAGCCCGCCAGGTGGTTGGGCTGGTTGGCGACGATGCCGGCGGGCCGGCCATCGAACCGGGCGAACCCGCACACGATGTTCCTGGCGAACTCCTTGTGGACCTCGACGAAGTCGCCGTCGTCGACCACGCTCGTGATGATCTTCTTGATGTCGTAGGGCCGGTTCGACTCGACCGGCACCACGCTGTCGAGCGCGGCGTCGCTCCGGTCGGCCGGATCCTGGGTCGGCCGGATCGGCGGGTCGAGCGTGTTGTTGCCGGGCAGGAAGCTCAGGAGCTCGCGGAGCCGCGCGATGCACGCCAGCTCGTCGGGCTCGTTGAAGTGCGCCACGCCGCTCTTGCCGGCGTGGGTCGACGCGCCGCCGAGCTGCTCCTTGGTCACCTCCTCGTGGGTGACCGTGCGGATCACCTCGGGGCCGGTGATGAACATGTACGACGTGCCGTCGACCATCAGGATGAAGTCGGTGATCGCGGGCGAGTACACCGCACCGCCGGCGCACGGCCCCAGGATCGCCGACAGCTGCGGGACCACGCCGCTCGACATCACGTTCTTCAGGAAGATATCGGCGTAGCCGGCCAGTGACTCGACGCCCTCCTGGATCCGCGCGCCGCCCGAGTCGTTGAGCCCGATCACCGGGCAGCCGATCTTGGTCGCGAGGTCCATGACCTTGCAGATCTTCTGCGCGTACGCACCCGACAGCGAGCCGCCGAACACGGTGAAGTCCTGGGCGAACACGCAGACCGGACGCCCGTCGATCATGGCGTGACCGGTGACCACGCCGTCGCCGAGGATCTTGTGATCGGCCATGCCGAAATCGGCGGACCGGTGGGTGACGAAGCGATCCAGCTCGACGAAGCTGCCGTCGTCGACCAGCGCGGCGATCCGCTCGCGTGCGGTGAGCTTGCCGGCCTCGTGTTGCTTGTCGATGCGCGCCTTGCCGCCGCCGAGCAAGGCTTTCGCCTCCATGTCCTCGAGGCGCTGAATCGGATCGCGGGAGCTCACGGGTGCGGCGTATCGTGACGCGCGCAGACCGTCAAGCCCAGCGGCCGCCGCGGCTATTTGGTCTCGGCGGGCGGCCGGGTCGCCGCGCTGTGGATGCACGCCCGCGTCACGGCGAACGCGAGCAGCGCCATGACCAGCGCGCCGATCACCAGCATCCAGGTGTGCAGCGGGCGGCGCCGGGGAACGCCCCCGGAGATCCGGTTGGTCGATGTACGCGGGAACATCGGCTGCGGCGGCGGCAGACCGCCAGGCAGCTGGGCCCGCTGGTTCCAGTGGGGGTAACCGGCGGGTGGTGGCGGCGGCAACGGCAACGGCTGGACGTCGGACCCCGGCAGCGGCGGCGGGGGCGGCAGCGCCGCGCCCGGAGGTAGCGGGGGCGGGGGCGGCAGCGTCGCGCCCGGCGGCAGGGGGTGCGAGTTCGCCGGGGTCAGCGGCGGCGTGAGCAGGCCGCCGCGGCTGCTCCGCTCGAGCGGGTTCCGCAGTGACGACGGCGTGGGGCTTGGCAACGGGGTGTGGCCGCGCGGCGGGGCCGGTGGCAGGGGGGGCACGGCGGACGCGGCAGCAGGGCGGTCGTTGCGCTCGATGCGGTCGTTACGGTCGTTGCGCTCGATGCGGTCGTTGCGCTCGGGCCGGTCGATGATGCGGTCGTTGCGCTCGGGCCGGTCGATGATGCGGTCGTTCCGGTCGTTCCGGTCGATGCGGTCGATGCGGTCGATGATGCGGTCGATGCGGTCGTTCCGGTCGATGCGGTCGATCCGCTCCGGTGGCGGCGTGCGCCGGGTCACGGGCGCGACCATCCGGGTCGCGTCGTCGGGATCGAACTGCGGGTTCGCCTCGAGCTCGCCCGGCGCGAACGTCGGGAGATCGTCGGTGGACGACAACGCGCTGAGCGGCGGCAACTCGCGCATCCGGGTCGGTTCCTCCGTGGCTTGCCACGCCCGCACGCCAGGCAACGGGTACGGCAGCGCGGGCGCTGGTGGCTCGATCGACGCCTGCTCGCCGGAGTCGCGCGGCGCAGTCCGCCGCAGGAACGCCATCTGCTCGCTCGACAGCGCCGCCTGCCGAGTCTCCTCTTCATCGAACCGATCGATCACCTCGCGGGCGCGCGCCATGCCCGTACCATCCATGTCGTGCATCGAGAACGCATCGGCAGTATGGATCCGGATCACCGTCGGCTCGCCGCCGTCGTACGCCGGGCGCGGCGGCCGGGGCGCGAGCTTCTGCGAGCCACGGCGCTCGACCTCCTCGGCCGCCTCGATGAAACGGGCCAGCTCGGTCGCCGGATCGCCGACAGTGACATCGAGCGAGTAGCGCAGCGTGCGGAGCTGGGCGGCCAGCTGGCCGGCGGTCGGCCGCTCGGTCGGCACGCGGGCGAGCGCGGTCATGATCAGCCGGTCGATCTCCGGGTCGAGCCGCGGGTCGAGCTCGCGCGGCCGCGGCACCTCGGTCGTGTGCAGCGCGTGCGCCGCCTCGAGCTCGGTCAGCCCCGAGAACAGCCGCCGGTTGGTCACCAGCTCCCACAGCAGGATCCCGACGGCGAACACGTCGCTGCGCGGATCGAGCTGCTCGTTGCGCGCCTGCTCCGGCGACATATAAGCGAACTTGCCGCGCACGGCGCTGCGCCGCGCCCCGTGGCTGGTCTGCTCCTGTTCGGCGCGCCGGGCGATCCCGAAGTCGGTGAGCTTGACCTCACCCGCGCGCGACAGCAGCACGTTCGACGGCGACACGTCGCGATGGACCAGCGACATGGCCTTGCCGTCCGGCGCGCGCGCGGTGTGCGCATGCTCGAGCGCCTCGCAGATCTCGGCGGCGACGTGGAGCGCGAGATCGTACGGCATGCGGCGGCGGCGCGCCTCGATCGCGCGCTGGACCGCGCCGAGATCCTTGCCGTCGACGTACTCCATCACCAGGAAGTACTTGTCGTCGTCGCCGAGCCCGACGTCGAAGATCTGCACGATGTTGCGGTGCTTGAGCAGCGAGAGCACCTTGGCCTCGGCGATCAGCAGCTCGACGAACCGCGCGTCCTGCGAGTACTGCGGCAGGATGCGCTTGATCGCCACGGGCTTCTCGAAGCCACCGGCAGCCACGGCCTTGCCGCGGAACAACTCGGCCATCCCGCCCACACCGATGCGGTCGAGCAACTCGTACCGAGTCACGTGGCGCACATCCTAGCACGCTCCGGGGCTTGGGCCTGTGTACGATGCCGAATATGCGCGCGATCGCGGCCCTGCTGGACGCCGCCCTGGCGACCCCGCTGGGCTCGGCCGCGGCGGTCTCGATCGGCGATGCCGGGGTCGAGCGGGTCCAGCTGGTCCGGGGCACGGCCCGGCGGGTCCCCGACGTCGGCCCGGCGATCGACGAGCACACCGCGTTCGACCTGGCGTCGCTGACCAAGCCGATGGCGACCGCCGCGCTGGCGATGGCGCTGGTCGGGCACGCCGGGCTCGACCTCGACGCGCCGGTGCGGCGCTGGCTCCCCGAGGCCGCGACCGCCGGGACGGTCGGCCACCTGCTGGGGCACGCCGCGGGCTGCGCAGCGCACGTCGAGTTCTTCCGATCGCTTCGCCAAGGCGGCCACGCCGATCCGTACGGCGAGCTGATCGCCAGCGCGGCGCGGAACCCGGCGGCTCCACCCGGGGCGCAGGCGCTGTACAGCGACCTCGGTTACCTGCTGCTCGGCGCGATCCTCGAGCGCGCCGCCGATCAGCCGCTCGACGCCGCGTTTCGATCCTGGGTCGGCGAGCCGCTTGGCCTGGCAGGCGCGCGCTATCCAGGTGCGGCGGCGCTGCCGCTCGCCGTCGCGACCGAGCTCGACGATCGCGGCCTGGTCAGCGGCCGGGTGCACGACGAGAACGCGTACTTCGGCGGCGGGATCTGCGGCCACGCGGGGCTGTTTGCCACGATCGGCGACGTCGCCACATTCGCCGCGGCGATCGTCGAGACCGCCGCAGGCCGGCCGCGCGGCCGCTGGCGCACCGACGTCGTGCGGCAGTTCCTGACCACCGCGGCGGCGCCGGGCGCGACCTGGCGGCTGGGCTGGGATACCCCGTCGCCGGCGCCCGGGATCTCGCACGCCGGCGATCGGTGGCCGCGCGCCGGCGCGGTCGGCCACACCGGCTTCACGGGCACGTCGCTGTGGCTCGACCTGCCGCGCGGCCGCTGGGTCGCGCTGCTCACCAACCGCGTGCATCCGACCCGCCACGGCACGGCGGACGCGATCAAGGCGCTGCGCCGCGCGATCGGCGACGCTGCGTGGACGATGCTCGAAGCCGGGGGATGACCGCGGTCCGAACCCAGACCGCGACGTGCCGCGACGTCCGAACACGCAGGCCTTGACCCACACGTCGTCGTGGACGGCGGCGAGCGATACGTAGACGTCTGACGCCATCGTCGCCTCGACCCACGTCGTCGCGTTCACGAGCACGCACCTGCGGGACCTGTCGACGTGCAAGGTCACGCAAGGCGTCAACGACTACGTGCCGCGCAGCTGCCTCACGGTCAACGGCTTGGCGTCAACGTCAAGTCAAGCACCAAGTCTACGTCGACGATCAAGATCCGCCGACGACGAGGTGCGACGCGAGAGACCTCGATGCAGGTCGACGGCACCGCGATCTCGGTGTGGTGATGCCGTCGCGACGCGCGCCGGGTGCGCCCGATCCGGCGGTGGCACCGGCGCAGGCGCAGATCGGCGCGCGGCCTCACGCCTTGCTGCGCTTGCGCTTGACCGGCTTGGCTTCGGGCCGCGCGTCGGCGCCGGGCGAGCCGAACATGGCGTCGACGCCGCGCTGCGAGCACGCCCAGATCGAGATGAGGATCGCGAGGTCGGCGAGCGCGCGCCGGCTCATCGCCGACGGGATCACCAGGCCGTAGGTCTCGGAGACGAAGCGCAGGTCGCGCAGCACGCGGCCGACCTCTTCGCGGTGGATGTCGCCGTGCCAGTAGACGACCCGGGTGAGCAGGAGCTCCTGGTGGCGGCGCAGGAACTCGCCCATCGACAGCGGCTCGGCGATCCGCACCGACGGCGGCTTGCAGATCTCGAGCAGGTCTTCGAGGTACTCGTTCCAGTGCCGCGCGAGCTTGCGGTTCTCCGGCCGGCGCAAGAACTTCACGCGGTCGACCGAGAAGTCGGCCTTGACCGTGGTGCGGAACCGCGGGGCGACGGCCATGAGGTCGTACAGCGTCGGGGGGTTCTCCTTGACGTAGTCGGTGTCGTGGTAGCGCCACCAGTTGCGCAGCTGGGGCCAGGTACACACCGAGAGCAGCGGATCGTCGGTCGAGTCGACCACGACGAACCGGCGATCTTCGGAGCGCAGCACGGTGATCCAGTGCGACCACTCGTCGACGCATAGCAGCACCGGGGTCTGCTCGCGCAGGTGCTTGACCAGGATCTTGCGAGCCTGCTCGGCGTCGGCGCTGCGCTCGAGCACGAGATCGCACTCGAACGCGCGGGCGGCGCGCGCGAGCTGGATCTCGTTGGTCCCCGACCACCAGTGGGTGCGCGCGGTGGCGGAGATCTCGTTGACGTCGACCATGCGGCCGAGCGCGAGCAACGCGTGCTTCAGCGCGAACGGACCGCAGGTCCACTCGTTCGGCTGGGGGTAGAACCCAGGTCCGTACAACCCTTCTGCCACGCGCCCACTGTAGCACCGCCGATCTCCCACCGGACACCTCTCCCATGGGGTGGTGTCTAAATTACTCCTTAAATATCAGTAATTTACTTCGTTGATCGGCCACTGCCAGCGACGCCCGACCTGGACGGACTCGCGGGGATGTGCTTCGACCAGCGCCGCCCACCGCCCCAGCGCGCGCGCGTGCGGCGAGGCCTCGCTGGCGCGCCGGATGGCGTCGATCAGAAATCCTCGCTGGCGCTCGAAGTGCTCCGGCGTCCAGGCGATGTCGGAGACGTCGAGCGCGGGCTCGCTCGCGCTGGCGCTCGCCTGGCGCTCGAGCCAGGTCACCAGCTCGTGCTCCCAGCGCGCCTGGGCCGACGGGCCGGCCGCGGCCGCGACCGCGCGCAACAGCTCGGCGGCGACTTCGTGCGACACCAGCAGCTCGGCGCTCGGGCCGAGGCGATGGTTGGAGAACACGACCATCGCGGCAACGTAGCGACCGCATCTGACAATCCTGTGACAGCCGGGTGGCCTCGGCGACAATCGTCCGCCCGGCGGACGCCCGGTGCCGCAGGGGGCGGCGGGTGCGCGGATCAGCGCAGCGGCAACGGCACGAGGCCGCGCGCACAGGCGGCCTCGTCGAGCCCGTCGGCTGCGAGATTCGATCGACGCGATCGCCATCCGCGAACCACGCAGATGCCCGGGCGGTGACCGCGATCGCGCCGGGCCCGAGCTGCGACAACGCGCCGCGCAGGTCCGCGCCGTCGAGTGTGCCTGGGGCAACGCCGGACCGGGCTTCGCAGCGCGCGAGGTAGCCGCTCAGCGCCTGCGCGAGCGCGCAGGCCCCGGGCGGGACCAGCGGCGCGGGCCAGCGCGCGCGCGACAGCCGATCGACCCAGTCGAGATAGAACGCGGTGAAGCTCGCGGCGACCGGCGCGACCACGCCGATCGCCCGGGCGTCGATCCAGATCTCGCCGCGCGCGTCGCCGTCGAGCACCGCGATCGCGGCGTAGCCGCAGCCGAGATCGGCGACCGGCAGGCCGCGGCGCCACGGCGCGCCCGCGGGGGCGACCGTCGCCCACGCCGCCGCGCGGTCGAGCGGCGCCACGCCGTATCCAGGCCCGGCGCCCCCGCCGCCCGCGGCCGCCGCGAACGCTCGCAGATCGCCGGGCAGCGCGGCGCCCAGCTGGGCCTCGATCGCGGCGAGCTGGGCCAAGGTCAGCGGCGGCCGGAGCTCGTAGCGGTGGCGCGCGGCGCCGAACCTGCGGCGCCCCGGATCTGCGGCGGCGAGCGCGGCGACCGCGCCCGGCACCGCGGCCAGCCAGTCACTCACCGATGACCGAGACCGTGACCCGGCGGTCGTGGGGCGCCTTGCGGTGCTCCCAGACGTAGAGCCCCTGCCAGGTGCCCAGCGCGAGCCGGCCGGCGGCGATCGGCACGCCGATCGAGGTCTGGGTCAGCACGCTGCGGACGTGCGCCGGCATGTCGTCGTCGCCCTCGGCGTCGTGGCTGAACAGCGGATCGCCGTCGGGCACGAGCCGCGCCGCGAACGCCTCGAGATCGGCGCGCACCGACGGATCGGCGTTCTCGCTGACGATCAACGACGCGCTGGTGTGCGCGATCCACAGGGTCGCGAGCCCCTCGGTCGCCCGGCTGGCGGCGACCAGGCGGACCACGTCGCGGGTGATGTCGTAGATGCCACGGCCGCGCGTGGGGACGGTGAGCTCGCCGCGATAGACCATGCGCAGACGTTGGCGCGCCGGGCCCGCGATGACAACCGCGGCGCGGCGCCGTCGTCGCGCGGCAGCGGCGCAGGCGCGGCTGCCTGGGGCCGATCAGCCAGCCGCCGGCCGCGACGACGTCGCGCCGAGGCCCTCCGGCGCGACCTTCGCGTCAGGGGACCACGCGCAAGCACGCCTCGTACCACGTCGCGCCGAGGCGCTCATCGCGCTGGACCATCCACACCGAGACCTCGGTCGGGCCGTTCAGATCACCCGCGCTGGGCGCGCGATAGTCGGTGAACAGCGGCGCCGGGTTGCCGGCCAGATCGTGCGGCCCGCCGGTCTTGCCCTTCGAGAACCCGCCGCTGTCGGCGATCCACTGGTACGTCGGGCTCTCGGTGAACGTCTGTGACTTGCCGTCGAGCGTCGGCACGACGTAGACCTCGCGCACCCCCGCGGGCTCGATCGGCGTCATCCGCAGCTTGACCCCGGCGGGGACCGCGAGCGGCGCGGGGTGGTCGGCGCAGCGCGCGAGCGGCAGCGCGCCGGCGGCCACGCCGTCGATCGCCGTGTCGATCCGCGCGATCGACGGGTTGGCGTTGGCGGTCGCGTCGGCCGGGATCCGCGGCGCGACCCGCAGCGTCTTGCTGGCGTACTGGTCGAGCGCGCGATCGGCGTCCTGCCCGCCGACCCGCAGCTGCACCATGTAGTCGATGCCGCCCAGGCCGCGCAGCGCGTCGCCCTGGACCGCGTCGAGCAGCAGCGCGAACAGATCGCCGTCCGGCGCGACCGTCGCGCACAGCCGCGGCTCGGGCACCGTGGTGTCCGGGTCGTCGAGCGCGCCGCTGGCGAACACGCGATCGGTGCCGTCGTCGCAGCGCTCGTCGCTGGTGTGCGGGCAGGTGGCGAGCGACCAGGTCAGCCGGCGATCCAGCGCCGGATCGGCGACCAGCGCGCAGACCTCGGTCGCCACGAGCTGGCCGAGCAGCGCGGCCGGGTCGATCGGCCGGGTGAGATCGACGTCGACGATCTGGGTCGGTGGGCTCGCCGTGATCGCCAGCACGCGCAGATCGACCACGACGTTGGGATCTTGAAACTTGCCGCAGCCGACGTGCACGGCGAGCGCCGCGAGGCATCCGGCGCGGCCGCGCATGACGCTCACCATGTACCCCTGAGCCCCAGGGTCGGCAAGATCGGAAAACTCGTGACCGGCGACGACGACCGAAACCGGTAGTCGTACTGGATCGCCTCGACGTTCTTGCGGTTGGTGACGTTGATGACGTCGAGGTAGAGCCCGAGGCTCCAGCGATCGAACAGCCAGTCGTGCTCGGCGCGGACGTCGAGCTGGGTGAACAGCGGCGTGCGCGTCGAGCGGGTCGGGCCGCGGATCGGCACGTAGCTGCCGGAATCGGCGTTGTACGTGGCGCCGATCACGGGGGTGTCCGGCCGCCCGCTGGCGAGCTGGTAGCGCGCGCCGAGCTCCCAGCCGTTGCCGGGCTTCCAGCTGGCGACCGCGTTCAGGACGTGCGGCTGATCGAACGCGGTGGGCACGAAGTCGTCGCCCGGGTGGTTGCGCTGCTCGGCGCGGCTCAGCGTGTACGACAGCCACCCGTAGGCGTGCTCGGTGATCTCGCGCTTGATCATGAGCTCGAGGCCGACCGAGTTGTTGACCCCCTCGTTGCGGAAGTTGACGTTGGTGAACGTGCCGTCGGGGTTCTGGATGACGTCGTCGGTGAACACCGCGAGGTTGTAGCGATCGACGTAGTAGACCTCGCTGTCGATCGACCACAGCGGATCGGGTCGCCACTCGTAGCCGAGCCCGCTGTGGATCGCGTGCTCGATGCCGAGGTCGGGGTTGCCGAACCGGCGGTCGAGGCCCTCGGGCTGCGGCGGCTGGCTGAACGCGCCCAGGTACGCCTTGAGCGTGAGCGCGCGGCTGAGCTTGTAGCGGGCGACCAGCCGCGGATCGACCGACTGGCGGGTCTCGCCGTCGAGCAGGTAGCCATCGAGCCGCAGGCTCGGCACGAGCCGCAGCCGCGAGGTCACGTCGATGCCCAGGTCGATGTAGCCGCCCAGGCCGATCTGCTGCGCGCCGCGGAACAGCTGGGACGGCGGGAGATCGACGCCCTGGGAGTTGATCAGCGTCTCGTCGACCGGCACCAGCGCCTGGTAGCTGGTGACCCGCGACAGCATGTCGATCCCGGTGTCGATCGTGAACCGCGGATCGAGCCGCCCGCGCAGCCGCATCCGGTACGACAGGTTGTCGTTGACCACGTCGATGCTGGTGAACGGCCCGGCGGCCGCGGCCTGCGCGCCCGAGATCGACAGCGTGTCGCGGCCCCACGCCGGCGACAGCGTCAGCTTGACGTCGCCGGCGATCACCCGCTCGTAGGTGCCGATCACCCGGAAGAACTTCACCGAGGAGTTGAGATCGGTCGACAGCGCCGCGTCCGGATCCTTGTTGAGCACGTGGAGCGTGTCCGACGAGCCGATCGCGAACAGGCTGAGCCGGCCGTGGTCGTGCAGGTTGTAGTCGATGCGCGCCGCGTAGTCGTAGTAGATCGGCGTGACGATGCGCTGGCCGCCCTTGGCCGGCTGGGGCAGCACCAGGCCGAGGAACGCGTCGATGTACGACCGGCGGCCCGCCACGGCGATCGACAGGTCGTCGGTGATCGGCGCGCGCAGATAGCCTCCGGCGTCGAGAAAATCGATCTTGGCCGAGCCATGGATGCCGTCGGACGCCGAGGGCCGCAGCTCGAGCGCGACCGCGCCGCCGTGGTGGCGGCCGAACCGGGCCGGGAACCCGCCGGGGTAGAGGTCGAGCGACTCGAGCATCTCGGCGTTGAAGATCGAGGGCCCGCCGAGGAAGTGGAACAGCGAAGGCACCTCGTGGCCGTCCACGTAGATCCCGGTGTCGTCGGGGTTCGAGCCGCGGACCAGGAGCAGGCCCAGGCCGAACGGCGCGCGTTGCAGCCCCGGCAGGGTCTGGATCACGCGGATCGGATCGCCGAACGTGCCGGGCACCGAGGTCATCTGCTGGCGCTGGATCGTCCGCCGGGTGACCTCGAGGACCTCGCGCTCGCCCTCGACCACGGTCTCGTACGGGCTGCCGCCGCGCGGCCGCAGCCACAGCCGGACGTCGACCGCCTCGCGCCGGGCCAGCGCGATCGGCCGCTCGAGCCGGTCGAACCGCGGGTCGACCGCGAGCAGCTTGTAGTTGCCGGGCGGCACGCCGTGGAAGTAGAACGTGCCGTCGTTGCCGGTGACCGCGTCGAGCCCGAGCTCGCTGATCGAGACGATGATGCCCGCGAGCTTGCGCCGCGTGCCGCGCTCCACCGCGACGCCCTGCAGCGCGACCGGGGCGTCGATCGTGCCGGCGTGGTTGGGCGGCCCGGCGTGGACGGCGGCCTCGGCGGGCGGCGGCGCCGGCTCGGGCTCCTCGCGGCGCTCGATCACGAAGTTGATCGTGGTCTCCACGGCGATCGGCTGTGCGACCCCATCGATCTCCGCCGGATCGAACACGTACTGCATCGCCGCGGCGACCGCGGCCTCGTCGAAGCCATCGCCGGCGGGCGCGATGACGTCGACCGAGCTCACCGTGCCGGCGGCGTCGATGTGGATCCGGACCTTGACCTTGGCCTGCGTGCCGGCCTCGAGCGCGGCCGGCGGGTAGTCCGGCGCCTGGGCCTGCAGCAGCTTGGGCGCCTTGGTCACCACACCGGTTGGCTTCGCGGGGGCGGCAGCGTCCGGCTTGCGGACATCGTCGCCCCGCGCCGGCGCCGACGTGGCGGCAATCGCCGCGATCGCCGGGACCCACCGACACATGGCCAAAACGCTAGCGGCGCGGCGGCGGCGCGCCTGGACCTGTCGCTGCGATCGCCTCCGCCTCGCTGCGGACATGGCTCACGTGGTGTGATCGTGGAGGTGCGCGAGCAGCTTGTTCAGCATGCCCCGCATCGCGTTCTCGAGCACCTCGCGGCGCAGCGCCGGCAGGTAGCGCGCGTCGAACTTGGCGCTCACCTGGACCTTCGCGCCGCCGGTCAGGAACGACAGCATCTTGCCGCTGTCGTCCGAGATCGCGATCCGGAGCTCGGCGACGAGCTCGGCCGCACCTCCGGCGGCGCGGCGGAGCTCGAGCTTGGTGACCGAGAGATCGATGTGGCGGGCGTCGAGCGCCCAGCGCCGGGCCTCGGCGACCGCCGTGGTCACGGAGCGCTCGGCCCGGAGCTGTCCCAGCAGCTCGCGCCGGATGATCTCGGCGTGGCCCTGGCGGGTCGCCTTGTCGGTGGTGCCGGGCGACTCATCGGCCGACGAGTTGATCAGCAGGTAGAGATCGGGGTGCGGCTCGCCGAGCATCGCCGCGTGGTCGAGGCCACGGCCGAGCGCGGGGGCGGAGCGCCGGGCCTCGGCGTCGACCGGGCCGGCCGGCGCGCCGGGGCTCCGGGGATCCTCGCGCCGACTCGCGCTCGCCAGCTTGAGCGTGGCGGTGCTGGCGGCCTTGCGGACCTCGGAATCGCGGTCGTCGGTCGCGAGCGCGCGCAGCGCCGGCAGCGCCGGGGCGTACTCGAGCCGGCCGAGCGCGGTGGCGGCGACGGCGCGGACGCGAGGGCTGGCGTCGCGAAGCGAGGTCATCAGCGGCTTGCACGCGGCGGGGTCACCGAGCTTGGCGAGCGCCAGCACCGCGGCGAGCCGGGTCTTGTCGCTCGGACTCTCGAGCTGCCGGGTCAGCGCCGCGACGTTGGCGTCGGCGCGGGCGGCCGCGTGAAGGCCGAGCCCGAGCAACAGCGCGACTGCCATCGCGACAGCCCCGAGCGAGCGCGGGGCGCGCGGCCCGATCGCAGGAGGTCCGCGCATGCCGTAGATTGATTAGGCGCGATGGTCTCCGACGAGTCAAACGGTTTCCAGCGCACGGTTTGTGCATGTTTTACTGGCAGAAGGTGTATGGAGAAGTCAGTGTCGATCACGGACACACAATTCCGCATCGCCACCGGCGTCGTCGGGGCGGTTCTCATCGTCGGGCTCTCCATGGTCAGTCTGTGTGGGGGCGTGTCTGGTCTCGCGCTGCCCCCCAAGCCTCCGCCTCCCGCCGAGCCCATCGGCACGTCGAGCCAGCTGTTGACCAAGCAGTCGTCGTCGGCCGTGGCCTACCGCGATTTCATCGCGCGCGACGCGGCGGCGGCCGGCGTCGCCGTCCCTTCGATCGAGGAGCTGTCGCGCGTGCTTCCGTACCGCGTGGACGGAGAGCGCCACGTGCTCGACGTCGGCGCGCCGCCGATCGAGCTTGCGGGCGTGCGGCTGCGCGCGGTCCAGGTCGCCGACGGCCTCGCGCTGGAGATCGCCAACGCGACGAGCTCGGACCTTGCCTACAGCGTCGTCACTGCGACGATCCCGCAGGTCCGGTGCGGCGGCACGGTGCTGGCATTCAACGCGATGACGATCGCCCCGGGCGCCACGGAGACCCGGATCGAGTGCAACGGGCACGATGGCCTCGCGCTCGCGGTCGCGCGGGTCGAGACCCTGGAGGTCTCGCCGCTCTCGGCGTGGTACCTGAACCACGTGCCGCCTTCCGTGGTCGGGATCGACGCTCGGGTCGCGCGCGGCCACCTGGCGCCCACGACCGCGCGATGCGGCTCCAGCCAGCCGCAAACCGTGCGAAGTGGGCTCGAACGCGGCGAAATCGCCTGGCGGGATCTCGTCGACTTCTATGCCCGGCACCGCTGCCAGACCTACCAATTCCCCTCAACATATCGAGCGTTTAAGTCAGACGGCGAGCGGTCGTTGCCGGCCAGCGTCGCTGGCATGTGACTGATTCCGCGTGGTTAAGCTTGCTATTGGTCCAGAGGACTGTTTAGCTAGTCCTAGTTACGCGGAGTTACGGGTGACCAAGTCCGAGCTCATCGAGAAAATCTCCGAAACGTTGAAGCTACCGGCTGGCAAGGCGGAGGCTATCGTCAACACAATCTTCGACTCGATGGTGAAGGCACTCGAGCGCGGCGAGGGGATCGAGATCCGCGGCTTCGGAAGCTTCACCGTTCGCAAGTACAAGGCCTACGAGGGCCGCAACCCCCGGACCGGCGAGACCGTCCATGTCGCTGAGAAGCGCCTGCCGTTCTTCAAGGTCGGGAAAGACTTGCGGGAGCGTGTCAACGCGGGTCTCGGGACGCCGCTGCCTGCGGATAAACCCGACGAGCCCGACGATACCGATCCGAACGAGCCCGAGTACGACGAAGACGACGACGAGTAAGCCCACGTCGCTACTCGCGTTGTAGCCTCATTCCGCAACGCCGACGCGCTCTACGAGCCCGGCGTCGCCATCCACGGCGACCAGCGCGCCATCGGTGAGCTGGGCCCACGCGCTTGCGCAGCCGACGACGCACGGGATGCCGAGCTCACGCGCGAGCGCGGCGCCGTGATCGAGTAACCCACCGGTTTCGCTGACGAGAGCCGCGCAGCCCTCCACGAGCATGGCGAGCGCGGGGGTCACGGCACGCGCCACCACGATGTCGCCGCGCCGGATCTGCGGCACCGCGGTGAGCGAGGCGATGCGGACCACGCGGCCCACGACCCGTGGCCCCAGGCCCACGCCGCGCAGCGTGAGCTCGACCTGTGAAGAAAGCTCGCGGGACACGACCTCGCGATCGACCACGAGCGGCATGTCCCATCCTGCCGCACGCTGGTTCGCGGCGCGCGCCGCTGACGCTCGGCGGTGGGCGTCGTCTGGATCGAACGCGCGGCCGGCGACCACTTCCTCGAGCGGCAGCCAGAAGATGTCGCCTTCGCGGAGCTGCAGCGCCGCGCTGCGATCGAGCAGCGCACGGCGGACCATCCATTGTGCTCGCGCGAACCACAGATCGTCGGCTTCGGCGGCATCGGCCGCGGCTCGTGCGAGCTCGACCTCGGGCCCGAGCTCCGGGGGAACTTCGGCGGGCGGCGGGCGGGTCGCGGCGCGCGCCAGCGCTGCATCACGCGCATCGCCCGCGTCGGTCGTCGCGGCCAGCTCCGCGAACGTGGGCACCGCGACATCCCACGCCGGCGCCATCACGCGATCGCGCGGCACGCGTCGTGGACCGACCAGCGCGGCGACAAGTGCTGGAATCCGCTCGGCGGGGTGGCCTTGCTGCGCGAGCCGATCGAGCAAGCGGCGGCGGGCGGCGCTGACCAGCGGCGACAGCTCGCCGGCCCAGATCCGCATGAACGCGACGTAGCGATCGACCGCCGCGGCGGGGGACTCCGCCGGCCCCAGCTCGAGCCGGCCTTCGATGGCGGCGATCCGCGCGGCGAGCTCGACGCGATCGGCCGGCGCCGCCACCGGTTCGCGCGGCGCGCCCGCGGTCATGTATAAATATCCGCCGCACACGCGCAGCGCGTACGGGCTGGCCGCGGCGCGATCGACCTGCTCGACCAGCCCCGCCTGGGCGGGCGACAGTGGATCGGGGTTGTGGGTGATATCCCACGTCCACCGCCGGCCATCCTGCACCAGCGCTGCCACGACCATGGGCGGCGCGGGCTGGCGGTGGCGGGCGATCGGGCGGACGATCGGCCGCGCCTGGACGATCCACACCCGCGCGCCGTGGGGCGTCGGTTCGAGCACGAGCTCGACATCGGCGCCGCGCGCCGCGCCGATCGCGGCCTCGGCCGCCAGCGCGATCGCGGCCTCGGGGCGCGCGTCGGCAAGGCTCCTGGGCACGCGCTCGATCGCGCCGCCGCGCGAGAGCCACAGCTCATCGCTCGCCGGCTCGCCGGCCGGCCGCGTGTAGACCGTCATGCGTTCGCCAGGCACGAACCGCTGGATGATCACCGCGATCGCGATCTCGGCGTGGTGGCGGCGCGCGTAGCTCACCGCGAGCGGCAGGAGCGCGCTGATCCACACCGCGCGCACCGCCTCCCACACCGCCTCGGGCGCCACGTCGGTGAGCGAGCTGAACACGCCGGCCGCCGAGCCGAGCTCGCCGTCCTCGACCGAGGCCGACGACCGCACGGCGAGCCGGCCGAGCGCCGCCGCGCGCGCCAGGACCTCACGCACCAGCGCGTCCGGCAGCTCCGCCGAGGCGAGCCGGCGCTCGGCGTCCGCCAGGGCGTGGCCGACCGCTTCGGGAGCGACCTGGGCGAGCGCGGCGACCTCGTCGAACGCGCCGCGATCGATCACGAAGCCCTCGGGGACGCGCAGGCCCGCCGCGATCAGCTTCGCGAGCCCGATGGCCTTCGCGCCGCACGCGGCATCGGCCTCGGTGAGTGCCCGGATCGACATGGCCACGTTGTAGCGCGCTTGATAGGATGGGCGCGCGATGGCCCGGCTGTTCGCGCTCCTCGGGCTGGCCTTGGTGGTGGCGTGGTACGCCCCGGGGCCGGCGGGCGCGGCGCCGCGCGCCCCGCACTCTTTCGAGGACACCAGCAAGCTGGCCAAGGAAGATGTGCCGCTGCAGACCAAGGCGGTCGTGCGCGGCAAGAACAAGCTGTGCTGCGGCTATCCGCTGGTCGGCGATCAGGAGTGGGCGCTGCGGTTCTACTGGCTCGCGCTCGAGGCCGACTACGACGAGACCGTGACGATCACCCTGCCGCGCGCCAGCACGCCGCGCGCCGGCGCGTGCGCGCTGCCGGCGAACCGCTGGGTCGAGCTCTATACCCTGGAGGGTCTGTTCTTCGGCCGGGTCCCGGAGCGCTACGCCTGCTCGCTCAAGCTCGAGGGCTCGGGGCTTCTGCGCGACGGCCGCGTCGTCAACTACACCGGCCCCTGCAAGTACGGCTACGGCACGTGCTTCCAGCAGCTCGATCTCACCGATTTTCCGTTCGGCCGCGGCGCCGGGGTGCGACCGCTGGTCCCGTTCAAGTCGGTCGCGGTCGACCCGCGCGTGGTCCGGCTCGGCGAGCCGCTCTACATCCCCGAGTTCGACGGCATGGTGCTGCCCGACGGCTCGATCCACGACGGCTGCGTGCGCGCCGACGATACCGGCGGCGGCATCAAGGGCAAGAAGCTGGATTTCTTCGTGGTGACCTACGGCAACTTCCGGGTCCTGCTCGATGGCCTGCTCGGCGTCACGTGGATCACCCCGCACGTCGAGGCGCCGCGCTGCGAGTACTTGCGCGATCTCTAGCAAGGGCAGTAGCGTGGCCGCGTGCTCGGCGCCCTGTTTGTCACGCCCGCGGCGACCGCGATCACCGAGGCGCTGGGGTCGGCGCGCGCCGAGGGGCCGCTCGCCGTGATCGGCAACGCGCGGCTCGCCAAGGTGCTCGGCAGCGCGCGCGACGTGATCCCGGTCGGGGTGTCGCCGCGCGCGGCCAGGAAGCTCCCCAGGGCGATCGCCGATCTGGCGGGCGTGGCGCCGGCGTCGCTCGCCGCGGTGATCGGCGTCGACCTCGCGACCGCGGTCGACTGGCACGCGGTGCTGCGCGGCTGGTCCCGCGTGATCCGCGATGGCGGCGCGATCATCGTCGTCGACCGCGGCCACCCGCACGAGGCGAGCCGGCGCGCGCTGTGTGCCGGGCTGTCCGAGATCGTCCAGCGCCACGCCGGCCGCACCGTGATCACGAGCGGCCTGGTCTCGCACCTCGAAGCGCCGTAGCCGGCCGGCTTCATACCGGCGGCCGCGTGGCCTCGGCGCTCGGCTTCTTGGCCGGCGCGCGAAAGATCAGGTCCATCTGCGGGCCGTGTACGCCCTTGGTGTGATCGCCGCGATCGTCGGGCTTGACGCCGGGCGGGACCAGCCACGGGATCGCCGGGTTGGGATAGCCGCGGGCGGCCTCGTACATGTAGCGCGCCCACAGCGGCACGACGGTGAGGTACGCCGCGTCGGTCTTGCCGAGCGCGCGCTGGCGCTTGTCGTCGCCCAGCCACACCAGCGTGGTGAACTTCGAGGTGTAGGCGATGAACAGGTTGTCGAACGTGGCGCTCGACGTGCCGGTCTTGCCCGCGGCGTTGACCTGGGTCTGGCGCAGCACGCTGGCGAACCCGTACTCGACCTCGTGGGCGAGCAGCCGGGTCATGAGGAACGCGGTGCGCGCGGCGATCGCCTGCGGCGCCGCGATCCCGGCCAGCACCGCGGTGCGGTCGAACCGGTCGGACGCGCCGAGCCACGGGTCCTCGGCGACCGTGTTGTCCTCGACGGCGTTGCCGCTGCGGTCGAGGATCCGCCGGGCGTACACCCACGCCTTCTCGGCGCCGGGCTTGCCGGCGCGCGGCCACCACGTGCCGAGCCGGGCGAACACGGTGAACGCGCGCGCCATCTCGTCGAGCTTGGAGCACGACGCGCCGAGCGCGAGCGCGTCGTCGGGGAAGATCTTCGTGGTGAACCCGAGCCGGCGGGCCCACGCCTCGACGTTCTTGGCGCCGAGCCGGCGGAACAGATCGACCGAGGGGATGTTCTTCGAGAACACCAGCGCGTACTCGAGCGTGACGTCGCCATCGAGCGTGCCCTCGAGGTTACTCGGCGACCACACCTCGCCGGTGACCGGATCGGTGATCTCGACCTTGACGTCGTCGAGCACGGTGTCGAACCCGTAGCCCTGGTCGAGGCCGAGCGCGTAGTAGATCGGCTTGTACGTCGAGCCCGGCTGGCGGCAGGCCTGGACCGCGCGGTTGAACTCCGAGCGGTCGTAGTCGTAGCCGCCGGTCATCGCGACGACGTAGCCGCTGTGGTGATCCGCGGTGAAGATCGCGCTCTGCGGGTGCGGCACCTGGTCGAGCTTGACGACGTCGGGGTGGGCCGCGTCCCACTCGGGCTGATCGTCCTTGGGCAGCCACGCCGGGTTGCGGGCCTCGGCGGCGATCGTCCAGTCGCGGTAGCGCGCCAGGGTGTGCTGATCGCGGCGGACCCACACGACGTAGCCCGGCTTGAGCACGGCGGACGCGCTGTCGACCTCGACGTCGTTGTCGGCGTTGCCGGGCAGCCACTTCGAGGCCCACTTCATGTTGCGCAGCGGGAGCTGGAGCCGGCGATCGCCGATCAGGACCTCGGCGTGCTCGTTGTCGACCTTGTCGACCAGGGCGAGGTAGCGCTTGCCGGGGGTCAGCGGCTCGGGGCCGTACAGCGCGCGCTGGCGGCCGAGGAACAGCTCGCGCGCGGCGCCATCGAGCCGCCACTCGGGGCCGCGCCAGCCCTCGCGCTTGTCCTGGTGGTGGGCGCTGAAGTCGGTGTTCTCGTAGGCGGCGGCCTCCCACGTCGGCTCGGCGGCGGTCTCGATCCGCAGGCCCTGGGCGCCGAGCGCGTCGCTGCCGTAGCGCTCGCCGATGTAGCGCCGGACGTGCTCGGCGTAGTACGGCATGCGATCGGGGAACACGTCGCGGTACAGATCGAGCTTGATCGCCTCGTGCTTGGCGGCCTCGATCACCATCGGCGGCTCGAGCCCGTAGCCGCCGATCTTGTCGAGCACGACGTTGCGGCGCTCGGTCGCCAGCTTGACCGATCGGATCGGCGAGTAGGCGGTCGGCGCCTTGGCAAGCCCGGCGATCAGCGCGCACTCGGCGAGCGTGAGCTGGTCGAGGTTCTTCTGGAAGTAGCGCCGCGCCGCGGCGGCCACGCCCCACGCCCCGGAGCCCAGGTAGATGTGGTTCATGTAGACCGCGAGGATCGCGTTCTTCGAGTAACGCGCCTCGAGCCGGCGCGCCATGATCGCCTCCTTGCCCTTGCGCGACAAAGACTTCTCGCCGCCGAGGAACTGCTTGGCGACCTGCTGGGTGATCGTCGAGCCGCCCTGGGCGAAGTCGCCCGCGGTGATGTTGGCCCACAGCGCGCGGCCGATGCCTTTCCAGTACAGCCCGCCATGGTGATAAAAGTCATGGTCCTCGACTGCGAGGAAGGCATCGACCAGCCGGCGCGGCATGCGCTCGAACGGAACGATCTCGCGCCACTCCTTGGCGAACTCGCCGAGCTTGGTGCCATCGGCGGCGTACATCCGCGACACCGATGGCGTGACCTGGGCGTAGACCCGGAGATCGGGGACCGCGGGGGCGTTCAGGGAGAAGTAGCTGTAGACGCAGATCCCGAGGAACGCGACGGTCGCCACCAGGCCGAGCCCGGCGAACGCGTACAGCCGGCCGAGCCAGAACGCGAGCCCGCCGTCGCGGCGGTTCACGACGATGACGCGGGCCTGGTCGGGGCCGGGAGGGGCCACGGCGGATACATACACCGTGGCTACGCATCCGGCCATCCACCGGACGACGCACGTGACCCCGGGCGGTGCGATCGGGCGAGATCGCAGCCCTCGATGGACCCGTGCTGTGCGTGCTCGCTCACGGTGGATCGGCAGCGCCGCGGTGTGCCGCTGGTTCGACCGGTAACGCTCGGCAGATCCCGGCGCTCACGCCTTGCGCGGCGGCACCGGGAGGTCGACCGCGCCGCAGATGTCGCTGTCGCAGTGCGCCGGCCACGCCCCACGCCGGACGCAATAGACAGCAGCGATGGCTTGTGACCTGGCTCTCACGGGCGCAAAGATGCGGGCTCAGCTTATCCAGGAGATGCGATGTTCATGAGACGATTTGGTCGGCCGTTGGGAACGGCGTTGTGCGTGCTCGCGCTGCTGCTGGTCTCGAGGGCCAGTCACGCACAACCAGCCAAGGGCCGTGAGGTATCGGGTACTGTATCCGACGTCGATGGCAATCCGATTGCCAACGTCACTGTCGCGGTGTCCGGCGGAGGCCCGACCGCGACCACGGCCGCGGACGGCAGCTTCAAGCTGACCGTCGCGCCCGCCGCCCTGGCGCTCGACGTCAGCGCCGACGGGTTCGCGGGCCGCCAGGTCCACCTGCTGCCGGCGGCCACGCCGCTGCAGCTGCAGCTCACGCTGGCCAAGCCGGCGGCCCCCACCGTGGCGCCGATCGAGACCCGCATGGTCGGCGGCGTGGTCAGCGATCCGAGCCACGCGCCGCTGGCCGGCGCCACGGTTCGGGTCCACGGCACCCAGATCCAGACCCTGACCGCGGCCGATGGCAGCTTCACGCTGCCCGGCGTCGCCACCGGCGAGGTCGTGCTCGACGTCGAGGCGCCCAACCAGCCACCGACCACGGCCACGGTGCCGGCCGACAAGGCCGCCCTGGCGATCGTCGTCGGCGCCGCCCCGGCCGCCGCCGCCGCGACCACCCGCTCGATCCACGGCAAGGTCACCGACCTGACCTCGGGTGAGCCGATCGTCGCCGCGCAGGTTCAGGTCACCGGCACAAATATCCTGGTGTTCAGCGACGAGACCGGCGCGTTCGCGATCGACGGCGCGCCGCTCGGGCCGATCCGGCTCGAGATCTCCGCGCCCGAGCGCCAGAGCCAGGTGCTGAACGTCCCAGCCGACCAGGCCACGGTCACCATCCCGCTCGCGATCACCCAGGGCGAGCAGATCGTGATCGAGGGCCGCGCCCCGGTGATCCTCAAGTCGAACGCCGCCGGCGGCGCGTCGGTGATCGAGAGCAAGGACCTGACCCGGGTCGCCGCGGCCACGCTCGACGACGCGATGCAGGGCAAGCTGTCGGGCGCCAACCTCCAGTCCAACTCCGGCGCGCCCGGCGGCGGTGCCCAGCTCCGGCTGCGCGGCGTCTCGACCATCAACGGCCAGAGCTCGCCGCTCTACGTGATCGACGGCGTCATCATCTCGAACGTCTCGGTGCCATCGGGCGCCAACGCGATCACGGCCGCCGCCGCCGGCGGCAGCTCGTCGAACCAGGATAACCCGGTCAACCGGATCGCCGACCTGAACCCCAACGACATCGAGACCCTCGAGGTCCTGAAGGGCGCCTCGGCGGCCGCGCTGTACGGTTCCAAGGCGGCCAACGGCGTCATCGTCATCACCACCAAGCGCGGCCGCAACGGCGAGAACCACGCCGAGGTCACCCAGCGGTTCGGCATCGCGGCGGTGTCGAACACGCTCGGCTCGCGCAAGTTCGGCTCGCTCCAGGAGGTCAAGGACACGTTCTGCGATCCCAAAGGCACGGCGGCGGCATGCGATGCGTCGCCGCTGGTCAAGGCCTACCAGGCCAGCGGCGGCAAGACCTACGATCACGAGGCCGAGATCACCCGCACCACGTTCATGCGCGAGACGATCGGCAGCGTGTCGGGCGGCACCGACAAGGGCAACTACTACGGCTCGGTGCTCGTCAGCGACGAGCCCGGCGTGGTGATCGGCACGTTCTATCAGAAGCAGAGCGGCAAGGTCGCCGTCGGCTACAAGTTCCTGGACAAGGTCCGCCTCGGCGTCACCGCGAACGTGATCCACTCGGTGTCCGACCGCGGTCTCACCAACAACGACAACACCGGCACGTCGAACTACGTCGTGCTCTCCGGAACGCCGAGCTTCGTCAACTTGCAGCCGGTCAACGGCGTGTACCCGTCGAATCCGGCGATCGGATCGGGAGCCAACCCGCTGCAGACGGTGAACGAGCTGCGCAACCGCGAGGAGGTCTGGCGCCTGATCAGCGGCTCGACGATGCAGATCGACGCCTACGCGAGCGCCGACGGCTCGAGCAAGGTCAAGCTGCTCGCCAACTTCGGCGCCGACAGCTTCACCCAGAAGAACAACCTGCTGTCGCCCAACGACCTGACCTTCGAGCCGTCCGACGGCCTGACCGGCACCTCGATCAACGCCAGCACCACGAACCTCAACTGGAACACCGGCGCCAGCGCGCTGTGGACGTACCAGCCGCAGGACCACAGCTTCCGCAGCGCGCTGTCGGGCGGTGTGACCTACGAGAGCGTCGACCTCGATTCGGTCTACGTCGTCGCGCAGAACCTCAACGCCAGCCAGCAGAACGTCGACTCCGCCACCGCGCTGTCCACGTCGGAGAACCGGCTGCGGACCCGCGACTCCGGGCTCTACGCGCAGGAGGAGCTCGCGGTGCTCGATGATCGGCTGTCGCTGCTCGGCGGCCTGCTCGCCGAGCGCTCGAGCCTCAACGGCGATACCGACAAGTACTATGCGTATCCCAAGATCGCCGCGGTCTACTCGGTGATCGGGTCGGACCGCAAGCACGAGCCCGCGCTGCTGTCGAACTTCGATTCGCTGCGCATCCGCGCGGCGTACGGCGAGGCCGGCAACCGGCCGAACTACGGCCAGAAGTTCACGGCGAGCAACGCGACGACCAACATCGACGGCAACGCGGGCCTCGTGGTCCGCGGCACGATCGGCGATCCGAAGATCGAGCCCGAGCGCCAGCGCGAGTTCGAGCTCGGCACCGATATCGCGACCAAGGATCAGCGGGTCGTCCTCGAGCTCACGGGCTACCAGCGCAACATCTCGAACCTGCTGCTCCAGCGCGCGCTCGCGAGCTCGACCGGGTTCGGCACGGAGTTCCTGAACGGCGGCCGGCTGCGCAACCGCGGCGTCGAGGCCGCGCTCCAGGTCCGCCCGATCAGCAGCAAGATGCTCGAGTGGATCTCGCGCGGCACGCTGACCCTCAACCGCTCGCGGGTGTCCCATCTGCCGGTGCCGGCGTTCAACATCACGACCGTCGGGTTCGGCGCCGGGCTCGGTGCGTTCCGCATCGAGAACGGCAAGAGCGCGACCGAGCTCGTGTTGAATGGCGCGAACGGGCTCGAGGTGGTCGGCAACGGCGAGCCGGACTTCCGGATCGGTTGGTCCAACGTCGTCACCGCGGGTGACTTCACGTTCAGCGCGCTGCTCGACTGGCAGCACGGCTCGAACATCGTCAACCTGACGCGGTTTCTGTACGACGCCGCGTTCAAGGGCGGCAACTCCCCCGATCTCGCCGGCGCGGCCGCGCGGTCGGGCGCGGCGGATGCCCGGCCCTACATCGAGGACGCGTCGTTCGTGAAGCTGCGGGAAGTCTCGATCACGTACAACCTGCCCACGCGGCTGGTCAGCGAGCTCGGCCCGCTCAAGACGCTCCAGGTCGGCCTGAGCGGCCGCAACCTGCTCACGTTCACCAGCTACAGCGGCCTCGATCCCGAGGTCTCGAACTTCGGCTCGCAGCCGATCGGGCGCAACTACGATGTTGCTCCGTATCCCCCCAGCCGGAGCTTCTGGCTCTCGATCACGGCAGGCCTGTGAGGAGAATCTCCATGCGCAAGACCCACGCAACTACATTGGCCCTCGCCGGGGCTCTCGCCGGCGCGCTCCCCGCGTGCGCTCTCAACGTCGGGGATCTCAATAACCCCAGCCTCGACGATCTCCAGAGCCACCCGACGCCGGTCACGATCGGCGCCGCGAGCACGGGCCTCTTGATCGGCAACCGCGGCAACCGCGCCGCCGAGAACGGCTTCGTCATGGAGCTCGGCATCCTCGGGCGCGAGGCCTACAACTTCGACGTCGCCGATCCGCGCTACGTCACGGAGCTGCTGGTCAACAAGCTGAATCCAGGCAACGGTCCGTTCGGTGGCAACTTCTGGCCGCTCGCCTACACCAACCTCCGGCTCGCCACCATCGTGCTCGAGGCGGTCGACAAGGTCGATCTGAGCAACGCCGACAAGTCGGCGATCCGCGGGTTCACCAAGACGCTCGAGGCGCTCGATCTGCTCGAGGTCGAGGTCACCCACGACAGCAACGGCGCGGTGATCGATATCAACCCAGATCCGCTGGCGCCGCCGGCGCCGCTCGCCGGGGTCACCGCGACCTACGCGCGGATCACGAACCTGCTCGACGACGGCAACACCGACCTCGCGGCCGGTGGCGATAGCTTTCCGTTCGCGCTGTCGCAGGGCTACGCCGGATTCGACACGCCCGCCACGTTCGCGAAGTTCAATCGCGCGATCCGCGCGCGCGTCGCCGCGTACAACGGGGACTACCCCGCGGCGCTCACCGCGCTCGCGGCGTCGTTTCTCGATGATGACGCGACCGGGGGCATCACGATGGACGATGGGATCTACTACGTCTACTCGACCAAGGGCGGCGATCTCTCGAACCAGCTGATCAACCCCAATATCTATGTTCACCCGTCGATCGAGCAAGACGCAGAGCCGAACGACGCGCGATTCGCGCGCAAGACCGCCGTCGCGGCCGTCCCGGGCCTCCGGGGCGCGACCCGGAACTTCCTCCCGCTGTATTCCACCCCCGAGTCGCGGGTCCCGCTGATCCGCAACGAGGAGCTGCTCCTGCTCAAGGCCGAGGCGCTGTTCTTCACCGGCGACGTCGCGGGGGCGGTGGCGGAGCTCAACATCGTTCGCACGGTCTCGGGCACGCTGCCGGCGCTGACCAACCCCACGCCGACCCACGACCAGTTCATCACCGATCTGCTCCACGAGCGCGAGTTCTCGCTGCTGTTCGAGGGCCACCGCTGGATCGACGTCCGCCGGCTGGGCCGGATCTCGGCGTTGCCGCTCTTCGTCTCGACCCTGGATGACGGAACGACGAAGACGGACACGCTGAACGTCCGGTTCCCGCTGCCGCAACCGGAGTGCGACGCGCGGCCGGGCGAGCCGCTGTGCGCGCGCGGCAGCACGGATTGAGCCACGGCCGGCCCGGCGCGCCGGGCTCGGTCGATGATGGGGATGAATAGCGGCTCTCGCGAGATCGCTTGTGGAGACTCGAGATCGTGCTCGAGTCGCGCGTACGCGTGAGTCGCGATTCGATGAGATTACACGGCGAGCGCGAGGTCGGAGATCGGGCTGTCGCCGGTGACGCTCTGCAGGCACCGCACCAGGTGGGCGCGGATCTTGTGCTTCTTCGAGTAGACGGTCTTGAGGCTGATCTGCATCTCGACCGCGATCTCGTCGGCCTCCATGCCGCGCTGGTAGTAGAGCTCGACGAAGGTGCGGTCCTTGTCGGTGAACTCCGAGAGCAGCGAGTTCAGGTGCTCCCAGCGCTCCTTCTCGATCAGCTCGTCGAGCGGGGTGCGATCGCACTCCTCGTGCGGGTCGAGCGCGCCGTCGATCTTGTCGAGCAGCGGGCGGCGGCCGGCGCTGCGCAGGAAGTCGTAGGCGGCGTTGACCGAGATCATGCCGATCCACGAGCCCAGCTTGGTGCCGCGCGCCGGGTTGTAGATGCGCAGCTTGTGCATGTCGTCCCGCACCAGCTGCATCATCACGTCGGCGTAGATCTCGTCGAGGTCGGCGTTCGACAGGGTCGGCGCGTACTTCAGCGTGACCTTGGTGATGCAGCGATAGATCAGCGGCCGGTAGCGGCGCACCAGCTCGCCCCAGGCTCGCGCATCATTCCGCAGGACGCACCGCAACAACTCCCGATCCGACCAGTCCGCGGGATTCTTCGAAGCGCGAGTCGCAAGAAGCGCCATGTGCATTCCCTCCGGCCGGACCTACAGCAACCTCGGTGCCACAGCTAACATGCTGAATTAATTGACTTGGATCCGGTATGGATCGGTGTAGTCCACCAATACTTGGTGAAATCGACCAGGACCTGAGCCCCGCCGGGGAAGCCGCGCCGAGATCGCCACGTAGGCGCGGCGACCGACGCGCAGGCTGCGGGTTGCGATGCGTCACGTCGCTCGCGCCGTGGCGGGCGCGCCTCGTCACGCCTTTGCCACCGCGGCGTCCCATCGGGCCAGGTGCTCGGCCACCCGGGCGCGGTCCTCGGTGGGGACAAAGCGCCGCTGCTCGCGCCACGTCCGCTTCAGCTGGCCCGCATCTTTCCATACACCGGTGCCAAGGCCCGCGAGGAAGGCGGCGCCGAGCGCGGTGGTCTCCACCACGTCGGGCCGCGAGATCTCGACGCCCAGCACGTCGGACTGGAACTGCATCAGCAGGTCGTTGGCCGACGCCCCGCCGTCGACCTTGAGCGTGGTCAGCGGGTGGCCGGCGTCGCGCGCCATGGCGCGCAGGATATCGACGTTCTGCAGCGCGATGCCCTCGAGCGTGGCCCGCGCGATGTGGCCGCGCGTCGTGCCGCGGGTCAGGCCCGTGATCACGCCGCGCGCCCCGGGCCGCCAGTGCGGCGCGCCGAGCCCCGCGAACGCGGGCACGACGATCACGCCCCCCGAATCGGGCACGCTGGCCGCCAGCGCCTCGATCTCGGTGGCCGACGAGAAGAACTGCAGGCCGTCGCGCAGCCACTGGACCGCCGCGCCGGCGATGAACGCGGAGCCCTCGAGGGCGTAGCGCAGCTCGCCGGTCGACAGCTTCCAGGCGACCGTGGTGAGCAGGCCCGCCTGCGAGGCGATCGGCTTGTCGCCCGTGTTCATCAGGATGAAGGCGCCGGTGCCGTAGGTGCACTTGGCCTCACCCGGGGTGAAGCACGCCTGGCCGAACAGCGCGGACTGCTGATCGCCCGCCAGGCCGGCGATCGGGATGCCGTCGGGCAGGCCCGGCACGCCGTGGGTGTGCCCGACCGTGCCCGACGACTCGACGACCTTGGGCAGCACCTGGCGCGGCACCCCGAGCAGGTCGATCAGCTCGTCGGACCAGGCCAGCGTGTGGAGATCGAACAGCAGCGTGCGCGACGCGTTGGTGACGTCGGTGGCGTGGACGGCGCCGCCGGTCAGCCGCCACAGCAGGTACGAGTCGACCGTGCCGAACGCGAGCTCGCCGGTCTTGGCCGCGGCGGCGGACCCCGGGACGTTGTCGAGCAGCCAGGCCAGCTTGGTGCCCGAGAAGTAGGGATCGATCGTGAGCCCCGTGAGCGCGCGGATCCGCGGCGCGTGGCCCGCTGCGTCGAGCTCGGCGCAGCGGGCGGCGGTCCGGCGGTCCTGCCAGACGATCGCGCGGTGGACCGGCCGGGAGGTCTTGCGGTCCCACAGCAACGTGGTCTCGCGCTGGTTGGTGATGCCGATCGCGCTGATCGACGACGGCTCGATGCCGCGCAGCGCCTGGGTGAGTGCAGCACATACCGAGCGCCAGATGTCGTCGGGATCGTGCTCGACCCAGCCAGGCTGCGGGTAGTGCTGGCGAAATTCCTGGTAGCCGCGGCCGCGCAGCGCGAGCCGCTCGTCGAGCACGAGCACGGTCGAGCCGGTGGTGCCCTGATCGATCGCGATCACATGACGCATGACGAGTCTCCGGGGGCGCCGGCCACACCGGCCGGGGTGACAGCATAGCGACGAACGAACGCGATCACCTCCGCGGCGACCAGATCGCGCTCGACGTCGATCGCGAGCAGGTGAAAGCTGCGCTCGAGGATCCGGCTGTGGCGGGCGCGGGCGTGGATCGAACACGCGATGATCCGCGCCGCGCAGCCGACCGGGGCGGTGTGGTCGCGGCGGCCGTGCAGGACCAGCACGGGCGCGGCGATCTGCGGTAGCACGGCCTCGACGACGGGCATGAACGCCAGGAGCTCGCCGATCGCGCGCACCGGGATCGCCGGGTAGCCGGGGTTCTCGGCGCGGGCCTGGCGGTCGCGCACGTCGGAGCCGCCGAGCTTGGGGATCCGCTGGATCCAGCCTCCGCTCGGGCCGGTCAGCCAGCGCGCGACGTGCCCCACGAGCCCGTCGAGCCACAGCGGCGCCGCGAGCGAGGCCACCGCGGCGAGCTCCGGACGCCGGGCAGCGGCGTTGAGCGCGAGCAGGCCGCCGAGCGACTGGCCGACCAGGGCGACGCGGCGGCAGCGCTTCGACATCGCGTCGATCTCACGCTCCACCGCCCCGGCCCAGTCCTCCCAGCGCGTGCGCGCGAGGTCCTCGACCGAGGTGCCGTGCCCGGGTAGCAGAATTCCGCGCACAGTGGCTCCTGTGCGTGCCAGCGCCGTCCCGAGGTAGCGCATCTCGTACGGCGAGCCGGTAAAGCCGTGGATGCAGATCACACCGACATCGCCGCCGTCCTCGCCGACGAAGTCAAATGGATCACCGGCACCCACGCCGCGTGCGTATCACACCGCCATATACATTGACAGCTGCGGACGCTTGCGGTGAGATCGAAAGCAACGCGATCACGACAGGTTGGATCGCTGTGAGCGCTCGACCCGGCACATGAGCGAGTGGAAGACACGGATCACGAAAGTCCAGGTCGTCAAGCCGGCCAAGGAAGCGGGCGAAGCGTGCCTCGTGCTGATCTACCCGCCGGGCCCCGACATGGGCAAGCGGTTCCCGCTGTCGCGCGCTGAGATCGTGCTCGGCCGCGGCGCGGATTGCGACATCCAGGTCGATCGCGATTCGGTATCGCGGCGGCATGCGAGGGTGTTTCGCCACGGCGACGCGTGGTCGGTCGAGGACCTGCAGTCGACCAACGGGTCGTACGTCAACGACGTGCCGGTCACCAAGTCGGTGCTGCGCGACGCCGACTTCCTGAAGATCGGCGCGGCGATCTTCAAGTTCCTGTCGGGCACCGGGGTCGAGGCGAGCTACCACGAAGAGATCTACCGGATGACGATCATGGACGCTTTGACCGGCGCCCACAACAAGCGCTACTTCCTCGAGTTTCTCGAGCGCGAGATCGCCCGGTGCGCGCGCTATCGCCGGCCGCTGTCGCTGCTCATGTTCGATATCGACTACTTCAAGGCGATCAATGACAAGCACGGCCACCTGACCGGTGACTACGTGTTGCGCGAGCTGTCGCGCCGGCTGCTCGGCCGGGTCCGCCGCGAGGAGCTGCTCGCGCGCTACGGCGGCGAGGAGTTCGCGGCGGTGTTGCCCGAGACCGATCTGACCGGCGCGCGGACGTTCGCCGAGCAGATCCGCCGGATCGTCGGCGATACGGCGTTCGAGTACGAGGGCGACACGTTCCAGGTCACGGTCTCGGTCGGGGTGACCACGGTCGAGGGCGAGGACATCGACGTGACGGCCTTCATCAAGCAGGCCGACGACCTGCTGTATCGCGCCAAGCGCGAGGGCCGAAACCGCGTCGTCGGCTAGCGCAGCGCGAAGAACGCGCGGATCCCGCCGAGGATGCGATCGCGCTCGAGCTGCTGGCTGGTCTCGATCGACGCCGGGTCGATCGCGCCGCGGGCCGCCATCAGCTCGACGCGCCGGCTCGCCAGCGTGGCCGACAGCTCGGTCGCGATCTCGGGGCGCGCGAGCAGCACGGCCTTGAACGTGTCGTCGCCGAGCCGGAAGCAATCGACGTCGCCGACCGCGACGACGTCGGCGCTGCGCGGCGCGCCGGTCATGAGGCTCATCTCGCCGAAGAAGTCGGGCGCGGTCAGCCGCGCGACCCGGACGCGTTGATCCGGCGTCGCCCACGCGCGGCCCGCCGCCGGCGCGATCACGCTCTCCTTGCGATCGTCGTGGCGGGGCCGGCGCGCGGAGCCCAGCTGGTCGACGCCGGGGTGCGCGGTGGTGCGGCGAGGCCGCTCGCTCGGCGGCAGGTCGGCGAGCGCGGTCGCGTCGGGCCCCGGCGTGGTCGGCGCGAACAGGTCCCCCGCGTCGCTCGGCGTGGCATCGGTTTGGGTGTGGATCTCGGCGACGCCATCGGTCAGGACGTAGAGCCAGTGCGCGGCCGCGCCCTGCCGGGTGATCAGCTCGCCGTCGGTGTACATCACGTGGGTCATGCCGGCGGCGAGCGTGCGGAGCTCGTCGTCGGTCAGCGAGCGGAACAGCTGCACGGCCTTGAGCGCCGCGAACCGCTCGTCGAGCTGGCGCGCGGCCTTGCGGGCGAGCCGCGGCTCGTCCTGGGCATCGACGAACGACATGGTGGCCGGCAGCGCCAGCGGGATCTGGGCGCGCTGCAGCGCGGCGAACACGCGTGCGCGCACCCGCGAGCTCGTGCCGTCGTCGGTCGCGAGGTCGATCAGCCAGTAGCGCACCGCGTACAGCGCGTAGCTGTCCTTGCCTTCCTTGGCGAGCTCCATGCACAGCGTCTCGGGCCGCGGCTCGCTCGCCACGTTCTCGATCGGCGATGCGCGCAACGCGTTGTTGACCACCTCGATCACCAGCTGCGGGGCGAACCGGAAGTCGACGTTGAAGCCGATCGTCATGCGCTGCGGCACGCTGCGGCCGTCGCGCTTGCCGAGGATCGTGATGTTGGTCGCGAGCAGGAGCGAGTTGGGCACGACGATCGTCGACCAGTCGCGGGTCTCGAGCACGGTGTGGCGCCAGCGCACCGAGCGGACCTTGCCCTGGCGGCCGCTCTCGAGCTGGATCCAGTCGCCCTCGCGCACCGAGCCGTCGAGCTGGAGCGCGATCCCGCCGATCACGTTGCCGAGCGTGCCCTGCAGCGAGATCGCGAGCACGGCGCTGACCGCGGCGCCCGAGACCAGGGCGCTGTTCGAGTTGACGCCGTGGCGCGACAGCACGACCAGCGTGGCCACCACGTAGCCCAGGCCGACGATCAGGTCGCTCGCGAGCATGGGCAGCTCGACCCCGAGGCCCGGCAGCACGACGGCGAACAGCACCGTCGCGACCAGGCTTATCAGCGTGAACGCCAGCAGCACCTCGGCGGCGGTGAGGCAGCCGGACGCGAACAGCGGCAGGTCGGCGGCCTCGAACCCGACGCCGGTCGCGGTCGCCGTGGCGTACAGCGCGAACATCGTGACCAGCCGGCGCACCCGCGGCCGCTGCATCGGCCGGTAGCGGTTGATCAGCGCCGCGGCGACGACGATCGAGGCGAACACCCCGAGGACCAGCAACATCTTGTCCACGTGAGCGCGCAGCACGTCTCAATGTATAGCGCCGGCGCGCCCGCGACGCCGGTGCGCGGTGAGGTATCGCGTCGCGCTCAGCCCTGGGCGGCGGCTTCGCGCAGCGCCTTGTCGCGGATCCGCTTGTCGAGGAAGTAGTCGCGGCCGCGCCAGAACTCGGCGGTCACGCCGACCAGCGAGACCGCGGCGGCGAGGATCGCCAGCGGCGTGGCGTACGCCGGCATGATCAGCGCCGCGCCGAGCAGCGCGCAGACGCCGAGCAGGCGGCCGCCCCACGCCAGCGCCTTGGTGGCGCGCTTGTGGTGCGACAGCAGGTTGTCGAGCCCGCCGACCGCGAGCTCGAACGCGAGGATGATGAAGATCGGCCACGCCGGCGCCGGGCCGACCAGCACCTTGTAGAGCAGCATCGGCAACGCGAGCGCGCCGATCAGCCGCACCGCGTCGGCGCGCGAGAAGTCGCCGCGGCCGCGCAGCTGCTTCCAGCCGACGACGATGTAGTCGATGCCGCTGATCCAGGTGATCGCGACGATCATCGCCATGATCGCGCGGATCGTCAGCACCGGATCGCCGTACAGGTGGAGCGCGAGGATCGGCACGAACGAGCCCGACATCACGAACGCGCCGCGCCAGACCTTCTTGCGGGCGATCCACCACGCGACCATCGCGACCAGCGGGCCGGCGACGCCGACGATCAAGAGCCAGGTCAGAAAGCTCTGGTTCGAGACCAGCGGGAACAGCAGCATCACGCCGATGCCCTGCATCTGGGTCCAGGTCTTGACCTTGGCCAGGTAGCTGGTCTTGAGCGTGAGGTTGCGCTGCTCGTAGGCCGAGCGCAGCGCGGTGATGAAGAACTCGCGCTGGAACATCAGCGCGACCGACCACCACGGCACCAGCGCGAACGGACCATCGACGAACGGCGTGTAGGCGAACGCGTTGAAGATCTTGTCGGCGATCGGGTCGAGCAGGCCGCCCAGCACGGTGGGGCCGTACTTGCGGGCGAGCAGGCCATCGACCCAGTCGGTGCAGCCGATCAGCGTGCCGGCGATCAGCGCCGCCCACATGTACTTGTTGTCCTTGTAGCCGTAGGTGGAGCCCTCGTAGAGCAACCACGCGAGCAGCGGCATGGGGACCAGGCGAGCCAGGGTCACCTGGTTCGCGGTGATCAGCGGGCGCCCGACGCTCGGCACGCTGGCACCCTATCACGCGATCCGGCGCCAAGCTCCGGAACGCCGCAGATCGCGTCACCTGCGCCGCGGCGCACGGCCGGGTGGGACCCGATGCGGCCGGCCGATGGTCAGGTGCTCAGGGTGAGCCGGCGTCGGTCGCGGCGTCGGTCACGAGGGTGACGCAGTTCGCGATGATGTGCGTGTCGGTCGCGAGCTTGTCCTGGCCCTCGATCTTGAGCACCAGGTGGTCGCTGTCTTTCGCCGGGCACTGCGCCGCGTCGGTGAGGATGTGCCAGCACGGCGCGTTCGACGACGTGGCATCGCAGCGCGCGAGCACGGTCTCCATGGCGTTGGCGGCGCCCTGGTTGACGACCGCGGACACCGAGCAGTCGTACTTGGGCGCGTTGGCGAGCTTGCCCTGGATGCACGGATCGCCGATCGCCGCCTTGAGCAGGTCGGCGATCTGCTGCAGCCCACCGCTGAGGTCCTGCTGGCAGATCGAGGCGAACGTGTTGCGGTTCGGGAACTGGTCGAGGAACGCCTTGGTCCGGATCGGCGGGTCGGCCACTTCGAGCTTGCCATCGCCACCGGTGTAGTTGCACGAGTGCTTGAGCGCCGGGACCGGGGTCGTGCCGGCGGTGGGCGGCCGGGTCTCGACCGTGAACGGCGAGGTCGTGCCGATGATGCCGGCGACGATCACCTTGTTCGGATCGTCCTTGAGCCCCTTCAGGAAGTCGGCGTAGCCCGAGACCTTGGTGAGGTAGGCCGAGTTGTCGTTGGGGTGGCACAGCGACTTGTCGCCGACCACGTTCATCGCGTCTGTGTCCGCGCCGTCCTTGTCGCACAGCACGCCGAACCGCGTGCAGCGGAACGACTGCCGCGAGCCCAGGCCCATGGCGTTGTCGGGCGCGAGCAGCGTCGAGTGCGACATCGAGCAGTCGTCCTCGTCGGCGATGATGATGACGGCGAGGAACGCATCCTTGCGGAGGAAGCCGGCGTTCGGCGAGGTGGTGTCGAGCGACTGCTGGAGCGCCTGCTTGACCCCCTCGAGGTGCTGCTCGAAGCCGCAGCCCCCGGCGCCGACGTGGGCGATCTTGGTGAAGGTATCGTTCAGCGAGCCGGTGTAGTTTCTGACGCGCGCGGCGGTCGGATCTTCGGGCTGGATGTCGGTGAGGTACGGCAAGTTGTCGGTGGTGGTCACGCCGCCGAGCAGCTGCAGCCGGCCGGCATCGCCGGCGTTGGAACAGCCGCCTTGGCCCTTCGTGCCGATGCTGTTCCCGGGGGCCGCGTCGTCGGCACCCTTGGCGCCGAGGTCCGAGGTCGCCACGCCGATGTGCACGTTGGGCAGGCCGCCGGGGATGCTGCTGAGCACGTCGATGAAGGTGCCGAAGTTCGCGATCAGGTTGAGCTGCTTGTCGTTCATCGACGGCGAGTTGTCGATGAGGAACAGCAGATCGAGATCGCGGTTCACCTTGATCGGGATGTCCTTGGGCTCGACCCGGCCTTGCGCCGGGTTGACCTCGGAGATCGATCGATCAGGACAGGCCGCCAGCAGGCCAGCTGCGGCGACAAACAAAAGCGGCGAAGCAAAACCGGCGCGCATAGGGCCTCCAGGGATCCTATGGAGCATAAAGCAAGTCGGCTTGCAAAGCTGACTCTCCTGAAATTTCAGCTGCTTACTTTTCCCGTCACGCACGCCCATGGCGCCGGGGCCCAAACCGCCACGCACGGATGAACCGGCGCCAACAGTCCCTGGCGTTTGCGGGGGCTGAAGGGGACCGCGGGCGCTGGCATGGCTGCAGCCACGCCGTCGCCGTGTGACGGTGGCCACAACGAGCTCCGAGGAGCCCCGAGAAGGGACGATAGGCGACGAGAAGCAGGCGATCGGCGGCGAGCCCGCGCGGGCGATCGGCGGCATCGCGGTGCTAGCCTGGCGGGGGTGCATCACGTCCTGCTGCTGGGACCCGATGACGACGTGCGGCGCGCGCTCCGGGCGGCGCTCGATCGCGCCGGCACGCAGGTCGCGGCGGTCGGCGAGCTGGCGGGGGCGCGCGGCCACCTCCAGACCGAGCGCTGCGACGCCGTGTTCTGCGATGGCGAGCTCGCGGCGGCGCTGGTCGCCTCGGCCGCGGGGCCGCCGGTGATCGCCGTGGTGCGGTCGCGCGATCCGGCGGCGGCGCTCGCGCTGCTCGCGGCCGGCGTCGACGACGTGGTGGCCGAGCCGCTCGACGATCTGGCGCTGGCGCTGGCGCTGCGCCACGCCGCCCAGCGGCCCCGGCGGCCGGCGGCCCCACCGCCGGCGCTGGTCGGCGACGGCGAGGCGATGCAGCGGCTGCGCGGGCTCATCGCGCGCGTCGCCCCGGCCCGCGCGACCGTGCTGATCCTGGGCGAGAGCGGCACCGGCAAGGAGCTGGTGGCGCGCGCGCTCCACGACGCCTCGCCGCGCGCGGGCCGGCCGTTCGTCGCGATCAACTGCGCCGCGATCCCCGAGGCGCTGCTCGAGTCCGAGCTGTTCGGCCATCGCCGCGGCGCGTTCACCGATGCCGCGCGCGACAAGCCGGGCCTGTTCGAGGAGGCCGACGGCGGGACGCTGTTCCTCGACGAGATCGGCGAGCTGCCGCAGGTGCTCCAGGCCAAGCTCTTGCGCGCGCTGCAGGACGGCCAGATCCGCCGGCTCGGCGCGACCGAGCCCACCGCGGTCGACGTCCGGGTGGTCGCCGCGACGCTGCGCGATCTCGCCGAGGACGTCCGCGACGGCCGGTTCCGCGAGGATCTGTTCTACCGGCTCAACGTGGTCGCGCTGGCGATCCCGCCGCTGCGCGAGCGCGCCGAGGATATCCCGCAGCTCGCGCGGTTCTTCGCGCAGCGCCACGCGGCGCGCCACGGCGTGGGCGAGGTCGAGCTGTCGGACGCGGCGGCGGCGGCGCTGTGCCGCAGGCCGTGGCCGGGCAACGTGCGCGAGCTCGAGAACACTCTCGAGCGCGCCGTGGTGTTCGCCGATCCTCCGGCCGCCGGCGCCGGGGGGCCGCGGACCATCGACGTCGCCGCGCTGGGGGCGGATCCGGACGCCCTGGACGGCGACGCAGCCGCTGGGACCGCGGCCGGCCCGGCGGACGCCGCCACGCTGTCGATCAAAAAAGCGTCGCGCGCGCTGGAGCAGGATCTGATCCGCCAGGCCCTCGACCGGTCGCAGGGCAACCGCACCAACGCCGCGAAGCTGCTCGAGATCAGCCACCGCGCGCTGCTCTATAAGATGAAGGACTACGGGATCACCTGACCCGGCGTCGCGCCCGGAGCCGCGCTCGGTTTTTGGAGATCGGCCGCAAACGCCCTACGATATAGCCGCCGCCTCCGGACCACCGGGCGCAGCAGAGGGTCTCCCCATGGCGAAACAGTGTATCGGCCTCGATATCGGCTCCAGCAGCGTCAAGGCGGTACAGCTGCGCAGGAAGGGCGCTGGCTGGGCGCTCCAGGCGTTCGGCATCCAGCCGCTGGTCCCGCAGACCATCGTCGATGGGACGATCATGGATCAGGGCGCCGTCGCCGAGGCCGTGCGCCAGCTGTGGCGGCGGCTCAAGCTCAAGCAGAAAGAGGTCGCGATCGCGATCGCCGGCCACTCGGTGATCATCAAGAAGATCTCGGTGCCGCAGATGGGGCCCGAGCAGCTCGCGGCCAGCATCCGCAACGAGGCCGAGCACCACATCCCGTTCGGCCGCGACGACGTCGAGCTCGATTACCACGTCACCAACCCGGCCAACGCGAGCGGCCAGACCGAGCTGCTCCTGGTCGCGGCCAAGAAGGAGGTCGTGTCCGACTACGTCCAGGTCGTGCGCGACGCCAACTTGTCGCCGGTGATCGTCGACGTCGCCGCGTTCGCCAGCCAGAACGGCTTCGAGGCCAACTACCCGCTCGATCCGCGCGAGACCATCGTGCTCGTCAACATCGGCGCCGCGATCTCGAACATCAACATCGTGCGCAGCGGCGTGTCGCTGTTCACCCGCGACGTGACGATCGGCGGCAACGCGTTCACCGAGGAGATCCAGAAGCAGCTCGGGATCGCGGCTGACGAGGCCGAGGCCTACAAGGTCGGCGGCAGCCAGACCGAGGACGGCGTGGTGCCGCAGGAGGTGCTGCGCGTGATGGACGGCGTGTCGGAGGTGATGGCGGGCGAGTTCCAGCGCTCGCTCGACTTCTTCCTGGCGACCACGCCGGACGCCAACGTCACCCGGATCGTGCTGGCGGGCGGCAGCTCCAAGGTCGGCTCGCTGCACCGCGCGATCGAGCGCCGGTCGCGGCTGCCGCTCGAGGTGGTCGACGCGTGGCGCAAGGTCGAGATCGACAGCTCGCTCGATCGCGCGTACCTCGGCGCACACTCGCCGGAGGCGCTGATCGGCGTCGGGCTGTCGATGCGCGTGGCCGGAGACAAGTGACATGATCAAGATCAACCTGGCCCCGCAGCGGCGGGCGAAGAAGCGGTCCCCGGGCGTCCCCGACGAGTCGATGCGGCCGCTGGCGATCGGCGGCGCGGGCCTGGTCGCGGCGGCGCTGGTCGTCGTGCTGCTGGTCGATCGGCCCAAGCGGACGCGGCTCGCCGAGCTGGCCGAGTCCAACGATCAGCTGCAGGGCGAGATCATCGCCAAGAACCGCCAGCTCGAGGGCTACACCGAGCTCAAGAAGGCCGCCGACGAGGCCGAGGAGCGCTACCGGTCGATCCGGCGGCTCAACAGCGCCAAGGTCGTGCCGGCCAACGTGCTGCACGAGCTCGGCGATATCCTGACGACCAGCAAGTACCCGACGATGACCGAGGACATGGCCAAGCGCACCGGCTCGGGCCCCGAGAGCGATCCCAACAAGCAGTTCCAGGCCGACTGGGATGCCTCGCACGTCTGGATGACGGCGTTCAGCGACACCGGCGGCGTGTTCAAGCTCGAGGGCGGCGCGCAGTCGGAGAACGACGTCGCCCAGCTCGCCAAGCGGCTCGCGGCGTCGGTCTACTTCGCCGACGTGACGCCGGCCGGCGGCGAGCGGATGTCGGATGCGGCGAGCGGCTCGAACTACTACCGGTTCACGATCACCGGAAAGGTGGCGTACTGATGGCGACGTCCAGCGCGATGGCGGACTTCGCCAAGATGCCGACCGAGAAGAAGGTCCTGGTGTTCGTCGCGATCGGCCTCCTGCTCGGCCTCGTCTACTGGAAGCTGGTCTACGCCTCGCTCACCGAGCAGCTCGAGACCGCCCAGGCCGATCACGACACCAAGGTCTCGACCAACAAGCGGCTGGCCGATGACATCCCCAAGTACGAGGAGCTGCGCACGCACATGACCAAGCTGCGGGAGCTCATCGAGAAGAACCAGACCGCGCTGCCGAGCGAGGCCGAGGTCCCGGCGTTCTTCGAGACGCTGCAGCACAAGGTCAACGAGTCGGGGGTCGAGATCAACAAGTGGACCAACCGCAGCGAGGAGCCGGTCGAGAGCTTCGTGAAGGTGCCGGTCGACGTCGAGATGACCGGCACGTTCATGCAGATCAAGCGGTTCTTCGCGTCGCTGACCCAGCGCGACGTCCGGCTGGCGCGGTCGGACGACCGGTCGACCGGCGGCGACGATCACGAGCGCATCGTGTCGATCGAGAACCTCGCGCTGGCCAACCCCACGGTGCGCAACCGCGAGATCGTGCTGAGCGCGAAGTTCACCGCGGTGACGTTTCGCCAGGAGGACAAGGCGGCGGCGCCGCCGGGCGCGAGCGGCCAGCCCGCGCCGCGCCCGACGTCGAAGCCGCCCGCGCTGCCGGCGGCGCCGCCGGCGTCGACCGCACCGCCGCCGCCGCCGCTGCCGAGCCCGGCCACGCCGGCCGGTGCCAAGGCGCGGGTCGAGAACGCGCTCGACAAGGGCGACGCCCGCAACCGCAACGCCAGCGGCGTCGGCCCGGCCGGGAGCGATCGCTTGAAGGGAGGCATCTGATGCGCGCCTGGGTGGTCGCGCTCGCGGCGCTGACCGCCGCCGGGTGCGGCGACGACGAGGAGGCGAATCCACCGGCCCAGGCGGCCAAGCCGGCCCAGGCAGCGGCGGCGGCCAGCGGCAGCAAGACGCTGCTCGCCGAGAAGGTCCACATCGAGGATCGGGTCGCCTGCCCGATCCCGGACCGGCCCACCGATCCGCGCAACGGCAAGTGCGATCCCAAGGCGCCGAGCTGCAGCGATCACACCTACTGCCTGCAGCTCGCCCAGGGCAGCTACTGCGAGCCGTGCCCCGAGCGCGATGGCATCCGCCACTCCTTCAAGGAGCGCGACTTCGCCGTCGAGCAGAACCGCGATCCGTTCCAGTCGTTCCTGTTGCCGCAGCTGTCGATCAGCCGCGCGAACGACGCGGTCCCGCTGGATCCCACGAAGAAGTGCCTGCGCGAGGACCAGATGGTCGCCGGCAGCTACAGCTATTCCGACCTGAAGCTGGTCGGCATCGTCGCCCAGGGCACGCAGCGCAAGGTGCTGATGATGGGCGGCCCGCTCGGCTACATCATCAAGCGCGGCGACTGCGTCGGCAAGGAGAAGGCCGTCGTCAAGGACATCGGCACCGGCTACATCACGTTCCAGGTCGAGCCCGATCAGCTGACCGCGACGACGCGGTCGCCCGAGGAGTACTCGGTCCAGCTGAACCCCAAGCAGCTGATGATCAACGAGCCCGAGCTGCCGCAGCTGGCGCCGCGCACGTCGATCACGCCGGTGGTGCCGCCGCCCGCGACGCTGCCGCAGCGGTCGGGTCCGGCGCCTGCGCCGGCCGGTCAGGTGGCCCCGCCCGTGGTCGCGCCGGGCCAGGCCAGCGCCGCCCCCGCGGCGCCCGCAGTGCCCGCGACCGCCACCGTGATCGTGCCGGTGGTACCTGGGCAAGTGCAGGTGCCGGTCGAGGCGCCGATCGCGCCGAAGAAGTCGTACGTGCCCGCCGAGTCGTCGAAGCGCTAGCGCCAAAGGCGAGCGTCCGGGCGCCCGGCCGCCCCTGGCCGGCCTGCTGGCCAATCCTGCGAGCTCGGCAAGCAGTCCGCGCCGCGAGGCCCGCGAGGCGAGCGAGGCGCGGTCTGCGAGGCGAGCGAGGCGAGCGCGGTCTGCGAGGTGAGCGAGGTCCGCGGCCAGGTCCGCGGGGGCGGGACGGGCACCGGCCGAGAATGCAGCGCAGCAATCGATGGCTGTGGCGACTCCCGACGGCGTGAGTCATCGAACCGATTCGATGAATCCGATTGACTTGCCCGGAGCACTCCTCTATGAACGGCAGCACAGGCTCGATCACGGGCCTGGCGATGGCGGCTCGGTCGCTCCGGATCTCGGACGTGGCGGTGCAGCCGAAGGATTGGAAACAATGGCTACTCGAAATGCGGTAAGCCGTCGCTCCTCGATCGCGGTGGGTGCCCTGGTGACACTCGGCTTCCTGACCTCGGCTCCTGCGCCCGCCCACGCGCAGGTGGATACGATGACCATCGATATGGGGCTGTTTGGTGGCGCACCGACGTATCGTGCGTCGGGCTTCATCTATGGCCTGTCGCAGGACGCCACGCGTCCGGTGCAGAGCCTGTTGACCCAGATCAAGGTCCGGCTCATGCGCGCCGGCGGATCGCAGATCGGCTGTCCCAATGGCGGGTTTGTCAACGGTGGCTATACCGCCCGCTGGAACTTCGTCAAAGCGTACTATGCGAAGGCCAAGGCGATCGGCTCGAAGTACAGCATGCTGCTGTCCGGGCTGTGGGGCTCGGATGGCCCCTGCAGCGTTCCGCGCTGGCCCGGCGATGGCGGCAACTGGACCGAATATACCACTTTCCTGACGCAGATCATCAATGACGCGCGGGCCAATGGCATGACCGGGTCCGACGTGCGCTGGGACATGTGGAACGAGCCCAACATCTTCTTCTGGGGCCGATCGCAGGCGCAGTATCTCGAGATGATCCGGCGCGGCACGCAGCAGGTCCGCGCGGCGTTCCCCAACGCTGTGATCGAGGGCCCGAGCTTTGCCGGGGTGCCGAATCCCTCCAACGCCTGGTTCAATACGTACCTCGATTTCGTCGATGCCAATCACGTCGTGCCCGACATCGTCAGCTGGCACGACCTGCCCGGTGACCCCGCGGTCGATCGATCGAACCTCGATGGCATGCTGGCGTCGCGCGGGATCTCGATCGCCGGCGTCTCGGTCAACGAGTACGGCGCGTTCGGCGCCGAGCAGCAGCCGGGGCCCTCGGCGTGGTACATCGCGCGGCTCGAGCGCTGTAACTGCGACGGCGCGCGCGCGAACTGGGGCAACGTCGGCCAGACGCCCTCGCTGTACGACACCCTGGGCTGGCTGGTGACGTCCAATGCCAATCAGACGATGGGGCAATGGTGGGTGTACAAGCGCTACGCCGATCAGACCGGCGTGCGCACGAGCATCGCGCCCGGCGGCTCGCACGATGGCACGGTGTTCCAGGACTCCGCGGCGCGCCGCTCGATCGCGGTGCTTGGCGCCCGCGCCAATGGCGCCCAGGGCGCGGTCGCCGTGCGCTACAACCGCACGCCGGGGTTCCTGGTCACCAGCGGCTCGGTCCACGTGCTGATCGAGCGGATGCCGTCGACGAACGCGCTGGTGAGCGCGCCGACCGTGGTGTCCGATAGCCGCGTGACCGTGACCGGTGGTTCGTTCGCGATCTCGATCAACTGGGCGAACTTCAACGACGCCTACGCGATCACGCTGACCCCGTAGCGGCCCGATCGTCAGCGGGCTCCGCGGCCTGACGCACGACCCCACGATCGAGCGCGACCAGCGCTTCGATGTGGAATCAGTCCTTGACCGAGCCGGCCGTGATGCCAGCGGCGACGTAGCGCTGCGCGACGAGCAGCAGCGCGGTGGCCGGGATCGACGCCACCACGGCCGTGGCCATGATCGCGTTCCACTCCTGGTTGTTGTTGCCGATGTAGCGGTAGATGCCGAGGGTGATCGGCTGGTGGTCACCGCCCTGATCGAGGGTGCTGGCGAACACGAAGTCCGACCACGCCCACAGAAACGCGAACAGCGAGACCGTGATGATCGCGTTGCGGGACAGCGGCAGGATGATCGACCAGAAGATCCGCAGCGGCCCGGCGCCGTCGATCTCGGCGGCCTCGACGACCTCGGCGGGGATGCCGGACATGAACGCGGTGAACACCAGCACGCCGAACGGCACCGCGATCGTGGAGTCGGCGACGATCAACCCCGGCACGGTGTTGACCACGCCGAGCGCGAGGTAGATCGCGTAGAACCCCATCGCCATGATGATCCCGGGGATCATCTGCGCGATCAGCAGCACGAAGCCCAGGCTCCGGGCGCCGGGCGGGCGGAGCTTGGCCATCGCGTAGCCCGCGGGCGCGGCGATCACCAGCGTCAGCGCCACGGCGCCGAGCCCGATGACGAGGCTGGTCGCCAGGTACGGCAGCTGCTGATCGAGCACGGCGCGGTAACCATCGAGCGTGCCGTGCAGGGGAAACCAGTCGGGCGGCGACTTGCGCATGTCCTGCCCGCGGGTGAGCGACACGTTGACCATCCAGTAGATGGGAAACAGCATCACCGCGGTGACCACGACCCCGATCGCGGTCTTCGATCGCGCGCGGCCTTCCGTGCGGGCCGGCGTCACGCGGCGTGCTGCCTGCGCTGGGCGCGGATGTAGATCAGGCCGAAGATCAGCGCCAGGACGATCAACAAGTTCCCGACCGCGGCGCCGGGGCTGAACGCGGGCAGCATGTTGCCGAACCCGAGCCGGTACGACCAGGTCGCCAGCGTGGTCGACGAATCCGCCGGCCCGCCGCGCGTCATGATCCACACGATGTCGAACACCTTGAGCGTGTAGATGAGGCCCAGCAGCAAGGTGATCGCCGAGACCGGCCGCAGCATCGGGAACGTGACCCACCAGAACCGCTGCCACGGCCCCGCGCCGTCGAGCGCCGCGGCCTCTTCGACGCTCGCCGGGATGCTCTCGAGGCCGGCGTGGAGCAGCACGAGGTTGAACGGGATGCCGATCCAGATGTTGGCGATCGTCACCGAGGTGAGCGACCAGCCGGGCGAGGTCAGCCAGTGGATCGGCGCCGCGCCGAGGCTGTGCAGCACCGCGTTGACCACGCCGGACTCGCTGTTGAGCATCCACGACCAGGTCGACGCCGAGACGATCAGCGGCAATAGCCAGGGCACCAGGAACAGCGCGCGCAGCGTGCGCGACAGCGGGAAGTGGCGGCGAAAGAACACGGCGAGCCCGAGACCGGCCGCGAACTGGCACGCGATCGAGACCGCGGTGAACACGGCGGTGTGGCCGAGCGCCGGGCCGAACGTCGGATCGCGCAGCACGCCGCGGTAGTGATCCAGGCCGGCGAACGGCGCATGGCCCTCGACGAACGAGCGCACCGTGTAGTCGTGCAGGCTCAGATCGAGGTTGCGGTATAGCGGGTAGGCATAGAACATCAGGAGGTAGAGGGTCACCGGCGCGAGAAACCCCCACGCGGCCCAGGACTGCCGGCGGCCCATGGCTTACTTCGTCGCGGCGGCCGCGGTGGCTTGCGCGGCGGCCAGCGCGTCCTGCGGGGTCTTCGCGCCGCTCAGCGCGGTCTGCATCGCCGTCCACAGCGGCTGGGAGATCTTGGGGTACCTGGTGCCGAGGTCATCGCTGGTCCGGCCCTTGGCGGCCTGCACCGCGCTCACCCACACCTTGAGCTCGGGCGCGGCGGCCACCTGCTTGTCCTGGACCGCCGCGGTCGCGGCGATATACGACAGCGTGGTGTCGGTGGTGAACGAGTTCTCGGTGCTGGTCAGGCACGCGACCAGCTTCACCGAGGTGGCGTACCGCAGGGGCTGGCTCTGCACCGGCACGGTCACGAACTCGCCGCCGGTCGGCGCCGGCGCGGTGCCGCCGGTCATGCCCGGGATCGCGAGGATGCCGTAGTCAAACCCGGTCTTCTTGGCGTTGGCGAGCTGCCAGGTGCCGTTCTCGACGAACCCGAACTGACCGGTCGCGAACTCCTGCCACGCGGTGGTCTGGGTATTATTGAGCACCGAGTTCGGCGCATAGCCCTGCTTCACCCAGTCGACCCACAAGCTCAGCGCGGACACCGCTTGGGGCGAGTCGAGCGCGGTCAGCTTGGCGCCGGCGCCCCAGTACCACGGCAGGAACTGGAAGCTGCCTTCCTCGGTGCCGATCGCCGAGAACGTGATGCCCTTCTTGCCCGCGGCGGTGATCTTGGCCAGGGCCGCGGTCAGCGACGCCCAGTCCTGGATCGCCGCGGGGTCGACGCCGGAGGTCTGCAGCACGGCCTTGTTGTAGTACAGCGCCAGCGTGTTCGCGCCGATCGGGATGCCGTAGGTCTTGCCGCCGAGCTGGCCCGCCGCGAGCAAGTTGGGCTGCGCGGCGGAGGTGTCGATCTTGGTCTCGTCGGTGGCGGCCAGCACGCCGCCCTCGGCCAGCGTCGAAACCACCGGATTATCGACGATCAAGACATCGGGCGAAGTGTGCTGCTGGGCCGCGAGCAGCGCCTTGTTGGTCAAATCCGAGGTATCGAAGCTGGTCCGCTTGATGGTCACGCCGGCGGCGGCGCCGCACTTGTGGAGCAGCTGGACCCAGGGCGCGCCGTCGTCGAACTGCGGGTAGGGATCCCAGATGTTGTAGGTGCCCGCGCTGGCGCTCGCCGGGTCCTTCGAACGCGAACATCCGGAGGAGGCGGCCACGGCGGTGGCCAGGAAGAACATCATGCGCTGTGCCAGGACACTCATTGCAGTTACCTCCGGCCAGAATGGAAACAACGACGGATCACGACAGGACGCATGGGGCGCGACGGATCTCAGGGCGCGGCGCGCCGGCGCTCGAACGCCGCGGCCAGGATCAGGTAGGCGCTCGCCGTCCAAGTGTACGCCCGGTCGCGCAGCCCCGCGCCTGACAGGGCGTCGAAGTTCTCGGCGAACCCGGAGCGCTCGCACAACCTCCGGAACCGCGCGCTGATCTCGCCGGCGAGCTCGGTGAACCCGGCGCGGCGCAGGCCGTCTTCGATCAGGATCGTCGACGGTGCCCAGATCGGCCCGCGCCAGTAGCCATCGGCCTGGTAGTGCTCCGACGCCGGCAGCTCGGTGGCCAGACCGTGGGGCGTGAGGTGGGCCGCGAGCCGCTCGGCCAGCGCGGCGCGCACGCGCTCCGGCAGCGCTGCGCCCAGGACGATCGGCATCAGATCGAGCAGGCTGTGGGTCGACCAGGTGCGCGTGGTCCCGGCGGCGCGGGCGACGAAGCGGTCGGTGGTCCACAGCTCGGCCAGCATCGCCTCGGCGATCTGGTGCGCGGTGGCGGTCCACCGGGCGGCGTCGTCGAGCCGGCCCAGGAGCGTGGCGAGCTCGGCGAGCTCTCGCGTCTGCATCACGAGGAACGCCGCGAGATCGGCGGTCTCGATGACGCGGTCGTTCGCGAACGTGGTCGCGTTGTCCCAGCCGCTGTCATTGCCGTGCTGGTAGTGCGACAGCGCTTGTCCCGGCACGCGCCGCCGCGAGCGCCAGAACTCGGTCCACCGCTCGAGCTGCGCGTAGACCTCGGCCAGCTGAACGAGATCGCGCGGCTGGGGCAGTCGCTCGCGGAGCTGGCGCAGCGCCCAGCCGTGGATCGGCGGCTTGACGAAGTTGTAGAGGATCTCGGAGTGCGCGATCGAATCGGGCAGCGCGCCGGCCCGATCCTGGTGATCGAACACCAGCTTGAACTGCGCCCACGCCAGATCGGGGGCGCCCTCGGCGAGGGCGAGCGCGTTGAAGCAGTGATCCCAGCTCCACACCTTGTCCATCCAGTGCTTGGACATGAGCACGCCGGGCCGCGTGACGAAGCCGGCCGGCGAGACCGTGGCGGACCACAGCACGTAGGCGGCGAGCGCGGCGGCCGGGGTGGTTTCGGTGCGCCACGGCGCGATCGCGTCGACGAACGCCGCGAAGCTCGCCTGGGCGG